>Ga0136846_1238353_pt1 | contig 10096 bp, 5 predicted proteins | sample HopSoiMetagenom2_FD_96841 | JGI IMG/M metagenome (GOLD analysis project Ga0136846, IMG submission 96841) | Grasslands soil microbial communities from Hopland, California, USA - 2 Assembly 2016 (version 4) | ecosystem: Environmental > Terrestrial > Soil > Grasslands | place: USA: Hopland... | reverse complement strand
GATCTAGGCGCAAAGCGCAGCCATAGCTCGTGCTATGGCGAGCATTTGCAACGACGAGCAGGGGCCTTTTGGCGTGATGAGCGGGCATGATCGAAATACTCCCAGCCTCCCAGCCTCTCAGGAGACCGTGGCTTCGTCGGTGCGCGTCTCGCCGTGGTTGTCGACCCATGTGATCGCGACCTTGTCGCCCGCCTTGGCGTCCTTGATCGTGAACTGCATGAACGGGTTCTTCGACACCGCCGGTCCCCACTCTGCCGACAGGACCGTTTTGCCGTTGTGCATGGCCTTAACCTGCTGGATGTACCAGGCCGGAATCGTCTTGCCGGCCGCGTCCTTGCGCTGGCCGGTTTCCATCTCGTGACTCATCAGTACGCGCACGGTAGCCTTGTCGCCAGCGGCCTGGGCGCGGATACGCATCAAATCTGCCATTGTTCAAACTCCATCAATGAAGCGGGCTTGGATAGACGGCTGGGCCGTCTCAAGCGGTTCCTAAATTCCCTCGGTCGCTGCAGTGTTCCACGCTGTGCGGAACACTGCACTGGGTGCGAAGCACCCGGCGGCGTCATCAACGGGCTTCCTTGAGGCAGCGCCGAAGGCGCTTCGGGGCGGGCTCATTCAACCGCCGCAGCCGCCAAGGGTGACTTTGATTTCCTTCTGCGCATAGAGCACGCGGCCATCGGCCAGCATCGCGACAGCGAAGACGTTCGACGATTGGCCCATCTTCACGCGTGTCGCAACCGCCGGCTCGACCGCGTCGGTGAACTCGAACATCGCGGTGAGCATCGCCGGATTTTTCTCGACCATCAGGAGCATGCGCTTGACGCCAGGCAGCGCGGTCGACGCGCCCAACGGCACGACCGCACCGTTCTCGGCAATGTCGGGACTCTGGATCGTGATGTCCTTGCTCTCGGCAGGTGCCGAAGCACCGAGCGCCATCATCACGTCGGCCATCGTCTTCGCCTCAAATGCGGCAATCTGGTAACCGGCCGACTGTGCGAGCGCCACATTGGGCAGCAGGCCGGCGCCGATCAACAGCGACGCGACTGTGGCGCTCGTCTTCAATACTTCTCGGCGTGTCTTCATCGATGTCCCTACTTCAGTGGATGCTAATAAACGGAGAGACGCGTACGCGTCGGTGTGATCCCTAATTCGCCCACCTACCGGCGATCCATTGGGCGATGGCCTTCAGATCGGCTTCAGGCAGGTTCTGCGCCGGCATCGGGATCGCACCCCACACGCCGGAGCCACCGGTCCTGATCTTGCCGCTCAGGTACACCAGCGCGTCGCCCTGCCCGGCATATTTATCGGAGACGGCCTTGAAGCTGGGGCCGACGATCTGGCTGTCGATGCCGTGGCAAGCCGTGCAACTGTGCTGCTGCAGCAAGGCGATAGCCGACACAGCGGCAGGCTTTACGGCCGCCGGTTCTGCCGCAGCGGTCGGTGCCGTGCCCGCCGTGTTTGCCCCGCGTTGCGCACCGACCAGCCGGTTCTGCTCGGCCAGATTGCCGTGTGCGTTGCGGGCGAAGTCCGGCAACATCGACGCCACCCGCGGCTGTGCGGCGCAGTTCGTCATGCAGCGCGATCCCTGCAGATCCGGGCGAGCCGCGCCGCCCAGTTCCTTGCCCGGCCACAGTGCGTGTTGCGTCGTCATGCCGTTGCGATTCGGCACGCGTTTCTGGACCTCTGCCATGTTGCCGTTCGACAGCACGAAATCGTCGGGGACCACACCACCCAGGTTCAGCAGGTACGCAGTGACGCCGTACACCTCCTCGACCGTCAGCGACTTGGGCTGCGTCCACGGCATCGCGCGGTTGATGTAGTCCCACAGCGTCGAGACGGTCGAGACCTTCATCAGCGTCGTGCGGCCGGGGTAGCCGCGGTCGTCGAGGCGTGCAACGTGGCCGGTGTTCAGGTCGTCCTTCGTCGTACCGCCCACGACGGGATTGAACACCTCGTTGGAGTCGCCGAAGACGCCATGGCAGGAGGCGCACTTGTCCTCCCACACCGTCTGGCCGCGGGCCACCGATCCGGAGCCGACCGGCAGGCCTTTGAAGTCGGGGCGCACGTCGATGTCCCAGGCAGCGACTTCCTTGGGGGTCGCGGGTCGGCCTATGCCGGCGAAGTCGGGCAAGTCGGACGCCGCCTGCGCAGATGCCGCGCAGATGGCCAGCGCCGCAGCCCCGACGAAAACAAAGTCACGACAGCTGAACATTGCACACCTCACCGCTTTCCTGCACCCACCAGGTCTGGATCGAGTTGTTGTGATAGATCGAGCGGGTACCGCGCACTGCGCGCATCTGCCCGTAGGTGGCCTGGACCTGGCCGGTGTCGTCGGTGGCGCGGCTTTGCACCAGTGCGGCATCGCCCTTCCACACCCAGTCGAGGTTGAAGCGGGTGAGGCATTTGCTCAGAACCGGAGACTCCAGCCGCGCTTCGCGCCAGTTGCGTCCGCCGTCGACAGACACGTCGACGCGCCGAATCTTGCCGCGACCCGACCAAGCCAGGCCCGAGATGTTGTGAAAGCCCTTTTCGAGCAGCACCTGGCCGCCGGACGGCGTGGTGACCACGCTCTTGACCTCCTGGGTCGAGCTGTACTGCCGGTGCTGCCCTCCGGGCAGCAGGTCGACGTAGTGGATCGTCTCGTCTTTCGTACCGTAAGGCTGATCACCAAGTTCGATGCGACGCAGGTATTTGACCCAGCTCACGCCTTGCACGCCCGGCACGACGAGCCGGAGGGGATAGCCATGCTCGGGGCGCAGCATTTCACCGTTTTGGCCATAGGCGACGAGAACCTCGCCGCTCTCGATTAGCGAGATGGGAATTGTGCGTGTCATGGACGACCCGTCGGCGCCTTCTGCCAGCACGAAGCGGCCTCGCTTCCAATCGGCGCCGCAGAAATCGAGCAATGTGCGCAGCGGCACGCCGGTGAATTCACTGCAGCTCAGCATGCCATGCGTGTACTGGCAGGTCGGCACTGCAACGTTGCCCCACTCCATGCCGGTGTTGGCGCCGCATTCGATGAAATGAAAGCGCGACACCGACGGCAACCGCATGATGTCGTCCATCGTGAAAACCTTGGGCGTCTTCACGATGGCGGGGTCGGAACCGTTGACCATCAGCCGATGCGTGGTGGGGTCGACGTCCCACCACCCTTGGTGATGGCGTTCAAAGTGCAGGCCGCTCGGCGTGACGATGCCGAACAGCGATTGCAGCGGGGCGAAAGACACCGATGCCTGGCGCGTCTGGGTCAGGCCCGGGCTCTGGCGGCGCTGCACGTTGGCTTCGTAGCGCGAAGGCTTGCCGTAGCCTTCGGTGGCGACGCCCTGGCCGAGGCCTGTGCTGTGCGCGGGCAGTTGCAGAATGTTCGGGTCGCCCTCGCCCGGCACGGCGAGACCTTGCGCCAGCACCGCCGGCACAGCCAAGCAGGCCGCGGCGGAAGCAAAGGCCTGGCGAAGAAAGTCGCGTCGACCGTCTCGGGCCTCGGCCCACACCGTGCGAACGTCGTCGTGCGCCAGGAAGTTTTCAGGTGCCTTCATCAGGCGGCCTGACGCGCGGTCTTGTCGCTGCACGATGGTCTCCGGGGTTGCGTCGATTTCAATATAAGTGAATGCGAATATACGTGATAAACGAACCTTCACAGGTTGGTGGTAACGCTGAGATGCAAGATCCATTGGCGTTCCCACGACCAACGCTGCGCCGGGGGAAGGAGATCAGGTACTGGGCCGTGCGCATCCTGTTAATTTCGACGCCAACACGAGCCTCCAGGTCCAGCGCAAAGGCCTCCACCGTCTGGTGATCCTTGCCGGGCGTGGCGAACAGCAACCGCTTCTTGTCCAGGTCGTGCACCACGGTCAAGCATCGATGGCCCTTGGCCGGTCTCGTCAATGCCAACGAAGGTGACTTTGCTCATGTCCTGCTTGCGCCGAGCCGAGTCACACTTTCGAATGTGCGGGCCAACACAGGTGTCGCCGACCAACGCCCTGCCGAGCATAAGCACGGCGGCTCACTTTTAGTGTGAGCTGTCGAGCGCGCGCTGCGCCCTCACGGAGCAGCGCACCTCGAAGGCAATCCTGGGCACGAGTGGTTTGCAGCAAGTCAAGTCAGGTATCGCGGTCAAAGCCATCAAAGTTTGACCGACCTTTACCCGCGCTGACCAGTACACCCCGCAGTGTCTTCAATGGTCCGGGGTGCCCGCCTCGAGCATGAAAGTCAGGTCAGATTTTCTTCCTGTCATCCAGCCTCACGGGCACGCATCATTTTTTCAGCCAGCAATCTGATCAACATGTACCAACTCACCTCCGTCCAACAAGTTGTCTGGCTCGACCAGATATTGAATTCAAATGCACCTTATTACAACCTCGGTGTCACGCTGAAATTTGACGGCAGTATCGATCCAGTGTTGCTGGAAGAGGTAATCAACGAGGTCGCCAACACCAACGAGGCGATGCGTTTGGTCATGCGCCTCGAGGCTGGCGTTGCATGCCAGCAGGTGCAGCCACGCATTGACGTCCGCGTTCCGCTCGTGGACTTCTCCGGGCCAGACGCGGACGAGCAGGCCTGGAAGCACTTGCGACTGGCATTCGCCCGTCCGTTCAAGCTGTACGACGAACTGCTCTGGGAGTCGCAACTGGTCCGCGTGAATGCCTCGCGTCACTACTGGCTGCTCAAGTGCCACCATCTGGTCTGCGACGGCACTGGGATCCCTCTCATTGGCCACGCGATTGCAAACGCCTACAACCGCCGGCTGCGCGGCGACACGGCCCCACTGGAGAGCGGCCCCTCTTATCTCGAATTCCTGGCTGACGATCAGGCCTACCTGTCCTCACCCCGCTTCCAGCGCGACAAGCAATTCTGGTGCGAGCGTTTCGCGCAGTTGCCTGCCCCCATGTTGGCCTCAACAGACAGGCATGGGCCCGGCGCGCCCACACCCAGCAGGCAAGTGTTCTGGACCATCGAACGCCCCATATTCGATCGCCTGAAGGCGTTCTCCGCAGCATGCGAATGCACTGTCGCGCATTTCATGCTCGCCCTGCTGGCAACATACTTTGCACGTACCTATCACCTCGACGAGGTGGTGATCGGCCTGCCGGTGCACAACCGCAGCACCGCGCGTCAGAAGCGCACCTTGGGGATGTTTTCGTCGATCATTCCGGTAGGAATACGGGTTGACCTGCAGAGGTCATTCATCGACCTGCTGGACGATGTTGCCGCGGAATTGCGGCGCTGTTATCGGCATCAGCGGTTCCCGATCGCAGACATCAATCGAAATTTGAAGCTGGCTCAGGTCGGCCGCAAACAGCTCTTCGACGTGACCTTTTCCCTCGAAGGTTTTCCGGGGGACGGCCACCTAGGGAACGTGAAGCCCGCATCCTTTGCGATGCATCACGGGTTCGAGCAGACGCCGCTTGCCGTGTTCGTGCGCGACTACCACCGATCAGAAGATGTGGTCGTCGAGTTCAACTACAACACCGGCGCTCTACAGCGCGAAGCCGTCGAAGACGCCCAGAAGCGGCTGGGCCTCCTGCTGAAGGTGATACTGGAAGACGGTTCCGCTCAGCAGGTCGGAGCCCTGCCTTTGCTGGATGAGCGAGATCAGGCCTTGTTGCGGGGCTTCAATGACACGCACGCTGACTATCCCTCGGATCGGCTGATCAATCAGTTGTTCGAGGATCAAGTACGCCTCGCACCCGAGGCCACCGCCGTGGTCTTTGAGGACCGGCGCTTGAGTTATGCCGAGCTCAATCAACACGCCAATCAGCTCGCCCATACCTTGCGACAGCAAGGCATGGAGCCAGGCGAATTCGTGCCGATCGTGATGCCGCGTTGCCCCGAGATGTTGATCGCGCAATTGGCAGTGCTCAAGAGCGGCGGCGCCTATGTGCCCATCGATCCGGACTTTCCTGTCGAGCGGCAGTTGTTCATGATCCAGGACTGTGGCGCCCTGCGGGCCATCAGCGCACAAAGCACTGCCGTGCAGCTGCACACGGCAGATCTGGCTTGGCTCGTCCTCGACGCGATGCGTCATCTCACCGTATCGTGCTCTTCGCTCGACCTCCACGTGCAGCGCGACGCCACGGATGCCGCCTATGTGATGTACACCTCGGGCTCGACCGGTCAGCCCAAGGGGGTGATCATTCCGCATCGCGGCGTCAACCGACTCGTCATCAACAGCGGCTATGTCGACTTGTTGCCGAGCGACTGCGTGGTGCATTGCAGCAACCCTGCATTCGATGCCTCGACTTTCGAAGTCTGGGCAGCGTTGCTGAACGGCGCGCGTACGCTGATTGTTCCAACGCCGACTGTCCTGCAGCCTTCGCTCTTTGGCTCACTGCTCGCGGCCAAGGGCGCGACCGTCCTGTGGTTGACCGCGGGCCTGTTCCATCAGTATGCCGATGCACTGGCGAATGTGTTTGCGCAACTGCGCTACCTGCTGGTCGGCGGTGATGTGCTGGATCCCGGCACGATTCGCCGCGTGCTTCGCGAGAACGCGCCGCAGCATCTGCTCAATGGCTATGGACCCACCGAATCCACGACCTTCGCCACCACCCATCGCATCGCATCGGTCGATGAGCGCTCATCCAGCATTCCCATCGGCCGCCCGATCGCCAACACGCAGATCCACATCCTCGACGAACGCCAGAAACCGATACCCATCGGGTGGCCGGCGAGATTCACGTCGCCGGAGCCGGCGTGGCGCTGGGCTATCTGAACCGCCCCGATCTGAGCGCCGAGCGCTTCTTGCGCGACCCCTTCAGCAGCGCCCCGAACGCCCGCATGTACAAGAGCAGCGACCTCGGCCGCTGGCTGCCCGACGGCACCATCGAGTACCTGGGCCGCAACGACCATCAGGTGAAGATCCGCGGTTTCCGCATCGAGCCGGGCGAGATCGAGGCGCAGCTGGCTCGCCATCCCACGGTCAGAGAGGCTGCCGTCATCGCCCGCGAGGACACGCCCGGCGACAAGCGTTTGGTGGCCTATCTCACGTCGCTTTCCGACGAACCCTTCGATCTCGATGCACTGCGCAGCCACCTGAGGTCGTTGCCCGAGTACATGGTCCCCGCCGCCTTCGTCACGCTCGACGTCTTGCCGCTCACGCCCAATGGCAAGCTCGACCGCAAGGCACTGCCCGCGCCCGATCTGGCCGCTTTCCCAGGACGCCAATACGAGGCCCCTGAAGGGCCGCTGGAACTCGCTTTGGCCCAGATCTGGGCCGAGTTGCTGCACGTCGAGCGCGTGGGTCGCCACGACAGTTTCTTCGACCTGGGCGGTCACTCGCTATTGATCGTGCAGATGATCGAGCGGCTGCGTCAGGCTGAGCTGCACGCCGAGATGCGCACCATCTACAGCGCCCCCACCTTGGCCGCGCTGGCGCAGGCCATGGCTCACCAGGCCGCTGCGCCGTTCAGTGCCCCGCCCAATCTCATCACGCCACATTGCACCTCGATCACGCCGCAGATGCTGCCCCTGGTGCAGCTCGATGCCGCGCAGATCGAGTGCATCGTACGCAGCGTGCCCGGTGGCGTGGCCAATGTGCAGGACATCTATCCGCTGGCGCCGCTGCAGCAGGGCATCTTGTTCCACCACCTGCTCAGCCCCCTCCACGACCCCTACATCTTGTCGATGCTGTTCTCGCTGGACAGCCGCGAGCATCTGGACCGCTTCCTCGCGGCGTTGCAGCGCGTGCTTGATCGGCATGACATTTTGCGCACAGCCGTGCTGTACCAGGATTTGGCTGACGCGGTGCAGGTGGTGTACCGCCACGCCGAGCTCCCGGTGCACTCGTTCGCGCTCGACCTCGGGCAGGACCCGCTGCCCCAGTTGCACGCGCGCATGGCCCCGCAGTGCTTGCCCATGGACTTGCAGCGCGCACCGCTGGTGCACGCGGAGATCGCCTCGCACCCGAGCAGCGCGCAGTGGTTCCTGGTGCTCAAGATGCACCACCTTGTCAGCGACCATGTCTCGCAGGAGATCATGTTGGCCGATCTGACGGCGTGTCTGCACGGCCAGGCGGATCGCCTGGCCGCTCCGATCGCTTACCGCGACTTCGTGGCCCATGCGCTGGCGGCCCGGCACGACGAGGCAGCCGAAGCGTTCTTCCACAGCCGGCTGGCCGATGTGGATGAGCCCACGGCACCCTTCGGACTGCTGGATGTGCGTGGCGACGGCACCCGCATCACGCAGGCGCAGCAGTTGCTGGAGCCGGCACTCGCGCGACGCCTGCGCGCCGCCGCGCGGCGTGCTGGTGTCAGCGCCGCGCCGCTGTTCCATGCCGCCTGGGCGCTGGTGGTGGCGCGCACCAGCGGACGCGATGACCCCGTGTTCGGCACAGTGTTGTCGGGCCGTTTGCACGGCGGCCCAGGCGCCGATCGGGTGGTGGGGCTGTTCGTCAACACCTTGCCGATGCGTCTGCGGCTGCACGAGCACAGCGCCGAGCAATTGCTGAAGCACACCCAGCAGGAGCTGGTGGCGCTGCTGCGGCATGAGCAGGCGCCGCTGGCGCTGGCGCAGCGCTGCAGCTCGCTGCAGGGGTCCACCCCTTTGTTCAGCGCGATTCTGAACTACCGACACAGCCCCCCTGTGGCCGCTTCGGCGGTGGGGGATGGCATCGAGCTCTTGCATGCTCAAGAACACAGCAATTACCCGTTTGGGCTGTCGGTGGACGATCTGGGCGATGGCTTTGCGCTGACTGTGCAAATCGATCGGCGCGTCGATCCGCATCGCATTGCCGCTTGCATGCTCACGGCCCTGGAGTCGCTGATCCAGGCGCTGGAGTCGGCCCCCCATACGCCTGCGCTGCAGTTGCCAGTGCTGCCACTTCAAGAACTGGAACGGCTGCGAGGCTTCAATGACACGCACGCCGACTACCCCTCGGATCGGCTGATCCATGAGTTGTTCGAGGATCAGGTGCGCCTCGCGCCTGAGGCCACCGCCGTGGTCTTTGAGGAGCAGCGGCTGAGCTATGCCGAACTCAATCAGCGCGCTAATCAACTCGCCCATGCCCTGCGACAGCAAGGTGCGCAAACTGGGGAATTCGTGCCGATCGTGATGCCGCGCGGACCCGAGATGCTGATCGCGCAATTGGCGGTGCTCAAGAGCGGCGGAGCCTACGTACCCATCGATCCGGAGTTTCCTGTCGAGCGGCAGTTGTTCATGATCCAGGACTGTGGCGCCCTGCGCGCCATCAGCGCACAAAGCACTGCCGTGCAGCAGCACACGGCAGATCTTGCCTGGCTCGTCCTCGACACGAGGCGTCATCTCACCGTGTCGTGCTCTTCGCTCGATTTCCACGTGCAACGCGACGCCACGGATGCCGCCTATGTGATGTACACCTCGGGCTCGACCGGTCAGCCCAAGGGGGTGATCATTCCGCATCGCGGCGTCAACCGTCTGGTCATCAACAACGGCTATGCAGCCTTCGACGCCACGGACCGTGTGGCTTTCGCCTCCAATCCTGCCTTCGACGCCACAACGATGGAGGTGTGGGCTGCGCTGCTCAACGGAGGCTGCATCGTCGTCATCGACAGAGACACGATGTTCGACACGCCACGTTTCGCACAAGTACTGCAACAACAGGGCGTCACGGCACTCTTCGTCACCACGGCATTGTTCAACCAGTATTCCGTGGCGATTCCAAAGGCACTGGCGGGGCTGAAGTATCTGCTGTGCGGCGGCGAGCGCAACGACCCGGCGTCCTTTGCCCGCGTGCTTTGCGAAGGCGGTCCCAGGCACCTCATTCACTGCTACGGCCCGACCGAGACGACGACTTTCGCGCTCACCTATGAAATCGACCATGTACCGGAGGACGCCACCAACCTGCCCATCGGCCGGCCGATTTCCAACACAACCGTCTATGTGCTCGACCGATATCTGAAGCCGGTACCCATCGGCGTGGCCGGCGAGATCTACATCGCCGGAGCCGGCGTGGCGCGGGGCTATCTGAACCGCCCCGAGCTGACCGCCGAGCGTTTCTTGCGCGACCCCTTCAGCAGCGACCCGCACGCCCGCATGTACAAGAGCGGCGACCTCGGCCGCTGGCTGCCCGACGGCACCATCGAGTACCTGGGCCGCAACGACCATCAGGTGAAGATCCGCGGCT
>Ga0136846_1213650_pt1 | contig 10096 bp, 5 predicted proteins | sample HopSoiMetagenom2_FD_96841 | JGI IMG/M metagenome (GOLD analysis project Ga0136846, IMG submission 96841) | Grasslands soil microbial communities from Hopland, California, USA - 2 Assembly 2016 (version 4) | ecosystem: Environmental > Terrestrial > Soil > Grasslands | place: USA: Hopland... | reverse complement strand
GGGCGGCGGCACGGGCGCGGGCCTGGGCGCGACGACCGGTGCTGGTGCGGGCGCCGGCGTGGCGGCGGCGACCTGCACCGGCTTCGCGGGCACCGGCGCCGGCGCGGGCGCGGCGCTGGTCGCCACGCTGCTCACGCCGGGGTTGGTCAGCTCGCGCAGCAACAGCAGCTTGGGCGGCGTGACGGTGTCCTTGCCGTCGATCTGCAGGGCCTTCTGGTAGGCCTCGCTGGCGAGCTGCGCGTACACGTCGCCGAGGTTCTGGTACGCCGTGGCGTACTGCGGATTGGTGCGGATGGCCGCCACCAGCGCGGCGCGCGCCTTGTTGTAGTCGCCCTGGTGACCGTACAGCACCGCGAGGTTGTTGTAGGGCGCGGGCATCTCGGGGTGGTCTTCCACCAGCTTCTGGAACACCTGGATCGCGTCGGCATTGCGATCCAGCAGCGACAGCGTGACGCCGCGGCGAAAGCGCATCGCCGGATCCTTCGGGTTCTTCGCCAGCGCGTCGTCGATCAGCCTGAGCGCCTGCGTGGCCTGGTGCGCGTTGATGAGCCGCTGGATCTCCGCGACATCGGCCGCGGACGGGCTCGCCGGCACGGGCGCCGCCGCCGGCGTGGCCTGCGCGAGCGCCGCGGCCGTCGCCGTCGCCAGCGTGAGCGCGGCGATCGCGAGGGTGAGCTGGTGCAGCGGCGTCAGCGGTGAGCGGGGAACGCGCATGGTGGCGGTGGTCCGGGAGTTGGGCAGGCGGGACGGCAGGGCTGCGCGTGAGTCTATCGAAAATAGGGGCGGTCATTACCCGCGGGTGCATGAAAAAGGGGCGCATTTCGCGCCCCCGGACACAGGCAGAAACACCGAGCCCGCGCTCAGCGATTGCTCTCGGCGACGATCTTCCATTGCCCGTCGACGCGATCCCAGACCAGTGTCTTGTGCATCGTGTCCTTGAGCGTCGGCGAGGTGTAGGTCTGGTCGAAGCTCGTCTCGACCCGGGTGTCGCCCAGCGCGCGGGTCTGCACGTTGGCGAGCGTCACCTTGACGGCGCCCGGCCGGCCCACCAGGCGGCGGCGTTCGGCGGTCCATTCCTCGCGGCGGCCCTTGGCGGGCTTGAACTCCGGTGCGTAGAAGGCGAGGTAGCGGTCGGCGTTGTGGCTCATCCACGCGTCGGCCCACTCTTGCAGTCGCTGCGCGGCCGCGATGATCGAGCGCGCGGCGGTCGGCTCCGGCACGGCGGCGACGTCGCGCAACGCCGGGGCCGGCGCCGAGGCGGCGAGCGCCGGCACCGCCGCCGGGCGCTGGCCCGCGGGCGCGCGCTCGGCGGCCAGCCTGTCGGCGCGTGCGTCGAGTTGCGCGAAGGTGGCGCCGCCCACGTCGACGGATTCCAGCGGGCAGCGCGACGACGCGTCGCCGTCGATGCCCCAGTTCTGCGCCTCGGGGGCCAGGTCCTGCCCGTCCGGGCGCCTCAGCCCCAGCGCCCCCACCAGGGTGCCCATGCCCGCGTAGGTGCGCAGGATGGCAGTGGCCAGGTCCTCCTCGGCCAGCACGTACGAGCGCTTGGCGGTGTAGAGCTCGTTTTCCGAGTTCAGCAGGTCCAGCAGGCTGCGCTGGCCGATGTCGAACTGCTGTCGATAGGCGTCGCGCGCCTTCTGGATCGACACGACGTTGCGGTCGAGGTAGCCCAGCTGCTCGCCCAGCTTGCGCACGTCGTTGAACGCGACCGAGACGGTCTGGCGCGTGTCGACGCAGGCCTTGTCGCGCAGGTTCTCGGCCTGGGTCAGGAGGTTGGCGTACTGGCGCTCGCGGGCCGAATCGGCGCCGCCGTTGAAGATGTTCCACGTGACGGCGATCTCGGCACCGGCGTCGTGCTTCTGGTCCAGCACCCCGTCCAGGTTGTGGCCGATGGCGCCCTGTGCGCGGGCCTCGACGCGCGGCTGGAACGGGCTCTTGCGAGCGGCGACGGCCGCACGTGCGGCGCGCAGGTTCTCGATCGCCGCGGCCACCGCCGGGCTCTGCAGGGCGGCGGTGCGCATCGCCTCGGTCTCGGTGGCGGGCAGCGGCCTGGCCATCGAGACGGCGCTGACGTTCTCCGCGGGCGGCACGGCGCCGACGAGGCGGATGTAGCGCTCCGTGACGTCGTGCAGGTTCGCCCGCTCGGTCACCAGGTTGGACTCGGCCAGCGCGACGCGCGCGATCACCTGCTCGAGGTCGACGCCACGTCCGACGCCGGCATTCACCCGCGACTGCACCTGGTCGAACGACACCTTGTGCTGGACGTAGTTGTCCTCGGCCAGGGCCACCAGCTTGCGGTAGCGCACGACGTCGTAGTAGGCCTTGGCCGCCTCCAGCCCGAACTGCTCAGTGGCGTCGAGGAACTCGAACCAGCGCTCCAGCTTCGCGTGGCCGAGGCGCTCGATCTCGTTGTGCGTGCCCAGCCCGTCCCACAGCAGCTGGCTCAGCTCCAGCCGCACGCCGCCCTGGTAGAAGCGCGCGTCGCGCGGCAGCGAGTTCGTGTTCTCGTAGGCGCGCCTGCCGGCCGCGGCCGAGGCGTCGAGATGGGGTTTCCACGCCCCGGAAGCGACGGCTATCTCGTCGTTGGAGGCGCGAAACGCGTTGAACTTGGCGGCAACTTCCGGGTTTCCGTCGATCGCCTTCTGCACCGACTGCACCACCGGAGACGTGGACTGCGCCATCGCGGCGCAGCTCGCCAGCGCGAGCAGGCTGAAGCGGATGAACGTCTTCTTCATGCGGAAAGAGCGGTCTCCAGACCGGATGTTGATTGTTGTTTCAATGATACCGGGCAGGGGCACCGCCAGACGGCCCGCCGCCGCGGGGAAGTCTCATTCATTCGCGGCAATCATCGATTGCTGCTCGAAGTTGTGGCTTGACGGCGACGCGCGCCGCGTCGCCCGGCTTCAGTCCGTGCGACGCCGGCCGATAGTGGCGGGTGGACTTCCGATTCCCCTGTCCCGCAGCGCCCGGCGTGACCTGTTCCCGCTGGATCGACGCCGGTTCCCCCGCGCGGGCCTGGCGCGCGGCCGCCTGGCTGCGCGCGGCGCTGCTGCGCCTGCTGGCCGTGGCGGCGCTCCTGGCGTTCTCGGTGCAGGCGCTCGATACCGATCGCCTCGTCCGCTCGGCCCAGAAGTACGGCCCGACCGGCGTGGCCAACGCGAAGGCCCTGCAGCAGATGATGCTGGCGCTCGGCGGCAAGGACGACCTCGCCCGTCTGCGCGCGGTCAACGATTTCTACAACCAGCGGCTGGCCTATGTCGAGGACGTCGACAACTGGGGCGAGGTCGACTACTGGGCGAGCCCGCTGGAGTCGCTCGGCAAGGCCGCGGGCGACTGCGAGGACTATGCGATCGGCAAGTACTTCACGCTGACGTCCCTCGGCATCCCGCACGCCAGGCTGCGCATGGTCTACGTCCGCGCGTCGATCGCCGGAGCGCCCAACGGCTTCGTCGCCCACATGGTGCTGGCGTACTACCCGACGCCCGAGGCCGAGCCGCTGGTGCTCGACAACCTGCAGCCGCTGATCCGGCCGGCCGGCCAGCGGCCCGACCTGGCACCCGTGTTCAGCTTCAACGCGGAAGGCCTGTGGCAGGGTGTTGGTAGCATCCGTGCCAACGGGGATCCGTTGACGCGGTTGTCGAAGTGGCGCGAGGTGCTGCTGCGCTCGCGCCAGGATGGTTTCCAATGATGAACACGCCCCGGCCCGCAGCGGCCGCCCGAGAGGAAAGCGCATGTCGCTGATTCGCCAGGTGTGGTTGCTGTTGTCGGTGACGCTGGTGCTGGCCTTCGCCGGTGCGATCGGCGTGTCCGTCCACGCGGCGCGCCACTACCTGCAGACGCAGTTGAACCTGAAGAACAACGACACGGCGCAGTCGCTGGCGTTGACGCTCGGGCAGCAGAAGGGCGATCCGGTGGCCCTCGAGCTCGCGATCTCCAGCCAGTTCGACACCGGCTTCTACGAGCGCATCCGGCTCGTCGGCCCCAACGGCAAGACCCTGGTCGAGAAGCAGGCCGATCCGCATCCGCAGAGCGCGCCGGGCTGGTTCGTCGCGCTGCTGGGCCTGGCGCCGGCCGACGGCGTGGCGCAGGTCAGCGACGGCTGGAAGCAGATCGGCCGCCTCGAGGTGCGCAGCCAGTCGGCGTTCGCCGACGACGAGCTGTGGCAGAGCACGCTGCACACGGTCGGCGTGCTGGCGCTGCTGCTGGCCGCCGCAGGCATCTTCTCGACGGTGGGCGTCAATCGCATCCGCGTGCCGCTGCTGCGCACCGTCGACCAGGCCAGGGCCATCACCGAGCGCCGCTTCGTCACCGTCGACGAGCCGGACATGCCCGAGCTGCGCAACGTCACCCGCGCGATGAATGCGATGGTGGGTCGCGTCAAGGCGATGTTCGACGAGCAGGCCGGCCAGGTCGAGCTGCTGCGCCGCCAGGCCCATTGCGACCCGCTGACCGGGCTGTCCAACCGCGCCCACTTCCTGGGCCGCATGAAGGTCATGCTCGACAGCGAGGACGGCGCCGGCGACGGCGCGCTGGTGATGGTGCGGCTGGTGGAACTGCAGTCCCTCAACCGCACGCTCGGCCGCTCGGCCACCGACCGCCTGCTGCAGGACGCGGCCGCCGCGATGATCGAATCGTCGCGCCGGTTCAGCGCCGCCGAGGTGGGGCGGCTGAACGGCAGCGATTTCGCGCTCGCGCTGCCGGACGTCGATTCGCTGCGCGAGTCGGCCATCGACGTCGGCGCGCGCCTGCGCAGCCTGATGCGCGTGCACGAGGGCGGCGCGCACGTCGTGGTGGGGGCGGTGCGCTGGGTGCACGGGGCTTCGGTGTCGACGCTGCTGGCCGCCGCCGACCAGGCGCTCGCGCGGGCGGAGAGCCGCGGCCCGTGGACGGTCGAGGCCGACGACGCCGCCGCCGACAGCGCCGCGCTCGGCGAGGACGCCTGGCGCCAGCGCATCCAGGCCGCGCTGGCCGGGCGCAATGCGCAGCTGGTCGATTTCCCGCTGGTCAGCCGCACGGGCGAGCTGGTGCACCTCGAATCCCCGCTGCGGCTGCGCCTGGGCGAGGAGGGCGCGCTGGTGTCCGCCGCGCAGTGGCTGCCGATGGCGCGCCGGGCACAGCTCACGGCCGACGTCGACCTGCTCGCCATCGAGCTTGCGCTTCAGGCCGTGGAGGCCGACGCCAAGCCGCGCTCGGTCAACGTCAGCCCGTCGTCGCTGGCCGACTCGGCGTTCTCCACCCGCGTGCACGGTCTCGTGGTGGCGCACCCGGACGCCGCGCGCAAGCTGTCGCTGGAGCTGGCCGAGGCCGGCGCGGTGCGGCAGCTGCACCTCGTGCGCGAGCTGGCCGAACAGCTGCACGGCTCGGGCACGAAGATCGGCCTGGAGCACGCCGGCGAACGCCTGGGCGAGACGCGCGGCCTGCTCGAGGCCGGACTCGACTTCGTCAAGCTCGATGCGAGCCTGCTGCAAGGCCTGGCCGGCGACGAGGCGCGCGCCCAGCACGTGGCCGGCACCGTGCGCATGCTGCACGGCATCGGCCTGCGCGTGTACGCCGAAGGCGTGACCGAGGTGGCCGACGCCACCGCGCTGTGGTCGGCGGGCGTCGACGGCCTCACCGGCCCGGTGCTGCAGGCGTCGCGCTCGGCCTGACGCCGCGGGCCGGGCGCAGGCTCAGTCGGCCCAGTCGCCGTCCACGTTGACCACCTTGCATTCGCTGCTGTAGGCGTCGCGCGATTTCTCGCATTCGGCCAGGGCCTGCGTGCGCGCTGCGTCCGCGCTGCCCGCGCCGGCGCTCCAGCCCGACGCGCCGCTGTCCGAGCTCGCGAAGGCCTTGTGGTCGGCGGCCGGCCAGTACGCCACGCGGAAATCTTGTCGAGCCTTGGGCGATTTCAGCATGGCGGACAGGTCGTCGTCCGTGGGTCGCTGGGGCGCCTCGTCGGCCGCCGGCGTCGCCAGCGCGCTCGCCGCACCGCGCGCGCCGCCGCCGTCGTCGACCCACAGGCCATGGCGGAATCCGGCGCCGATGCAGGCCACTGCCACGACCACCACCATGCGCAGCACCGGGTTGCCGGGATCGGGCTCGGCGCCGTGGCGGTTGTCGCCCCGCGAGCCGGGCACCATGCCCAGCAGCAGTCCGGCCACCGTGCCGACGAGGGGCACCGCGCCGACCAGCACCCACCAGCCCGACAGCCCGACGTCGTGCAGGCGCAGCACCGTGAGCCGGAACGTCCAGAGCGCGGCGAGGAGCATGCCGAGGCCGATGAGGAACGCCACGGCGGGGCGCGGATGGTGCAGCAGCCCCGTCAGTCCCCATCGCATCGCGGCCCAGCCGAACAGGGCAGCGGCGCCGTAGGGGCGGCGCGCCAGCCGGCCCGACAGTCCCGCGCCGAACACGGACGGCGGCGCGTCGACGATGACCATCGTCTGGACCGGCATGTCCGAATCGCGCTCCCGCTCCCGCTCGCGCTCGCGCGGTCGCGCGGCCGGCCGCGGCCCCGGATCATGCGGCGGCGCGACTGCGGCCGCGGCCTCGGCGGGAACCAGGGCGAGCTCCGGCATCGATGCCGCGTCCGTCGCACGGGGCGTCGGGGGCGTCGACGCGGCGAGCGTCGCGGGGGACGTGCGGGACGAACTCGCCGGCGGCACCGCGGGCGGCCGCGTGGGCGACGCGGGCGGCCGCGCCATCGGCGCCGGCCTGTCGCGCCCGGGCCCGGGCGCGGACGCTGCCGCCGTGCCACCGCTGGTCGCGGCACTGCCTTGCGGGCGCAGCCGCGCCCCCAGCGTCGCGAACAGCTCGATGTAGCGCCTCGCGTCGTCCTGCGTCATCGCGCGCTTGACGACATGGGGCACGCCCGAGAACATGCGTTCGCACCGCTGGTCGTCGAGCTTGAAGCGCTCCGCGACCGCGCGCTGCACGTGCGCCGGATCGAACCCGGCGAGCACCTGGCCGTCGAAGACGAGATCGACGCGCAACTCCTGTCCTGTGTCGGCGTTCATGGCGATGACGTCATCACGCAAGGGGATCCTCCCAGGTAGACCGGCGCCATGCTAACGGTCGAGCGGGCGTGCCGCGCGTATTTTCTGCGTGCAGCGGTGACGCCGTGTTGCATCCGGCGCGATGTTCGTGATTGACTGCGTTGTCAGGCGGCCGCGACTGCCGCAGGCTCACGCGGTGAGCCTGTCGCCCGATCAGATGGCGACATGGCGCCCGGGGACAGCGGCGGTCGGTCGATCCGCGACACGAACGGTGAGCTAGGCTGTCCTGCCATTCCAGGAGTTCCTGCCATGCACCAAGGTTCATGCCACTGCGGCGCCGTCCGCCTCACGCTCCCGTCGACCCCCGAGGTCGCCACCGCCTGCAATTGTTCGCTGTGCCGACGCATCGGCGGCCCGTGGGTGTACTACGAATGGGGCACCGTCCGGATCGAAGGCCATCCCGAATCGACCGAGGGCTACATCCAGGGCGACCGCACGTTGAACACGATCCGCTGCCGGCATTGCGGCGTCACCACCCACTGGGAGCCGCTGCCGCCGACGCCCGGGGCGCGGCACGGCGTCAACCTCGGCAATTTCGATCCGTCGCTGATCGCGTCGGTGCGCGTGCGCCGCTTCGACGGCGCCGACACCTGGAAATTCCTGGACGAGTGAGACGGCGCCTGCGCGCGCCGACCACGCGACGTCCGCGCCGCCGCCCGCGCGGGGCGGGCGCCCGTCAACCCAGGTGCACCTGCCCGTTGCTCAGCAGCTGGTGGATGATCTGCAGGTCGTTCTGGGTGCCGGCGGCGGTCAGGTCCACGCCCTTGAGGATGATGGTCTCGTCCGCGGCCGAGGCGACATAGCCGTTGGCGAAGCCGCCGGAGCTGCTGACATGGATGACGGTGTCGCCGCCGGACAGGTCGAAGTGCAGGTAGTTGGCGATGTTGCCCGGCTGCGTGCCGTCGTGGTTCGCGCCGGGCAGCAGGTCGCGCAGGTCCAGCACGTCCTTGTTGCCGGCCGCGGAGCTGAAGTCGTTGATGGTGTCCACGTTGGGCGTGCCCGCCGTGCCGTGGTCGCCGAACTCCCAGCGGAAGACGTCGTTGCCGGCGCCGCCGGTCAGCGTGTCGGTGCCCGTGCCGCCCACGACCAGGTCGTCGCCCGAGCCGCCGCTGATGACGTCGTTGCCGGTGCCGCCGAGCAGGCGGTCGTTGCCGGAGCCGCCCGTGATCGTGTCGTTGCCGGCGCCGCCGGAAATGAACATCGCCTGCGTCTGGGCGGACGCGTTGAGCGTGTCGGCGCTGGCGGTGCCGCCAAGCAGCGACGTGCCGTTGGCCACGCTGAGCCACGTCGTGGCGTCGTGCGACTGGCCGCTGGCCGTCGTGTCGACCGCGTCGAACTGCAGGTTCGCCGAGCTCGTGCCCACGTTGGTCAGCTGCAGCGAGTTCAGGTTCCAGCCCGTCAGGTCGATCGACTGGGTGTTGCCCGTGCTGGTGATCGTGTGCCCGGCGGTGCCGTCGGTGATGGTCATGCCGTTCTCGACGCCCGTGACGTGCAGCGCCGTCGTGTTGGTGTCCGTCACCACCAGCTTGATCGCGTCGCCGTCGTTGGCCACCGCCTGGTTCTCGTAGCCGTTCTCCACGGTGTAGATCGCCTTGGCCTGGTCGGCCGTGAGCACGTGGTTGTAGATGTGCGCGTCGTCCAGCGCGCCCTTGTAGTAGACGTCGCCGGTGAGCGTCTCGCCGGTGCTGGGGTTCCAGCCGTTGGTGTAGCCGAAGCCGCCGAGGGTGTTCGACACGATGCCCGTGGGAACCGACGCGTCCACCGCGATCGTGCCCGAGTTGCTCAACACGCCGTCGATGTAGATCGACACGCTGCTCGAGCCGTTGGCGTTCACCGTGCGGGTGACGGTGAGGTCGTGCCAGTTGCCGTCGTTGACCGCCGCCGCCGAATACACGCCGGTGGAATTGCCGACGTCCAGGCCGATCTTGCCGGCGCTGTTGAGCGTGCCCCACTGGATGTCGTTGCCGTCGCCGGCGCTCTCGGAGCCGATGATGGACGGACTGCTCCAGCCGATGCTCGTGCCGGTCTGCGTCGTCTTGAACCAGACCGACAGCGAGCTCGTGCCCGTCAGCGCCGCGCTATCGCCCGCCGGCACCGAGACCACGGCGCCCTTGCCGTCGAAGTTCAGCGCGTTGCCGGCCGTGCCGTTGTGGCCGGTGATCCACGTCGGCGCCGTGCCGCCACCGGCGGTGTTGATGTCCTTGAGCGTGCCGGTGAAGGCGTTGTACGAGTCGGTGGTCGACGTGCCCGTGCCTTCGTCGAACAGCCAGCGTCCGACGGCGCCCACGCTGACCGTCGGAGTGGCCGCGTGGTCGACCGAGTCGATCGTGAACGACCCCGTGGCCGTGGCGGTGTTGCCGGCGGCGTCCGTGCTGCTCATCGACAGGCTCACGGCGCCGTCGGACAGGCCATCGCGCGGCATCGTGCCCGAGGTGGGCGTCTGCGCCGCCAGGTCGACGCTCCACGCGCCGGTGGCGTCGGTCGCCGCGCTGTAGGTCAGCGTGTGGCCGCCGGCGTCGGTCACCGACACCAGCACCGTGCTGCTCTTCTCGCCGGTGCCCGTGATCACCGGCACCGAGTTCGACGTCAGGCTGTCCGTGGTGGACAGGCCTGTGTCGTTGGCCGCGTCGTGCTTCAGGCCGACGGCCGCGACGGGCGCGGTGTGGTCTTCCGTGAACGCGCTGCTGACGGCCGCCGAGACGTTGCCCGCGGCATCGGTGGCGACGACCTTGAGCGTGACCGCGCCGTCCACCAGCCCCGTGGCGGGGAGGCTGCCCGAGGCCGGCGTGGCGGTGGCCAGGTTGACCGACCAGTTGCCGCTGGCGTCCGTCGTCGCGATGTATGTGATGGCGCCGCCGGACGACGGCGTCACGGTGACGGTCACCGTGCTGTTGGCCTCGGCCGTGCCGGTGACGATCGGCTTCTGGTTGCTGGTCAGGTTGTCGCTGGTCGACGTGCCGGTGTCGTCGGCGGCGTCGTGCTTGAGGCCGATCGTCGGGGCCGCGATGGTGTGGTCCTCGGCGAACGCGCCCGTGGCGGTCGTCGAGTTGCCGGCGGCGTCG
>Ga0136846_1234633_pt1 | contig 10097 bp, 9 predicted proteins | sample HopSoiMetagenom2_FD_96841 | JGI IMG/M metagenome (GOLD analysis project Ga0136846, IMG submission 96841) | Grasslands soil microbial communities from Hopland, California, USA - 2 Assembly 2016 (version 4) | ecosystem: Environmental > Terrestrial > Soil > Grasslands | place: USA: Hopland... | reverse complement strand
GGGCCAGCGAAGTCGGCACATCCATTCCAACCTCCGGCACACTGGCGATTATGAAGACATTTGCGTGCGCCTGCTGAAGTTCTTCCACTGTAGAAGTCAAAAGACCCTCGAATCTCGCATAGTCCTCTGGTTGCTTTCGGTTCGCGGTGAGAAGCACAGGGCCGCCCCATTCCTGCCCATAGCGGCCTCCTTCAGCATAGAGCGCCCAACGGGCGTGAAGGAAGACATTCTGGATGTGATGGGACTCAATGAACTCCAATACAGATTTGTTGAGGCCGGCACACTTTTCGACATCGTCTTCGTCGTAACGTTTCAATCCGACGAGCGGAGCACAAGCCGGGCTGAAGGCGACAAAACCGGACACGTGGTTTGAGGTGGCGATCTGTTCGAACACCGGCGCGATCGCGCCCGCGTGCGAGTCGCCCCACAAAATGAAGCTTGGCTCCGCCTGGTTGTCACCCATCCGGCAAATCCGGTCCGTGCACGCGTCGCGTTTCGCCCAGTAGTCGTTCTTGCTCGCGAGCAACCGAAGCACCTGTTGGCTGAATCGAGCGGGAAGTCCATGAGTGAGGAAAAACACGCCGGCAACCAGAACAAATATCGCCGACCCTGCGGCGGCTCCCGAGAAAAGGAATTTTCGCGACTGCACCAGACTGTGTCTTCCGCGAAATGGTTTTTCTACGAACTGCCACGAAAATGTGGCAATGATCAAGGCGGCGGAAATCACAGCAGCGACATTCCATCCGCTAAGCTGCCGAAGAGAGTAGTACTTAAAAAAAACAATCAATGTCCAATGCCATAAATAGAGCGAGTACGAGATCAAGCCGATGAAGACGAATGGCTTAGTGCTCAGGATTTTTGAAATGACGGTCTTGTTCTGCGCTCCGCTGTAAATGATCAGGGCCGTTCCAACGGTTGGATAAAGTGCGTTAAGCCCAGGAAAGGGAAGAGATCCCGACAAGAATAAAAAGCTCACGGCTAGCAGGACCACTCCGATAATTGCCAAACTGTTAGCCAGGATCCGGTGCCGCAACGCCGGAATTAAGCCGACCGCAAGAATTCCGCCCACGAGCAGTTCCCAGGCGCGCGCCGCGGATGAATAGAACGCAACCGAACGGTGGAAGTGGACGTCCCAAACACTGAACGCCAGTGACAGTCCTAAAGCGGAGAGCAGCACGACCGCATACTGCTTGCGTAGATACCGTGTAATGAAAAAAAGAGTTAGCGGGTAGAGGATGTAGAACTGTTCCTCGACCGCAAGCGACCAGGTATGCAGGAGCGGCTTCATCTCGGCGGGATTCTGGAAATATCCCGTCTGTTTGGCAAACAGAACATTGGATGAAAAAAACATGGTCGCAAACAAGCTGCGCCCGAATTCACGAGCTTCATCCGGCATCAAGAGCGCGTACGCCGCGATGGAGGCGCAAATGAGCAGAAAGAAAAGCGCGGGAAGGATACGCCGGACACGCCTCTCATAAAAATGAGCAATGGAAAACTTGCCTTCTGCGATATTGCTCAGAATGAGACCGGTAATTAGATACCCGGATATGACAAAGAAAACATCGACGCCAGTGAAACCACCTGAAAAGCGGGATACGCCGGCATGAAAGAGCAGCACGGGGACGATAGCGACGGCACGGAGGCCGTCTATGTCATCTCGATGGGTCATCCCGGCCAGAAAGGAAGTATAAGCGGTCGGCTGGCCACGCGAATTGTGAGATGACTGCTGCGTTTATCTCGGAGATCTGCCTCCACCGCCCGACGGCGCTGGATGAGAGCTCGGCATAGAAGCGGGGCTGCTGGATCTAGGAGCCGGACTGCTGGTCCTTGGCGAGGACGCTTGTTGCTGAGACCGAGGACCTGAAATCATTCCCGGTTGCCTGCTTCCGGCTGTGCTCATCGGGGGTGCTTGTGCGGTATGAACGTGTTCAGTCACCATTCCGTGCGCCTGCACTTGCTGCGACGCTTTTGCCAGATTCTTTACCTCTCCGCGAGGAACTCCCAATCCGGCGGAATTGTTTCGGATCACGACTTTATTCCCGGCAACGATAGTCGAGCCAGTTCCTCGATTCACGATCAGCGAGTGCGTGCCGGTGGTTGGCGCCTGCGGAACTTTGAATCCGCTCGGCGCATTTAGGACTCGTGGTTGGTTGTACCATCCATTCCACGCGCCTCCTGGCTGCCACGCCCAGCCATATCCGGGAAGAAAAACCCAACTTCCATAATGATAGGGCGTCCAGCCCCAGGGATACGCCGACACCCATCCGAACCCAAATCCTGGATTGAACGCCCACGCGCCATCCATAAACGGGTCCCACCCCGCGCCCACCAGGTAAGGCTGCCACATCATTCCGTACCCTGGTGCGTTGAAAAAGTTTCCGTAATAAGCCAGGTCCGCCGTGCCGTACGAGTACGGCGAATAGCTCTGATAAGAATTGCTGGCGTAACGAACGTGATAGTCGCTTTGCTGTTTGTCCCAGGCATCGAGCGGTTCTTGCTCGATATCTTTGACGAGGGTGTCGCGGCCGCTACTGCTGAAATCAAAATTTCCGGTCTGGTTCTTCTTGACCGCGAGTGTGCCTGAAGGGCCTTCGACTTGAATGTCTCCCTTGAAAACCGCGACTGCTGCACCTTCGTCGCCGACCCCTATGCGAAGACGCGCTGAATGCGTGAGAGCGAGCTTTTCGTCGCCGAATTGAAGTACGAATTCTTCATTCTTCTCGCCGGCGAAGTCCACATAAGCCGTGCCCTTGATGACCTTAATCGAAGAAGCTTTAGCGCCGGATTCACGGAGCACCAGCTCGGGAAATTCGATTGAGCTATTCGGCGCGAGCCGGATCGTACTGCCGTCCTCAAACTCTATCTCGGCGCGCCCATCTCCGCTCGCGCGTAGCCGAGAACCCTGAGTTATCGGCAAATTGAGCATCGCGTTCTCAAAGTGCTGCGACGAACCGCGTTCGATTTGCACGTCGCCTTTCACAAAGCTCAAGCGGACGGTTCGCACTTGCGAATCAGAGAATGCGGCAACTGAGGCTAGAAGAAAAACTGCAACCGTGATCAACACGGCGCGGAGACTAAGGTGGGACATGGAAACCTCCCGGGGATGTACTCAATTAGAGCACGTTTCCCCCTCTTTTGTTGTCTCCTGGTATCTCTGGCCTGTCTTTTCGCGATAGTGGAATTGGGAGGGACGATCGATCTTCCAGTAAAAACTCCGGATTCTCCCCAATTCGGAGAACCCGGCGGCTTCTAAGAAGTAACCACTGGTGAGTTAGTGTTCAACCCCTCGCCGAGCGTGGTCGGCGTCAGTAGCAAGCCTTTTCATCAGCTCAAAGAAGGCGGGAGACTGGCCGATGAAGAGCCCCATATCGGTCAGGAATTTCAGCGCGCCCAGGGCCACACCTTCTGTCTCCGTGGGACGAATGATCGAGACCACCGGCAGCTTCCGGCTTAGAAATGGACAGGGCTCCGGCATGATCAGACTGGTGGTGAAGGTGTCGCCACCGAACGGGGGAGAATTCAGGTCCACGAACGTCAGGCCATTGGTGGGGTCCGTTATCGCAGGCGTATCGCCAGCCAAGTCAGACCAGGTTTGAAAGTGCATGGTTTCAGTGGGACCGATGCTAATCAGGATTCGCAAAACTTCTACGCTCGAGGCCCTCTGCGCCATTGATGGATACAGGCTATTGCCGCCCTGCTCAATAGTGGGCATATGCCACATCGCGGTGTTGACGATGGCTTGCAGATGATCGTCTGGAGTCAGATCATCGTCGGTCCTTGGGATGGCGGTAAATTTGCCTTTCGCCAGACCCGGCTGCGCCTGCGGAAATACGAAGTCGGGATCGAGATCCGGATTCTTGTTGTCGATGCGGTAACGAGTGTACCAACTGGTGTCGAGCGTGAGTTCCATGAGATTGGTCAGGCGCAGCTTGCCGCTCGATCCTGTCGCAGTGCTGCCCGGCAGGGTGCGAAACTGCTCAAGATCAACTGGGTGGGCGCCCTTAGAGACTAGGTATGCGTTCAAAAAGTTCTGATGCGTAAACTCATCGTCAGTGTTGTCATGGATGTACTGCGGAAAGTCGTCGTCAATGGCCTCGAACTTTTCCTGATACTCCGGATTGCCACTGCCACCTGGGACCTCGTTGTCCTGGACTCCGGCGAGTTCGTTGTACTGGACCCAAAAATCGGTTTCAAGGATTTCTGCCGCCGCTGCGAACCGGAGCAAGGCCGCATCGCCTCGGGTGAGGTGTCCGGGGTGTTCTTCGGAATTCTGTTCGGCCAATAGCTCTGAGCCGTTGGTAAGCAAGGCTGCGCCGACGGTGGCTGTCCCCGCCGTGGCAAGTCCCTTTTTCATGAATGATCGCCGATTGACCGGCTGACGGACACCATTAAGAAGCTCTTTCATGTCACATCTCCTGAGGATTGTCGTCGTGCACACAGAACCAAAATCGGAGAGGCACGAACGTTGTAATGACCGTAGCGGAGTGATGTCGCCGGAATGTCAACTCGCCGACTCAGTTGTGTAATTTGTTTGTTGAAAAAATGTAATGAGCTACGAGCCGCCAGCATTCAGCACTCAGGATTCGGATAATGGGGCGCCTGGATGGCGGCCCAGATGCGTCCTTGGCTGAATGCTGAGTGCTGAATGCGGAGTGCCTGGTCAGGAATACAATAGAAAAATGCGCCGGGTTTACCTCGACAATAACGCCACCACGCCTGTGCTGCCGGAAGTTCTGGAAGCCATGCGATCGTATTTTGGTGAGCGATTCGGGAACGCGTCGTCCATTCATCATCACGGACAGGAGACGCGCGCTGCAGTTGAGCGTGCGCGTGAATCGGTGGCGGAATTGATCGGCTGTCGTCCAGCTGAGATCGTGTTTACGAGCGGTGGCACCGAAGCGGACAACCTGGCCATTTTTGGATTAGTTCAGCCAGGCGACCACGTCGTGACCTCGACTATCGAGCATCATGCAGTGCTCAATTCTTGCAAGCATCTGCAGCTCGGCGACAAGGGAATCGAGGTCACCTTTGTTCCGGTGGATGGTCGTTGTCTCGTGGATCCCGGCGATGTTCGGCGGGCACTACGACCGAACACAAAGCTAGTAACGATAATGATGGCCAACAACGAAACGGGCGTGCTTCAGCCGGTACAAGAAATTGGAAAAATCTGCGCTGAAGCCGAAATTTATTTTCACACTGACGCCGTGCAGGCGGCGTCGAAGGTGCCAATTAAGGTGAACGATATCGGTTGCGACCTGCTGTCCATTTCGGGGCACAAGATCCATGCGCCGCAAGGCGTGGGAGCGCTCTATGTGAGAAAGGGAACGACTCTGGAGCCACGCTTTTTCGGCGGCAGTCACGAGCGCTCACGGAGGGCAGGAACCGAGAATGTCCCGGGGATTGTGGCGCTGGGTAAGGCAGCTGAGATTGCAATGCGCAGCTTCGAACGTGCAGAGGACCGCGAAATGGCTGCGCTTCGAGATCGTCTGGAGATTGAAGTTTTGAATCAGGTCGAATCTGCCGGTATAAACGGTGCCGGAGCTCCACGCGTTCCAAACACCAGCAACATTTATTTCGACTACATCGAAGGCGAGGCGCTGGTGATTGCCCTCGATCTGAAAGGTCTTGCGGTTTCCACTGGCGCGGCGTGTTCTTCGGGAGCTATTGAACCTTCCCACGTGCTGACTGCAATGGGCTTGCGTCCCGGCCAGGCGCGCGCCAGCTTGCGTTTCAGCCTCGGCAAGCAGAACACGGCCGAAGATGTAGCGTTCGCTCTCGAGCTAGTGCCGGCTTCGGTGGCAAGGCTGCGCGAGCTCTCGCCTTTGTACAATAGAAAAGAAGCTATTAGCTCTTAGCTTTTTGCGAGTGCCCGCAACGGCGCTGGTTATCCAAGAGCTAACAGCTAGGAGCTAACAGCTTGTGTCCTAACACTATCGCCGTAGCCATGTCGGGAGGAGTTGATTCTTCGACCGTTGCGGCAATGCTGCGGGCCGAAGGTCACAACGTTATCGGCCTGACCATGCAGCTCTGGAACCAGCGCAGGCTGGCGGGGCACACGGGAATGCCGGAGTCAGTCCAAGGACGCTGTTGTTCGCTCGATGACGTGTATGACGCACGCCGTGTTGCTGAGACGATTGGCATACCTTATTACGTCGTCAATCAAGAGGACCGTTTCGAGCAGGATGTTGTGCGTCCGTTTGTGCAGGAGTACTTGTCCGGGCGCACGCCGATTCCGTGCAGCCTCTGCAACAATCATTTGAAGTTTGATCAGTTACTCACAGTGGCACAGCAGGTTGGCGCCGATGCGGTCGCAACTGGTCACTATGCGCGCGTGGAGTTTGGCCACGAGTGCGGACGCTGGCTGTTGAAGCGTCCTGCGGATCGCTCGAAGGACCAGACATATTTTCTCTTTGGCCTCACGCAGGAGCAGCTGAGCCGCACCCTGTTTCCGCTGGGTGGAATGACTAAGCCCGAGGTGCGCGAGCTTGCCCGTAAGCATGGCTTGGCTTTGGCCGAAAAGCGGGATTCGCAAGAGATATGCTTCGTTCCTGGTGGCGACTACAAGAATTTCCTGGACGCTTATCTCGCTGAGCAAGGCGAGTCGATGCCCGAGACCGCTGGTGAACTGGTTACGACCGATGGCCGCGTCATCGGTGAGCACTCAGGCATTCACAATTTCACCGTGGGGCAGCGGAAGGGTTTGGGGGTTGCCACAGGTTCGCCATTGTATGTCCTTCAGATCAACGGCGAGAAGCGTCAGGTCATTGTGGGGGAGCAGGAGCGTCTGTACTCGCGCACTCTATTTACGCGCAAGATTAACCTTATTTCTGTGGACGACCTGAAGCATCCGATGCAAGTTAGCGTGAAGATCCGCCACCGTCATGAGGCCGCAGCCGCAACTATCGAGAAGACGAGTGCAGATGAGATTCAAGTCACGTTTGACGAGCCTCAGCGCGCCATAACGCCGGGGCAGGCGGCGGTTTTCTACTGCGAGGATATAGTCGTTGGCGGCGGCTGGATTAGTTAGTGTCGGTCACTGGATTTCGAAATTTAGTTTCACCACTTCGGTCGTCTCTTGTCCGCTGGGCTCATATCGCCATTGTTTTACACATCTGACTGCGGCGTCCGCCAACAGCGGATGGCCCCCGATCACGCGCACGTCCTTGACGCTACCATCCGGCTTCACCGTAACCTCGAGCTGCACGCTGCCTCGTAGGTTCATTGTCTTCGCGATACCCGGATACAGCGGCTGAGAACTGATCTTCAATGCGCGCGCGGTTTTGTTTTGAAGGCTTGTGTCCTGGTCGCCTCGCGACTTAGGCGAATCGTGCCGTCCATAACGAATATCGGCGCGTTCGATGGCCGCTGAGTTCAATTCAAACCGGATGCCGCCATCTTGCAGAGTGAGATTGATCATGCCGCCTTGAGACAAGAACTCCTTGTCTTCGCCGACCGATAGCACATTGGTGTTCTCAAGCTGCGCCAATGCCGCGCGAGCGTTGCCGTTCGCAATCCGGATGAATGCGACATGGCAGGACTTGAGTTCACCCGAAGATTGCAAATGCCTGACTTCGATCGGGTGCTCGCGAATGTCCTTGCCAGCCAGTGTTGATTTTAGGACATCGGGAAAGTCACTTTCGTCGCCGAACACGCATATTACGAGCTTTGACTTGTCGTTGGGCAGCGTGTGTTCCGGCCACTGCGCACGTTTGGCGAAGTCGTAAAGGTAGGCAGACTTCACCTGGAATTCGCTCGCAGTTTGAGGACGTGCAGGATGGGCAAATAGCCCCACGCAAGCCGCTGCGGCCATCCAATGCCGGGGTATGAGCATGACGAAGAATTCCTGCTAAATTATTACTTCGGCAGGAGTTGGTACTTCTTTAGGGGTGGCAATGTCGCCAGCAGCGCCGGAAGATAAGAGCCCGTGGGTTTACGCCCAGATAGCCATGATATTTCCGGCCGCAACAGTAATCGGCTGGCTAATCGGAAGTGCGCTCGACCGATGGCTTCACACGCATTGGATCTACATCGTCGGCCTGGTTCTCGGGATCGTGGCAGGATTTGTGGAATTAATCAGGACGGCGATGAAAGACACTTGACAAGCGCTGGCCTTCACCTCTTCTGCGGTTAGACTCTGTGTGTGCCGGACCACATCCAAACTGCCGACGATTTCTACGAGCGCGTCCTGCAGCGAATTCAATCTCTGATGATCGTGATCGGCATGGCCGGATTGGTTACCGGGTGGACATTCTTCGGATGGCGCATCGCTGCTGGTTTCACATTGGGCGCGGCAATTGCTTTTCTGAACTTTTACTGGCTTAAAAAGGTCGTTGCTGGAATTGCAGATCTCACGCTTCAGTCGGGTACGCCGGCTTCGGGACGCGCCGTTGTTCAGCGTTTTCTTTTCCGCTACTTTTTGATGGCGGTAGTTGCGTTTGTTATACTTACTGTTTCCCGTAAGAGCCTGTATGGCCTGTTTGCGGGCTTATTTCTGCCTGTAACGGCCATGTTGTGCGAAGCGGTGTACGAAGCGTATGCGGTCTTGGTTCGCAGAATCTGAAGCTTCAGCCCTTAAACGTTAGATGAGAATGAGCGCGGCTGCCAAGAGCCAACGACAAATAGCCAGCAACTGAATTTTCATGCCTGAACAACTCCTATTCACAAAATTTCTGAACCACGCTCTCGCGGGGCCGGTCACGGCTATGCTGCGCGCGCTGCACATTGAGCCAAAGTTTCCGCAGGCGCCGATTCCGAACTTTGTCGCTATGGAAGTTCTGGTGTTCGCGTTCCTGATCGTGGTTTTTCTTCTGGTTCGCTCGCGACTTTCGGTAGAGAGCCCTGGCGGTCTGCAGCACGTCTTCGAAGGCATTCAAGGATTTGTCGAGGGACAGAGCCGCGACGTCATTGGACACCATAGCGAGCAATTCACGCCGTTTCTGATGGCGCTGGGATTATTCATCCTCACGTCGAATCTATTTGGAATTATTCCGGGTCTCGAATCGCCGACTGGAGTTCCGGTTGTGCCGTTGGGATGTGCGCTCTGCGCTTTCGTCTATTACCACGCGCATGGTTTCCGCCATGCGGGTATCGGATATCTCAAACATTTTCTGGGGCCTTCTGACAGCACCATTCCGATGTACATACGAATTCCATTGGGTGCATTGATGCTGGTGATAGAACCAATTAGCCACCTGGCAAGAGTCATGTCGCTGACCATCCGGCTTTACGGAAACATGTTTGCCGGTGACATGGTAATCCTGGTTTTTCTTTCCTTGATTCCGATCGGCGTGCCAGTGCTCTTTGTCGGCCTGCACATCGGCGTTGCATTCATCCAGGCCTACGTCTTTGTTCTTCTTACGACCGTATATCTGGCCGGAGCAGTCGCGAGCGACCACTAAATAAGTTTCAGGCTTCAATTTTCCAGTTTTGCTGGCACAAACTGGAAACTTGAAACTCGAAGCCGAGTTTCTGAGCCGTTTAGCGTGAGGGCGTTTGCACGGTAACGTCAACCACCCACTGACGGCAATTTCATAGGAGAAAACGATGCGTACACTGATGCGTGTTTTGAGTGTTGTATTCGCAGTTTTTGCAACAATGTTGTTGGCGGTTCCGGCATTTGCGCAGGGAGGCACTGCTGCGAACGGATCGAATTGGGTCGCAGTTGCGGCTGGTCTCGCAATGGCCATTGCATCTGCCGGATGCGGTCTCGGCCAAGGTCGTGCTGCTGCCTCGGCAACGGAGGGAATTGCGCGTAACCCTTCAGCTCGGGCTGGGATTCAGACCGCGCTGATCATCGGACTGGCTTTTATCGAGTCGCTGGCGATTTACACCCTGCTGATTATCTTCGTGAAGATGTAGAGGCCTTTTCTGGGTCTCCGTGCGTCGTCCGCGCGGAGACTCGGATTCCAAGGGCTGGAGTTTTCTAGGAGCGCCTGCCTTGACTTCTCGTGCCGGCACGTCCCGCTGGCGCATGCTCAAGCGAATCCATCAACAGATGCCGCAGCCGGTGTCGGCTTTCGAGATCGGTATTCACGAATTCGAATCCAACTTCGTTCACTCCGGCCCGGCGTAAAAGTACTTGCCCGCGAACATGCCGC
>Ga0136846_1220470_pt1 | contig 10097 bp, 9 predicted proteins | sample HopSoiMetagenom2_FD_96841 | JGI IMG/M metagenome (GOLD analysis project Ga0136846, IMG submission 96841) | Grasslands soil microbial communities from Hopland, California, USA - 2 Assembly 2016 (version 4) | ecosystem: Environmental > Terrestrial > Soil > Grasslands | place: USA: Hopland... | reverse complement strand
TTTATGTTTATTCCAAGCGAATCTCTTTACTACGATTTACTTATTAATAATGTCGGAACGGGTGGAAGCTCTCGTGATTTGATTGAGTACGCATTTCGTGACAAGCGGGTTATTATTGTTAGTCCGACAAGCTTCATGGCGTATTTACAAACGGTGCTTCAAGGTCTTAGGAGCTTGCAAATTGAAGAGCAGGCAAAGGATATTCAGGTACGAGTTGGTAAGCTCGGTCTTCATATTGGTAAGTTTGAAGAGTACATGCAAAAACTTGGCGGCGCATTAGGAACGACAGTGAATCACTATAATGCAGCACACAAAGAGCTAGGAAAGATAGATAAGGACGTGGTGAAGATAGCTGATGCTGATTCCTCGGTTGATCCACTTCTTCTCGACAAACCACAAAGAGATGAATAATAAAAATCCCGCTCACCGTGAGCGGGATTTTTATTAGTGCAAGAACTGTTTATGCAGTTTCTTTTTCTGCGCCGCGGAGCATGTCGTAAAGAACAAATCCGATAACGCCACCAAGTACTGAACCTAGCACGTAAATGGCGAGTGGCCATACGCTAGTGAAGTTGATTGCCTGAAGAGCAACGGCAACTGCTGGGTTAAGAATTGCGCTTCCGCCAACGAAAGCTGCTGCTGAACCGGCAACCATAAGACCAAGGAATACACCAAGACCTACGGTAAGTGCGGCTGCAGTACGTTCTTTCTTTTCACGAACAGCACCTGCAACAGCAAATCCGAAGATTGTTGTACCGATGAACTCGCTGAAGAAGATCAACCATTCTTTGCCACTTGGAATGCTCGCAGCTTTAAATAGCTCGGCAGCACCACTGCTGTAGATGTCGTTTGCAGACGCAGCAGGTGCGGCGTGAACGTACATGTTAAGCATAACGAGGGCTAGCATAGCACCGAGTACCTGCGCTACGATGTAGGCAAGTGCACGAACGCCGCTCATGCGCTTTGTCAGCCATGCACCAATAGTAAGTGCTGGGTTAACGTATGCGCCTGAAAGCGTACCTACGGCGAGTACAACACCAACAAGTGCAAAGAATACCAAGATTGGCTGTCCTTGACCTGCAATGATAGTTGCGGCAAAAATGAACGTACCGATGAACTCAGCAATCAATGCGGCAACAAGTGGTGTTCGCGCAAGGCTGAAACGGACAGAGCGATTACTTGTTGATGCTGCTTGCATAGCTGGACGCGATTCTACAGCTTTAACTGTCGTTACTTTTGTTGTTGTTTGCTTCTTTGCGTTCGACTGTTTTGCAGACGATTTTTTCGCAGTTGAAGCGGCTTTTTTGGTAGCCATGTATTTCCCTCCTTTATAGTGAAATATGAGGTAAGTATACCATATAATTCTGAGAATAAACACGAGTGCTATACTGGGTTCATGGCATTATTTATTCAACAAAACGACAACCGATCAAAACTACAAGAACGTCTGGAGACGGAACTTCGCGAGAAGGCAAAAGCGCGTGCTGATGTCGATACAACATTGCCTGACGGTGTCGATGATTCAAGCTACCTAAAGGGCACTAAAAAAACAACAACGCTTGCGTGGGTTTGGATAGCGATCATCCTTTTGGCTGTATTTGGACTTCTCTTTTTCTTCATTACGTCAAACAGCTAATTTTCCTCTCGATTTTTATCCCTATAATCGCGTATACTAATAGGAGTATGACAAACGTAGATCAACTACGCTCTGAGCTTCTCGAGCGGATAGCCACAGCAGACCAGCCACGCGAAATTCTTAAGGCCGATGAAATCAAGCAACTTTATGCAACGATTCCAACACTCGACCCGAGCGAACGAGGTCCATTTGGAAAATCTGTTAATGAATTAAGGCTGGCACTTGAAGCGGCTGTAGCGCTTCGTGAATCTGCTATGGAAGATGCGGCAATTGAGCCAATCGACGTCACCTCTTTACAAGATATTAATACAGCGGTACCTAATTTGCTTCCTACAGAACAAGGCACGCAACATCCGCTTACGCGTGAACTTGAAACGGTAATAGATATATTTACGCGCATGGGATTTGAGGCGATTGAATCACGCCAAATTGACGACGACCATCACATGTTTGGTGCACTTAACTTTCCTGAAAATCACCCTGCCCGTGATGGTTACGATACTTTTCGTACTGAAGAAGGGTTTATTCCTCCTGCGCATACCTCAACAATGCAGCATCGTATTTTGAAAGATGGCAAAAAGAAACTTGAAGCGGGTGGTCAAATTGCGGCAATTAGCTATGGTCGCGTATTTCGTAATGAAGACGTTGATGCTACTCATGAACATACGTTCTATCAGTGTGAAGGCGTGTTCGTTTCCGACAGTGCAACGCTTGGACAAATGCTCGGTACGCTTCGTAGCTTCTTCGAAGTGTATTATGGCCAGAAGCTAAAAATTAAAACGCAACCTGGCTACTTTCCATTTGTCGAACCAGGACTTGAATTTGCCATTGAGAAGCCTGCGGCACTTGGTGGTAAACCTGGCGAATGGCTTGAAATGCTGGGCTGCGGTATGATTCACCCGAACGTACTTCGTGCGGCCGATATTGACCCTGAAAAATATCGTGGATTTGCCTGGGGTGGTGGTGTTGAGCGTCTTGTAATGTTGAAATACGGCATTGAGGATCTTCGCCATTTTGAATCTGCAAAACTACAATTCTTGAGGAAATTCGCATGAACGAAACGCAAATAGAGCAGACTATTCGTGGGTATATTCCACAAATCATACATATGTCGCTTGCAACAGTGAGTGACAATAAGCCATGGGTCTGCGAGGTGCATTTTTCATACGACAATGACCTAAACATTTATTTCGTATCAAGTGCACAAACTCGTCACGCACAAGAAATCGCAAAAAATCCGTATGTAGCAGGCAATATCGTCACGCAGCATCACAAAGACCAAAAAGTTCGTTGTGTTGATTTTGAGGGTACGGCTGAAATTCTTGACGGAACGGAAGCAGAAGCAACGGCATACCAGGCATACATAGAGCGCTTCGGTGAATCGCAGGGTCTGCTTAATGAAATTAAAAAAGATGGCGACACGCGCTTTTTCAAGATTACTGTTAAAGACTTTTTCCTGTTTGATAGTTATGGCGATACGCGAGGCAAGCATCATTTACCATGGCATGACAAGGAAAAAATATGATAATTTCAGTAAACTGGCTAAAAGAATATACAAAAATCGACACTCCGATCGACGAGCTTGCAACGCTTATTGGCGCACGTCTTGTTGAGATTGAGGAAACGATTAATTATGGCAAAAAGTATGCCGGTGTGGTTATCGCGAAAGTTGTCGAGGCGAAGGCTGTTGAGGATAGTGACCATTTGAATGTCACAAAGCTTGACGACGGCGGCGTAACGCAAGATGTAGAGCGCGACGAAAACGGATATGTGCAAGTTGTTTGTGGTGCGCCAAACGTGCGTAAAGGAATACTGGTTGCATGGCTTCCACCAAATACTACGGTACCCGAAACGGCGGATAGCAATGAGCCATTTGTACTAGGTGCTCGAAAACTTCGCGGCCTTATGAGCAACGGCATGATTGCTAGCGCGCGTGAACTTGCGCTTTTTGACGAACATGAAGGTATTTTAGAAGTCGATGCGGATGTTGCCCCCGGAACTGCATTTGCTGATGCCTACGATTTAAACGACTACTTGCTCGACATTGAAAATAAATCACTCACACACCGACCCGATACATTTGGGGTAGTGGGGTTTGCCCGCGAAGTTGCGGCTATCCAGGGCAATGCATTTACGACGCCGCAGTGGCTGCTTGAAGACCAAGTAAGCTACGGCGAAAAACAGTCAAGCGAGATTCAAAACCCAACAGTGATTATAGATGACCCAGCACTTTCAAGCCGCTACCAGGGGGTTGTTCTTTCTGGGGTAGACGGCAGTGTTAAGTCGCCACTTCCGCTTCAAACCTACCTTGCGCGGGTTGGTGTTCGGCCAATTAGTGCAGTCGTTGATACGACGAATTACCTTATGCTCGCCGCAGGTCAACCACTGCATGCTTTCGACTATGAAAAATTAGCCGCAGTAAATAATGGAAAGATTGAAATTCATGTTCGTGCGGGTCGAAAAGATGAGACGCTTGCGCTTCTCGATGGTCGCACTATCGAATTAAGTGAAAGCGATATCGTTATTGCCAATGGTGAAAAGGCAGTTGCACTCGCTGGTGCGATGGGCGGCGCTGAGACAGAAATTGACGATAACACGAAGACGATTTTTCTTGAAAGCGCAACCTTTAATTTGTATAACCTGCGCGCTACTCAAATGCGTCATGGAATTTTTAGTGAAGCTATTACGCGGTTCACAAAAGGCCAGCCTGGTGCATTGACCGCGCCGACGCTTGCTCACGCGATAAATCTTATGACGAAGCATGTAGGTGCGGTTCGTGTAAGCGATGTCGTTGAAGATTTTCCGGGTAAAAAAGATCCAATCCAAATTACGCTTTCTAGCTCGAAAATAAATGATGTACTTGGCACGCAGCTTACCTCTGAAATGATTACGACAACGATGCGTAACGTCGAGTTTATCGTTACCGAAAATGGCGAAGAGCTAACGTTTACGGTACCGTACTGGCGTGGTGATATCCACATCGATGAAGACATCATTGAGGAAGTGGGACGTTTGAATGGTTTCGATTCAATTACTCCAACGCTTGCGAAGCGAGACTTTACTGCCATTCGTCCAAGTGGTTTCGACCAGACGCGTGCTGATATACGCAGGGCGCTTGTTCGTGCAGGAGCGAATGAGGTACTTACATATAGTTTCGTCCACGGTGACTTACTTGAAAAAGCTAACCAGAAAACCGAAGATTCATATCGCATTGTTAATTCAATTAGTCCCGACCTTCAATATTATCGTCAGACACTTACCCCAAGCTTGCTTGCAGCGGTAAACCAAAACATCAAGCAGGGATACGAAAGCTTTGCTCTTTTTGAAGTAAACAAAGCGCATCCGAAGCAGCACGGCATGACAGAAGAAAATGTTCCAGCAGAAGTTGATATGGTGGCGCTAACACTCGCAAGTAAGAAAAAGCAGCCTGGTGCGGCGTACTTCCACGCAAGGAAGATGCTCGATTATCTTGGAAATTCTCTAGGGCTCGATTTGATTTACTCGCCAATCGAAGCCGATCCGAACTATCCGGTTACGGCACCATTTGAGCACCGTCGTTCGGCAATGGTTACTGACAAAAAAACTGATACGTTTATTGGTATTGTAGGGGAATACAAAAAAAGTGTTGCGCGAAGTTTTAAACTTCCTGAATATAGCGCTGGTTTCGAAATTGGTTCGCCGGCACTTTTAGAAGCGGTGAAAAAGCTAACGAGTTCGTATAAACCAGTAAGTCGATACCCAAGTACGGAACGTGATATTTGTTTCCAGGTGGCAAGTAATGTCACTTATCGTGATATTTCCGACGCCATTACGCTTACGCTCGCTGATGTTGGTTTAGAGACTGTTTGTACACCACTTGATATCTATCAGTCGGAAAACGATAACACGACCAAGAATGTTACAGTGAGGATTAAGCTTACGCCACACGACCATACACTAACTGGCGATGAAGCGGCTGTAGTCATGAAGAAAGTAACCGATGAAGTAGTGAACGCTACACACGCGAAAGTCATTTAAGAATGGCTCGAAAACAACGCCAGCATATAACAACATTCCCGCCCGAACAACTTGAGCATATTGCCGAGAATATGAAAGAACGTATATATGCTACATTAACGCTACTCGCGGTGATTGCGGCATTATGGCAAACGGCCGACCACCATACGGTACTTGGAACGGTTGCGAGCATTTTAGGAACGGCAACCGCACTATGGCTAGCAACACTCATTGCGGCAAGGATGTCGTATAGGGCGGTTCACGCTAAGCGAATGACGACGCGAGACTACCGGAAGATATTGTTCACAAGTTCGGGCTTATTCGCGCCGGCGATACTTCCCACAGTACTTATATTTATAAGTGCAACGAATATGTTCTCACTAAAAACCGCATTGTTCTCGAGCATGGTCATTCTTTCACTTTCGCTGTTTGCGTTCTCGTTTTCTGCAGGACGTCGAATCTATGGAAACGGACTTCGCCTTGTGGTTATTAGCGCGCTTGAAATGTTGCTGGGTATTGGCGTAATTATCTTGAAGCTTGCCGTAGGCGAGTAATACCTTTCTTTGTATATTCCGAAATAAGCCGGAGCGGTGTATGATTAAAGCAAGTGCTTATGGTTATATTCCGAAAGAGACAGTGTGCGTAAAATAGTAAAAGTTATTTTAGGGTTTGTTGCTATTGCCGGAATCGCCGGAATTGCCTATGTTCTTCTTCATAATGCAAACATGCCCGTTCTAAACCCGCAAGGTGAAATTGCTGATAAGCAGCGTCAACTCATTATCTTTACGGTTACTTTGGGAATGTTTGTGATTATTCCCGTGTTTGTTATGCTATTCACCTTTGCATGGAAATATCGCGAAGGTAACACAAAACAAAAGTATACTCCGAACGACGGAAGCAATAAATTGATTGAGGGTTTATGGTGGGGAATACCTATTCTTATTATTGGTGTACTAAGTTTTGTGACATGGCAAAGTTCGCACGATCTTGATCCGTATAAGAAACTTAGCTCCTCAGTAAAGCCAGTAAAAGTACAGGTAGTTGCCTTGCAGTGGCGATGGTTATTTATATATCCCGATGAAGGTATCGCAACGATTAATGAGCTACGAATGCCTGAAAAGACGCCTGTAAACTTTGAACTTACTGCCGATGCTCCTATGAATGGGTTTTGGATTCCGAGTCTTGGAAGTCAGGTGTATGCGATGTCAGGTATGACCAGCCAACTTAGTCTTATGGCAGATAGTACGGGTGAATATGCAGGATCGTCGAGTAATATTAGCGGAAAAGGATACGCTGGCATGAACTTCAAGGCGATATCAATGAGCAGCGGTGACTATAACGCATGGGTAAAGAAGACTGCTGAGACGGGTAAAGACCTGGATTGGAGCAAATATAGCGGTGAAATTGCAAAGCCGACAGAGAACAGTCCTGTGAGCTATTATGTCGTTCGAGATAACGACCTATTTAGGAAAGTTATAATGAAGTACATGAGTGAAGGCGAATCGCATACCCACGAAGATATGGAAGACTCGGCACACTCACACAGTGAAACGGAGATGCATTAAATGTTTGGCAAATTAGGTCTTGACGCCCTTCCACATGATCCAATTACAATTGGCGGTGTTGTTGGGGGAACGATTGCGCTTATTGGTATTGCTGTAGCAATGACTTATTTCAAAAAATGGAAATGGTTATGGCAAAACTGGATTACTTCACTTGATCCAAAAAAGATAGGCATTATGTATATCATTGTTGCCGCAGTCATGCTTCTGCGAGGACTGGCTGATGCAGCAATGCTTCGCGCACAACAAGCAGTATTCGCAACTGGTGATGGAGGTCCGATTTCACCGGACTTATTCCAACAAGTATTCTCGGCACACGGCACGATTATGATTTTCTTTGTTGCAATGGGAGTTATCTTTGGCCTTATTAACCTTATAGTGCCGCTTCAAATCGGGTCACGCGACGTTGCATTTCCATTCTTGAACTCGGTAAGCCTATGGCTGTTTGTTGCGGGTATGGTACTTATAAACGTCGCACTGGGTATTGGTGAGTTTTCTGCTGCGGGTTGGTTGGCGTATCCGCCACTTTCGGAATTACAATATAGCCCCGGAACGGGAGTTGACTATTGGATATGGAGTTTACAAATTGCCGGTGTGGGAAGTCTTCTTTCGGGTGTTAACTTTATTGCCACAATATTAAAAATGCGTCGTAAGGGTATGACGCTAATGAAGATGCCAATCTTCACATGGTCAGTGCTTTGTGCGATGGTGCTAGTGGTTTTTGCCTTCCCAATTCTGACGGCAACGCTTGGTATGCTGTCACTCGATAGGACACTAGGTATGCATTTCTTCACATCGGACATGGGCGGAAACCCGATGATGTATATAAATCTTATTTGGGCATGGGGTCATCCGGAGGTTTATATTCTTATATTACCGGCGTTCGGTATATTCTCTGAAATTGTTCCAGTGTTTAGTCGAAAGCGATTATTCGGCTACGTTTCTATGGTGTGGGCGCTCATTGCCATTACCGTTCTCTCGTTTACAGTTTGGCTGCATCATTTCTTCACAATGGGATCGGGGGCAAAAGTGAATGCTTTCTTTGGAATTATGACTATGGTGATTGCTATTCCAACCGGTGTAAAAGTGTTTAACTGGATATTTACTATGTTCCGAGGAAGGGTGAAGTTTGCTACGCCAATGCTTTGGTTTATGGGCTTTGTCGTCACCTTCACTATTGGCGGCTTAACAGGCGTTCTTATGGCAGTACCAGGAATTGATTTCCAGGTACATAACAGCCTGTTTCTCGTAGCTCACTTCCATAATATGATTATTGGTGGAGTCCTCTTCGGGGTGTTTGCTGGCTTTACTTACTGGTTTCCGAAGTTTACTGGTTTTCGGCTTAATGAACGATTAGGTAAATATGCTTTTTGGCTTTGGCTAGTTGGTTTCTTGCTTGCCTTCATGCCACTTTATGCACTTGGTTTTATGGGCGCGGTACGTCGACTTGACCATTATGATCCGTCGATGGGCTGGCAGGGACTCTTCATTGTTGCGGGTGTAGGAGTACTTGTAATTTTACTTGGTGTTGGCATGCAGATACTGCAACTTATCGTAAGCATTGTGCAGCGCAAGAAGAACATGGTAACGGGTGATCCGTGGGACGGCCGAACACTCGAATGGTCGACTCCCACACCAATTCCGGAATACAACTACGCACGACTCGATACCGTTACGGAACGGGATGAATTCTGGGAGCAGAAGCAGGCGGGTACTAAAGACCGACGTAATGTTAAATACGAAGATATTGATATTCCAAAGAACTCAGGCTACGGGCCATTTATTGCCGCCGCTGCGTTCATAGTAGGGTTTGGTGTTATTTGGCACATATGGTGGCTTGCACTCGTTGGCTTAGTGGCAGTGATAGTACTTATTATTATGCGCACTCTCAAGGAGGATACGGAAACGACTTTATCGGCAAAAACCATTGCCTCACAGGAAGCGAAACTTTGGAGTAAAACAATATGAGTGAAAAAGTAAATGAATTGAAACTGAAGCTGCTTGAAGATAAAACAACATCAGGTTTTTGGCTTTACGTTATGACTGACTGTATTCTGTTTGCAAGCCTCTTTGCTACCTACGTTGTGCTTCACGGTAATATTGCAGGTGGTCCGTCAGGTAGTGATATCTTCCAATTACCAATAGTACTAACTGAAACGTTTATTCTACTAACAAGTAGTTTTGCGTGCGGAATTGCCCTGCTTGCAATGAAACAGGGTAAGACAAAACAAATGCTTGGCTGGTTGGCGACGACGTATCTTCTGGGCGTCGCCTTTCTAACGATTGAACTAACAGAATTTAGTGGCTTGATTGGTGAAGGTCACGGCTGGCAGCAGAGCGCGTTTCTTTCGGCGTTCTTTACGCTTGTAGGAACGCATGGGGCGCACATTTTTGTTGGTTTGTTGTGGCTTCTAACGTTAGGGCTGGTCTTCTTCAAGCGAGGGATGTCAGAGAAATTAAAGCGTCAGTTTATTCTATTCGGTCTATTTTGGCATTTTTTGGATGTTATATGGATTTTCATTTTTACGGTCGTGTACCTTATGGGGGTTGCGTAGTATGTTAAAACAGTGGTGGCAAAACACTTCGAGTGTGTTTGGGTATGTTGTTGGGTTTGTGTTGTCACTTTCCTTAACGTTCGTAGCGTACACGTTAGTTGTTAATAAAGTGGCTACAGGCACGACAGTTATGGTACTCCTTGGCGTTTTAGCTCTCGTGCAGGATGTTGTGCAACTTATTTTCTTCTTGCATTTAGGCCGCGAGAAAAGTTCTCGTTTTAAACTCGCTACTTTCTTCTCAATGCTCGGAGTGCTGCTAATTGTTGTAGCAGGTTCACTATGGATTATGTACCACCTCGACTACAACATGATGAATATGCCACCAGAACAATTACAGCAGCGAATGAA
>Ga0136846_1226570_pt1 | contig 10098 bp, 8 predicted proteins | sample HopSoiMetagenom2_FD_96841 | JGI IMG/M metagenome (GOLD analysis project Ga0136846, IMG submission 96841) | Grasslands soil microbial communities from Hopland, California, USA - 2 Assembly 2016 (version 4) | ecosystem: Environmental > Terrestrial > Soil > Grasslands | place: USA: Hopland... | reverse complement strand
GGGCGCCGGCGTGGGTGAGGGCGAGACCGAGGCGACGCGCGTGTCCGCCTTCGGTTCCGGCTTTGCAGGCGCCGCGTCCTTCATCGCGGCGATCGCCTGGCCCAGCGGATCGGCATCGGCCGTTCTGGCCTCGGAGGCTGCAGCCGGCGCGCCATTGGACCGCGCGGCCGCCTTTTCCGTGACCTCCTTGTTCGCCTCGCGCGCGGCGTCCCGATTGGCGTACATCGGCTTGTTCGGATCCTGGGCCTGGCCCGGTGCCGGATCGGCCGGGCGGCCGGCCTTGGCCGTCTTGTCGGTGAACGGCGAGGCGCCCTTGGTGATCGTCAGCGCGACCGCGACCGCGATACCCAGGCCAACGATCAGGCCGATGATGAGGCCAGTGAGCGTGCTGCCGCGCTGGCGCGAAAAGGAACGGAGCTTACGGTGGGTCATGTAGTACGGTCGGTCGTTAAAACGTTACATCTTTTCCGGCGCCGAGACGCCGATCAGGGCCAGGCCGTTGCGCAGCACCTGGCGGATGGCGGCCGCCAGCGCGAGGCGCGCGAGCTTCGTCGGCTCGTCGTCGTCGAGCAGCCACTTGTGGGCGAAGTAGTAGCTGTGCAGGTCGGCGGCCAGTTCGCGCAGGTAGAACGCGACCTGGTGCGGTCCCAGCTCGACGAGCGCGCGCTGCAGCATCTCGGGGTACGCCGCCAGCTTGGCCAGCAGGCCGGATTCGTGCGCATTCGTCAGCGGCGACAGGTCGACGTTCGCCAGCTGCGCGACGTCGCCACCCCAGTTCGCGAGGGCCGAGCAGATGCGCGCATGGGCGTACTGCACGTAGTACACCGGGTTCTCGTCATTGGTCGCGAGGGCGACGTCGACGTCGAACACGAATTCGGTGTCGGCCTTGCGCGAGATGAGGAAGAAGCGCACGGCATCGCGGCCGCGGGTCACGTCGCCGTTGCCCGACCATTCGATCAGGTCGCGCACGGTCACGTACGAGCCGGCGCGCTTGGAGATCTTGACTTCCTCGCCGTTCTTCATGACGGTGACCATCTTGTGCAGCACGTAGTCGGGATAGCCCTGCGGGATGCCGATGTTCACGGCCTGCAGGCCGGCGCGCACGCGGGCGATGGTGCCGTGGTGGTCGCTGCCCTGGATGTTGATGGCCTGGTCGAAGCCGCGCTTGAATTTCTGGATGTGGTAAGCGACGTCCGGCACGAAATAGGTATAGGTGCCGTCGGACTTGCGCATCACGCGGTCCTTGTCGTCGCCGTATTCCGTCGTCTTGAGCCACAGGGCGCCGTCCTGTTCATAGGTCTTGCCGGCGTCGACCAGGGCCTGCACGGCCGCTTCGACCTTGCCGTCCGTGTACAGCGACGACTCGAGATAATAGTTGTCGAACCGGACGCCGAACGCCTGCAGGTCCTGGTCCTGCTCGTTGCGCAGGTACGTGACGGCGAAGCGGCGGATCGATTCGATATCGTCCACGTCACCGCTGGCGGTGGCGGGCTGGCCATCGCTGGCCGACACGGTTTTCTTCGCGAGGAAGTCGGCGGCGATGTCGGCGATGTAGTCGCCGTTGTATGCGGATTCCGGCCACTCGGCGTCGCCCGGCTTGAAGCCGCGGGCGCGCGCCTGGACGGACGTGGCCAGCGTGGCAATCTGCACGCCGGCGTCGTTGTAATAGAACTCGCGGGTGACCTGGTGGCCCTGCGATTCGAACAGCGACGACAGGGCGTCGCCCAGTGCCGCCTGGCGGCCGTGGCCCACGTGCAGCGGGCCGGTCGGGTTGGCGGACACGAATTCGATGATCACGTGGTGGTCATTGCCCGACTCGCCGCGGCCGAACGCCTCGCCCTGCTGCAGGACGGTAGCAACGACGGACTGCTTGGCGCTGGCGGCCACGCGCAGGTTGATGAAGCCCGGACCGGCCACGTCGGCCGACTCCACTAGACCCTGTGCCTTCGGATCGGCCTGCAATGCGGCGACGAGGCGGGTGGCCAGTTCGCGCGGGTTCATCTTGAGCGGCTTGGCCAGCTGCATGGCGATGTTGCAGGCGATGTCGCCGTGGCTGGGATCGCGCGGGCGTTCCAGGACGACGTTAGGGCTGAGGTCGCTGCCCGCGACGATGGGGGCCAGCGCGGCCTGGAACAGGGCAACGATCTCTTGTTTTTGTTGGGCGAGCATGAACTATGGTCGAAAATATAATGGTCGGTCGCGACGCGGTGGTGATGCCACGCGAAAATTAAGCAATCATTATACTGGTTTGCCGCAATGCGCAATACCACCGGGAACGCCACGACAAGCTTCGCTTAAGCCTGTGCAACGCGTAACCGTTACAATGTGCGTCTTTATGCATTGAACGATTGCCATGACCGAAAAGCGCCGGACGCTCACTCTGAAACCCAAGGCCCCGACGGCCGATACCCGGCGCGGCCGCAACGACCGTACCGGGTCCGGCCCGGCACGCCCGGGGGGCGCGTCCGGCAAGGGCAAGCCTGGGCCGCAGGCTGGCAAGCCGGGTAATTCGGCCGTCCCGCGCGGTCCCGGCGGCACGGCGCCACGTGGCACGCAGCACATCGAACCGGCGCCGCGCGATGCCGGTTACGCGCAGCCGCGCGACGAAGGCCCGCGCCTGCGCCACAGCTACGAGGTCAAGGCGTCGGTCCAGCTCGATTACCGTCCCGACGTGCGACCCGATGCGCTCGCGTTCGCCCTGTTGGGCGCGGCGAGCAGCCTGGCGCGCGTGCGCGCCGGCATGGCATTGCCGCAGGCGCTGGCCGAGGTCTTCCAGGCCTGGGACGCCCCGCCGCAGGCGCGCGGCGCCATGCAGGACGTCGCCTACCGCGCGATGCGCCAGCTGGGCCGCAGCGGCATCCTGCTGGGCATGATGACGAGCAAAGCACCGGAACCGCCAATGCTGGCCGGCCTGCTGGAGTGCGCGCTGGCCCTGCTCGACCCGCCCGAGGGTACCGAGCCGCCGTACGAAGCTTTCACCGTCGTCGACCAGGCCGTCGGCGCCGCCGCCGCGCATCCGGATTTCGCCCACGCAAAGGCGATGGTGAACGCCGTGCTGCGGCGCTTCCTGCGCGAGCGCGAGCAGCTGCTGGCCGCGGCCCTGCGCGACTCGGTGGCCCAGTGGAATTATCCGCAGTGGTGGATCGACGCCGTGCGGTCCGCGTATCCGGACGACTGGCAGGACATCCTCGCCGCCGGCAACCGCCAGCCGCCGTTGACCCTGCGTGTGAACCGCCGCAAGACCGACGTCGACACCTACCTGAAGACCCTGGCGGCTGCCGGCATGGACGCGGCGCAGGTGGGCCCGGACGCCGTGCGCCTGGCCCAGGCCGTGAACGTGGCGCAGATTCCCGGGTTTTTCGACGGGCTCGTGTCCGTGCAGGACGCGGGCGCCCAGCTGGCTGCGCCGCTGCTGGATGTGCGCGACGGCATGCGCGTGCTGGACGCCTGCGCGGCGCCGGGCGGCAAGAGCGGGCACATCCTGGAATGCGCGGACGTCGACCTGACGGCGCTGGATGCCGACGCGCGCCGCCTCGTGCGGGTCGAGCAGAACCTGCAGCGCCTGGGCCTGTCCGCCACCGTCAGGGCGGGCGCTGCCGAGGCGACGGATTGGTGGGATGGTCGTCCATACGATCGTATCCTGGCCGACGTGCCGTGCACGGCTTCCGGCATCGTGCGGCGCCACCCCGATATCCGCTGGCTGCGCCGCAAGAGTGACACCCACCAACTTGCAACACTTTCCGGCAAAATACTCGACAATCTTTGGCAGATGCTGCGGCCCGATGGTAAATTGCTGTTCGTGACATGTTCGCTCTGGCCGCAGGAATCGGAAGCGCAGGCCGCCGCCTTCGCGGTGCGCCACGGTGCGATCCGTCTCGATGCGCCGGGCCAATTGCTTCCTCGAAGTGGCGTCGGTCAGGATCATGACGGTCTGTTCTATGCGCTCTTCCACAAGGCCGGAGCGTAAGCTTTCCGACAACGCTTTTAAAAGGCTCTGGCCCCTAGTGACTGTACGATTTTTCCTCCTCCTCGCCTGCCAGCTGATGCTGGCCTTGACGTGCGTCACGGCACGGGCGGCCGAAGGAATCGAAATCACCCGGGCCGGCATCGAAGCATCCGACGACGGTTACCGCCTGTCGGCCGCCTATGCGTTCGACCTGACGCCCGGCCTGGAACAGGCCATCCAGCACGGCGTGCCGCTGTCGTTCACCACCGAGATCGAGCTGACCCGCCCGCGCTGGTACTGGACCGACGACCGCGCTGTCTCGTCGCGCCGCACGATCAAGCTGAACTACGACGTGCTGTTCCGGGTCTACCACGTGTCCACGCCGGGCAGCATCCAACAGAATTTCGATACCCTCGATGAGGCGCTGCTCGCGATCCGCCGTCCGACGCGCTGGCTGATCGCCCCCAAGGGCGCGCTCAAGCTCGGCGAGACCTACAACGTCACCGTGCGCATGTACATGGATCGCGAATACCTGTTGAAGCCGCTGCAGGTCGATGCCTTCAATAATTCCGACTGGCGCCTGGCCTCGCACAAGAAGACGTTCACCTATCGTGCGGAGTAAGCCGTGACCCAGGCCTTGCGTTACGCCCTCGTGGTCGGCAGCGCGATCGCCTCGATCCTGCTGTTCCTGCTCGCATCCGCGTCCAACAACTCCGGCTTCTTCGCCCATAACATCACCTGGCTGCTGGGGATGGAAATCGGCGTGGCCGTGGCCCTGCTGGTGCTGGTGCTGGTCGCGTTCTGGCGCCTGTATTCGCGCTACAAGGCGGGCAAGTTCGGTTCGCGCCTGATGGTGCGCCTGATGCTGCTGTTCGCCGGCATCGGCATCCTGCCCGGGCTCGTCGTGTTCATGGTGTCCGTGCAGTTTGTCTCGCACTCGATCGAATCGTGGTTCGACGTCAAGATCGAAGCCGCGCTCGACTCCGGCCTGAACCTCTCCCGCGCCGCCCTCGACGAAGCCCTGGCCGACCTGAGCGCCAACGCGGGCACCGTCGCCGCCACGCTGGCAGGGCAGGGCGAGCAGGACGCCCAGTCCATCCTCGCGCGCGCCGTCGACGACAGCAACGGCATGCAGAGCGCGCTGCTGCTCGACGCTGCGGGCAAGGTCGTGGCCAGCGCCACCGAGGACCGCCATGCCGTCGCCGCCACCGACCTGCCGACGCCGCAGATGCTCAAGCAGGCCGCGATGCCGGGCGGTTATGCGCGTCCGGAAGGCGGCATCGACGACGACTTCCGCGAGGCGCCCGGCGAGCAGGCGACGGCGCTCGACGCCGCCACCGGCCTGCGCCTGCGCGTGGTGGTCGCCGTGCCCGAACCGCCCGGCATGGCGCCGCGCTACCTGCAGCTGACGCAGGGCGTGCCCGTCAACCTGGCGTCGAACGCCGCCGTGCTGTCCACCGCCTACCGCGAATACCAGGAGCGCTATGCCGCGCGCCGGGGCCTGCGCAAGATGTACATCGGTACCCTGACGCTGACCCTGCTGCTGGCGATCTTTTCCGCCATCGGCGCCGCGTTTCTGATCGCCGGCAACCTGGCCCAGCCGCTGCTCGTGCTGGCCGAGGGTACGCGTGCCGTGGCCGAGGGCGACCTGTCGCCGCGCCCGATCGTCGAGACGAACGATGAACTGGGCACGCTCACGCAATCGTTCAACGCCATGACGGGCCAGCTGTTCGAGGCGCGTTCCGCCGTCGAACGCAACCGCGCCGCGCTGGAAAGCGCCAAGGCCCACCTGGAATCGGTGCTGGCGAACATGTCGGCCGGCGTGATCGTGATGGATGCCGACGGCGTCGTGGTCAACGCGAACGATGCCGTGCACCGCATCCTGCAGGTCGACGTGGCCGCGCTGGCCGGCCGCCCGCTGGACCAGATCGACGGCCTGGAAGTCTTCGCCGGCGCCGTCAAGCGGGCCTTTTCCGCGCAGAGCGCGCAATCCGCGGCCGGCCGCGGCCGGGGACGCCTGCACTGGCAGCAGCAGATCGAGATCCCGCGCCGCCCCGGCACGGACGACGACCACGACATCACGCTGCTCGCGCGCGGCTCGCGTCTGCCGGTGGGGGCGGGCAGCGGCTTCATCGTCGTGTTCGACGACATTTCCGACGTGATCTCGGCCCAGCGCTCGGTCGCCTGGGGCGAGGTCGCGCGCCGCCTCGCGCACGAGATCAAGAACCCCCTCACGCCGATCCAGCTGTCCGCCGAACGCCTGCAGATGAAGCTGGCCGACCGCGTCGACGAGGATGCCGCCAGGTTGCTCAACAAGGCCACCGACACCATCGTCAGCCAGGTGGCGGCGATGAAGCGCATGGTCGACGATTTCCGCGACTACGCACGTACGCCGCCGGCCATGCTGGCGCCGCTGGACCTGAACGACCTGATCGAGGAAATCCTGAACCTGTACCTGTCCGAGGACGGTTCGGACGTGATCCATCCGTCGCTGCAGCCGGGACTGCCGAAGGTGATGGGCGACGCCACGCAGTTGCGCCAGGTGATCCACAATCTGCTGCAGAACGCGCAGGACGCGCTGGCCGACCGCACGGCGCAGGGCGACCCGCCGCGCATCGACATCGTGACGGAAGCCATCCACTACGTCGGCGCCGACGGCGCCACGGGCACCGCGGTGCGCCTGGCGATCATGGACAATGGGCCCGGCTTCGCGCCGAAGATCCTGTCGCGCGCGTTCGAGCCCTATGTGACGTCGAAGGCGCGCGGTACGGGCCTGGGCCTGCCGATGGTCAAAAAGATCGTCGAAGAACATGGCGGCCGGGTCGATGTCGCCAACCGTGCCGATGGAAGTGGCGCTTCAGTATCGATTTTGCTGTTAAAGTTAGCGCCAGAGGCGAACTTGGCCGAAGCGTGAATCGCGCATAGAATCTTGGCTGAAGGGGAGCCGGGCATGCCGCTGCACACAGTGAGGAGTTTTCCGGTATTCTGCGCAGCGGAAAGCCTCGAAAACCGTCATGAACGACAGCGCAATGCACGGCGGGTTTTCGACATCCCCGAGAGAGAGTCAGATCGAAAAAAGGCATAACAAGATGGCGAACATACTCGTAGTTGACGATGAAATGGGCATCCGCGAACTGCTCTCGGAAATCCTTGGCGACGAGGGACATGCGGTCCAGCTGGCGGAGAACGCGCAGCAGGCCCGCCAGGCGCGCCAGCAGGGCGCCCCCGACCTGGTGCTGCTCGACATCTGGATGCCCGATACCGACGGCGTCACGCTGCTGAAGGAATGGCAGCGCGACGGCTTGCTGACGATGCCGGTCATCATGATGTCCGGCCACGCCACCATCGATACCGCCGTGGAAGCGACCCGCATCGGCGCGCTGAATTTCCTGGAAAAGCCGATCGCCCTGCAAAAACTGTTGAAAGCCGTGCAGCAGGGCCTGCAGCGCGGCCAGGAAGTGGCGCGCGCACCGGCCATCGCGCCGCGTCCGATGGCGGCAGCAAGCGCCGTGTCCGCGCCCGCCCCGGAACCCAGCGCCCAGGCGCAGCCCATGTACGCGCCCCAGCCGCAGCAGGGCGCGATGGGCGCGTCCATCGGCATCGCCCGCCCCGTGAGCAATGGCGAGGCGCATGCCCACGGCTATACGCTGTCCTTCGACCTGCCGCTGCGCGAGGCGCGCGATGCGTTCGAACGCATGTATTTCGAACACCACCTTGGCCGCGAAGGCGGCTCGATGACGCGCGTGGCCGAAAAGACGGGCCTGGAACGGACCCACCTGTACCGCAAGCTCAAGCAGCTCGGCGTCGAGCCGGGCAAGCTGGGCAAGAAGAGTGCCCAGTGACCCGGCTGGCACGGCCTTTGGTGCGGCCGTGCCGGCGGACGATGCGCGCATCGCGCTGACCCTCGTCACAGGGCCCGGCGCGCAGGCGCGCGAGGCGGCGATCGCCGCCTATGTTGCTAATTCGCATCAGGAGGGCGCGCAGGCCATCATCCTGGAAGGCCTCGCATCCGGTATTTCTCCTCTCGATGACCTATCCCAAGGTTTCCCACTTGCGCGGATCGCGCCCGGTTGCCTGTGCTGCACCGGCAATCTGGTTTTGCGTGTAACATTGAATCGCCTGCTGCGCCAGCGACCCCGCCGCATCTTCATCGGTGTCGCGGACAGCGCGCATCTTGATCAGTTGCGATCGTGGCTGCAGTCCGAGCCATACGATCAGCTGCTACGGCTGACTTCCGACCTGAAGGCCTGAACGTCCTACCGTTTCCGCAGCATCTGCGTTGAAATCGTAACAAGTTGTAGACGTTCTTGAATTCGGTCCAGCCGGCCCCACCTCTTCAATGAAGTGGCAGGAACTGGAAAGGCTGTGCGAAATGTGCCGTCCGCCGCCGGGCGGCAACCTTGCACCCATCTGATCGAGTGAAGGAGTCATCATGAACATGATCTATAACAGCGAACAGTACAGCGTTGTCGAATTTGGCGTCGATCATAACCTCGAAGCCCTGCGCTTCGGCGGCTACGAGATCGTCGACAAGTCCGGCCGGCGCGAAGCTTTCATCGGCGGCAAACTGGCGCAAGCGTTCCGGCGTGATGTCAACAACCTGATCGCGAGCGAACCTACCATGGAGGAAATCGACGATTTCCTGGGTTCCTACGACACCCTCATGAGCCAGCCGGTCGTGCTGCATTGAAGTCCCGGACCGGACGCCAGGGTCCGGCCATCGCCCCTGCGTGACGCGGCTTGTGCCAGCTGGCGACGCAGGTGGCCCATCATCTCCTCCTCCAACACATCTTTCCGATACCGGCTTTGCGCCAGCACATGGTAAGCTTGGCCCATGTGTCAACTTCTTGCTATGAATTGCAATGTCCCCACAGACATTGTCTTTAGTTTTACTGGCTTCGCCCACCGGGGCGGACGCACGGACACGCACCATGACGGCTGGGGCATCGCCTTCTTCGAGGGCGCCGGCGTGCGCCACTTCGTCGACCACCAGGCCGCCATCGCATCGCCCATCGCCGAACTGATCAAGCACTATCCGATCAAGTCGCTGAACGTCATCGCCCACATCCGCAAGGCCACGCAGGGCCAGGTGGCGCTGGAAAACTGCCATCCGTTCGTGCGCGAGATGTGGGGCCGCTACTGGGTGTTCGCCCACAACGGCGACCTCAAGGGCTTCGAGCCCGTGCTCGACGGTCCATACCGTCCGGTCGGCAATACCGACAGCGAACGCGCCTTCTGCTTCCTGCTGCAACAGCTGCGCGACCGCTTCGGCGACGCGCCGCCCGCCATGCCCGTGCTGCGCGCCGCCATCGCCGACCTCGTCGCCGTCATCGCGCGCCACGGCACGTTCAACATGATGCTGTCGGACGGCACGGCACTGTTCGCGCACTGCTCCACGAAGCTGTGCTACGTCGTGCGCAAATACCCTTTCGACAAGGCCTGCCTGGCCGACGAAGATCTGTCCGTCGACTTTTCCCAGGTGACGACACCGAACGACCGCGTGGCCATCATCGTCACGACGCCGCTGACGACGAACGAGACGTGGACGGAATTCGCGCCGGGTGAATTGAAGGTATTCGTGGACGGTCTGCCGCAACCCTGAAAAAGTTTTTTACAAGAAATCATTTTCGCATAGTCACCGGGCGGCGGAATGCGTTAAAGTAGTAACCAGAAACGTTACATTGCCACCGAGTCCAAGATGACTGATACCACCGCGAGTCTGGACCACGCCAACTACCCATTGCGCGTGCGTGATTTCTATCTGGGGCGCCAGCCTGTGCGCGACCGGAACCAGGCCTTGTACGGCTATGAGCTCCTGTTCCGCAGCGCACGCCAGGGAGAGGCCGACGAGACCGGCCTGACCGCCACGGCAGCCGTGATCGCCCATGCGGCCCAGCTGGGCCTGGCGCGCGCCATCGGCGATGCGAACTGCTTCCTGAACGTGGACGCCGAAGTCCTCGCGAGCGACATCTTCGCCTTCCTGCCGCGCGACCGGACGATCCTCGAGATCGTGTCCGACGTCGTGCCGGACGACGGCCTGCTGGCGCGCATGCGCGCGCTCGCGGGCCACGGCTTCCGCTTCGCGCTGGACGGCGTCGACGGCGACAGCCTGCGCCTGCAACGCCTGCTGCCGCTGGCCGCCTTCGTCAAGC
>Ga0136846_1209217_pt1 | contig 10100 bp, 8 predicted proteins | sample HopSoiMetagenom2_FD_96841 | JGI IMG/M metagenome (GOLD analysis project Ga0136846, IMG submission 96841) | Grasslands soil microbial communities from Hopland, California, USA - 2 Assembly 2016 (version 4) | ecosystem: Environmental > Terrestrial > Soil > Grasslands | place: USA: Hopland... | reverse complement strand
GGCCCCAGCTTCTCCGCCGACGAGATGGACGTGCAGACGCCGCTTGCCGGCCTGCGCCCGACGGGTGTTCCGTCGCTGCGGGTGACGGCGGGACGGGCCTCGCCGCTGCCGACGCTGGCGCTGACCGGCATCACCGGCGTGATCGCCCCGCCCCCGGCGGGCGTCCCCGGGCCCGCCGACGGTCTGATCATCGACCTGCGCGGTAGCTACGGCGGCGCCAAGGAATCGCTCTGGACCGCGAAGGGGCGCGCCGATCTCGACAAGGGGTCCGGCAAGCTCTCGCTGCGCGCCGAGCAGTTCTCGCTCGGGCGCATCCGAGACGTGCTCCCCCCGTCGGTGCTCGCGCCCGAGAACACGACGATCGACGCGGCGCTGGACCTCGGCTGGGCGGGCGACGCGGTCCGCTTCGGCGGCGAGCTGGCGGTCGTCGGCCTCTCGTTGCACCACGATTCGCTGTCGAGCGAGCCGATCGAGAACGTGTCGGTCGGCATGACGCTGGCGGGGACCGCCTATCCGACGGCGCGGCGTCTCGAGCTCGAAAAGCTGGAGACCCGCGTCCGCGACGTGACCGCGCGGCTGTCGGGCAGCGTCGCCTTGCCGGCCGGAACGTTCAAGTACCCGAACGGCCGCAAGCTGGACGTGATCCCGCAGATCGCGATCGCGCTGACGGTGCCGAAGGTCCCGTGCGCCAAGCTGCTGTCCAGCATCCCGCCCGCGCTGGTGCCGCACCTGCAGGGGTTCGTATTGAAGGGAACCTTCGCCGCGGACGTCGGCGCGAAGATCGACTTCGCCAACCTGGACGCGCTGGAGCTGAGCGGGAAGGTAGGCATCGACGGCTGCAAGGTCGTGACGGCGCCGCCCGAAGTCGTCGCGCTGGACGGCAAGCAGCAGGGCAAGGAGTCGCTGGTCATCAACGTCGAGGTGCCGAAGAAGCTGGGCGCGCCCGCCACCGACGAACCGGAGGTGATGTCGGTCGTGGTCGGGCCGGACAACCCCGACTTCGTCCCCTACGAGGAGATCTCGCCGTACCTGGTCGGATCGATCATGACCACCGAGGACAACGGCTTCTTCAAGCACCGGGGCTGGGTCAGCTCCGAGTTCAAGAGCGCGCTGCGCCGCAACCTGCAGCGGGGCGGCTTCCGGTTGGGCGCGTCGTCGATCACGATGCAGATGACGAAGAACGTCCTCCTGACGAAGGAGAAGACGCTGTCGCGCAAGCTGCAGGAGCTGTTCCTGGTCTGGTACCTGGAACAGAACCTGAGCAAGGAGCGGATCCTCGAGCTCTACTTCAACGCCATCGAGTTCGGGCCCCGCATCTACGGCATCGGCGCCGCGACCCGGCACTACTTCGGCAAGAAGCCGTCGGAGCTGACGCCGCTGGAGGCGGCGTTCTTCTCGTCGATCATGCCGAACCCGAAGCGGCGCTACGTCCAGTTCTGCCACGGCACGCCGACCGCCCAGTGGGACAAGTACATCCACCGCATCATGGCCAAGTCGCACGAGCGCGGGCGGATCACCGACGACGAGTACGCGGCCTACGCGACCCAGACGCTGACGTTCGACCGCAAGGAGGCGACCTTCACCGAGAAGCAGTGCCTCGACTGGGTCAAGGCGATGGCGCCCAAGCCCGAGCCCGAGGCGCCGCCCGACCTCGACGACGCGGACGGCGAGGCGGACGGCGGCGCGTTTTCGGGCAAGCGGCTCAAGCGGCTGTTCACGCACGCGACGCGGCGGACGGGGGCGGCGGCGGGCGCGGGCAAGACGTCGGCGGGGTCCGCGAAGGCGACGTCGCCGAAGACGTCCGGCGAGAAGCCGGTCGCCACGCGCGCCCACCAGTAGGGCGCCGGTGAGGGCGGGCGCACCGCTGGTTGTCCGCGCCGCGCTCGCGGCGGCGCTCGCGGCGGCGGTGCTCGCGGCGGCGTGCCCCGCGGACGCGTCGCCCTTCGACCGCTGGCTGCGCAACCCCTACCCGGTCGCGGCCGGATTTTCCTTCCCGGTCGGCGACGGCGAGGGCGGGGGCGGCTACACCGATCCGGCGGGCCATCGCTACGAGGGCTGGTACGTGGCGACGCATCTGGGCGACGAATACGCGCTCGGCATCCACACCGGCGAGGACTGGAACGGTCGCGGCGGCGGCGACACCGACTTCGGCCAGCCGGTGATGGCGGTGGCGACCGGAAAGGTCGTGGTGGCGCGACGCTTTCCGAACCCGTGGGGGCAGGTCGTGATGATCGAGCACATCGTCCTCGACGGCCACGACAAGCGCCGCGTCCGCTCCCAGTACGCGCACCTGTCGCGCATCGACGTGCGCGAAGGGCAGATCGTCCGCGGGCGCGACGTCATCGGCGCGATCGGCAAGGATCCCGACGGCGCCTACCCGGCGCACCTGCACCTCGAGCTGCGATCGGATCTGACGCTGGGCCCGACCTACTGGCCGTCGGATCACGGGCGCGACGCCGCCTGGATCCGCCAGCGCTACCTGGATCCGAGCGCGTTCATCCGCGCTCACCGCAAGCTCCCCGATCCCGCCGCCGAGCCGCGCATCGTGATGGTCGACCAGGCGCGGTTCCGCATGCAGGTGCGCGAGGGCGGGCGCGTCGCGCGCGAAGTGGAGATCGGCCTCGGGCAGGCGTCCGGCCAGAAGCGGCGCGAGGGCGATCTGCGGACGCCGAAGGGCATCTACTTCGTCGTCGACAAGCAGAAGGGAAACTTCGGCGGCGAGTGGGGCGAATACTACGGCGGCTACTGGATCAAGCTGAACTACCCGGGTCCCGCCGACGCCGCGTGGGGCCTCGCCAACGGCGTCGTCGACGCGGCGGCCGCGGACGCGATCGCGGCGGCCTGGGGCGAGCGCAAGCTGACCCCGCAGAACACCGGGCTCGGCAGCGGCATCGGCTTTCACGGCTGGGCGTCCGAGTGGACGGGCGGCCGCGCGGGCGCGCACCTGTCGTTCGGATGCGTCGTGATGCACAACCGCGACATCGCGAGCTGGTTCGACGACGTCCCGCTCGGCACCATGGTGGTCATATTCTGATCCGCGACTTAAGCTTCCGCGCATGGCACGCACGGCACTGGTCACGGGGGCGAATCGCGGTATCGGCCTGGCGCTCTGCCGCCGCTTGAAGGAGGGCGGTCGCGACGTGATCGCCGTCTGTCGCACGTCATCGCCCGCGCTCGACGGGCTGGGCGTGCGCGTCGAATCCGGCGTCGATCTCACCTCGGACGAGGCGGTCGCGGGGCTGGCGCGCCGGCTGGAAGGCGTCGCGCTCGACGAGCTCGTCTGCAACGCCGGCATCCTGCGCGAGGACGGGCTCGACGACCGCGCCTACGACGACATCCGCGCCCAGCTCGAGGTCAACGCGATCGCGCCGCTGCGCGTGGTCGCCGCCCTGCGCCGCAACCTGCGCCGCGGTGGCAAGATCGCCCTCATCACGAGCCGGATGGGCTCGATCGGCGACAACGGATCGGGCGGCTACTACGGATACCGCATGTCGAAGGCGGCCCTGAACGCGGCCGGGATGTCGCTGGCGCGCGATCTGGCGGCGTCGGGCGTCGCGGTGGCGATCCTCCATCCAGGCTTCGTGCGCACCGACATGACCGATCACACGGGCAGCGTCGATCCGGCCGATGCGGCGAAGCAGCTGGTCGATCGGCTCGACGCGCTGACGCCGGAGACGACCGGGACGTTCTGGCACGCGAACGGCCAGGTCCTGCCCTGGTAGCGCAACCTCAGATCCGCTTGAACCGCATCGCCGACCAGTCGTCGTCGATCGCGACCAGAGACACGCCGTCGAAGCCGTGTCTCTTCATGCGCGCGTGCCCGGTGTCGCGGTTGACGTCGGCGCCCTTGTACTTCTTCGACGTCCCCTTCGGATAGGCGCTCCAGAACAGCGCGCCGTCCGCGAGCGCCCGGTCGGCGGTCTTCGCGATCGCGTCGAGCGCGGCTGCGGAGCGCGCGAACCCGAGCACGAAGCCGTACTTCGTGCCCGCCGCCGGCTCGACGTGGACCGGCGCGCCGAAGGCCGTCGCCAGCGCGGCGGCCTCGGGCGGCGCGCCGAGCAGCAGCACCGGGCTCTGCCCCTTGTAGAGCAGCTTCTTGAGCACCGGGTTCATCGCGCGGCCGATGATACCTCCCGAAACCGGGGCGCGCGGAGTAGAGTCGCCGGCGCATGCGCATTCTCTACGGCGTCGTCGGCGAGGGGATGGGCCACGCGATGCGCTCGGGCGTCGTGCTCGATCACCTGACCAAGAACCACGAGGTCCAGGTGGTGGTGTCGGGCCGCGCCCACGACTACCTGGTCAAGCGCGCGAGCGAGCGGCTGTCGGTCCGCAAGATTTGGGGCCTCAACATCGTCTACGAAGACAACGAGGTCTCGAATTTTCGCACCGTGCTCGCGAACCTGAAGGGCGCGGTGACCGGCATGCCGCAGAACGTGAAGACGTACTTCGACATCGCCGACAAGTTCGCGCCCGACGTCGTCATCTCCGATTTCGAGAGCTGGAGCTACCTGTTCGGCAAGAACCGGCTGATCCCGGTGGTGTCGGTCGACAACATCCAGATGGTCACGCGCTGCACGCACGCGCCGGAGATTCTGGCCGGCCACGAGGGCGAGTTCCGCGTCGCCAAGACGGTCATCAAGCCGAAGGTCGCGGGCGCGTTCCATTACCTGATCTCGACGTTCTTCTATCCACAGATCCGAAAGCCGCGCACGACGCTCGGACCGCCGATCCTGCGGCCGCAGATCCTCGCCGCCGCGCGCGGGCAGGGCGATCACCTGCTCGTCTACCAGACCTCGACGTCGAACACGGCCCTGCCCGAGATCCTGGCGCGTTCGGGACGCGAGTGCCGCATCTACGGACTGCGCCGCGATCTGAAGGCGGACGTCGTCGAGGGCAACCTGCGCTATCGGCCGTTCAGCGAGGACGGCTTCATCGACGATCTGCGCACCGCGCGCGGCGTGATCGCGAGCGGCGGCTTCACGCTGATGGGCGAGGCGGTTTACCTGCGGCGGCCCATGCTCGCCGTTCCGATCGGCGGCCAGTTCGAGCAGGTGCTGAACGCGCGCTACCTCGAGGCCGAAGGCTACGGCCTCGGCGCGAGCGAGCTGACGTCGGAGCGCCTGTCCGAGTTCCTCGAGCGGCTGCCCGATTTCGAGCGCCGCCTCGCCGGCTATCATCAACAGGGAAACGTGGAGCTGCTCGCGAAGCTCGATGACATCCTGGTGCAGGCGGCGGCGTCCCGGCGACACGCCGACTGAGACGCCGAAGATTTTGCGCGGCTGAGCCGTTCGCCCCTACGCGAAAGTGGCTCACAAAAAACGCACGCAAGCCTCGAAAGACTATCGACTTTTTTTGCCTGGAGCAGACGCACTTACACGACCTGTATCGGTGCGTGACCGTACCCAGCGGTGCGCAAACAATCCGTCCGGGCCCGTGCGGGAGCGTGCCCGGCCCCCTCCGTCACGTGTGCCGCTACACGTCTGCCCCAAACAGGGAGAAACCAATGATAACGAACCGCCTCAACCGCACCGCAATCAACCTCGGCGCGCTGGCCGCCTTGCAAATCGCGTCGCTCGCAGTAACCGGGTGCGGCGAAATGCAAGACGGTGACGCCATCGCCGACGAATCCGCGCTGGCCGGCGATTCGTTCACGAACGCCAACGGCGCCGCGCGCGTCGTGACCGTCAACGGCGCGGCCATCGACGAAACAAATCCGTTCTTCCAAAGTCTAGGAACCAATGGGCGCGCGTGCGTCAATTGCCATCAACCGTCAGCGGCGATGACCATCACCCCCCCGCAGGTGCAGGCGGTGTTCAACGCCACGAACGGGACCGACCCACTGTTCAGGTTGAATGACGGTTCGAACGGTCCCACGGCGGCGGCCGGGACGCTGGCCGAGAAGCGGGCCGCGTACAGCTTGCTGCTCAGCAAGGGATTGATCCGCGTCGGGCTCAACCTACCGGCCAACCGCGACTTCGACGTGAAGATGGTGCTCAACCCTTACGCGAGCATGGGCGCGAACCTGCCCCAGAACACAACCGTGGCGGCGACCGCCACGCCTGAGCTGTCGTTCTACCGGCGGCCGCTCCTGTCGGCGAACACCCGCTTCATCGCGGCGGTCATGTGGGACGGGCGTGAGGCCACGGTCCCTGCGGTCCCCGCGAACCCGAAGGACGTCGACGGCAGCGGCATCCAGGCCTTCCAGGCCGACGCGCCGGTGCGGCTCAACATGAAGGTCCAGTCCAACGACGCGACCCGCGGCCACGCCCAGGGGGCGGTCGATCTGACCGACGCGCAGCGCACCGCGATCGCCGACTTCCAGATGAACCTGGTCGTCGCGCAGGAGCGCGACAACATCGTCGGCGCGCTGAACCTGGCCGGCGCGACGGGCGGTCCGCAGGCGCTGCGCGGGCAGCAGACGTTCTTCGGCATCAACGACTCGCACGGCGGGAACCCCTTCGGCACCGCGTTCAACAAGAGCGCGATGACGATGTTCGCCGCCTGGGCGGGGCTGTCCGGCGGCACCGTCAACGACCGCCGGGCGTCGATCGCGCGCGGCGAGGCGGTCTTCAACACGAAGACGATCCACATCAGCGGCGTGCGCGGCGTGAACGACGCCCTCCAGGGCAACGTCAACGCGACGCTGGACGGCACCTGCACGACCTGCCACTCGCACCCGAACGTCGGCAACCACACCGACATCCTTCCGCTCGACGTCGGCATCAGCAATCCGGCCGAGGGCGACAACGTGCTGCCGGTCTTCCGCGTCACCTGCCGCGCGACCGGCGTTCAGGAGGAGGTGACCGACCTCGGGCGCGCGGCGATCACCGGCAAGTGCGCCGACCTCGCGAAGATGAAGGGGCCGACGCTGCGCGGCCTGTCCGCGCGGGCGCCGTACTTCCACAACGGGGCTGCCGATTCGATCGACGAGGTGATCTCGTTCTACGACCGTCGCTTCCACATCGGCTTCACGGTCCAGGAAGTGGCCGACCTGAAGGCGTTCCTGCAGACGCTCTGAACGACCGAAAAGCGCGGATTTCGGATGTAGGAAATCGCGAGGAGCGGCCCGGCGGTCTTCCGCCCGTCGGGCCGCTCAGCGCGGTTGTTGTGAGGCAGCGCAGGCCGGATCGTTGGGCGCGGCGCAGCCGAGGCATTCAACCGTGACGTTCTCGCCGGCCTCGGCGCACCAGTCGGGACCGCGTTGGACGTCGATGACGTAGCCATCCCCGCAGATCGCGTCCGGCACGAGACGCCAGCAGGGCGGCGCGCTCGCTTCGCAGTTGGGCAAGAGCGAGTCGACCCGTTGGCCGTTGGCCGAGAGCACGTGGTCGACGAACTCGCAGCTCGGTTGCAGGCCGGGCATCACCGGATCCGCATCGCGCACGTTGTGCGTGCACGCGGGATCGATGAACGCCTGGATGCTCCGGCTGACGTTCAGCAGCGCCGGCGCCAACTGGCCGTCGCACAGATCGACGAACAGGCCGTTCGCTCCGAACGGCGCGACGAAGTCGAACAGACGCTGGGGAAAGGAGGCCGCGCAGGCCACGGGAACGATCGCCGAGGCAAGGGTCTGGCTCGGATCGCCCTTGAGCCCGCGGATGAATGCCGCGACGTCGGAAGCGGGCACGGTCGAGGCGTCGTCGCCGGCGGCGATGACAACGACCAGAAGATAGGCCTCGGGTCGCAGGAAGCCCTCCCATCCGGCCGGCGGCGGCGTGGCGAGCACCTGCGCCGCGGCCGCGAGCGGTCGGGCCGGCCCGCAATTCGCGGCGCCGAGATCGCCGAGGCAGCCGAAAGCATCGGCAAATGTCCCGGAGAAGTTGGTCGTCGTCTCGCACCACTCCGCGCGTAGGAACTGCTCGGGCGCGGCAATCCCGCATGCGGCGCCGCGCGTCCCCGAGGTGCAGGCGCCTGCGCGCACGAAGCCGACGTGCAGGGACGCCGGCTGCCGCAAGGCTCCGAGGGTGCGGCGGATGTCGGCCAGGCCAGCGGCCATCACGGCTTCGTACGGCGAGATCGCGCGCGTGTCGTCGACGACGAACAGAACATCGAGCTTGGCGTTCACCGTGTACGCGTAGGTCTTTTTCCAAGACACCTGCGTCCGGCAGCTCTCGCCTTCGCACGGCGGCGTCGCGAGCGGCGCCCCGCAGCCGCCCCCGACCGCCGCCAGCGCGGCGAGCAGCGAGGCGGTGCGGCGGACGGTCGTCATGCGTCGGCTCACCCGCTGGAAGCAAGCGGCGCGCCGCGGCCGGCCGCGAGATCGCGGCTGCTTTCGGCCGCGGCCGACAACCGAGTTGGCGCGATCGCACCGACGGAGTGGCGGTCAGCGGCGCGGCGGCGATGTAAGGTGTCGCCGGTGCTGCACGGCGGCTTCGATCCTCTGCGGTTCGCGCTGGCGGCGCTGGCGGGGCTGCTGACCGGCATCGCCAAGACCGGCGTCCCGGGCTTCGGCATCCTCGCGGTGCCGGTCATGGTGCTGGCGGTTGGAGACGCGCGGCATTCGGCGGGCTGGCTGTTGCCGCTGCTCTGCCTCGCGGATCTGTTCGCGATCGCCTCCTACCGGCGGCACGCCGACGCGCGGCGGCTGTTCGATCTGCTGCCTTGGGTGCTGGGCGGCATCGCGGTCGGCTTCTTCACGCTCGCGGCGCCCGAGCGCGCCCTGCGGCTCCTGGTCGCCGCGATCGTCATCGTCATGATCGTGATCCGCTGGCTGCGCACCCGCGCCGGCGTCGACGCGGGCGCGGCCGCGCCGCCGCCCGCGCCGCGCGATCGCTGGTGGCAGGCGGCCGGGTACGGCGTCTCGGCCGGGTTCGCGACGACGGTCGCCAATGCGGCGGGGCCGGTGATGAACCTCTATCTCCTGGCGCGGCGGATGCCGAAGCACGAGTTCGTCGCGACGGGCGCGTGGTTCTTCTTCGCCGTCAACCTGATCAAGGTTCCCCTCTACGCCTGGCACGGGCTGATCGACAGGCGATCCTTGATGTTCGATGTGGCGCTGGCGCCCGCGGTGATCGTGGGCGCGCTCGCCGGGCGTGTGGTGTTGCGGCGGATGTCGCAGGCGATCTTCGACCGGCTGGTGATGGCGCTGACGGCCTGCGCGGCGGCGCTGCTGCTGATCCGCTGATCGCGCGCGGATTGCGCTTGGCGCAGTCTGGTCTGGTGCTAGCCTCCGCGCCGCGGAGAGAAAAGCAGAGAGGAGGCCCCTCATGGCCGGCGAGAAGACGATTCTGATCACGGGTGCAACGGGCAAGCAGGGCGGCGCGACGATTCGTCACCTCGCCAGGCGCGGTGGGTTCAAGCTGCGCGCGATGACGCGCAAGCCGGACGGCGACGCCGCCAAGGCGCTCGCGAAGCTGGGCGCGGAGGTGGTCGCGGGCGATCTGAACGACGTCGCGTCGCTCGAGCGGGCTGTGAAGGGCGCCTGGGGCGTGTTCGCCGTCCAGAACGGCCGGGAGGCGGGCGTCGAAGGCGAGGAGGCGCAGGGCAAGCGCCTCGCGAAGGTGGCGAAGGACGCCGGCGTCCAGCACTACGTCTACACGTCGGTCGGCTCGGCCGAGCGCCGCACGGGCGTCCCGCACTTCGACAACAAGGCGCGCATCGAGGAGACGGTCAAGGAGCTCGGCTTTCCGTCGCACGTCATCCTGCGGCCGGTGTTCTTCATGGAGAACCTGACGGGCCCCGGGTTCCTCAACGGCGACAAGCTCAACACGACTCTCAGGCCGGAGACGAAGCTGCAGATGGTCGCGGTCGACGACATCGGCAAGTTCGGCGCCGCGGCGTTCGCCCAGGCGGACAAGTTCAAGGGCGCGGAGATCGAATACGCGGGCGACGCGGTCACGATGCCCGAGGCGGCGAAGGCCGTCAGCGAGCTGACGGGCAAGGAGGTGACGTACCAGCCGATCCCGATCGCGGCCGTCCGCGCCATGAGCGACGACTTCGCGAAGATGCTCGAGTGGTTCGACGCCGGCGGCTATACCGCCGACATCCCTTCGCTCGAATCACGCTGGGGTATCCGTCCCATGACGCTCAAGCAGTGGGTGCGCGCCCAGAAGTAGCCCGGCGCCGGCGACAGCGCCGCCCCACAGCATCGTTTTTTAGAG
>Ga0136846_1234873_pt1 | contig 10101 bp, 3 predicted proteins | sample HopSoiMetagenom2_FD_96841 | JGI IMG/M metagenome (GOLD analysis project Ga0136846, IMG submission 96841) | Grasslands soil microbial communities from Hopland, California, USA - 2 Assembly 2016 (version 4) | ecosystem: Environmental > Terrestrial > Soil > Grasslands | place: USA: Hopland... | reverse complement strand
GCGCTGCAGCGACTCGGTCAGGTTCAGGTCGGGGAACTTGCCGATGTCCTCGGCGAAGATCGAGTCGATGAAGTTGGTGGTGTTCTTCTTGGCGTTGGCGGAATTCTCGAGCGACTGGCGGAAGCCGGTGACGACGACCGCCTCGACGGTCGAAGGCTCCTCCGCGGCCGGCGCGGACTTCACCTTCGCCGGCGGATTGGCGGCCGCCTCCTGGGCCCAAGCTCCTGCCGGCAAGGCGTTCAGGCCGGCCAGGACCGTGGCCCCGATCAGCGCGCGCCTCAGCGTCCGCCTGCGACCCAATACGGGCGTCGTGTTCGTCATGGTGATCCCTCCCAAAGCGCACGCTTCGATGCGCCTGTCTTGCTTCTTGGGTCCTGCGACCATCCCAGCCCCTTGAGCTGGGAACCTCATGTGGCAAAGGTCAGATCTTTGTCGACACTATGGTCTGATATGAGTGGCACGCGGTCAGACCACGCGTCAAGATACCGGTAACAATTTTGCAAGTTATGGAAGAAAGCCCTGATCTCCGGCAGTGACGCCGCTCAAAAATGACAGCGCTCACCCTGGACGACGCCGAGCGACCGCGTATTGGCCTTACCAAATGATGGCATATTGCCTGACAACGCAGTTCGCACCAGGCCGCCTAAAGCCGGACTGGCTTCGGCCTGCGCAGCGGGATCCGAAGAACGCAAGGCGCGCCTGAAAGCCCGCCCCGCTCCTCCCCGCCCCTTCCCCCGGGGCCGGAGCGAGACCGCGCCATCGAGGTGGAGCGGGCGATCCAAAGGCAAGGCCGATCAGGGATTTGTCTCGCGCCTAAGCCTTGTTGCCGATTCACGAGCAGGTTCCGTCGCGTGCGTCGCAACCCTGGCCGAAGCCGGGAGCCAGGCCGACTTGCCGATCCATGTCAGCACGGGTTTCGTATGGGCGCGCCCGCCAGATCGCGGCGATGCCGACCACCCCAAGGTCAGGCCAATTTGTCCGACCATACTAAACCCACCTCCGCGCTTTCAATCCTTGCTCTCAGCGCGAAATGCCAATTCCTGACGCAAAGGCGCTCGGAAAGCCCACTTGTCATGATCGTAATTGTCAGACAAGAATGAAGCCGAGCCCACGCATAGACGAGGGACGCTTTAGGGGAAGGAAGTCTCATGTCGATTCGATCCACCACGCCGCGCGTTCATTCGGCGGCCCGTCACGCCTGGCTGCTGTCGGCGGCGACCACGGCCCTGATCCTGGGCGCAGCCACCGGCGCGCACGCCCAGGCGGCGGCGGACGCGCCCGTGGCGACCCAAGCCGACGACAACCAGGTCGAGGAGGTCGTCGTGCGCGGTATCCGCGCCAGCCTCGAGAAGGGCTTGGCGGTCAAGCGCCAGGCGTCCCAGGTCGTCGAATCCGTGGTGGCCGAGGACATCGGCAAGCTGCCGGACAACAACGTCGTCGAGGCCCTGCAGCGGGTCTCGGGCGTGCAGGTGACCAACCGCTCGGGCGGCGAGGCGGCGGCGATCTCGATCCGCGGCATGCCCGACATCACCACCACCTGGAACGGCCGCAACGTCTTCACCGCCTCGGGCCGCCAATTCGCCCTGCAGGACATTCCGGCCAACCTGGTCAAGCGGATCGACGTCTACAAGACCCGCTCGGCCGAGCAGATCGAGACCGGCATCGCCGGCCAGGTCGACGTCGCCACGCGGAGGCCGTTCGACTTCACCGGACCGGCCCTCTCCCTGGCGGCGCGCGGCATCTGGCACGAGCAGGCCGACAAGATTAATCCCAATCTCAGCGGATTGGTCAGCAACCGCTGGCAGGTCGGAAGCGTCGAGATCGGGGCCCTGCTCAGCGTCAGCTACGCGCGCACCAAGTTCCGTGACCAGAGCGTCACCGCCGGCGCCCTGGTGCCGTTCATGACCGCCACGCCGGCGGCGGGCTGGACCCCGCTGGAGCGCATCCAGCCCACGGACGCCCGCGCCCCCGGCCAGCAGCTGTGGACGCCAGGCAGCAACAGCGGCCTACCCAGCGCCGCCAACTCGACCCTGGCCATCAACGGCGTGGCCACGCCCTACCTGCTGTCGCGCGACGCGGTGTTCGCCAGCGACTTCTACGGCGACCGCAAGCGCCCGGCCGTCAACCTGGCCCTGCAGCTCGCGCCGAACGACCGCTCGGAATACACGTTCGAATTCTTCTACGACGGCTACCGCAACACCACCTTCAACAGCCTGCTGTTCTCGTTCGTCGACTGGTGGGGCGACCTGGGTCCGAATCCGGCCTCCAGCTACACGCTGTATCCCGGCACCAACATCATCAAGTCGCGCACCGCCGGCTCGGTCTACGGCTTCAACAGCGGCGACCTGACCAGCGCCAAGACCGACAGCTATGTCTACGCCCTGAACGGCAAGTGGGACATCGGCGACCGGCTGCAGGTGACCGGCGACTTCTCGTATCAGAACAGCGAATACAGCTCGCAATTCCTGGCCATGCGCACCGACCGCGTCGCCAAATCGATCTCGGTCGACTTCAATCCTGGCAATGGGGTTACGGCGTTCAAGTTCGACAACAACGCCCTGCTGACCGACCCGGCCCAGTGGAACGTCGCCCAGTTCTACGACAACGCCAACCGCAACAAGGGCGACGCGATCACCTTGTCGTTCGACGGCGTCTACGACGCCGACTGGGGCCCCTTGAAGACGCTGAAGTTCGGCTATCGCTTCGACGACCGCAGCGCCTCCGAGGCCCAGCGCAACCAGGACGGCTTCCTGGGCCGGCCGCTCAGCACCTTGGACAAGGGCCTCCAGTTCACCAACAAGGACTTCTTCGACGGCCGCTCGGACGTCCCGACCTCGTGGGTGCTGGCCAACGGCTACTACCTGCGCGACCACGCCACCGACATCCGGGCGCTGTACAAGACGGTCAATCCGAAATTCAAGACGACCGACCAGTTGCAGCTGTTCACGAACTTCGGCATCGACGAGGCCACGACCGCCGCCTACGCCCAGGCCGACTTCGAACAAGAGCTGTTCGGGCGTCCGCTGAAGGCCCAGGCCGGCCTGCGCTATGTCAGCGTCGACACCGACATGGCCTTCAACGATCAGCTGACCGGGGCCCGGACCCTGACCTCCGCCAAGATCGACGACCTGCTGCCCAGCTTCACCGTGCGCTACGACATCGCCAACGATGTCACCCTGCGCTTCAACTACGGCAAGACCCTCCGCCGGCCGAACTTCACCGACCTGAACCCGAACTACAACCTGACCGACGACCTGACCAATGTCGGCTACGGCTCGGGCTCGAGCGGCAATCCCGACCTGAAGGCCACCCGCGCCACCAACTACGACCTGACCGCCGAGTGGTACTTCGCGCCGGCCAGCGCCCTCTACGCCACCGCCTTCCGTCGCGAGATCGACGGGCTGGTGGTGCCGCTGCGTCGCAGGCAGACCATCACCGGCAGCGGCCTGGAGACCGACTCCTTCGTGATCAGCCAGCCGGTCAACGCGTCGGACGGCGTGCTCAAGGGCCTGGAAGTCGGACTGATCTACTTCCCGGACTACCTGCCGGGCGTGCTCAAGGGCTTGGGCGTCCAGGGCAGCCTGACCAAGCTGAAGTCGTCGCAGAACGTGCCGCTGACCAACGCGGCCGGCGACATCATCGGCGAGCAGGAAACCTCGTTCTTCGGCGTCTCGGACTTCTCGTACAACGTCACCCTGGCCTATGAACGCGGTCCGATCGGCGCCCGCCTGTCCTACGTCTGGCGCGACAACTTCCTGAACAACAACGAGGCCGCCCTGTTCGCCAACCCGCTCGGCATCTGGCGCAAGCCGGAGAAGAGCCTTGACTTCCAGCTGAGCTACCAGATCCGCGACAAGGTCTCGCTGACCTTCGACGCGGTGAACCTGACGGACGAGCTGAGCCAGTCCTACTATGCGTTCGGCGACGCCGGCGGACCCAAGACCGACAACTTCGGCTCGACCATCCTCAGCCGGACCTTCGCGGTCGGCCTGCGCTATTCGTTCAACTAGCCGGGCACGGCAGGAGCAGCACGATGACCTTCGATCCCACGCCCTCGCGCCGCGTCCTGCTGGCCGGCGCCGGCGCCCTGGCGGCGGCGGCGGGCCCCGCCGCCGCCAGGGCGCCGGCCCCAACCGCTTCGAACCCGCTGGTGCGCCAGCGGGCCGACGCCCTGATCTTCAAGCACCACGACGGCCAGTACTACATGACCGCCTCGGTGCCGGAGTACGACCGCCTGGCCATCCGCCGGTCCCCCACCCTGGCGGGCCTGGCGACGGCGAAGGAGTCGGTCGTCTGGCGGCGGCCCAAGACCGGCAAGCTGGGCGGCTATATCTGGGCCCCCGAGCTGCACGAGATCGACGGCCGCTGGCACATCTATTTCGCGGCCGGCGACGCGGACGAGCCGTTCCACATCCGCACCTACGTCCTGCGCTGCCTGGACAAGGACGCGCTGACGGGCCGCTGGGAGATGGCGGGCCAGTTCCAGACGCCGTGGGACACCTTCACCCTCGACTCCACGATCTTCAGCCACAAGGGCGTGCGCTACGCCCTGTGGGCGCAGCAGGAGCCGGGCATCAAGACCAACAGCAACCTGTACCTGGCGCCGATGGCCACCCCGACGACCCTGGCCAGGCCGCCGGCCCGCCTGACCGTGCCGACGCTGGACTGGGAGATCCGCGGCTTCAAGGTCGCCGAAGGTCCCGCCCCGCTCATCCGCAACGGCAAGGTCTTCATCAGCTATTCGGCCAGCGCCACCGACGACCGCTACTGCCTGGGCCTGCTGGCCGCCGACGAGAACGCCGACCTGATGTCGCCGGACGCCTGGAGCAAGTCGCCGGAACCGGTGTTCGTCTCGTCCGAGGAGACCGGCGTCTGGGGGCCGGGCCACAACGCGTTCACCGTCGACGAACAGGGCCGCGACGTGCTGGTCTATCACGGGCGCGACTACAAGAAGATCCAGGGCGACCCCTTGTTCGACCCCAACCGCCACACGCGGGTCCAGCGCCTGTACTACAAGGCCGACGGGACGCCCGACTTCGGCGTGCCGGTGGGCGCCGGCCCGGTCCCCGACCGTTTCGCGCCGCTGGACCGGCCGGACGCCTTCCTGCGCCACGAAGGAGAGCGCCCGCTGGTCGGAACCGGTCCGCTGCCGACCACCCAGTTCCGCCAGAAGCCCGGCCCGGCCGGGACGGTGTCGCTGGAGCCGATCCTCAAACCCGGCCACGTGCTGGGCGTCGGCGCCGGCGGCGCCGTCGCGATCGTCCCCGCCGGCGGCGATCCCAGGCGCGCCAGCTTCCGCCGGGTTCCGGGCCTGGCGGGCAAGGGCGTCTCGTTCGCGGCCTTGGACGGCGGCCATCTGCGCCACCGCGACGGGGCCGTCGTGGTCGCCCCGGCGCAGGACGCCGCGGGCCGGGCGGCGGCGACGTTCATGGTGACGTAGAAGGGGCTTGCCCCCTCTCCTCCGTCGTTCCCGCTCCGAAACGACGAGGGCGCAGCGCGACCCACGTTGTCGACGGCGAGCCTGACAACGCGCAGGCGAACATCGTCCGCTTGGTGAACCGCCCTGCGCACCCGGCCTGGCGGCGTCTTGAGCACGCGCCAGAATTCACGGTCGGTTTTCAGGCTCTTGGCGATCGGCGCGCGCGGCGTGGGTCGGTGCAGCCGGACCAAGAAGGCCACAAAAGGTTTGACGACGCCGACATGGCCTGCGTAACCTTTAGATGTATAAATCTCATTACACCTAAAGATAGAGTCACGTGACCGGTCGGCGCGTGAGGGCTTAGCCGTAGTCTATCCGGCGCGCATGGGCGTGGGCGCGGGAGCGGTCTTGCGCCCCGTGTCGAACGAACCGCGCCGAGGCGCAAGAGGGGGCGGAATGAAGCGGATCCACATCGACCTGCGCCACTTGAACGGGACCGACGGTCTCGAACTCAGGATTCACGGCAAGCGCTATCCGCTGAAGGACCATGACGAGCGGACCCGTCTCCACGCCGTGCAGTCCAACCTGGCGCTGGCGGCCCTGTCTCCGGAAGCGCATGCGGGGTTCACGCATTTCGGCGACATCGACCCGAGCCACCTGAACGGGGACACCGTCGCCCATCTGCATGTGGTCGAGCCGGAGGCCGAAGGGGTTCACCTGGCCAAGGTCGTGGCGATGGCGCTGCTCATCCCCGAGTCCGCCCTTCGCGCCTACTGGAAGAACCGCTTCGCGCTCTACAGCCGGCCGCTGCACTATGTGCGGGCGCTGCATCGGCACGAGGTGCGTCGCCGACCCCAGGCCTTCAGCGGCAAGCTCGCCTCGCTGGGGCTGACGACGCTCGACGCGGACCCCGATATCGCGGTCGAGCAGCTGATCGCCTCGCAGTTGCTGGTGGAAAAGTTCGAAACCGCGACCCTGCTGGTCTCGCACCATCCCAACCTCAACAACATCCAGCCCAGCACCGCCGCGCGGCTCAAGCACGACCATATCCTGCCCGATCCGCACATCCATCCCGACCAGTTCAATGCGATGCAGATCCTGGCCGACGCCATCGCCGCCGAGGGCGACGACTGGGCGCCCGTGATCCGGTGCACCGACCAGCACGGCGTGCCGCTCGCCGCCGGCTATGATCTCGACCCGGAGAACGGCGGCTTCAAGGAGGGCCAGGCGCTCTACACCTACGGGCTGGCCGACAGCGTCGCCGAGCAGCTGGGCCCGGCATGCGGCGGGGCCAACCGCTCCGCCAGCAACGACATGTTCCTGGCCGGCAAGACCTGGACGCCCAACAGCGGCGTGGCCTCGCTGGCCAGGCAGGCCGACCGGCCGTCGGAAGCGCCCGCGCCGCGAGCGCCCGCCGAAGCCTCGGGTCCGGAGTTCAAGTGGGTGGTCAACGAACAGACCAACCACCACGGCGTCTCGGTGGACCAGGGGTCGATCAAGATCGACCCCAAGAACAATTTCTCGATCGACGCCGGCAACAGCTACCTGCGCACCCTCATGGCGGCCTACGAACTGCTCGACGAGAAAGGCGGCCCGATCGGCAAGAAGACCAAGCTGACCTCGATCTCGGCGACCAATTCCATCCTCGGCATTCCCGCTCCGACCGACCCGACCGTGCTCGCGTTCGACATGGGGCCGGCCTCCAGCGTGCGGCTCTATTTCGGCAGCCTGGGGACCAGCGACTGGGACGACGACGTCAGCACCGAAGGCGCCCTGCTGACCGGCCTGTGGCAGTACGGCGTTCCGATCATCTTCCTGATCGCCGGCAAGGCGATCACCAGCACCAAGACCTTCAACAAGATCGTCAACGACAAGGAGCTGCGCGTCGCGGCGGCGGCCATCGCCTTCTCGATCGTCGGCGGCGCCGTGCCGACGGCCGCGGCGCTGACCAACGCCAAGAAGGTCTTGACCAGCTTCGCCGACGTGGTGCTCAGCCTGGCGCTGCAGAAGGGCATGGAAGCGCTGGGCAAGTGGCTGGGCGAGCAGGTCGCGGCCGGCGCGATCGCGAGCGCCTTCGGGCCGGTGGGCTGGGTGTTCCGCGCCGCGGCGACGCTGATGGACATCGAAATGATGGCCATCACCACCGGCGAGGTGCTGTCGTCTCCCGCCTGCATCACCGCGACGGTGACCCGCGCGATCGACGTCTCGCTGACGCTGCTGCCCGATCCCCGGCACGGCGAGGCCGGCAAGCCGGAGACCGCCGTCTGGCCGGCGCTGGCTCAACGGTACGTCGTCACGCTCGAATATCGCGGCGGGACGACGCGTCAATTGCTCGGGACCTTTCCGGACGAAACCGGGGGCGCTCCCCTGGCTCTTCTTTTCGCCGACGTGCCGGCGGGCGGCGAGTTCCGGATCCTGGCCGGCCTCTACAGCCGCAGCGGCTGGCTGGCCGGAACCTGGCAGAGCGACTGGCTCGTCGCCAAGCCCAACGAGGGCTCGACCCTCAAGCTCGGCGAGAAGTCGATCACCGAGAGCCTGGCGCCGCTGGCGCCCGACACCCAGTACGTCTTCAAGGAGCGTATCGACACCGCCGGCGGCGACTTCGCCTGGAAGGCCGGCGCTCCTCCGACGGCGACCCTGGCCAGCCTCAACTGCGCCGCGCCCTCGTCGCTGTGCGACCTTGTGTCGATCTCGATCAACAACAGCGCCTTTCAGGTCGGCTACGCCTGGCGGGCGTCCGGCCAGAACCTGCCGCCTGACAATCCTTCCGCCCCGCCGTCGAGCGAGCAGCTGTTCGTACTGCAGAACCTGTCGGTGCTCGCCCATCCGGGATCGCGGCTCAAGCGCTCCGACATCGGCCTCGTCAACCGGCCGGGCATCGCCTACGCCCCGTCCTACGACGCCCACACCGAGATCGACCAGAGCAACTTCATCCTCGATCCGCGCCAGAGCGTGATGAATCTGCGCCGGGTGGTGCTCGACGACAAGGTCGGCAGCTTCGACCTGGGCAAGCCCGACCTGATGAGCTGGGGCCGTTTTCCGCTGGCCAATCTCGACGCGCTGGCGGTGCATCCGAGCCGCTTGGTGCTGGCCGCCTCGTTCAAGGATTCCAAGCTGATGATCCTGCCGATCCCGGAGAAGGGATCGACCGAGGCCGAGGCGCCCACGGCGCTGCTCGTCTCCGGCGAGGGCATTCGCCAGGGCCTGGTGCGCGGCCCCAAGGCGATGACGGTGGCGCCGGACGGGCGGATCCTGGTGCTGGAGAGCCAGAACCTTCGGGTCCAGGCGTTCGACATCAAGGGAAATCCGGTTCAGTCCTTCACCCCCGCCCCGCCGCTCTTCTCCATCCCCCTGGCGAAGATCGCGGCGGACCTGGACGCGCAAAGGATTCCCGAAGCCCTGGCCCGGGCGATCGTCGATGCCGGCGCCGGCGCGTTGTTCACCCTGCCCACCACGTTCGTCCCGCAACTCGACGCGCATAAATTCGCGCCCGAGAAGGACCCGCTGATCGCCGCGCTCGGCGACGAGGGCGTCATCCTCGCCTACGACCCGGCCGCCATGAACGATCCCGAACTCAGCGCGCAGATCGGCGTCGTGACCGCGGGCGGGGCCTGGATCATCACCGACCCGCGCGGCTTCGCCTGGGAGATCCGGCTGGGGGACAACGAACTGATCGTCAGCGACTGGCTGGCCAAGGCGGACATCCAGGTGCTCACCCCCGGCGCGCGCTGGCTCGTCGCCGACCAGGCCAGCTTCATCGCCTGGAAGATCGAACCCTCGACGGCCGAACCGGACCAGGCCCTGGTCAGCCTGGCGGTGTCGTTCTTCCCGCTGAAGGCGCCCCGGGTCGGCGACGTCACCTTCCTCGACATGGCGGTGGAGTCGCAGGGCTACATCTATGTCTCGTCGCATTGGGGCGACGGCTCGAAGTCGACCGACTACTTCCTCGACATCTACGGCCCCGACGGCGGCTTCTGCTCGCGTTCACCCGACCCGTCGCTGACCCGCGAGCCCCAGAACGTCGTCGCGGGAAAGATCACCGTCGATGTCTGGAGAAACCTGTACGGCCTGACCTACGAGACCCTGACCTCGCCCTGGGGAACACCGCAGCCCGGCGTCGGCCACTGGGTTCCGACACCGCCGCTGTTCTCGCTGCCGCTGAGCCTGCAGCCGGACTTCAACAGCCTGAATATCGGCGCGGTCGCCGTCGCCTTCGCCGGACACGGCGTCACGCTGTCCAACAAGGCGTTCATCACCGTCCAGGACCGGAACGGCGCCTGGCAGGTCAAGGACGAGGCGACGTTCTACCACGTCTATCGCTCGGGCGACGGCCTGCAAGTCTACGCCATTCCGGGCTGATCAGGAACGAGGACCCTCGACATGCAAGCGATGACTCTTTCCATCGGCAAGGTGGGCATCGACTTCTTCGCCAGGACGCTCATCGCCAACCATCTGGTGTCGAAGCTGGCGGGGATGCACCCGCCGGACAACGCGCCGAAGGTCAAGAACTTCGCGAGCTTCCACTTCGGCATCAACTATCTCTACTCGAACATCAACATCCGGCTGAACAACAGCTCGGTGATCGATTTCTCGCCGGTCTACGTGGGCGTCAATCAGCTTGCGTCCGGCAGTCCCCCCGGCAGCCGGTTCCTGCTGTCGCTCGACGTGAAGAACTTCACGGT
>Ga0136846_1236942_pt1 | contig 10102 bp, 10 predicted proteins | sample HopSoiMetagenom2_FD_96841 | JGI IMG/M metagenome (GOLD analysis project Ga0136846, IMG submission 96841) | Grasslands soil microbial communities from Hopland, California, USA - 2 Assembly 2016 (version 4) | ecosystem: Environmental > Terrestrial > Soil > Grasslands | place: USA: Hopland... | reverse complement strand
TGGAAGATCATGGCTGTGCCCCTTTGCGTTCGCTGGTCGCGAGCGGCGCATCGCGCGATGCGCGGTAGAGGGTGATGCCTGCTTCGATCCGGTCGAGGATGAATGTATCGCGCTCGGCTTTTGCGATGCGGATATCTGACTTGGAATAGACTTCGAGGTCGACCGCGCAGCGGTCGCCCAGCTCGCCCGCGATGACATTGCAGGCCCGCTTCCAGCAGCACTCCTCCTTGAAGAGCGGGTGGTTGACGACGACCCAGAACTCATAATCGGAAAAGTCGATCGTCGTCTTGTCTTCGTACCAGCTTGGCCGCGCATAGGGGCCGATCAGGATGATGCGTCTGATCTGGCCGAGTTCGGGCGCTTGTACCTGTGTCGGATCGAAGCAGCCGCGCAGGATGCGCGTGATCCGTTCGATCTCGCGCTGCTTGCGGCGGATGAGATGGCCGACACGTGCCATCACGACTTCGCGCGCGTAAACGTCGTTCGTACTTGGGGTAATCATTTGCAGCTCGCACAACGGCGGACCGCGCATTCATGCGCGGATGTGCAAGCGGTGTTCGCTGCTTGGCCGCGATGCGGCTTGCAGCAACTGCCCGACCGCAATGGCCGGGCCTGCATGATGCCTGGCAGGATAATCCTCGGGAGGTCGCCAGTTACTCCATCCCGTGAGGGAGATTATGCCAGAATCGGCGAGTCCCGGCAAGCTACCGGACGTATGGGTAGCGTTGGAATTTGAAATTAGTCGCTTGCAAACTAAGGTCAGCAGCAAGTTGGCATCGATGCGATGACACTGGCTTCGCCAGACGCGGGCCTTTCAAGAAGCCATTTTCCTGACTACATCCTGAGAATGGCACGAAAGAACAGTTCCACCGCTATACGAAACGCCGTGATCAATGATGCGGGAGAGACGATCGGATGGTGGTGGCTCGACGGGAGCATGATCCGCGTCGAAAGTCGTAATGGACAATCTAGAGCAACTGGCTCAAGCGCCGTAGGGGCCAACGTAGATCTCGCTCGCATTATGCTCAGCGAGCCTTGGGCACGTTAGGTCATGAGCTCACGAGCTCATGAGCGGAGGTGCGAGGCGAAGGCTTCGCTTCTGCTCGCACTGATTCAGCGGCGGTCTGAGCCGATATGACCTGTCGCTATCCGCGCGCAGCGTCTTTCAGCGCGGCAATCCTGTCGGTGCAGACCTGATGCACGACGCGGCCCAACTCCTCGACCCGCTCGCCGAGCCACGCCAGTTCCTCCGCGCTGATCTTGTAATGCTTTGAGTAGCGCGCCTTGGTGTAGGCTTCCTTCAGCTTCTGGAACATCGCCCGTTCGGCGCGATTGTCCTCGGGCCAGATGCCATACAATCTGCGATCCAACCCCTCCGCGAGCGAGCGCAGGAAAGCGATGTTGTGATTGTACGGCGTGTAGAAGGTGAGGGTGAGCAGCAGGCAGGAATATAGGCGCTCCGTAGCCTGATGCAGGTCAAAGGCAGCGTCCTTCACGTATCCTTTCTGGAGGTAGAATTGAGCGCCTTCATACCGCTTCATGGCTGACGGGAATCCGTCTTCAAAATACTCTCGCGCGGCAGCAAGCGCCTGTTCGGGCGTCTTCGGTTTCGGCGTCGCCAGTTCGCGGCTGTCGGCGTCGTAGAGCGCGATGCCATCCTTGGCGACTTCCATGAAGAAGACCCGGCCATGCGCTAGTCCGTCGTTCACCTCATGGAGCGAGTGGATGATGAAGTTGACCGGCGTGCGTAGCGTCTTCTCAATCGTGTACGCCCGGATCAGCCGTTCCTCGGCCTTCGCCCAATAGGTGGCGCGATCGGTCAGTTCCTTCTGGCTGACAATAACGAGGATATCATAGTCCGATTTATATTGGTTCGCCGACAAGGGCGCGTCGACCCAGTCGCCTCGCGCGTGGCTGCCGAACAAAATGACCTTGAGGATGCGCGCGCCCTTGCGGCTGCCGGTCGCATGTTCCGTCGCTTGGCGGAACTCGTCGAAGAGGATTTCGACGACGCGCCCAAGCTCGCGCTGCTTGGCGGACGGAAGATGATCGAGATCGGTGCGCATGGGCATGAGAATCTTCGGGATGTTCGCCCGCTTTGGCAAGCCCGGATTGGCGAGACGCCCGACGCTGGCATAGCTTTGACGCTTGGCCAGACTTCGATGAAGCGAAGTCACGCCTGCGGATCGTCGCCGCCGAATTAGCCCGCAACCTTAATGCTCATTTGGTACGGGATGAAGGGGAGTTTTACTGGTGGGCCTATAGCCGATTGTAGGGCGAAAGCTGCCGTCTCCGCTAGTGATGTTTGAGCCACGTCAGCGCGACCTTCTCTGCGGCCAATTTCCGCTAACGCTATAGGAGCGGCTGCAGTACCGTGCCCCAGAAACGGAGGGGCAGGATGATTGGCTTAGCGTTGATGCTAGCGGCGGGATCAATATCTTCAGGCAACGATCTCTACACGGCCTGCAAGTCTGGCGACAATTTCAGCACGCCGCTGTGCTATGGCTTCATCTCGGGAACTGTCGCAGCCATCGAAGCGGACCGAGTGCTGGCGAAAATGCCCAAGGCGTGGTGCACGCGCCCCGGTGTAACGAATGGGCAAATCGTAGCCATCGTTCTGAAGTTCATGGATGACGATCCGTCGATCCGTGATCAGGACGCAGCGGCAATTATAATGTTCGCCATGGTCGGCGCATTCCCCTGCCCGAAAGCCTAACCGGTTAGGCCGCTGAGTAGCCGGCTGGAAAGATGTGAGAAGGGGGTAGGCGGCTCCGCCAGTCCGTTCACGTCCGGGCCGCCTTCCATCAGTGCTGGACGTATGGCGTTCCGATCGCGAGAATGGTCTTAGCTGCTCGCTCACATTCTGGCGTCCGGCAACAATGGGGGCAACCGGTGACAGAGCAAGAGGTGGCGCTCTTCGAAGCGCTGATGCCCTACGCGGCGCAGGAGACAACCCGTATCCGCGACAACAATGTGCGCTTCGTCCACTACACTACGGCCGAAACCGCGATCAAAATTCTGCGCGGCGGCGAGATGTGGTTGCGCAACTCAGTCGTGATGAACGACTTTTCGGAAGTGAAATACGGCATGGCCTGTTTGCAAGCCGCATGGAAGGGCGAGCACGGGCAGCGCCTTCAGAAGCTAATGGCAGAAGTGCAAGCGGATTTGCCGGGCATATTCGAGAGCACGTTCGATGCTCAGTTCAACGATGTCCATAGCGAGACTTACCTTGTCTCGATCTCTGAACACGCGACCGGGCTGGAGGATCAATACGGGCGCCTCTCTATGTGGCGCGCCTACGCACCCCGGAACGGGGTGGCGTTCGTGTTCAACAACACGCCCTTCATTAGCGAGTCCAACGCCTTGAATGCGTTCACCAGCCCGGTGAACTACGCCACCGTTGACAGCTTCGCTGACGACTTCAAGGCAGTTGTTGATGGTTTCGAGGCGAACCTTGACACGCTGAAGGAGCTTGGCGGTGGTTGGTTGCATTACACGCTGCTTCGAGCATTCAGGGCCGCGATCCAATCCACCAAGCATCCTTCGTTCGTTGAGGAGCGCGAGTGGCGTGTCCTTTACGCACCGATGCTGTTGCATCGTGAGGGGTTGCTATCGGAGCAACAGCTTGAGCGTATCCCCACGGAGATTGTAACGCTCGGCGGAGTGCCGCAACGCATTTTCAAGATACCATTTCGGAACTACCCTGATGAGGGGTTTGTCGGCGCGACCATTCCCGAGCTTATCGAGCGCGTGCTTATCGGCCCTGCGATCGATAGCTACATGATCGCTCAAGCCGTTATAGGCGAGCTTACCGTCGCTGGCGTCCAGAACGCGGATCAGAAGGTCGTGATAACGGGTGTGCCTCTTCGAGTATAGGAGCGACCATGATTGAGGGGGGCAACGATCAGCGCGCGGGCCTCCTGTTGTTGCGCGCTCATTTTTCCCGCGAGCAAGACCGTCAAAAGCGCGAGAGTGCTGCGATTACGAGGGCACTCGACAGCGGCACTATCCCGACGCCTGAGCCGATCGTGCGCAAGCTCGTTTGGCACGTTGGGCGAGAGAAGCTCATGCGGCACCACGTCTATTGGAAGGAGCGAAAGCTCCGAAAGGGCTTCGACTCTCTGGTCGAGGCGGCGTTGCTGGCTCATCTTGATTTGGTCCGCGCCGAAGCGGCGCTCACCGCGTATGCGTCCCGGCATAGCGGTTTAGAGGACCACATCGCCCATACGGTGGAGAACCCTGCCCAGAAGGAGGTCCTGGCCTTTTGCGCGGCATATGTGGGCACGATCGACACGCTTCGCCGGATCAAGAAGGCGCGTGCGGAACTCGCCGGAGACATAGACGCGAGCAGGATCGCGGCTACCGATAAGGTGGAGTTCCGATTCTTGAAGGAGCTTCGCAACAATCTCGCGCATGGCGAAGTGACAATGCCAGTGTGGCGCGTCACCAGTAGCTTCGGCAAGGGCTCGGCAGGAACGGTTGGCGCTATCGACTTCTCCGCAAGCGAGCTTCTCGCGTTTGGAGATTGGACCGCGGACGTGAGGGCGTTTCTTGCCCAGAAGAAGGATGACGGCTTCCCCGTATCAGAGGTCACCGGCATTTGCGCCCATGGGCTCAGTCGGTTCCGGGCCGATCTCAACTTGCTATTTGCACGAAACCTAAGTGCGGCAGAACGCGATTATTGGGCTATAAACGACTTGAGCCGACGCCTCACGCATAGGCAAAGCTACAAGATCGTTCTTAATGGCATCGCCGAGAAGAGCATTGATCCCTATCCGCATCTTCATAGGTTTTTTGATCAGGAGACTACTCGCTCGATCATGCGCTACCCGGCGCATAGCGCTGAACAAGTAGAGTATATCATTAAGATCAAGGAAGCGGATAGCCATTGCGATGACGACTTGCGGTTGATCCTTTACAAGATATTTGGAGTAATCCCCCTCCCCGAAGTGAAGCGAGAGCCGCCTTCAGTCGATCCGAAGCCATTGGGCGACCTCTGGCCCTACTCATAGCACATAACGGAGAACATAATATGGCCCTGCGCAGAGCCTATTGGGTCAACGACGCCGAAGCGAGGTTAGAAGGCGTTATCTACGCTGTAGGCTACAAGCACCAGATTGATCATATCCCCACCAACCCCGGCGAGAAGACATACTTCACCAATATCGAGGGCACGACGAAAAGACCGCATCCGGGCGAGTACCCGTCAGGTCAGCACGGCCGCCGAATGAAAGGGCTCGCCGCTAAGGTTCAGAGCCCGCACTTTAGCCTGCATCAGCTGCCGGAGGTCGATGTCGCCCGCCAGTGCCGCGCGCAGGTCGTAGCCGTCCATCAACAAAATTGACTTATCGCTCGACTGCCTGAGCAGCGGCACAACATTCGCCGACCAGCCGTTTATCGACAGGAACAGGCCCATCGACTGACGACCGGACCGGTCCAGCTGTCCGCGTAGGCCATCGAGGTCGCGCATGTCGGCTGGCTTCTTACGCCACCGGCATTCGACCAGATAGTGCCACCCTTCCATCTCGAAGGCGCCGTCGATCTGCTCGCTGCCCTCGTTGCGTTGGTAGGAGCGGGTGACCGCGAACCCGTGCAGGTCGAATGCGCGGTTGAGCAGGTCCTGAAGGAGGAAGCCGCGAGCGTGGTGGTCGTCGCTGGCCGCCGCGTGATCGAACTGCGCGAGCAGGAGAGCGCTTTCCCGGCGCCTAGACGCAGCGCGCTCCGCTGCTGCGCGCGCCTCGTGCTCGCGCGCGTCCCGCTCGCGGCGCGATCGGTCGTCCTCGGCAGCGGCAGTGGCGCGGCCATTCAGCTCCTTCGCCTTCTCCACCACCGCCCTCGCCTTGTATTCGTCAGCAGCGAGGTGGAAGTCGTCCCAGCGGGCGGCGATGTCGATCAGCGCCGCCACGACGTCGGCGTCGCCGCCGGTGTTGGCGAGTTCGTCCAGTACCATCGTTCCGGCCACCCGCTTCGAAAGCTTCTCGTCCGTAGTCGGGTCGCGGTCGGTCAAGAAGCGGCGGACGAGATCGTCGGCTATGCCGGCCTTGCGGAGAAGGCGATCAGCGCAGGTGCGCTTTACGTTAGCCAGCGTTGCGATGATCTCGATGGCGAGGCGCCGCGTCTCGGATTTATCTGTCATCGCGCTAGATTGCACCGGCATCGCGCGTCTCGCAACGACGCGGCCCTGTCACATGCACGAGCGGCCGCTTCTGGTGAGTAGAAATGTGGCTCCGAACGGACACTTCTGGGTCTTCGCGGCTCCGCACGCGTCCTGAACGAAGTTCCGCTCTTCACCTGCCCCACCTGGACGCTGCGTATCGGCATCGGGCCCACTTCCTGCCATTCCTTTTTTGCAGGGATCAAACGACCGGATTTGGGCCGATGCACGGCAGTGGACAGTCCGGTTTCGGGCAGAGAAATTCGTATAGCCGCCATTCTCGACCGCCGCGAGGATCGCCCGATGCCGCCAGCAAAGTAGCCATCTCTGTAACTAATTCGAGGACTCGAAACCTGCCGTCCGCTCACGCAAACGCACAACATTCCGCTGACGAGCCAAGGCAGTCAGGTTCCACGCAACGTACGATCAATCCATAGATCGAGATCATCGCGGTCGACCTTGCCGAGAAAGTGGCGATCGCGCTCGACCCGATCGAGCGAGCCCCGAGTCAGATACGAAGCTGTCACGATGGAAGCCTTTGTGCAATTTCTCGTCCCTCTAGCTGAAGCCTCCTTATATCCCCGGGGCCGAGACGCCAACGCGGTTGTCGAAAAGGCTCGGCCTTCTTAAATCCGGGTGCATTCAGCCGTGGGCGAATCAACCTCCCTGTCTGTCGGAGACCTCAAGTTCGTGAAAAAGCGCGTGCTGATAACCGATGTCGACAATACACTGCTCGATTGGCAGGACCTGTGGTATCAGACCTTCTCAGCGATGATGGACAAAGTGCTCGAAATCTCGGGCGTCGATCCCGAGACGCTTTATGCCGAAGCCAGCGTTATCCACCAGAGGTACGGCACCAGCGAGTATTCGCGTCTACTTGAAGAGCTGCCCTCGCTGCAAAGCCTCTACGGCGACACCGTATCGACGGTCATGGCGCCGGCGATAAACGCCTTCCGAGAAACGCGCCGCCGCGTGCTGGCGCTCTACCCGACTGTCGCCGAGACCCTCGCCACGCTGAAGGCCAAGGGCGTCGCTATCGCGGCCTTCACCGAGTCCAAGGCCTTCTATACCAACTATCGTTTCCGTAAGCTTGGCCTCGACGGTCTGATCGACGTGCTCTACTCGCCCGAAGACCACAGCGTGCCGGAGGAGGTGATCGCGACGCGTCGGTATGACGCCGAGACCTACGCCTTCAAACACACCGTCCATCACTATACGCCTGAGGGCGAGGTGAAGCCGAACCCCGCTATTCTTCTTGAAATCGTCAGGGATCTCGGAGTCTCCATCGAGGAGGTGGTTTACGTTGGCGACAATCCACTAAAGGACGTCTTCATGGCGCAGCAGGCTGGCATCACCGATGTTCACGCCGCATACGGATCAAGTCAGCACAAGCCGGAATATGAGTTGCTGCGTAAAGTGACACATTGGACGCCCGAAATGGTCGAACGCGAGCGCACCGCCTTGAAGCCGGGCAATGTCGTAGCGAGCCACGTGCTGACCACAAATTTCGCAGAGCTTCTGCCGCTGTTCGAGAATTCCTGATGGCTGACCTGAATTTGGTGCCGCCCCCGCCGCCTTACCCACCCGTGCCGGCTGCTGCGCCGCCGCTTGGCGCCGGGCAGATTGAGATCTGGAAGAAGGTGGTCGACGTGCAACAGCACTTCAACGACCTAGAACTGCGGATTCGCAATTTCGCTCTGATCGTCACAGGCGCCTTTCTCGGTCTTGGCGGCTACGCGATCAAGGACGCCGGCGTCGTCAAGGTGTTTGGACTAGAAGTGTCGATCGCCGGGCTGGTGGTGGTGTCGGCGATCTTCCCGCTTGCCGCTTTCTATTTCATGGATCGGCTCTGGTATCACCGTCTACTCGACGGCTCCGTCTATGCCGGAATCGAGGCGGAAACGGCTCTCAAGGATCTCGGCTACAAGGTCGACCTTGGCTCCAAGATCAAGGAGCACAGCCCGTTTAAGCTTTGGCTGAGCAAGATGAAGATTCGATCGGCAACTAAGATGGACCTGTTCTACGCGATCCTAGCGGGATCGATCCTTTTGATCGCCGGCGTTGTCGGGTTCGGCATTCGGCCCCAGCCGGTCGCAGATACAACACCTAAGGTCGCCACCATGGCACCACCGGCCGGGCCGACTAGTTCGATGAGCAATCGTACGAACAAGCCGTCTGGCGGCTCAAAGGCGCCTAGCCGGTGATCGACCGTCCTCGTCCGTGAATGAAAGTCGGGTTTTAGGATCAGCTTCCGGGCGGCTGGATGTCCGGTGTCGGGCGCATTGGTATCGGACAACGGCGGGGCTGGTGATCAGCGCAGAACTCACAGGTGAGTTCGCGAATTATCCCTTACTTCGCCGAGAATTCTGCGGCTCGCTCAACAACGGCTCAGCTAGATCGAGCGGCACCTGCTCAGCCGCTTGCTTACCACCGCGGATCGTCATGGGAGGTAACTGCGGTTCCCGCCGCAACTGCGCTGGCGAAGGCTTTCGCAGCGATTTCTGCTGCCTTCTAACTTCGTTTCGCGCGGCGTCAGCGGCACCAATAACGTCAAGGGCCGTCGTTATCCCGAGGTCTGGACCAGCGATCAGATCTTTAGCAGTTACAATTTGGATTTTCGCCCTGTTGCCGCCGGGCAAATCGACGCGTCCCGCACTATGAGCTTCTTTCCGCATCTCTTTTGTTGGTTCGTGGAGGCACACAAACACACCAGCATCAGCTTGCTCACGCTGAAGCACACCAGCTAAGTCTCGTATCATTCCGGGATTAATGTGCTTGCCCGCCTTCACCGATACTACAGCCCGTCCATACCCTTCCCGACCAGTCTGATAGATAATGACGCCGTCGATGCCACGATCAGCTCCCTTGCCGCCTGAACGACCCCTGCAGCGCCCGACGGCCCACTGTTGAAATACATGCGGGTCATGCTCTGCGAGCATTCGCGCGGAAAGCTCGTCATACGGAATGCCCGTCAACTCATACGTTGTATTGGGAAGCCAGCGGGCCATCCTCGCTTCGATCACTTGGATTGCCGGATAAGCAACGTCGATGCCAATCCATTGTCGATCTAGGCGTTCTGCGGCTTCGATAGCTGTGCCGCATCCACAGAATGGATCGAGAATAACATCGCCCTCATTGGATGACGTGAGGATAATGCGCTCTAGGAGCGCTAGGGGCTTCTGAGTTGGATATCCGAGCATTTCCTTCGAGCGGTTGTTGATGATCGGAATGTCGGTCCAAATTTCCTGTGCTGGCACACCAGGCATCTCGTCTAGATATCGCTTCAATTGAGGTACGGTGCCTGGTCGGGTCTGAATGATGAGGCCTTCAGCAATCAACTCAGCCATTCTCGCTTCAGAATACCGCCAGTGCCGACTGACTCCCATCACCTCATAGAACGGATTTCCTTTCGCAGCCCCGCCGGGCCCCTGGATGTTATCCAGCCGATACCTACGACCGTCCTCGTCAACTCGACGATAGTCTCGATCGATGTAGTCTTGCGAGTATGGCGTATATTGGATGTTCCAGGTGCGTTTTGCGGACCGCGCATAAAACAATATTGTGTCTGAGATTCGCCCGTAGTGGCGAGAGCCCTGCGCACCATCGCTGTGGGCGTGCGAGCGTTTCCAAGTGATATGATTCACGAAGCCGGCGCCACCAAACACGGCGTCCAGCAAGATTTTCAAATAATGGCAGGCGGTGGGGTCGCAGTGCAAGTACATTGACCCATTAGCTTTCAGCACACGCTTAAGCTCTACCAGGCGGACGGCCATCATGGCCAAATAGGCCATGATGTCACTGGTGCCGAGGAAGCGCTGTAGCGAGTGAAGCACATTGAAGGTGTCGACGTCGGCGACACTTAACGTCGCGAGCGCTTTCGACGCCCCATCTTCCCAGCTCCATGTATCATCAAAAGCGCGAGCTTGAGCATCGCCGCCAACGGGTGAT
>Ga0136846_1233750_pt1 | contig 10102 bp, 6 predicted proteins | sample HopSoiMetagenom2_FD_96841 | JGI IMG/M metagenome (GOLD analysis project Ga0136846, IMG submission 96841) | Grasslands soil microbial communities from Hopland, California, USA - 2 Assembly 2016 (version 4) | ecosystem: Environmental > Terrestrial > Soil > Grasslands | place: USA: Hopland... | reverse complement strand
CAACAGGCAAACCGCGACGCCGACCAGAATGATGATGCCGGAGTGTGTTCCCAGAACTTCGGAGACGAATACCCCGCGGAAGATTGGCGGAATCAGAGTTCCGAAAGCTGCGGTGTAACCAAGAGCCACCGCCATTCCAAGTGACATGCCAAGGTAGCGCATAGTCAGGCCGAAGGTGAGCCCGCCCAATCCCCAGAGAACGCCGAACGTGTAAGTCCAGAACAGGCTGCTGGCGGGCGCTTCGTGCAGTACGGCCGAGAGGTCGCGAGTCATCACAAACCCGAGAATCCACGGAGCGATTATCCAGCTGAAAAATCCGCCGACCAGCCAGTAGGTTTCCCACGCCCAATGCTTCACGCCACGGTAGGGCACGTAAAAGCTGCCGGAGGCGAGGCCTCCCAGCCAGTGAAACAGCACGCCCAGCATCGGGTTCGGCATGATTGTCCTTTGGAACGAGATTTACAGGTGAAAGATCTCTTCGAGGGGCGCCATGGCGCGGTCGGGTAGTAATCCGGCGGGCTGGACGAAGAAATCTTTCATTTCACGTTGCCAGCGTTCGTTCACTTCGCGCCCGGCCATTCCAGCGCGAGCGCGTTCGAAATCTTCCGTCTCCAGATATCCGACCAGCAACCCGTCTTCGCGCAGGAATAGCGAGTAATTGTTCCAGCCGGTTTCGCGGAGCGCGGCCAGCATCTCCGGCCACACTTCGCGATGGCGGCGCTTGTACTCGTCGAGCCGGTCGGGATGCACTTGCAGCAGGAAACAGATTCTCTTCATGCTTGATTGCCGCCTTTTTATTTTGGCCGTTTGAGTTCGACATCGAGAGTAATTTGAACCTGCTCTCCAGCCATCATGGGAGCCCCGTTCACGCCAAAATCTTTGCGATTGATCGACGTAGTGGCTGACGTCCCGATGCGAAAACCTCCCATTGGGTCATTGATCGGTTCCGTCGGGCTCTCAACGTCGAGCACAACTTCTTTGGTGACGCCGTGGATGGTTAGGTCACCGGTGATCTTCAGTTTGCCCGATCCAGCCGCTTCGGTTCGCTTCGATTTGAAAGTGATGGTTGGATATTTGGCTACGTCGAAAAAATTGGGACTGCGCAGATCATTGTCTCTTCTCTCTACGCGCGTGTTTACGCTGGCGGCATCGATGGAAACATCGATTGTTGTTTTTGTTGGATCTGCGGGATCGTAGGTCACCGTCCCCGAGGTTTTCTCAAATAACCCGCGTACCGTTGAAATTCCCAGATGGCGGATCGAAAATTGCGAGGCGGTGTGGTTGGGATCGATCTCCCAGGTATGGCTTTCCGCAAATAGCGGAACAGATAAGACAAATAAGACTGCGATCCAGCGAACATTCTTCATCATGAACAACTTCTCCTTAAACAGAATATGGACGGAGTCGATCCGGCCAATGCAACCTGAATTATGTCAGCGCAGAAACGCCTCCCACAAGCCGCCATCCACGGGGATGACGTGGCCGGTAGTCTTAGCGCTCTCTTCGCTGCTCAGCCAAACGATCGCCGCGGCGCAATCCTGCGGAAGGATCGGCCGCTTGGTCAGAGTACGCTGGGCGTAGAAGCCGGCGAGTTTGTTCCGCAATTCTTCGGTGGATTCTGATTCACTGAATGCGATCTTGTATTTCTCAAGCGACTGAATTACCCGATCGCGAGGGAACATGGTTGATCCGGCGACAACTGTGGCCGGGGCAATGCCATTCACGCGAACGTTCGGTCCGAGCTTGATCGCGAGTTCACGCACCAGATGATTGAGCGCGGCTTTACTGGTGTCGTAAGCCTCGCTGCCTTTCTTGGGCACGACCGCATTGGCAGAACTCGTCAGCACCAGGCTCGAATGCAGTCCCTGGTCCTGAAAGACCGCGTCGGTAGCGCGCGCGAGCAGATAATTTCCGGTCACGTTGACCAGGAATGTTTTCGCCCAGCCCTGTTCGCTCAGTTCGCCGTCCGGACCAGGTACGGGATATATCGCGGCAGTGTTGACGACACCGTCGATCCCTCCGAATTGCAGGACGGTAAACTTCACCGCCGCGGCAAGACTCTCTGACGAACTCAGATCGGCGGCAGTGTGCGTAATCAACTCAGTCGATGATAGCTTGCCCGCTTCTTCGGCGACGCTGACGGCGCCGGCCTGGTCGTAGTCGGAGACGACGACGTGCGCACCCTTTCGAGCCAGCAGCAATGCGACTTCACGGCCAATGCCGCTGGCACCGCCGATTACCAGAATAATCTTCCGGCTGAATTCAGCTTCGGCGGGCATGCGTTGCAGCTTGGCTTCTTCGAGCGCCCAGTACTCAATTCGAAACGCTTCCAGGCGGGGAAGCGCCACATAGTTATGGAATTGCGTGAATTGTCTGGACTGTTCCGCGGTGCGCGCCTGGGGTAGCGGATCGGTGGGTTTGCCATCGTCGAGCGCATTGGCGCCGGCCATCACGTGAATTGCGTTGATGAAAAACTCAGTCGTGATGCGCGCTTCCTTCTTGTTCTTGCCAAAGCCGAAGAGGCCGAGACCGGGAATGATCACGACCGAGGGATTGGTATCGCGCAGCTTCGGCGAATCCTTGCTCGCCCAGTTGTCGTAGTAGCTCTTGTAGTCTTTTCTGTATTCGACAACCTGCTCGCGAATTCGGGCCTTCAAGGCAGCGGCATCTTCTTTCTTGCTGTCCCAGGCAATGAACATAGGGCAGACGCGAGTGCGCAGGAAGTGATCGGGACAACTCGTTCCCAACTGTCCCAGTTCACGCGCCCATGCCGAACCGGCAAAAGTGAGCGCGTCTTCGTGATCGGCATAATGGGCAATCACGCGGCGGTTCGATGACAACGCTCCGCGCAATAGCGGCAAGATCTGAGCGGCGATCTCCTTGCGATTCGGCGCGGCCTGGTGCTCGAGTCCGCCGAACATCGTGCCTTTGGCTTTCTGGTGCTCCATGATGAATTCGCCCATCTCGTCGATGGTGCGAATGCTGTTGAGGTAGCACTCCCGCTGAGTCATACCCCAGGTAAATAATCCGTGGCCGCCCAGGATCAGGCCGTCGGTGCCGGGATTGTCGCGCACCGCTTTTTCAATCAGAAGCGCCAATTCAAATCCCGGACGCTGCCAGGGAACCCAGATGATTTTGCGGCCGAATTTCTTGTTGAACTCCTCCAGCTTGCGCTTGCCATTGGCGCTTGCGGCCAGAGCGATCGCCCAGTCGGGATGAAGATGATCGACGTGGGGGAAGGGAAGAAACGCGTGCAACGGTGTGTCAATCGATGCCGCCACCCGGTTCTCGCCAAATGCAGAGAGCGGATAGTAACGTACCATCTCGTCTTCGAATGCTTCGCCTCGATACAGACCCTTCAATTGTTCAAGGCGGTCGAGCGAGACCAGGGCGAATCCGGATTCGGTGATGGAGCCGATATCACCGCCGCTGCCTTTCACCGCCAGTACGCGCACGGGTCGGCCGGTGAAAGGATCTGGCAATTCGATCTTGGAGCTGGTGTTGCCGCCGCCGAAGTTGGTGATGCGCAAATCCGCGCCCAACAGGTTTGAGCGGTACCGCAACAACGCCAGCTGGTTGTCTCCCAGGCTGCGAGCATGCGACTCGTCCCACAAATCTTTGAGGTGAACGACTTCTTGAATTTCAGGCATAGACTTTCTCACTGTAGTGTTGGAATCTCACGGCGTGTTTGAGCCATTTGTCGGTATCGACCGGCTCGAAAACTTCAGTCGGAAACGATCGATCAACCATGGCGCGAACTTCGGCAACGGAGGTTGCACCGCCGGTGGCAAGAATCTGAATTGCAATATTGCCCAATGATGTCGCCTCCGCCGGACCCGCCAGCACCCTGCGTCCAGTGGCGTCGGCGGTGAACTGATTCAGCAAACGATTTTTAGATCCGCCGCCGATAATTCGGATCTGCTCAATTCGACGCCCGGTCAACTGTTCGAGGTTGCCGATCACCATGCGGTATTTGAATGCAAGACTCTCGAGCACCGTGCGGACGTAAGCTCCCGGATTACTGGGCGCAGGCTGATGGGTGTTGGCGCAAAACCGGTCGATCGCCGCAGGCATATCCGTGGGACGCAAGAATGAGTCGTCGTCGGGATCAACCAGATGGCCGAATGCCGGTTCGCGCGCGGCCAATTCCATCAGTTCACGATACTCGTAAGTCTGGCCGCGTCCTGCCCAGGATTGCCGGCAGCATTGCAGCATCCATAGTCCCATGACGTTTTTCAGAAGGCGCGTGGTTCCGGCGATGCCGCCTTCGTTAGTAAAGTTCAAGCGCAAGGCTTCTGAATTGATGATGGGCGCGTCGATCTCGGTTCCGAGCAACGACCAGGTGCCTGAGCTGAGGAATGCGGTGCCGTCGCGTGCCGCTATGGCGGCGACGGCCGAGCCAGTGTCGTGCGATGCAGGAGCGATCACCGGCGCGCCACACAACGAAGATCCGGACCCGACTCCCGCCATCAGCTTCCCAACCACCGTGCCGGGCTCGACAATCGGCGCCGGTAATCCAGAGGGCAGGCCCAACCGATCCATCAGAGACATCGCCCAGGTACGCGAAACCGGATTCACCATCTGCGTCGTAGTGGCATTGGTAAATTCACAGACGGCGTTGCCGGTCATCCAATAATGAAAGAGATCGGGAATGGTAACCATGAATTGCGCTGCGCGCAGCAATTCCGGAGTATCGCGCTTCGCCGCATAGAGCTGGTAGAGAGTGTTGATCGGCATAAACTGAATGCCGGTGGTCTGATAAATCTCATCCTTTGAAACCTGCTGAAAGACCTGCTCCACCACGCCTGTGGTGCGGGCATCGCGATAGTGATAAGGATTCTGCAGAAGCTCGCCGCGCTCTCCGAGCAGAGCGTAATCGACGCCCCACGTGTCCACGCCCACGCCGGCAAGCTCGACTTCTTCCAACCGCGAAAAAGCCTTGCGGACTTCGAGCCACAGGCGCGCAACATCCCAATGAAGCGAGCCGCCGTATTCAACCGGCTCGTTGGCGAAGCGGTGGACCTCTTCCGTAGTGATCACGCCGGAATGAACATGGCCGAGCACTGCCCGTCCACTTTCAGCGCCAAAATCAAAAGCCAGAAAAGGCTTCTGGCGAGGGTCAGGCATAGGAGGTGACACTCCGCGCGTTGCGCTCGGCCCGCTCCTTAGTTATGCGCTCCAGGTATCCGCTCTCGTGGAATGACTTCATGGGATCGTGCGGCAGTCCCTTCGACTCCCGCCATTGCTGGATCGCCGGACGCACGTCGCTGTTGAATGCGTTCTGCAACATCGACTCCGCTTCAACCAGATTGCACTTCTTCTGGCTGACGGCCAGTTGCGCGTGCTCCACCAGCGCAGCTTTGGCAAAAAGCTGCTGTGCCATAGTCACAGTCTGGATCATGGCTTCGATCTTGCCTTTCAGGTTGTGGCTCTGGTCGATCATGTAAGCGATGTCGGCTGTTGTCCCGGTTTCCCACTCGTAGAAAAGAATCTCGTGAAATATTCGGAATATCTGATACGGGTCAATAGAGCCGAGCGTCAGATCGTCGTCAGCGTATCGGCGATCATTAAAGTGAAATCCACCGAGCATGTTTTCCGCGAGCAGCCAGGCAACGATTTGCTCGATATTCTGCGCCTGATAATGGTGACCGGTATCAACCAGCACCTTCGCCTGTGGGCCCGCCGCGCGGGAAAACAGCAGTGACATACCCCAATCGGCGATGTCGGTGTGGTAAAACGCCGGCTCGAATGGCTTGTATTCGACCAGCAGTCGCTGTCCGGAAGAGAGCGCGTTGTGCGATTCCTTGAGCGCTTCTTCAAACCATTTCTTGCGCTGACGGATGTTGGCTGTCCCGGGATAATTCGAGCCGTCGGCAAACCACATGGAAACATCGCGGCTCTTTAACAGGCGCCCAATTTCGATGCTGTCCTTCGTGTGATCGAGCGCGCGTTTGCGAATCGCTGGATCGGGATTGCCAAACGATCCGTACTTGTACTCCTGGTCCTGAAACAGATTGGGATTGATGGAACCTGGATGAATCCCGTGTCGATCTGAAAGTTTGCGAATTTCATCGCTGCTTTTCACGCCATTGGGACAATCCCACTGCACATGCAGGGCAATGCTCGGGCACACGCCGGTCACGCGATGCACTTGCGCGGCATCGCTGAATTTCTCTTCGATAGTAGAAGCCGCGGCCGGCTGAAGAAATTTGCCGAACCGGGTGCCGGTGTTCGCGAAACCCCACGACGGGATCTCGATTCGAAACGTTTCCAGCGCTTTAAAGATTCGTCCCGCCTCTTTCGCGTCCATACCTGATTGTCCTTTTAAGGAAGTTACACACTGAGATCAACCCGGTCACTAGGTTTTTAGCTGAATTACCGCATTTTGTGCTGCGAAACCGCCAAGCGGGTGAACTTTGAATCCATTGCCTGAAGTAAAGACATAAAGTATAGGGCACACGCGCCAGATTCGCATTTTGTCGTTTGGCGGGTCCCAATTTCGTGATGCAGAACAGCATAATCGAGATGGACCGCCAATCTGTTGAGTTGAGTTAAAGATCCGAAGTGAAAGCGTAGTCACCCGAAGCCACCACGCAGATAACGCCGCGCCCGGATGCATGACTTTCGACAACACCATTCGCCTGACTGAGCACCTTCCCGTCTTCTTTCACGGAAACTGCGGTCGAAGCTGGGATTTCGATGGTCGCAAAGGATCCGGCTGGAACTTGAATATGAAGCGTGAACTTGCCTTGCCGATGCGTCCAACTGCTACCAATCTTGCCGAGAATTGAATCATAAGGTGCCGAACCGCTTTCAATCTGTCCGACCGGAATTGGGCGGATCTGGATTCTTTCGCGCTCGGCCTGCGAGAAGTCCACACCGATGCCGGCCAGCCCGCGATAAAACCACTCTTCGGCGTGTCCTAACATGAAATGATTTTGTGAGTTGTCAGGGTTCGTGTCCCACGCCTCGGTAAGTGTCGTCGCCCCGCGGGCGAGTTGGTAGCCGTAGCTGGGCGAATCGGTGCGTGAAAGCATGTCGTAAAGGACGTCGGCACGCCCGCCGTCCGTGAGTGCCCGGACTACATAGTGGAAGCCGATGTCGCCGGCACTCACGTGGTTCCCGTGAGCGCGAATGTCGTCAACGAGGTTTTTCAGAACCGCGGATTCGTGCCCGGGAGGCACCATGCCGAGCGCCAGAGGCATGGCGTTTGCAGTCTGGCTTCCGCGATCGTATTCACCACTCTCGGGATGAAACAGTTTCGCATTGAAGGCGTCGCGTGCTTGCGCGGCTTCGTTCGCATAGCGCACCGAGGTCCGCGCATCCCCGAGAATCGCTGCGACATTAGCAATCACAGTCAGGTTCTGGTAGTAAATTGCTGTGGCAGTGAGTTCTTTTCCCGTTAACTGAGACTTTCCCGGCGCTCCCGGTCCGATGTCATACCAATCTCCCAATCCGTACGCGAGGATGTGATTGACGGATTTCTTTTGCAAATACGCGGCGTAGGCGCGCATCGCCGGATATTGCATCGCGAGAATATCTCTGTCGCCGTACAGTTGGTACGCAACCCACGGGCTGAGAATTGCGGCGCTGCCCCACTCGGGCGAATCGCGGAAGTCGGTGCTTGCGCCCTTCTTATCGACGAATGCGACGTACTCCGGCGCAATGCCCGGCACCATGCCGTCGGACAATTGCGAATCGCGAATATCCTGTGCCATTTTGCGATAAAGATCGATGCCGTCGTAGTTAAACAAGATCGACGGACCTGCAAGATGGGTTTGCTCCAGCCATCCGAGTTTTTCGCGATGCGGACAATCCGTGAGCACGCTGACCATGTTGCTTAGCACTGCCATATTGATCAGGCGATGAATGCGGTTGAACAGCTCGTCGGAGGTTTCGAAGCTGCCGACGACGGCTACGTCGTCGTGAAGGAAGTGGCCTTTTACCGCAACCACTGTGGGCTTGTCATTGGCGGGCCCCGGCGGAGCGGCAGTTTCAATCTGGAGATAACGGAAGCCGTGATAAGTGAACTGGGGATGCCAGATCTCGGCTTTTTCGCTTTCTTTGTCATTGCCGCCACGCAAGATGTAGGTGAAGCGATTCTCGGATTGCGGCGAAGCGTTCGCGCTATGCTGCGTGACCAGGCCGGAGGTGTCCAGCAATTCGCCGTCGATAATTGTCACCGAAGCGCCGGCGCGACCCTTTACCGTGATCTCCGGCCACCCGCTGAAATTCTGGCCGAGATCGTACACCGTCACGCCGGGCCGGGGCGTGGATGTAGCGACCGGCTCATACACGTGCATGACGCGGATCGGCGGCGCCTGCTCGGCAACCAAAGTCCCGCCGGGGCCTCGCACTTCGAGCGCAGTCTTCCAATTTGAATCGGTGAAGCCGGGTAAGTCCCAACCGGGCTGCTCCTGGCGCGCGTCGTAATCCTCTCCGCCGTAGATCGTGGTGAAGACAATCGGCCCGGGTGAAGTTTTCCAAGTGCTGTCACTGGCGATCACTTCACTCGTGCCGTCCGCATAATGAAGATAAAGTTGCAGGATGAGCTTCGGCTGCCCGAATGAGCCGATGAACTTGGTGTAGCGGCCTTCAATTCCCGGCACGTTGTACATCCCGTTACCCAGCATTACGCCAATCGCATTCGGGCCGGCATGCAGTAACTTCGTCACGTCGTGGGTGTCGTAAAAAACGCGCTTGCGGTAATTCGTCCATCCCGGAGTGAGCACGTTGCTGGTCACATTGCTTCCGTTGATGTGGAGTTCGTACTGGCCGAGTCCGGAGACGAATACAATCGCCTCGCTAACCTTCTTTGCTGAAGTGAACTCGTGACGGAAAATCGGCAGCGGTTTCATTGCCGATGCGATCGCCCCGGTATTCTCGCGGGCTTGCGGTTCCGGCGCAGTATCGGGGTCGGCGGCGATCCAGCGAGCTTTCCACTCGGCGGCGTTCAACAACCCAGTCGTGAATGTGGCGGGATCACTCCACGCCCAGGTTCGTCCACTCTCATCCCAGACCCGAACTCTCCAGTAATAGCGGGTTGCGGAAGCGAGAGTCTTGCCGGCATATTGAATCTGCAATATTTGCGGGGATGAGATCTTCCCGCTATCCCAAAGATCGCCGTGGTTTTTCTCCACTTCGGCGAGCGAAGACGCCACCACAATCTGATATGCGGTCTGTCGCGCCCCGCGGGTGTTCGGAGCACTCGCCTTGAGTGTCCAGCTGAAATGAGGATGCTGTGCATCAATCCCGAGCGGGTTGATTCGCCATTCGCACTTGAGATGTTCAGCGGAGATACCGCCGGTTGGCGACCCTCCAACCAGAGACACCGACAGAAAACTAACGGCGCAGATGAAAATGATCCCACGAATTGGCCTTGTGCTGCGTAGTTCCCGCATCATCATTTCGGATCGCAAGTGGCGCTAATCGGCTAGCGGGATTGAGATTACACCGGCGGCAGCAATCGACGGCTGAATTTGCCCTCCGTTTGTTCGTTTCGCATGGCAAAACATAAGCCCGTTTTGTCTTGACTAAGCTCATCGCGCCGGAGCTTAATAAACACCGTGGATAACCGATATAGCAATTTTCCAGTCACGGACGATGGCAGTTTAGCAGTTTCGTGATGCAGAACGGTGTCCTCGAAATCTGACCCTGCTTCCCCAAATCTATGAGTCATGACGCTCGTGTCCGCGATCCGTATCTCGTAAAGTCCGTCGTCCATTCGTCCAAGGTCCTCTCGGCATTTCGCACTGCCGGCGAGGGTTTGCCGCTGAAAGAAATTGCGCTTCGCAGCGGTCTGCCGAAGACCATGGCATTCCGTCTTCTCTACACGCTGGAGAAGTGCGGCATGATTGAGAAGATGGGAACGAATCTTTACCAGTCGAGCGTGCGCCCGGTGAAACAACGCTTGTGGCGCCTGGGATACGCGGCGCAGGGTTTGGATTATCAATTCTCGCGCGAAGTTTCCACCGGCCTTGAGCGTGCGGCTGCGTCAGAGGGAATCGAGCTGATCTCGCTCGACAACCGCTACAGCGCAAAAATTGCCCAACGCAACGCCGATCTGCTGCTCCGCGAGAAGGTTGACCTCGCCATCGAGTTT
>Ga0136846_1225656_pt1 | contig 10102 bp, 10 predicted proteins | sample HopSoiMetagenom2_FD_96841 | JGI IMG/M metagenome (GOLD analysis project Ga0136846, IMG submission 96841) | Grasslands soil microbial communities from Hopland, California, USA - 2 Assembly 2016 (version 4) | ecosystem: Environmental > Terrestrial > Soil > Grasslands | place: USA: Hopland... | reverse complement strand
CGCTCGCGATCGGACAGGAGCGCTCGATCAAGCTCGTCGAAGACGTCGTCTCGGGCGACCGCCTGCTCGCGCTCGTCACCGTGAAGGACGCAGACGTCGACCAGCCCGGGTGGGACGACCTCTACGAGGTCGGCACCGCCGCGGTGATCCACAAGATGATCAAGGTTCCCGACGGGACGCTGCGCATCCTCGTCCAGGGGCTCAAGCGCAGCAAGCTCGACCGCCAGGTACAGACCGATCCGTATCTCGTCGGCGAGTTCGCCGAGCTGCCGGACGAGGTGCCCGACACGCCCGAGGTCGTAGCGCTCACACGCAACGTCCAGAACCTCTTCGGCCGCGTCATCGGCCTCGTGCCCTACCTCCCTGAAGAGCTGCAGATCGCAGCGGCGAACGTCGACGACCCGAGCGCCCTCTGCAATCTCGTCGCCTCGACGCTGCGCCTGAAGACCGACGAGAAGCAGCGTCTGCTCGAGCTCACGAACGTCGAGGCGCGGCTGCGGGAGATCTCGGCGATCCTGAACCGCGAGCTGGAGGTGTTCGAGCTCGGCTCGAAGATCCAGTCGCAGGTCCAGGAGGAGATGGAGAAGGGCCAGCGCGAGTTCTTCCTCCGCCAGCAGATGAAGGCGATTCAGGACGAGCTCGGCGAAAGCGACCCCGAAGCGGCGGAGCTCGCCGAGCTGCGGTCGACCTTCGATGCGATGGAACTGCCGGAAGACGTGCGCAAGGTCGTCGACCGCGAGCTGGGGCGGCTCGAGAGGCTTCCCACCGCCGCGGCCGAGTACGGCGTCATCCGGACCTACCTGGACTGGATCGCTTCGCTTCCCTGGGACAAGACGACGGTGGACAACCTCGACCTGGACAACGCGAAGGCGGTGCTCGACGAGGACCACTTCGACCTCGAGAAGGTGAAGGAGCGGATCCTCGAGCACCTCGCCGTCTCGAAGCTGAAGAACGACACCTCCGGCCCGATCCTCTGCTTCGTCGGCCCTCCCGGCGTCGGCAAGACGTCGCTCGGACAGTCGATCGCACGCGCACTCGGTCGAAAGTTCGCCCGGCTCTCGGTCGGCGGTGTGCGCGACGAGTCGGAGATCCGCGGCCATCGCCGCACGTACATCGGCGCGATGCCGGGCACGATCATCCGCCACCTGCGCGACGCGGAGTCAATGAATCCGGTGATGCTGATCGACGAGATCGACAAGATGGGCGCCGACTACCGTGGTGATCCGGCAAGCGCGATGCTCGAGGTCCTCGATCCGGAGCAGAACAAGAACTTCCGCGACCACTATCTCGACCTGCCGTTCGACCTTTCGAAGACGCTCTTCATCTGCACTGCGAACACGCTCGACACGATACCGTCGCCGCTGCTCGATCGCATGGACGTCATCTCGCTGTCGGGCTACACCGAGGACGAGAAATTCGGCATCGCGAAGCGCTACCTCGTCCCGAAACAGCTCGAGGCGCACGGCCTCGACCTCGAGCAGATCTCGTTTTCGGACCGGGCGTTGCGGCTGATCATCCGCGCGTACACCCGTGAGGCAGGTGTCCGAAATCTCGAGCGCCGGCTCGGCGACGTGCTGCGGAAGGCCGCGCGACAGATCGCCGAGGGCAAGCTCCGCGCGAAGAAGCTCCGCATCGACGAGCGGCGCGTGCGTTCCTGGCTCGGCCCGCGCCGCTACGAAGGCGAGGTGCGCAAGCGCACCTCCGAGCCGGGAGTGGCCACGGGCCTCGCATTCACCGCGGTCGGCGGTGACGTGCTGTTCTTCGAGGCGACGGCGTATCCCGGCAAGGGAAGACTGACGATCACCGGCCAGCTCGGCGACGTGATGCAGGAGTCGGCGCAGGCGGCGCTGTCGTGGGTGCGCGCGCATGCCCAGCAGCTGGGCCTGGATCCGAGCTGGTTCCAGGAGAACGACATTCACCTCCACGTGCCGGCGGGCGCGGTCCCGAAGGACGGGCCCTCCGCAGGGATCACGATGGCGACTGCGATCGCGTCGCTCGTCCGCAACCAGCCCGTCTCCGAAGACGTCGGCATGACCGGCGAGATCACGCTCACGGGCCAAGTGCTCCCGATCGGCGGTATTCGCGAGAAGTCACTCGCCGCGCAGCGGGCGGGCCTCAAGCGGATCATCATGCCCCGCGACAACGAGCCCGATCTGGCAGAGCTACCACCCGAGACGAAGAAGGAGCTCGAGTTCGTCCTCGTCGACACGATCGACGAAGTCTTCGAGGCAGCCTTCGACGGCAAAGGCACGGGCCGCCCCAGCGAGCGTCAGGTCAACCTGAAGGTCGCGAGCAGCCCGTCGCAGGCGCGCGTGTCGCCACCGCGTTCGTAGCGGCAGAGCAACAGGTACTCGGTCTTTCTGCGCAGGACGAAGGCGAATCGCTCGACGAGCTGCTTGCCGTCGTGGGCATATGCGACCTCGTAGCGCCTCGCGCGCAGCCCGGCGACCGTGACGGTGGCTCGATCAGCAACGGTTCCCTGTTGCTGTTGAGCCAGAGTGTCGGCCGCGCGGTCGAGCTCGGGCAGAACCTTGCTCCAGAGGGCGGGTCGGAACGCGCGCACGAGCGGGAACCGAGTCACCGACACGAGCTCGGTGCCTCGCGCGGCCTGCACCTCGGCACCCTTTCGGGTGACCGTCCAGCCGCCGGGAGCAGCAAAGAAGTAGCCTGGGCCCTGAACGGTCTGCTCCTCGGCTTTCGCGCCACCACAGCCGGCAGTGAGGAGCAGGGCCCCGCCCAGGAAAGCCGCCTGTTTGCGACGTTTCGGGCCGGGTACCAAACGGCTGGCAAACCAGCGAAAGGAAACGAGCAGCATGGCCAACACGAGAGACAAGGTATTGGACCGGGCCGGCGGCGCGAGGCCGTACATCGAGCGCGCTCTCCAGGACGAGGATCTCCGCGACAACGTGCGGAACGCCTTCGAGTCTGCCCGTGAGGTCTACAACGAGCTCATCGGCGGTCGCGGAGCGATTCCGGTCGCGGCTCGAGTCGCAACCGACAAGGACATTCAGGACCGGCTGAGGGAAGCGCTCGACGAGCTGCGCGAAGCGGCGGATCGCGTGCAGGGGAAGAAGGACCACGGCACGCGCAACACGTTGCTGCTGTTCACGGGCATCGCGCTCGGGCTCCTCTTCAACCCCGTGTCAGGGTCGCAGACGCGCAAGTGGGTCTCCGACAAGCTGTTCGGTCCGAGCGACGACTTCACCTACCAGGGGAACTCGACGCCGAGCTCGAACTAGCTCTTAGTTCGGCTTCTTCTTCGAGCTGAAGTTGTCGCCCTTCACGACGAGGGGCCTGATCGCACGCTGCAGGGAGCCTGGGACGAGCCCGTCCGCGGTCGAGATGTCGGTCGCGGCGAGCAGGATCGCCCCGGGCTTCGGCGCGTTCCCGAGCGAATGCAGCGGTGCCCACGCGTCGCCGCCCGCAAAGCTGACGTCTTGAAGGTGCTTCCACGCAAGCAGGTACGAGGTCGGGTTCACGGCGCCGTCGTAACCCAGGCCGAGCAATCCGACGGGATGAACCTCGAAGTGGAGATGGAACGGCGTTCCCTGCGCGTCCCCCGTGTTGCCGACGAAGCCGATCACATCTCCTGCGTTCACCTTGCTGCCGTTCACCGCGAGCGGCGAGAAAGCGGAGAGGTGCGCGTAGTAGAAGAGGTTTCCCTGACCGTCGCGTAACCAGAGCCGGTTCCCGCCGATCTTGTTCCAGCCGACGGAGAAGACCGTCCCGGATGCCACCGCCAAGAGCGGCGCCCCGAGCGGGGCGAAGATGTCGTCGCCGTGATGCCAGCCGCTCGAGATGTCGCCGCGCAGCGCTCCGAACGTGTCCGTGAACGATGACGGCCCGTACACGGGGAAGACGTAACCGCCCGCAGTGAGCTTCGGCGTCACCGCCGGCGGCTGGCGCACCGGCGGGAAGCCCGGCGACGGCTCGGGCGCTCGCGAGGAGGACTTCGTGCCGCTCGCCTTCGGAGGCTTCGGCACCGTCACCGGCGGCTCAGGCGGTGCCGCCTGGGCAGCAACCTCCGCGTAGCCGACGAGGATCGTCGTGCCCGCGACCAGGCCGCCGTGATCGGCCGTGAGCCTGATCTCGAGAGCAGTGACGCTGCCGCGATAGCCGGTTGCCGGGGTGCCGCTCGCGCCGCCGGCCACCGTCGTCAGCGAGCCCCAGTCCGCGAGCTGCAGCGCGTTGCCGGTCACGGGCGCGCCGAGCGCGACGAGGCCGGTCACGGCCGAGCCGGAGATGTCGCCCTTCGCGGCACCCGCGCGGGCCTCCGCGTGCGCCTGCGCGACGACGCTCGTCGCGGTGATCTCGCCGCCGAAGAGGTTGAGGTTCGAGACCTCGGCCGAGGCCGTCGCGTTCGCCGACGGCCCTGCGACGGCCGAAGCGCTGGCGTTCGCGGACCCGGTCGTGACGACGTGGTTGTAGTCGAACGCGCCGCTGAAGACGACCGAGTCCTCCGGAGCCGAGACGGTCGGCGTCTCTGCGCCCGGCTGATTCGGGACGACCACGCGGATGCCGTAGGCACGCGCCGTCGCTCCCGACGCCTGATCGTGTTGCCAGCCGGCATCGGCGGCAGCAGCGGTCAACAGCAGTAGGGCAACGAGGAAGGCGACGGAAGCGCGCTTCACAAGCTCCCCATTATGCAGCCTCTCCGGTCGTCGCATGGCCCCGGCCGGCTCCCGGGACCGGAGATTTCCGTGCTAGCCGAGCGCGGCTTGCCGCAGGGCCTTCGCCGGCAGGCGTGCGCTGAACACCTCCTCGGCGTTTGCATTCAGGTTCCGGGTGTCGATCCACATCGGGTAGGCCATCCCGCCGCGCGCCGCGAGACCGGTATAGCCACCGTAGCCGCCGGAATCGCCGTAGCCGTAGATCCTGGCGTCCTCCGAGAGGACTTGCACGCTGGATGAAGCGCGGGCAGGCCTGACCGGCGTCGCCCACCGTCGCCCGTCCGCCGAGACCGTGCAGGAAAACCAGGCCGTCGCTCGCTTCGAGTCACCACGGGTGTCGTAGAAGCACGCCCACAGATCCGAAGTCGCCTGATCGACCGCCGAGACGGGCCAGAACTGATCGGACTTCTTCGGGTCGGCCGGGCCGACTCGGCCGCGCGAGAGCGGGTGCAGGGCCCGGTCGAAGACGGCGACGTCGACGTCCTGCGTCGTGTCGGCACCGCGGACTCCGTAGGTGAGGAAGACACGCTCCTTCGAGACGGCGAGCGTCGGATTCGGACCGAGGCAGCGCACGGCCTGTTGCGGGAGGACGAACTTGCCGAAGACGATGCAGGTGGCGGCGATGTTCCCCGGCAGGGGCGCCGCCTGGCGAACTGCGAAGTGGCGACCGGCGTCGGTCGACCGGCCGATCCACAGTCCGTTTCGCGCATCGACCCCGGCCACATAGAGATCCTCGCCCTGACCGGCCGCGGCGATCGTGACGAGCTGAGGCTGGACGAGTGAGTTGTCGACCACCTGTGGCTCGGACCACGTCTTGCCGCCGTCCGCGCTCGAGCTCACAACGGTGGTCTGGTACCTCGACTTGAGCAGACGGGACCACGCGACGTAGACACGACCTTTGGAATCGACCGTGAGTGCAGGCTTGTCGTCGTACCCGAACTTGGTCGCCGGACGTGCGACACGCCGGATCAGCCAACTGCCCCTCGGCCCCGCACGGGAGGCGACGATGAGATACGGGGTCAGGTCAGGTCCCGGCGTGCAGATCGACTTCTCGGTGAACGCGACGTACTGCCGTCCGTTCGGAGCGATCGCGACCGCCGGATCTCCCCAGGAGCAGGTGTTCCGGTTGAACATCGGTCCTGCCTTCGTCGACCACGTCCGGCCGCCGTTCACGGAGGTCAAGACCCGGATCTCCGGTTCGACGGTTTCGTTCGCGGCGGCGACGAGGTTGCTCGGCCTCGACGGATCGACTGCGACCGCGACCTCGGTCTGGATTCCCGAAGAGCGGGAGACGTCCTGGACCCGGGTGCCCGCCGTCTGCCACGGGCTCTTCGCGTTGTGGACGGTGGTCAGGTAGATCGTCACGCCTGCGACCACCATGAGCACCACGATCACGGCAGCCTCGATCGAGAGCTTCCGCGCGTTCGAGAGCTTCCGCACGTCGGATTAGACGACGAAAACGGGAAAAAGATCAGTCGCCGGCGAGCTGCTTACGCGCAAATTCCCGGAAACGGTCACGCGCGCCCTCGTCCGGGCCGAGCGGCTCCTCGTCGGCGTACCTGGGATCGGCGGCGATCTCCTCCGCGACCGCCTTGACCTCTCGGCGCAGGGCATCGTGGTGCTTCGGGTCACGCAGCAGGGCCTCGACCCACGTGTCGTCGGCGTCCTCGGCGCCGAGCTCCTGTTCGAACAGGAGCTCTCCCAGGAGGATGCCGACGCGGATATAGGCGAACGTCCGAAAGGCGAGGACGCGATGCGGCGAGCCGACGAGACGATCGATCTCAGGGTCCTCCGCCTGGATGCGCGCGACGATGTCGCCGACGGGCTCGTCGACGAGCGGTAGCCAGACTTCCTCGGGTCCTGCCATGTGGACAGGATAGGTCAGGACTCGCGCCGACGCGCCCGCCATGCGATCTGCGCCGCAACCAGGACGAGCAATCCGGCGAAAAGGCGGCGGAGAGTCGCGTCCGGCAGCGACACCGCGAGGGCGACGCCTCCCTGGGCAGCCGCAGCGGCCGCGACCCCGAGCACGGCTGCGGCACGCCAGCGCACGTTGCCATAGCGCGCCTGACGCCACGTCCCGACGAGCACCGTCGGGATGATCGCGAGGAGCGACGTCCCGAGCGCCTCGTGATGACCGAGCCCGAGCGCGATCAACGTCGGCACGAAGAGGAGCCCACCGCCGATGCCGAACATCCCGGCGAGCACGCCCGCGACGAGGCCGAGCGCAATGGCGAGCGCGTAGGTCACTTGACGAACAGCCAGACGGCGACAGCAAGGATGAAACCGGAGAAGAGCAACTCGATCGTGCGCCTCTGCAGACGTTGTTGCAGTGCCGTCGCGCCCGCGACCGACACCGCCGCCGGCAGACCGACGAGAGCCGCGTAGCCGACGTTGACGTCGCCGTGGATCGCGTAGGCGATCACGCCGGAGACTGCGGTGATTCCGATCGCGGCAAGCGACGTCGCCGTCGCGACGCGAGAGTCCCAGCCGCAGAAGAGCAGCAGCGGCACGATCACGATCCCGCCCCCGACCCCGAACAACGCACTGAAGAAGCCCGCCACGAGGCCGATGAGGACGAGCCGCACGCGCCTATTCTTGCAGCGTGGATCTGATCGACCGGCTCGCCGAAGATCCCGCGCACGCGGGGCTCTTCTTCGACGTCGACGGCGTGCTCGCACCGATCGTCGCGCTGCCGCAGGACGCACGGGTGCCGGACGAGACCGCCGCCGAGCTTCACCGTCTGAACGAACGCTATGCGCTCGTCGCTTGCATCTCGGGCCGTTCCGGCGACGACGCACGGCGGATCGTCGGCGTTCCGGAGCTCGTCTACGTCGGCAACCACGGGCTGGAGCTCGACGACGAGGCAACCGCGTGGGGCGGACGGCTGCAGGAGTTCCTCGACGAGACGGGTTGGCCCGCGACGGAGAACAAGCGGTTGACGGCAGCTCTCCACTACCGCGGCGCCGAGGACGAAGAAGCCGCTCGCTCGACGCTCGAGCAGGTGAAGCTGCGCGCGGAAGCACAGGGCTTCGTCGCCCGTTTCGGGCGCAAGGTGCTCGAGGTGCTACCGCCGCTCGACGTCCACAAGGGAACCGCAGTGCGACATCTCCTCGGGGAGCGGAACCTCCGGCGCGCGCTCTACGCCGGCGACGACACGACCGATCTCGACGGCTTCCGAGCGCTCGAGGGCCTCGACCTGTCGGTTCGGATCGCCGTGGTGTCGAAGGAAGGCCCGGCCGAGTTACAGGAGGCCGCCGACCTCACACTGGCAGGACCTGAAGAAGTGCCGGGCGTCCTGCGGCGGCTCTAGCCGGGGATTCGCTCTTCTGTCTCCGCGTCGAACAACAGGAGCTTGTCGCGCGGAACCGTGAGCTTGAGCTCCTGGCCGGCGCTCACCTCCTCCTCGATCGGCAGCTTCGCCTGAATCGCGTTGTCCCGGCGGGTCAGATGCACGAGTTGCTCGTCGCCGAGATACTCCACGACCTCGACGCGCGCGTCGAAGTCCAACCCGTCGGGCCGGCCGTTGGCAAGGTCGATGTGCTCGGGACGGAAACCCGCGATCCGGCCGTTTCCGCCGGAGCCGTCGAGGACCTCGGCTGGCACGAGGTTCATCGCGGGGGAACCGATGAAGCCGGCGACGAAGAGATTCCGCGGCTCGCGGTAGAGCTCCTCGGGCGGCCCGACCTGCTGCAGCACGCCGAGCTTCATGACCGCAATGCGATCGCCCATGGTCATCGCCTCCACCTGATCGTGCGTGACGTAGATCGTGGTCGTCTCGAGTGCCTGCTGCAGCTTCAGGATCTCGGCACGGGTCTGCACACGAAGCTGCGCATCGAGGTTCGACAGTGGTTCGTCCATCAGAAAGGCCGCCGGTTCCCGCACGATCGCTCGTCCGAGCGCCACGCGCTGCCGCTGGCCCCCCGACAACTGCTTCGGCTTGCGCTTGATCAGCGCGTCGAGATCCAGGATCTCGGCTGCTCTCTTGACGCGACTGTCGATCTCTTTCTTCGGCACCCTCTGGTTGCGGAGGCCGAAGGCGAGATTCTCATACACCGTCATGTGCGGGTAGAGCGCGTAGGACTGGAAGACCATGGCGATGTCGCGGTGCTGCGGAGCGACATTGTTGACGACACGGTCGCCGACGAGGATGCGCCCGTCGGACACCTTTTCGAGACCGGCCAGCATGCGCAGCGCCGTGCTCTTTCCGCAGCCGGAGGGGCCGACGAGCACCATGAACTCACCGTCGGCGATCTCCAGCAGGAAGTCCTTGACCGCGGCGGTGTCGCCGAAGGTCTTCGTGACGTGGTCATAGGTAACGCTTGCCATGGGCTCAGGCCTCTCGCGCCGGGTTCTTCGGCAGCGCAAAGTGGGCGGAAACGAGGAACGAGTAAGAGATCGTCATGGTCAGGAAAGGCAGGATCGCCGCCGCGACACCGGCGGCGTTCACGAGCAAGAGCGCGAGCGCAAGCCCGAGGAAGCCGAGCGGCCGACGTACGACCGCAAGCGCCGCATCACGGGCCACCGCGCGCAGGGGGCGCCCCGCCTCGAAAACGGCGAGAGGCCAGATGGCGAGTTGGAAGACGCCGAACATGAGCAGGACGTAGAGGCTGAGGGCTGCGAGGGGCCAGGCCCAGGTTCCGGCCCGTGCGTAGAAGGGGACGACGACGGCCCCGACAGCCACGGTGATCGCAAGCGCGGCACCCAGCACGATTCCGTGACGCCAATGCCGTCGCAGCCCGTTCGCCAGTTCCACCAGCCGGAGGTCCTCCGTCTGGCTCAGAGTCACCACACAGTGCATGACCGCCGCCAGGACGGGCCCGATCAGTACGGCCAGAACGATCGCAGAGCGCACGGCGAGGCTCGCGAACACCACTGCGAGCACTGCGGCGCCCAAGAGCAGGTTCAACACCATCAGCCTCCACGCCTGGTGATAGAGGTCGTTCGCCGCGACGCCGAGCGCACGCCGCAGGGTCATCCCTTCACCCCGGACGAGGCGATGCCGGCGACGAAGTACCGCTGAAAGACGACGAAGATCAGGAGGATGGGCAGGATGGCGAGGACGCTTGCCGCCATGAGGGGCGGCCACAGCGTCAGATACGCCGAGTGGAAGTTGGCGATACCGATCGGAATCGTGAACTCGCTCTTGTCCTGCAACAACACGGCAGGCCAGAAGAGCGCGTTCCAGGTCCCCTGGAACATGAGAATCCCGACCGCTGCGAGCGCAGGCCCGGCGAGCGGCAGCATCACCTTCCGATACGTCTTGAAATAACCCGCGGCGTCGAGCTTCGCCGCCTCCTCGAGATCACGGGGAATCGTGAGGAAGTACTGACGCATCAGGAACAGGCTCGTGACGGAGACCAGCTGGATGAGGATCACGCCGTTGCGGTTGACGAAGGACGCGTCGTGCCAACCGAGGTGACTCACCCAGG
>Ga0136846_1242565_pt1 | contig 10103 bp, 7 predicted proteins | sample HopSoiMetagenom2_FD_96841 | JGI IMG/M metagenome (GOLD analysis project Ga0136846, IMG submission 96841) | Grasslands soil microbial communities from Hopland, California, USA - 2 Assembly 2016 (version 4) | ecosystem: Environmental > Terrestrial > Soil > Grasslands | place: USA: Hopland... | reverse complement strand
GGAGATCGTCTTCGTCACGTATCCGGACGCGCCGGCGCGGATAATTGCAATGACGTCCTCGGCGGCGTCGGAGACCGACAACGCGAGGAACCGGATCTCCGGCAATTGCTTGCCGACCGCCTCCAGCACGGCGAGCCCGCCGCCGTCGGGCATGTGCACGTCGAGCAGGACGACGGCCGGGCGCGCACTGCTGATCACCGCGACGGCTTCGGGCACCGTGCCGGCCTCCCCGACCACGTCGACGCGGCTGCCCAGTTCGGCCCGCACGCCGGATCGGAACATCGCGTGGTCGTCGACCAGCACGACCCGCGGCTTCATGTCCGTCATCGCTTCATCCTCAGCTCGACCTCGGTGCCGGCTCCCTTGCTGCTCGTCACGCGCACCGTGCCGCCGTGCCGTTCGACGCGCGCGATGATCGAGCCGCGGACGCCCTGTCGGTCGTCGGCGATCTCCGCCATCTCGAACCCGACGCCGCGGTCCTTGATGAAGACGCTCACCTCGTCCGGCTCGAGTTCGGCGTAGACGCTCACCGCCTCGACGCCCGAGTGCTTCGCCGCGTTCACCAGCGCCTCGCGGGCCGCGGCGGCCAGCGCGGCCAGATCCGGCTCGAGCTGCGCGTCACCGACCACCACGACATCAACCGTGACGGCGTAGGCGTCCTCGACCTGGGCCGCGGCGTTGCGCAACTCCTCGCCGAACTGCCCGGACGCGGCGCGATCGCCGTAGAGCAGGGTGCGCAGCGTCCGCTCCTGGCCGCGGGCCAGCCGGGCCACCTCCCGCGGCGAGCCGGCGTTGCGCTGGATGAGCGCGAGGGTCTGCAGCACCGAGTCGTGCAGCCGGGCGGCGATGTCCGCGCGTTCCTGCGAGCGGATCCGCTCGGTCCGTTCATTGGACAGCTGGGCCATCGTCCGCATCCACCACGGGCCGGTGATCAGTGCGAGACCCACCACGGTGACCACCACCGCCAGCAGGCCGTCGCGAAAGGCGGAGAAGTCGGCGCGTGCGAGTGCCCACACCGCGCCGGCCATCACCAGGGCCGCGCCGGACACCAGCCGGACGCGTCCCAGGCGTTCGGCGCGCGGCGCCTCGAGCGAAGAGCGGGACAACGTGCGCAACCGGGCGCGATCGGGTTCGGACGCCTGCCGCCAGATCAGCGCCCCGCCCAGGCAGGCGAGCAGCAGCGGCGCGAACAGCCCACCCTGCGGCATGGAGGTGGCGAACAGCCCGACCGAGGCGACCGCGGCTGCGCCCGCCAACGTGTACTCGAGCCACACCGGCCATCGGCCGCGGCCGGCGCTCGGCGCGGTCGGTACGACGATGAGATACGCACCGTAGAGCGCGACACCGAGGCCGCCGGCGAAGGCGAGGATGATGAACGCAAGCCGGACGAACCTGGTCGGCACGCCGATGTGCTCGGCGATGCCGGTCGCGACACCGCCGAGGACGCCGAGATCCGGACGCCGGTACAGGCGGCGCACCGGCCCGGCAGAGGTGGTCACTGTTCCATGATTGCCGCGATGAGTGCTGAGCCGCATCAGGGTGCTGCCCCCAGTTGTTCCGAGCGCCCAACTCAGGGGCGAATCAGGGCCACACCCGATGCACGAGCAGAGTCCGGACCGGGACGCTGGGTGCATGACCACGACTGACACCTTCGGCGGCTCGCCCGCCGGATCTTCCACGTCCAGCACCCGGGTGCTGCGTCGCAACCGGACCAACCGCGTCGCGCCCGGCGTATCCAGTGGGCTGGGCGACTACTTCGGCGTCGACCCGGTGCTGTTCCGCGTTCTGTTCGCGACCGCCGCGTTCTTCGGTGGCGCGGGCATCCTGGCCTACCTGCTGGCCTGGGCCGCCATCCCGGAAGCGGGCACGCAGCACGCACCGATCGACGGCTTCATCGCCTGGGTCCGTAAGCGTCGGGTGCCGATGTGGCTCGCCGCAGTCGCGGCCGGGCTGTTCCTGTGGGCCATCGCGTTCAGCTGGTGGGCACCCGGCCCGTTCTTCCCGGTCATCGCCGTCGTGGTGCTGCTCGTCGTCATCTTCACCCGGCGCGAGATGCAGGCGACGACGACGCCCACGCCGACGCCGACGTCCGGACCGGTCCCCGGCGCCCCGGCGGCCGGGACCGTGGATCTCACCAAGACCGCCGCAGTCCCGGCCGACGGGCAGCCGACCTGGGTTGGGGACAGCCGCAGCTGGTTCGACGAGGCGCGTGCGGCATCGCGGCGCCGGAGGAGCCGGTCGCTGCCGATCCGGATCGCGATGATCGTGACGCTGGCCGTGACCCTCACGGTGCTCGGCATCATTGACGCGGCCAGCGGCATCGAGCTGCAGGTGTATTTCTGGACGGTGCTCGGCATCGTGGGTCTGGGTCTGCTCGTCGGCCTCGTCACCCGGCGCACGCCGCTCAGCATGACGCCGCTGCTGCTCCTCGCCGGCGCGGGTGCGATCGCCTTCGCAGGCAGCGATGCGAGTCTGCACGACGGAGTCGGGCAGCGGGAGTGGCAGCCGACCACCACGCCGGCAGCGGAGTACCGGCTCGCCGTCGGCCAGGGTGTGCTCGACCTGCGCCACCTCGCCCCGCAGTCCGGGCCGCACACCATCGCCGTCACGATGGGTGCAGGACAGGTTCGGATCATCAGCGCCGCCGACCAGAACGTGACGGTGGTCGCCAACATCCACATCGGGCAGCTCGACGTCGACGGGCTCAGCACCCGCGACGGGGGCATCGGGCTGAGCCGCATCGTCGACCCGCCCGCTACCGCGAGGGGCGCCCCCATCACCGTGGACGTCCATCTGGCCGACGGCAACGTCAGCGTCGAGCAGCGCGGCTGACGGGCGCGAAACCCGCTCTCACCGCGCGTTGCACGAGTCGCTGAAGCCGGCCGCCCGGCGGGCGGCGATCCTCGGATCGTCGCCCGCATACCTCTTCTCGGCCCGGATTTCGCGCGCGTACGGCGCCGGCCCGGCGCGCGCCGCGTGCAACCGCTTCGCGTCGAGTCTGTTGGCGAAGCGGATGTACGCGTCCAGCACCCGCTTCTCATTGCGGGCGGCGGGCGGCACCGGGATGCGCGCGAGGGCGCGGTCGAAGTCCGCGCGCAGCCGGGAATGCTCGGGCAACTGCGCGAAGAACGCTCTGCGCGAGATGTCGAAGCTGCCCCCGCCGGTTACCTTGATGACCTTCGGCAGCAGGTCGTCGCACAACCGGTTCACCGCATCGAGATAGCGCTGGACGGCGGCAGCGCTCGGACCGGCCGACGGTGCCCGGGTCGACGGCCCGCCGGATCGCCCGCCGGTCGAGCAGGCGAGCAGAACCGTTCCGGCCATGACTGCCACAACCGCCGAACGCCCTGCGACCACGTTGTCATCGTGTGCGGTGCCGGGCCATTGCGGCGAGCAACGTTGCCTATTCGTTGTCTGCGAGTCGGTGCCGGCTAACGGCGTGGTGCCGCCGCAGCCGCGAGGACCGCGGCCACCGAGCGGTCGATGTCGGCTTCGGTCGTGGTCCAGTTCGACACCGAGAACCGCATCAGCCGACGGCCCTGCCACGTGGTCGCGCCGATCCAACAGGTGCCCTCCCGCTGGACCGCGGCCACCACCTCGTCCAGCTGCGCGTGGCCGCCGAAGCCGACGAGCACCTGGTTGAGGACCACCTCATTGGCCACGGCCGCGCCGCCTTCGGTGAACCGGTCGGCCGCGTGCCGCGCGAGCCGGCAGCACCGCTCGACCAGGTCGGCCACGCCGTCGGACCCGAGCTGGCGCAGCGCCGCCCACACGGCGAAGCCGCGCGCCCGGCGCGACGACTCCGGTGTGAGGTCGCCGAGGACGAAGTCGGAGCCGCTGCCGGAACCCTGGAGGTACGCGGCGCTGTAGGCCATCGCCGCGGCATGCACGTCCGGATGCGCGCAGAACGCGAGGCCGGAGTCGTACGGCACGTTGAGCCACTTGTGCGCGTCAGTTGCCCACGAGTCGGCGGCCTGGACCCCGCGGACCAGCGCGGAGGTGGCGGGGTTGGCGGCCGCCCACAGACCGAATGCGCCGTCGACGTGCACCCACGCGCCGACCCGGTGGGCCAGCGGGATGGCGCGTTCGAAATCGTCGAATGCCCCGGTGTTCACGTTGCCCGCCTGCAGGCAGACGATGGTGGGTGCGGGCTCACCCGCGTCGAGGACGGCGGCGAGCTGCTCGACGTCGATGGCGCCGTTGCGGTCCGTGTCGACCGGTTCCAGAACGGCGGTACCGAACCCGAGCAACCGCAGTGCCCGGTCGACGGTGGCGTGCCGTTCCTCGGTGGCGACGATCCGCACCCGGGGCGCGCCGATCAGCCCGTCGCGCTCTACGTCCCAGCCGGCATCGGCCAGGACGCGATGCCGGGCCGCGGCCAGACCGACGTTGTTCGCCGCCTGCGCGCCGGTGACGAAGCCGGCCGTCGCCGAGGCCGGCACGCGCAGCAGCTGTTTGAGCCATCGCCCGGCGACCCGTTCGACCGCACCGGCGGCCGGTGCGGTCACTTCGTTGTAAGCCGGCTGGTCCCACGCGGTCGTCAGCATGTCCGCGGCCGCCGCTGCCGGCAGCGAACCACCGATCACGAAACCGAAGTAGCGGGGCCCGGTAGTGGCGATCAAGCCGGGTGCCGCTGCGGCGACGAGCTCGTCGACCACCTCAGCGGCGGCAACGCCGCGGGACGGCAGATCACCGCCGAAGCCGGCGAGGAGCGTCGCCCGATCGGTCACCGGGGCGACCGGCGCGTCGGCGGCCGCGAGCCGATAGGCGGCCGCGAGCTCCGCCGTGTGGACGAACAGGTCGCGCAGGTCTGTCATCGGGGCTCCGTTCGCTGGACGCAGCGCGTTCGGGCGACCTCTTTCCTACTCCCACTCGATCGTGCCGGGCGGCTTGGAGGTGATGTCCAGAACGACCCGGTTCACCTCGCGTACCTCGTTGGTGATCCGCGTGGAGATCCGCTCCAGCACGTCGTAGGGGACCCGAGTCCAGTCGGCGGTCATCGCGTCTTCACTCGACACCGGCCGGAGCACTACCGGGTGGCCGTAGGTGCGGCCGTCGCCCTGGACCCCGACCGAGCGGACGTCGGCGAGCAGCACGACCGGGCACTGCCAGATCTCCCGGTCCAGGCCGGCCGCGGACAACTCGGCACGCGCGATGGCGTCCGCCCGGCGGAGGGTGTCGAGCCGGTCCGCGGTGACCGCGCCGACGATCCGGATGCCGAGTCCGGGGCCCGGGAAGGGCTGGCGCCACACGATCGCGGCCGGGAGCCCGAGCTGCTGCCCCACTCGGCGCACCTCGTCCTTGAACAGCGTGCGCAGCGGCTCGACGAGCGCGAACTGCAGGTCGTCCGGGAGCCCCCCCACGTTGTGGTGGCTCTTGATGTTCGCCGTGCCGGTGCCGCCGCCGGATTCCACGACATCCGGATAGAGCGTTCCTTGCACGAGGAACTCGACCGATCCACCTGCGGCGACGATCTCCCGTGCGGCCGCCTCGAAGGCCCTGATGAACTCCCGCCCGATGATCCTGCGCTTCTCCTCCGGGTCGCTGACGCCCGCCAAGGCGGCGAGGAACGGCTCGGTGGCGTCGACGACCTTGAGCCGCACCCCGGTCGCCGCGACGAAGTCGCGCTCGACCTGCTCGGCCTCGCCCGCGCGAAGCAGACCGTGGTCGACGAAGACGCAGGTGAGCTGGTCGCCGACGGCGCGCTGCACGAGCGCCGCGGCCACCGCCGAGTCGACGCCTCCGGAGAGCCCGCAGATGACCTGCTTGCCGCCGACCTGCGCGCGGATCGTCTCGACCCGTTCGTCGATGATGTTGGCCTCGGTCCACGACGGGCGGGCGCCGGCGATGTCGTAGAGGAAGTGCCGCAGGATCTCCTGGCCGTGCTCGGTGTGCAGCACCTCCGGATGGAACTGCACGCCCGCGAGCCGCCGCGACTCGTCCTCGAACGCGGCGATCGGTGCGCCGGCGGATCCCGCGGTGACCGTGAACCCAGGCGGCGCGGCGGTGACCGCGTCCCCGTGACTCATCCAGACCTGCTGCACCCGCGGCAGGCCGCGGAGCAGGACGCCCGGCTCGAACACGTTCAGCGAGGTGCGGCCGAATTCCGAGCCGCCGGTCCGTGCCACCTCGCCGGCCAGCGCCTGCGTCATCGCCTGGAAGCCGTAACAGATGCCGAAGACCGGCACGCCCGCCGTGAACAGCTCGGGACCGGTCTGTGGCGCGCCCTCGGCGTAGACCGACGCCGGGCCGCCGGACAGGATGATCGCCTTGGGCCGGCGGTCGAGCAGCTTCGCCGGCGGCGTGGAGCTGGGGACGATCTCGGAGTACACGTGCGCCTCGCGGACCCGGCGGGCGATCAGTTGCGCGTACTGCGCGCCGTAGTCGACGACCAGCACAACGTCGGTCTCCACGGCGAAAGTCTACGGTCCGCCACAGTCCCGACTGGGCAAGCGCAAATCCACAAACGGGTCACTCGGCCGGGCAGGGCCAGCATGTCGCGCCGGCTGATCTGGTCAACCGCTCTGATCGGTGGTGAGTGGGCTCCAGAATTCGTAGTGCAGTCCGGTCATCTCTTCGCTGACCTGCCACAACCGGCGAGCCAACTTCTCGTCCTGGGCGAACGAGGACAGCCGCGCGGCACCGATGCGGCCGCGCGTCTCGCCGAACAACTGTGGGCCGGTGTAGGAGCCGGGGTCCGCCTCGGTCGCCGCGTAGACGACGGCGCGCGCACCGGCGGCGGCCGACTGGGTGAACACCTTGACGAACGCCGGCCCCGCGAAGCGCATGAACCGGTTCGCGCCCATCCCCTCCCGATCGCCGACCAGCCCGGTGGCCGAGACCCCGGGGTGCGCGGCGGTCGACGTCACCGGCAGGCTGTGGGCGGTCAGCTCCCGGTGCAGCTCCAGCGCGAAGAGCAGGTTCGCCAGCTTGGAGTTCGAGTACGTCTTCTGCGGGTGGTAAGCGCCGTCGAGATTGCCCTCGAGGACCGCCTCGGTGCCGCCGTGGTGGGCGATCGACGCCACCGTGACGACGCGTCCGCGTCCGGAGTCGATGAGTGCGGGCAGCAGCAGACAGGTGAGGGCGAAGTGGCCCAGGTGGTTGGTGCCGAACTGCTTCTCGAAGCCGTCCTCGGTGAGCCCGAGCTTCGGTGGTGCCATCACGCCGGCGTTGTTGATCAGCAGGTCCAGCGGCCCTTCCCACGACTCGGCGAACTCGCCGACCGAACGAGCCGACGCCAGGTCGAGGCGGCCGACGCGGACCGCGTCGCCGGCACCGGTCGCCGCCGCTGCCGCGTGACCCGACTCGACGTTGCGGCACGCCATGACGACCCGCGCGCCGCGTGCGGCGAGCGCCTTGGTGGTGTGGTATCCGATGCCGGAGTTCGCGCCGGTGACGATGGCGGTTCGGCCATCGAGGTCCGGCAGTTGGCTGGCTTTCCGTCCCACAGCCTGCAAGCTACGCGCGTCGAGGCGGCAAAGACGAGGGCGGCGAGACACTGTAGGCATGGTGGCAGGGAAGATCCGCACCCGGGTCTGGCGCAACGGCATTCTCGAGGCCGAGGATTTCCCGTTCGAGGACATCTCGGACTATCTCGACAAACCAGACTGTCTGGTATGGGCGGACCTGCTTCACCCGGACCACGACACGCTGCGCCAGCTCGCCGAGGAGCTGAGCCTCGACCAGCACGCGGTCGAAGACGCGTTGGCCCGGCGCGAGCGACCGAAGGCCAGCCGCTACGCCACTCACATGTTCCTGACCGCCTATGTCGTGTCGCACGACCGCGTCGGCGGACTGCAGATCGGGCGTGTCTCCGCATTCAGCACCAAGCGCGGCTTCGTCACCGTCCGGCTCGACGACAAGCTCGACATGGACGCGGTGCTGGCTCGGTGGGACGACAATTCGGATCTGATCAAGTACGGCCCACGCACCCTGGTGCATGGTCTGCTCGACGAAATTCTCGACCGGTATTTCGATGCTGTCGAGTCGCTCGACGACCGCGTCGAGAAGATCGAGGACATCCTGTTCGAGGAGAACGCCAAGGCCGCCCGGGAGGTGTCGCGGGCCACCTTCCAGCTCCGGCACGCGCTCGTGGAGGTGCGGCGGGCGATCCTGCCGATGCGCGAGGTGATCAACACGATCATGCGCCGGGCTATCGACGACCAGGCGCCCGAGCTCGTCCCGTACTACGAGGACCTGTATGACCACGCGCTGCGCGCCGCGGAGTGGACGGAGTCGTTGCGCGACATGATTACCTCGATCTTCGAGACGAACATGTCGCTGTCGGACACCCGGATGAATGTCATCATGAAGAAGCTCACTGCGTGGGCGGCGATCATCGCCGTGCCCACGGCGGTCACCGGCTACTTCGGCCAGAACGTGCCGTACCCCGGCTACATGGACCGGTTCGGGTTCTGGCTCAGCCTGTCGATCATGGTGGCGATCGCCGGCGTGCTGTACCTCACGTTCCGCAAGAAGGACTGGCTCTGAGCCCCGTCGTCACCGGGCGACGCTCGGCAGCGTCCCGGTGAACCGGCCCGCCGCGGCGAGCCGCTCGGCCGGCACCTCGCGGTAGTCGGTCAGCCGCTGCCGCGCCTGCCGCCCAGGCAGTGTTGTGACGATGTCGTGCAGTTGCGCGACGCTTTTCGCCGAGCCGTGCCGGCTGCCGGCCATCCGGCTGATCGTCTCCTCCATCAACGTGCCGCCGAGGTCGTTGACGCCGCCGCGGAGCACCGCCCGGCAGCCGTCGACGCCGAGCTTCACCCAGGAGCACTGGATGTTGTCGATCCGGCCGTACAGCAGGATGCGCGCCATCGCGTGCACCACCCGGTTCTCCCGCGCGGTGGGGCCTGGCCGCGCCACCCCGGCGAGGTAGATGGGCGCATTGGTGTGGATGAAGGGCAGCGCGACGAATTCGGTGAAGCCGCCCGTCTCCTCCTGGATCCGGGCGAGGGTTCGCAGATGGCCGAGCCAGTGCGCCGGGTTGTCGACGTGGCCGTACATCATCGTCGAGCTGGAACGGATGCCGAGCGAGTGCGCGGTCTTGACCACCTCGATCCACTCCTGCGCCGGCAGCTTGCCCTTGGTGAGCAGCCACCGGACATCGTCGTCGAGGATCTCCGCCGCCGTGCCGGGGATGCTGTCCAGGCCGGCCTGCTTGGCCTCGGTGAGCCAGTCGCGCACCGACAGGCCGGTACGGGCCGCGCCGTTGACGATCTCCATCGGGCTGAAGGCGTGCACGTGCATGTCGGGTACCCGCTGCTTGACCGCACGCGCGATGGCGAAGTACGCGGTGCCGGGCAGGTCGGGGTGGATCCCGCCCTGCATGCACACCTCGGTGGCGCCGAGCTGCCAGGCCTCCTCCGCTCGGTTGGCCACCTCCTCCATCGAGAGGGTGTACGCGTCGGCGTCGGTGCGGCGCTGTGCGAAGGCGCAGAAGCGACAGCCCGTGTAACAGACGTTGGTGAAGTTGATGTTCCGATTGACGACGTAGGTGACGTCGCCGCCGACCGTGTCGGCCCGCAGCGCGTCGGCCAGCGAAATGAGCGCGTCGAGTTCCGCGCCGTCCGCGTACAGCAGCGCGAGCGCCTGGTCGTCGGTGATGCCGGCCGGGTCGCGCGTGGCGGAGCGCAGCGCGGCCGCGACGTCGGCGTCCAGCCGCACCGGCGCGCCGGTCCGCTTAGCCTCGTGCGCCACGGTGGCCCAGTCGCCGTACACGCTGTCGAAGTCGCTACGCCGGTCGGCTGACCGGCCGGCGCCGTCGATCGCCGTGTGCAGCTCGGTGCGACCGGCGTTGCGCCACGTCTCGTCCGGCTCCTGCCAGCGCCGGCCGCGCAACGCCGCGTCGGGCCGGGCCAACCCGTCCGGCCCGGCGAGCGCGGCCACGTGCGGCATGACCCGCGGGTCGAGCCACGGCTCGCCGGCCAGCACATACCGGGGGTACACGGTCAGTCGCTCGACCAGCCGGAACCCCGACTCGGCGGTCCGCGCGGCGAGCTGCTCGATCTGCGGCCACGGACGTTCCGGGTTCACGTGGTCCGGGGTCAGCGGCGAGACGCCGCCCCAGTCGTCGACGCCGGCGTCGAGCAGCGCGGTGCACTCGG
>Ga0136846_1240712_pt1 | contig 10103 bp, 2 predicted proteins | sample HopSoiMetagenom2_FD_96841 | JGI IMG/M metagenome (GOLD analysis project Ga0136846, IMG submission 96841) | Grasslands soil microbial communities from Hopland, California, USA - 2 Assembly 2016 (version 4) | ecosystem: Environmental > Terrestrial > Soil > Grasslands | place: USA: Hopland... | reverse complement strand
CCCTGCCGCGAGCAGGGTCGGCGCAGACGGCGCGGTCACGTCGGGGCAGGCGCTCGTCGTCGCGGTGATCGCCGGCCGCGCGGAGGTGTTGCCGGCCGCGTCGAACGCCTCGACGCCGAGCACGTAGCTCGTGCCGCAGGCGAGCGCCGAGAAGGAGAAGCTCGGCGTCGTGCTCGTCCCGGCGCTCACGCCGTCGCGGAAGACCCGGTAGCCGGCCACGCCGACGTTGTCCGTCGACGCAGCCCACGAGAAGACGAGCGACGTGCGCGTGACGGTCCCTGCCGCGAGCAGGGTCGGCGCAGACGGCGCGGTCACGTCGGGGCAGGCGGCGGTCGCCGCCGTGATCGAGGTGCGCGGCGACACGTTGCCGGCCGCGTCGAGCGCCTCGACGCCCAGCGTGTAGCTCGTCCCGCACGTCAGCCCTGCGAACGTGAAGAGCGGTGAGGTCGCGGTGCCGACGCTCACGCCGTTCCGGTAGAGCGTGTAGCCGGCGACGCCGACGTTGTCGGTCGACGCGACCCACGAGGTCGCGATCGAGGTCGTGCCGGTCGTGCCGGGCACGAACGAGGCCGGCGCGGTCGGCGCGGTGACGTCGGGGCAGGCCGAGGTCCTGGCGGCGAGCGCCGAGCGGACGGAGATGTTGCCCGCCGCGTCGAACGCCTCGACGCCGAGGTTGTAGGTCGTGCCGCAGAGCAGACCGGCGAACGAGAACGAGGTCCCCGTCGCGGTGCCCGCAGCGATCCCGTCCTTGTAGAGCGTGTAGCCGGCGACGCCGACGTTGTCGGTGGAGGCGGCCCAGGTCGCGGCGATCGAGCTCGTCGTGACCGCGCCGGCGGCGAACGCGGCCGGGGCCGAGGGCGCAGCCGTGTCGGGGCAGGTCAGCGTGGAGGCGGTGATCGACGCGCGCGGAGAGATGTTCCCGGCGGCGTCGAACGCCTCGACGCCGAACGTGTGGCTCGCGCCGCAGGAGAGATTGAGGAAGGTTGTGACGGGCGACGTGGCGGTGCCGGCGGCGACGCCGTCGCTGAACAGGTTGTAGCCCGCGACCCCGACGTTGTCGGTCGACGCCGTCCAGTTCACGGTGACGGAGCTCGTGGCGACGTTCGTCGCGGTCAGGCCCGTCGGGCCGGTGGGCGCGGTGACGTCCGCGGGAGGTGCCCCCGCCGTGACGGGCGTCGTCATGTCGCCCGCGATCCGGCTCTGCGCCTGCGCCTGGGCGTAGATGCGAACCTCGTCGATCTGGCCCTTGAACCACTCGGCGGCCTGCGCGTTGCCGCCGATGTGCAGCACGCCGGTGGAGGCAGGCAGCGTGCCGCCGAAGGTGCGCGTCGCGACCTCGGTGCCGTTGACGTAGAGGCGCACGGTCGAGCCGTCCCACGTGCTCGCGACGTGCGCCCAGACGCCCGGCGGGAGCGCCGACGGGCCGCGCAGGTCGAGCGCGCCGCCGTTTGCGGTCGCCGCGGGGCGGCCCGAGTCGCTGTTCGCCATGAGGCCGTAGACGACGCCGAGCAGCGACTCCTTGAAGACGATCGTCTCCCAGTTGGTGCCCATGTCGACGGCGGGCTTGACCCACGCCTCGAGCGTGAAGCCCTTCGTCAGGTCGAGCGGGGACGAGTCGGGCACGGTGACCCAGCTCGAGGTGCCGTTGAAGGTCAGCGCGTTGCCGAACTTGCCGGCCGCCCAGCTCGTGTTGCCGGCGGTGCCGTTGTTCGCGGAAGCGATCGAGTCGTGCACGACCGTTCCCGTTCCTTCGTCGAACCCGTAGGCGGCGATCAGGCCGCCACTCGCGGCGTGCGGTGCTGCAGATGTGACTAGGGCGAGCAAGACCGCGGCGATGACAGCCGCGCTCCCAGCAATCAGTGTTTTGACGTGCATATTTGGTGGACCCTCCCCGATCCTTGAACCCCAGGACTTCCGCCCGCAGAACGAATGCGGCGCCGTTCCCGAAGGAACGGCGCCGCGGTTGCAGTGCTGCTTCTCGGCTAGCCGATGCCGACCGCCGAGAGAAGGCCGTCTGCGAAGGACGCGCCAGTGGTCCAGGTCGCCGGGAGGCTCGTCAGCGCTGTCTGCTGACTGGTCTCCGAGCTCCCGGCCCCCACCGCTCCGCGGTCGCGGAACTTGAGGGTGCCGGTCGGGCCGAGCACCGCGATCCAGTAGGTCTGGCCCGCCGACACTGCGGTGGCCGGGACCGTCACGGTGTTGTTCTGCCCGGCCTGCGGGGACGCGATCGCCCCTGAGGCGAGCAGGGCGCCGGGATGCCCGGCGTTGTTCGCGTAGAGACCGACGACGACGCTGCCGGCCGTCGAGCCCGCGTCGAGGAAGACGCGAAGCTGCGTGACCGAGCCGCCGGTGGCGGCGGTCGTCTTGAACGCCTCTGCCTGGCCGGCTGCGTTCGAGTCGGCCTTGACCTCGGTTGCTGCGTTGCCGAGCAGGACCGACCCGGGCGGCGGAGGTGCCGCGTTCGAGACGGTGACCGAGACGGAGGACGTCTGGGTGTTTCCTGCCGCGTCGCGTGCGACCGCGGTGAGCGTGTGGAGGCCGTTGCCGAGCGCCGTCGAGTTCCAGCCGACGGAGTACGGAGCCGACGTGTCCTCGGCGCCGATGTTGTTCCCGTCGACCTTGAACTGGACGCCGGCGACCCCGACGTTGTCGGACGCGTTCGCCGACACCGTCACGTTCGTACCGGACACGGTCGCGCCGGTGAGCGGCGCCGTCATCGACACGGTCGGCAGGGTCGTGTCACCGGGCGCGGGTGCGCCGGAGCCGACCGGAGTCGCCATGTCGGTCTGGATCTCGCTCTGCGAGAGCGCCCGGTTGTAGACGCGCACCTCGTCGATCAGGCCCTTGAACCACTCGCTCCAGACCGTGTTGCCGCCGATCGTGAGAGCACCGTTCGACGTGTTGATCGGTCCGGACACGGCGGTCGTCCCGACGAGGCTGCCGTTCACGTACAGCTTCAGCGCCGAGCCGTCGTACGTGGCGGCAACGTGCGACCACGCGTTGAGCGGCAGGCCGGCCGTGCCGACGGCGTTCTTCTCTCCGCCGACGTCGACCTGCCCGTTCGGCTTGCCGAGGTTGTTGTTCGCGTAGAGCGCGTAGTTCATCCCGCCGGTCTTCTGCTTGAAGACGAGCGTCCGCCACGTCGTGCCGAGCAACGACGGGTTCGCCCATGCCTCGAGCGTCATGCCGCCCGTGAGCTGGAGCGACGCGGCGTTCGGGATGGACACGATGCTGCTCGTGCCGTTGAACGACAGCGCCTTGCCGTACTTGCCGGTCGCCGACCACGTGGTGTTCGCGGCTGCGCCGGAGTTGCCGTTGCCGGATGCGTCGCCGATCGCCGTGCCGGAGCCCTCGTTGAAGCCGTAGGCGGCGACGAGGCCGGACGGAGGCGTGGCGACGGTGTTCGACACGTTGACCGAGCTCGCGGCAGTCGCGAGGTTCCCGGCCGCGTCACGCGCGGTCGCGCTGACCGTGTGCGGGCCGTCCGCGAGCGCCGTCGTGTTCCACGTCGCGGAGAACGGCGCGCTCGTGTCGGGGCCGCCAACCGGCGAGCCGTCGACCTTGAACTGCACGCTCTCGATCCCGCTGGTCGTGTCGGACGCACTCGCCGCCAGCGCCACGGAGGCGCCGGAGACGGTTGCTCCTGCGAGCGGCGCGGTCAGCGAGACGCTCGGCAGCCCGTTGTCGACCGTGATCGGGATCGACGCGATGTTGATCACGCCGTTGCTGTTCTTCGCGACCGCACCCACCAGGTGCGGGCCGTCGGAGACCGACGTGCTGTTCCAGGCGAACGAGAACGGTGCGGACGTCAGCAGGGAGCCGATGTCGTTGCCGTCGAGCTGGAACTGCACGCTCGCGATGCCGCTCGGGTCGGACGCGTTGGCGGAGACCGTGACCGCGTTCCCGGACACGAGCCCACCGACCGCAGGTGCGGTCAACGTCACGGTGGGCGCGGGCAGCGGCGTGCCGCAGACGTGGCCGTCGAGGCCCATCAGCGGACAGCCGGTCGGGTCGACGACCCTCTGCAGGCCCCACATCCCGGCCACGGTGAACGGCCGGCGCAGGTCGCCGTAGAAGTAGTCGCCGATGTTCCCGGCCGTCACGTGAGCGTCGGTGACGCCCTGCGGCACGATGCCCATCGTCTCGACCGTGTCGGCCTCCGGGATGCCCGGATCGGCGGACCAGCTGAGGCCGCCCAGGTTGAACGAGTGCGGCTGCTCGCTGCCGGGCGCGGCGATCGCGTGTACGCGGATCGGGTCACCCGGATAGCTCCGGAGCAGCGGGGTGGGCGGATCGCCACCGTTCGCGGCAGAGCTGAACATGTTCGGCCCGTCGATGCGGGGTCCCGCCTGGTCGTAGTTGATCGTCGCCTGGCCCGTGATGTCGGTCGGGTACGGCATCGTGTTCTGTCCGATGCGCCCGTCCTCGTCGCCGAGCAGGAGCGTGAAGTCGCGGTACCCGGGCTTGCCGGGGACGTGGACGTCCACGTTTGCGCCGAGGTTCGTCGACCCGCCGAGCACGGGGTCGGTGAACGTCGCTCCGGCCGGCGCAACTTCGATCGCGCCGTACATGCCGTCGTGGCTCGCGTCGTTGTTCGGCTGGCCGTTCGAGTCCGGTGTGGACGTCGTCCCACCGAAGTCGCTGATGATCGACGTCTCGTACCGGTCGCCGTCCGCGTAGAAGCGGTACTGGCGCGACCCGCCGGTCGCGACGGTCTGCTCCGAGTTGAAGCCGGCGTCGACGCCACTCGACTCGGGCGTGTGCAGCAGCATGCCCGCGTGGAACGACGAGCGCACCGTGCGCTTGTTGGTGAAGTTGATCGTCACGCAGTCGCCGGCCGCGACGTGCAGCACGAGCGGATCCGGCTTGAACGTGATCGGCGAGGCGGGCGAGCCCGAGACGAACGCACCCTTCGGGCCCTTGACGCCGTGCGAGAGGCTGACGTCGACCGCCGAGACGGTGAACGCCTTCGCCGGCGCCCCGGCCGGGCACGGATTGCCCGGGTCGGCTACGACCGGCGGCCGCCCGCCGGTCTGCGTCGGCAGCGAGGCAGCGTTCGCCGGCGGGGTCGTCCCCGGCAGCGGCTGGAGGTCCGGCGACTGGCCCGGGAGGACGCGGAGGAGACCCCACGCGCCGTCGCGGAACTTTCGTCCGGTCGTGTTCTCGTAGAGGTAGTCGCCGGGCTGGTGCTGGGGCCCGCCGGCACCTCCCTGCAGGATCAGCGAGAACTTCTCCGAGGTGCCGTACTTGAGCGTGTCGAGCTGCCCACCCTCTTGCTTGCCGGATGCATCGAAGTAGCGGTTCTCCAGCGAGAAGCGGTGGCCGTCGACGTGCAATCCGTCGACCCCCGGGCACGCGCAGATCGTCCTGATCACGAACGGATCGCCCGGGTACGCCAGTGGTAGCGGCGTGATCGGGTCGCCGTGCGCGTAGGAGCTGAAGAGCAACGACGGGTCGGGGTTCTCCGCCAGCCGGTCTGCCCAGGGCTCCGCCTTCAGGTTGAACGTCGTCGGGCTGTCCGGGCTGTCGTCGATCGTCCAGAGCGCCATCTCACGGAAGCTGCCGGTGACGACGCCGTTCACGAGCGGGTTCGTCGTATGGATGTCGACGATCGTGCCGGAGTCGACAGCAGCCCCGGTCTTCGGGTCGGTGTAGGTGGAGCCCTTCGGCTCGATGATCAGCTGACCGACCAGCCCGTGGGTCCAGGTGTGGATGCCGTCGACGTGGTCGTGCCAGAAGATGTTGTCGAGCTGAACGTCCGGGTACCAGCGGTACTGCGTGAACTCGGTGCCCGCCGCGTCACCCGCGGCGTGTGCGTTGTCGAGCGGCCTGTTCAGGGTGACCGTGTTGCTGGCCGTGTCGATCGACACGATCTGGCGCACCTCGATCTGCTCGGTGCCGAGACCGATGCCGATCCAGACGTTGTCGCATGCACCGCCTCCTGCGCAGGCGTGGATGAACTTGGCGACGTTCGAGAGCGCGAGCGTCGTCGCACCTGCCGATGCGCCGGCCGTCAGCGTCGGGTCCTCGAGTGTGTACGGCCGCACCGACTGCTCGTACGACATGCCGGTGATCACGCCGTCCGAGGCCTGCGGGTCGAACTGCACGTGGTGGATGTGCATGTTCACCTTCGAGAACCCGTTCGCCGACGATGCGTCGGTCATCTCGTTCGTCAGCGTGACCGCGTCGCAGTCGCCGATGTTCGAGCGGATCGCGAGCGGCTGCGCCTGCTTGGTGCCCGCGTAGAGGGCGGCCTTGTCATGCGCCAGCGTGTAGATCTGCCCGCTCGGGTCCGTCTTCGTCCTCGTGTTCTGGATCGGAAGCCCGATCGCGACGACGTTGAAGTGCCGCGTCGGAGCGCCCGCCGGGCAGAGGCCATCGGTGCGGGCCGCGAACGCGTTCACCGTGCCGTTCGTCGGCGCTGCGACATTGCCGTTCTCACCCAGCCACGGTGACCCGGAGTGGCCGTTCGGGGAGAACGGTGGCCGGTGGCCGACGTGTGGCCGCATCAGTGGCCATGCGGGTCGCCCGTTGATCGGGTCGAACATGATCTTCGGCCGGTCGCCGGTGGGCGTCGAGACGATGTTCCCTGGCGTGAGGTCCGTGATCAGCGAGCCCGGGTGTGCGGGATCGATGTTCGGCAGGTCCGGCCAGGGGCCCTTGTCCTCCGGCTCGCCGAGGTAGACGGGCGCGGTCGGGTTGGAGTTGTCGACCGTCCAGTTCCAGACGGACGCGTCCTGGTCGTTGTGCTGCACGCCCTGGGGCGGCAGCTGGGCGCGGATCCAGCTGTCGAGGTTGGCCGGGGTGATCGTCATGCCGTTGATCGTCTTGCCGATCAGGCCGGCCGAGTCGACGGCTGTCGGCGGTGGCACGCGATCAGGCAGTGGGACGAGGTCCGGCTGCGAAGCGTCGTACACCCGCCAGAAGCTCCACATGCCCGAGACGTAGTGCTCGGCGATGTGGCAGTGGTAGAGGAAGTCGCCTGCGGCTTGCTGCACGCCGCCGGCGCCGCCTTCGATCTCGAGGTTGTAGCTCTCGCCAGGCCCGAACGACTGCGAGTCGAGCCGCGTCGAAGGCGAGGCCTCGGTATCCGAGACCTTGGCCAGGCCGGTGTGGGCATAGTTGCTCGTCTTGTCGGCGAGCGGGTTCGCGCGCCAACGGTCGCCACCACCGTGGAGGTGGAAGATGTGGAACATCTCGCCGCCGCCGTGGACGAGCCGGATCTTCGTCGGGTCCTTGAGGTACCCGCGCATCATCGGGGTCGCCGGGTCGCCGAAGGCGTACGAGCCGTAGCCCTGCGCCTCCTGCAGGTCATTTGCCTGGAGGCGGTCCATGAACGGCTCGGAGCGGTAGTTGATCGCTTTCGAGCCAGGACGGTAGGAGCTCGTGATCGGGTCGACGAGCGGCAGCTTGCCGCCGTCCTTCGTCGAGATGAGGAAGCTCTCGTCGCCGACCTCGTGGTAGATCTGCACGAACTCGCGGAACGAGGGCTTGCCGGCGCCAGGGATGATCGACGCCTCCCAGCCGGACTCGATCGGCGCGCCCGTCGTGATGTTCAGGTACGCCGATCCCGGCGGCTCGACCGCGAGCACACCGAAGAGGCCGTGGTCGATCGCCGCACGGTTGCCTGGGCCTGGGCGCATGTAGTGCGCGCCCTCGGCGGTCGGGGAATTCGGGACGTAGTAGCGATAGGTGCGCGTGTCGCCGAGCGCCACGTCCGACGGGGCGTTCTGACCGATCGCGTCACCCGACGAGCCGATGTCGTACGAGAGGCCGTCGATGTGGATGCCGTACGGGCCGCCCGTCGCGCTGTTCCGGAACGTGATCTCGACGCAGTCGCCCTCGTTGGCGCGAAGCGTCAGCGGCTGGATCGGGTCCTCCTTGAGGCCGATCGAGACGCGGTTCGGAAGCGCTGCCTGCTCTTCGGCGCGCACGTCGGCGATCCGGTTCGTGAGCACGTACATCTTCCCGGTCGGGTCGTGGTCGCCGAACCGGTTGAGCGTGATGTCGACGTCGATCGCCGACACGTCGAACGTCTTCACGGGAGCTGCGGCCGGGCAGGGTGCACCCGGGCCGGGATCCGCGGCACGGACGGAGCCGCCGAGCGACGCCGCGGCGAGGAGCGCAGCGCTCCCGGCGAGCAGGATCGCGCGGCTGCGCGAGACACGCCACGCGCCGGCCGCTCTGCGGTCGGCGAGGAGCAGCGACGCGCCGAGCGCCGCCACCGGCAGCGCGATCGCGAGCGCGAGCAGCGTGTCGCGCGCGATGCGCACCGGGGGCGGCAGCGCTTCCGACTCGCTCGCACCGAAGAGCCATGCGCGCACGGGGTAGGACGCCGCGAAGGCGAGCGCCGCCGCGGGGGCCGCAGCGCCCGTCGCGACCGCCTGCCGCGCGAACGCCGAGCCGCCGTCGCCGGGCGCCAGCTTCCGCGCCGCAAGGCGGAGCGAGAGCGCCACGGCGACGATGACGCCCGGCAGCGCCAGCGTCGAGTCGCCCAGCCAGTGTGTGGCGAGCGACGGGCCGGCGTGCTCGTGCCCGCCCTGGAAGTGGCGTAGCAGCACCATCCAGGCGCCGACGCCGTAGGCGAGGAGGACCCCCATCACTGCAGCGACACAGAGGGCGCTGCGCCGTAGAGCCGTGCTCGTGTGTGTCGAGGATGTCATTGCGTTCCTGCTCCCTTTTGTTGGCCGCGTTTCAGTGCCTGACTAGTGGTTGTGGTCCTGCGCGAGCGCGGCCTGTACGGCCGCGAGCGAACGGCCCGGGCGCACAGGCCCGAGGTCGAGGTTGATCGGAGAACGACCCGGTTCACGGACTGCGAGCGAGAGCCGCGTCCCCTTCGGGTTGAAGCGTGGGATGACGAAGCCGAGCGTCGTCTCCATCGCCGCGCGCGCGGCGAGCGCGCCGGCGCGGACGCTTGTCGTCTCCGGCGCGTAGCTCTTCGCCTTGCCGTTCCGCCGGACGAGACGAATGGCGAGCTGGTCCGGGTCGTATGGGGCCGCCGTGCCGTGCGCATTGCGCAACGCGAGCACGAGCTGCACCTGCATCTGGTCTGCCTTGACGAGGCTCTGGATCCCGTGCGTCATCCCCGAGAGCTGCTTGGGCGTCAGGCCGCGGAGCTGCTGGACGCTCTCCACCTCGACGGAGCCGAAGCTCGTACGCGCCGGCACGCCCAGTCCGGACGGGCCGATGTGCACCACTGTCGGCTGCGCGCCCGCCTGCAGGAGGCGGATGCCGAGCAGCCCACCGCCGATTGCGAGGGCGACGACGCAGCACAGGTACAGCAGTGCCGCGGGCCGCAGGCGAGCGGCCTCGCCTGCGGCCGCAGCGCTTGTGGTAGGTGGCGACGCTCCAGCCACCGCGCCTATCCGTTGAACTGTCATCTGGAGCTCGAATCCCTCCGAAGTCGTCGTTCGTTCCGTGTCGGCCCTCCCTCGCGGGACGAGCCACGTGCGGTGCCTCCCGAGGGGGACACCGCACCTGCTCTGCCTGCCGCGTGCACGGCTCGCGCCGTTGCCTACCGGCGAATCTGGCACTGCAGGCTCGACGCGAGGTGGCTGATGACCGTCATGTCATCCAACTGTCACCGGTGGGTAACCTCGGCGTTCCTGTCGCCGGGATCTGCGCATTCCTGCGCGAGACGGTTACCCGCAGCGGGTGGTGGCCGCCTGTCGGAAGGCGGCCACCACCCTGCGCTTTCGCTACTGCGCGTCGCTCGTCATTGCGCGTGTCATCTAGCCGAGGCCCACCGCCGAGATGTTCCCGTCGGTGAACGCCGCGCCGGTCGTCCACGTGTTCGGCAGGACGGCCAGGGTCGCGGACGCGCTCGTCTCCGAGGCGTTCGCTCCGACCGCTGCGTGGTCACGGAACTTGACCGACCCGGACGGTGCGAGCACTGCGATCCAGTAGGTCTGGCCCGCAGTGACGGCCGCCGGTGGGACGGACACGCTGTTCTGTGCATTCGCCACCGGTGCGGTGATCGTCCCTGTCGTCAGCAGCGTCCCAGGATGGTTGGTGGCGCTGTTGTTGTAGAGACCGATCACCACGTTGGGAGCCGCCGACGTCGCATCGAGGAAGATGCGGAGCGCGGAGACCGAGCCCGTGGT
>Ga0136846_1232018_pt1 | contig 10104 bp, 10 predicted proteins | sample HopSoiMetagenom2_FD_96841 | JGI IMG/M metagenome (GOLD analysis project Ga0136846, IMG submission 96841) | Grasslands soil microbial communities from Hopland, California, USA - 2 Assembly 2016 (version 4) | ecosystem: Environmental > Terrestrial > Soil > Grasslands | place: USA: Hopland... | reverse complement strand
GGAGGGCTGCACGGCCCCGATGCGCGACGAGAACCAGCTGCACGCCGCGGTGGTCGAGCTGGTGGTGCTGGACGACGCCGAGATCAAATATTCGACGGTGCAGAACTGGTACCCGGGCGATCCGGAGACCGGCAAGGGCGGCATCTACAACTTCGTCACCAAGCGCGCCGACTGCCGCGGCGACCGCTCCAAGGTGAGCTGGACGCAGGTGGAGACCGGCTCCTCGATCACCTGGAAGTATCCGTCCTGCGTGCTGCGCGGCAACGAGAGCTCGGGCGAGTTCTACTCGATCGCCATCACCAACGGCCGCCAGCAGGCCGACACCGGCACCAAGATGATCCACCTGGGCGCTGACACCCGCTCGCGGATCATCTCCAAGGGCATTTCGGCGGGGAAGAGCTCCAACACCTACCGCGGCCTGGTCTCGGCCCACCCCAAGGCCAAGGGCGCGCGCAACTTCACCCAGTGCGACAGCCTGCTCATCGGCAAGCACTGCGCGGCCCACACCGTGCCCTACATCGAGGCCCGCAACGGCCAGGCGGTGTTCGAGCACGAGGCCACCACCACCCGGCTCTCCGAGGACCAGCTGTTCTACGCCCGCCAGCGGGGCCTCTCCCAGGAGGAGGCCGTCCAGCTGCTGGTCAACGGCTTCGTCAAGGACGTGCTGCAGGAGCTCCCGATGGAGTTCGCGGTCGAGGCCCAGAAACTTGTGGCGATCTCGCTGGAGGGCAGCGTCGGATGAGCACGCGCACGAGGAAGCCCAAGGCGCTGTCGCTGAAGGACGCCTTTGAGACCGAGTTCGCCCGCCGCGAGATGGAGCGGCGCGCCCGCGAGGACGCCGAGCGGGCCCAGCAGGCGGCCGATCTTGGGGGCGCCAAGGCGTTGCACGATGCGGTGACCGCGGACGGCGCCTTCCTGCAGACGCGGGGCCTTTCGGCGGACCTGCGCCGCTACACGGTCTCGCTGGACCACAAGAACTTCCGCATCGCCGCCTATTTCGAGGGCGGCAAGGCGAGCGTGACCCTGTCCGACAAGCGCACCACCGCGCCCGGCTCGGCCGCGCCGCGCAAGCAGGAGACCGTCGAAAGCGTCGAGGACGCCCTGGCGGTCATGGCCCAATTCCTCGCCGACGAGACCCCCAAATGACGTCGCCCAGCGACCGCAAGGCCATGCTGGCCATCTCCGACCTGCACGCCCGCGTCGAGGACAAGGAGATCCTGAAAGGGCTTTCGCTGGAGGTCCCCGCCGGCGAGGTGCACGCCATCATGGGCCCGAACGGCGCCGGCAAGTCGACGCTGAGCTATATCCTGACCGGCCGTGAGGGCTACGAGGTCACCGCCGGCGGCGCGACCTTGGACGGCGAGGACCTGCTGGCCCTTGAACCTGAGGAACGGGCCGCCAAGGGCGTCTTCCTCTCGTTCCAATATCCGCTGGAGATTCCAGGGGTTCCGGCGCTGACCTTCATCCGCACGGCGCTCAACGCCCAGCGCAAGGCGCGCGGCGAGCCGGAGATCACCGCGCCGGAGTTCCTGAAGCTGGCGCGGGCCACCGCGGGCGCGCTGAAGATCGACTTCGACATGCTGAAGCGCGCGCTCAACGTCGGCTTCTCCGGCGGTGAGAAGAAGCGGATGGAAATCTTTCAAATGGCGATGCTTTCGCCGCGCTTCCTGATCCTGGACGAGACCGACAGCGGCCTCGACATCGATGCCCTGCGCATCGTCGCCGACGGGGTGAACGCCCTGCGCAGCCCCGAGCGCGCCATGCTGGTGATCACCCACTACCAGCGCCTCCTTGACTATATCCGGCCGGACCGCGTCCACGTGCTCTCCGCCGGCCGCATCGTCGCCTCCGGCGGCCCGGAGCTGGCGCTGGAGCTGGAGCGCGAAGGCTACGACAAGTACGCGAGGGCCGCTTGAGCGTCGCCGCCGCCATCAAGGCCCGCGACGCCGCCGCGCTGCCCGGAAAGCGCGACGAGGACTGGCGCTGGACCGACCTGCGCGGCCTGATCCGCGCGGTGCCGGAGCCGTCGGCGGCGTTCGACGGCGAACTGGGACCGGGGCCCTTCGACGCCCTGGCCGGCGAGGTCGTGACCATCGTCAACGGCCGTGACGCGGTCCACATCACCGTCGAGCCGGCGCAATCCCGCACGGTCGCCCTGCGGATCGTCTCCCGCGGCTCCGGCGCGCACGCGGCGCGCATCTCCATCGACGTGGAGGTGGGCGGCCGCCTCATTCTCCTGGAAAGCTACGAGGGCGACGAGGGCGGCTACCTCAGCCAGACGGGCCTCGTCTTCAGCCTGGGCGAGGGCGCCAGCATGGAGCGCATCGTGCTGGCGGCCGACGGCGCCGAGGGGGTCAGCGTCAGCCAGGCCGAGGTGACCCTCGCCGCGGGCGCGGCTTTCGCCCAGACCACGCTCACCACCGGTGCGCGCCGCCAGCGCCTCGAGACCACGGTGGCGCACCCCGGCGGCCATGCCGAGCTGCGGCTGGACGGCGTCTATCTGCTCTCCGGCAAGCGCCACGCCGACCTCACGACCGTCGTGACCCACGCCGGCGTCGACGGCGTGACCGCCCAGCTCACCAAGGGCGTGGTCCGGGACCAGGCCCGTGGCGTGTTCCAGGGCCGCATCGTGGTCGCCGAGGGCGCCGACCGGACCGACGCGCGCATGGGCCACCACGCCCTGATCCTTTCCGACCGGGCCGAGGTGGACGCCAGGCCCGAACTGCTGATCCACGCGGACGACGTCTCCTGTGCGCATGGCAACACCGTCGGCGCCCTGGACGAGGACGCGCTGTTCTACGCCCGCCAGCGGGGGATTCCCGAGGCCGAAGCGCGCGCGCTCCTGACCGAAGCCTTCGTCGGTGAGGTCGCGGATCGCATCGCGCACGAGGCCGCGCGCGACGTCGTGCGCGCCTGGGCGGCGGAAAGGCTGAGGGGCTGAGCATGGCCTTCGACGCCGAAGCCATCCGGGCCGAGTTCCCGATCCTGCAGCGCCAGGTTCACGGCAGGCCGCTGGTCTACCTGGACAGCGCCGCCTCGGCCCAGAAGCCGCGGGCGGTGATCGCGGCGATGACGCACGCGATGGAGCACTCTTACGCCAATGTGCACCGCGGCCTGCACACCCTGGCCAACGAGACCACCGACGCCTACGAGGGCGCCCGGCAGAAGGTGGCGGCCTTCCTCGGGGCCGAGCCCAGCGAGATCGTGTTCACCAAGGGCGGCACCGAGGCGGTGAACCTGGTTGCGGCCGGCATCGGGACCTTCCTGCAGGCGGGCGACGAGGTCGTGCTCTCGGAGATGGAGCACCACGCCAATATCGTCCCCTGGCACTTCCTGCGCGAGCGCAAGGGCGTGGTGCTGAAGTGGGTGCGGGTCACCGACGACGGCCAGCTGGACCTGGGCCATTTCCAGAGCCTGCTGGGACCCAGGACGCGCGTGGTGGCGCTCAGCCACATGTCCAACGTGCTGGGCACCATCAACGACGCCAAGGACCTGGCGCGGATGGCGCACGAGGCCGGGGCGCTGGTGCTGTTCGACGGCTGCCAGGCGATCGTCCACCGGCCTGTGGACGTGAAGGACATCGACGCCGACTTCTACGTCTTCTCCGGCCACAAGCTCTATGGCCCCACCGGCATCGGCATTCTCTACGGCAAGGCCGAGAAACTGGCGGCGCTTCCGCCCTACCAGGGCGGCGGCGAGATGATCGGGACCGTCAGCCAGGACCAGATCACCTATGCCGATCCGCCGCATCGCTTCGAGGCCGGCACGCCGCCAATCCTGGAGGCCATCGGCCTGGGCGCCGCCATCGACTGGATCGGAGCGCTCGATCGCGAGGCGGTGGCCCAGCACGAGCATGCGCTCTACGCCCGGGTCCGCGAGCGCCTGAACGGCGCCAATTGGCTGCGGGTGATCGGTGAGGCGCCGGCGAAGGGCGCGATCCTGTCCTTCACCGTCGACGGCGCCCACGCCCACGACGTGGCCCAGATCCTGGACCGCTACGGCGTGGCGGTCCGCGCCGGCACGCACTGCGCCGAGCCCTTGATGCGGCGTTTCGGCGTGACGTCGAGCGCCCGCGCCTCCTTCGCCCTATATAACACCTTGGAAGAGGCCGACGCCTTCGTCGACGCCTTGACCAAGGCCCAGGCCTTCTTTGCGTAAATGAGCCCCATGGACGACGCCACCGCCTTGGAACCCTCCGCCGAAGCCCCGGCTCCGCTGTCGCAGGCGGAACTCGACGTGCTGACCGACAAGCTGATCGAGAAGCTGAAGACGGTCTACGACCCGGAGATCCCGGTCGACATCTACGAGCTGGGCCTGATCTACAAGGTCGACGTCTCCGACGACAAGGACGTGGCCATCGACATGACCCTGACGGCGCCCGGCTGTCCGGTGGCCGGCGAGATGCCCGGCTGGGTGGAGGACGCGGTCAAGGAGATCGCGGAGGTCCGTTCCTGCCGCGTGGAGCTGGTGTTCGACCCGCCGTGGGACCCCTCGCGCATGAGCGACGAGGCCAAGCTGCAGCTGAACATGTTCTGATGGAAAACCTGGACCTCATCCCGCCGGCCCCGCGGCCGCGCCGGCCCCGTCCCAAGGTGGTCACCCTCAGCGAGGCCGCCGCGACCCGCGTGCGCGAGATCATGGGCAAGGCCGAAAAGCCCTATGCGGGCCTGCGCGTCGGCGTGAAGAACGGCGGCTGCGCGGGCCAGGAATATGTCCTGGAATATGCGGAGCAGGCCGACCCGATGGACGAGGTGGTCGAGGACAAGGGCGTGACGATCCTGGTGGAGCCCAAGGCCGTGTTGTTCCTCTTGGGTACGGAGATTGACTACGAGGTCACTCGACTGGCCGCCAAGTTCGTGTTCCGTAATCCCAACGAGACCGACGCCTGCGGCTGCGGCGAAAGCGTCACCATCCAACCGGCCAAGCTCGACTGATCCATGCTGCCCGTCCTCGCCGCCGCCTTGCTGAGCATCCTGGCGGCGCCGGACGGCAAGGCCGAAGCCTGGGCGCCGCCCGCCATCTCCAGCCCGATGTTCGAGTCGCACCCGGCGTTCGACCCGTGGACCGGCGACCTCTATTTCGTCCGCAGCGACAAGACCTTCTCCGGCTGGCGCATCCTGCTGAGCCGCTGCACGCGCGACGGCTGGGCCGCGCCGGTCGATGCGCCGTTCGCCGCGCCTGGCCTCGAGGCCGACCCCTGGTTCGCGCCGGGCGGCCGGCGACTCTATTTCATCTCCACCCGCGCGACCGGCGGCAAACGCAGCAAGGACCTGGACATCTGGACGGTGGCGCGCACCGCCAAGGGTGGCTGGGGCAAGCCGGAGCGGCTGCCGGAGCCGGTGAATTCCAGCGGCGCTGAGTGGTTTCCGCGGCTGGGCGCGGACGGCTGGCTCTATTTCGGCTCGGACCGGCCCGGCGGGCAGGGCAAGACCGACATCTGGCGCGCGCGCCAGGCCAAGGGGCGCTGGACCGTCGAGAACCTGGGGCCGGGCGTGAACACCGCCGGCGACGAGTATGAGCCGTTGCCGACGCCCGATGGGACGGCGTTGCTGGTGCAGGCGGGCAGCGACTATTTCGTCTCGCGCAAGGCCGGCGCCGGCTGGGGGCCGCGGACCAAGCTGGGTCCCGCGATCAACGGCAACGGCAGCGAGATCGGCGCGCTGTTCTCGCCCAGCGGCCGCTCGCTGATGTTCGCCCGCGACGCCGGCGAGCCGAAGTCCGGGGAGCTGATGGTGGTGAGGAGCGGCCGCGAAGCCTGGCCGCCCACCTGTCCTCGCCGCTGAGCCTCTAGCGGCCGGTGAACTTCGCCGGGCGCTTCTCGACGAAGGCCGTCACGCCCTCGCGCGCATCGGCGGTGCGCTGGGCGTCGCCCTGGGCGTAGGCCTCGGCCTCCAGCTGCTCGCCCCACGCCGCGTCCAGCGAGTCCCAGACGAGATTGCGGGTCAGGCCCAGCGAGGCCGGGCCGTCCGCCAGGGCGCGGGCGTATTGCATGGCCGCGTCCATCAGCTCGGCGTCGGGCACGCACTTGTTGATCAGGCCCCAGTCGGCGGCCGTCTTGGCCGGCAGCTTCTCGCCCAGCAGCATCAGTTCCATCGCCCGGGCCTTGCCCACCAGCCGCGGCAGCATCCAGGTGGCGCCGCCGTCCGGCACCAGGCCGATGCGGCGGAAGGCCAGTAGGAAGTAGGCGCTCTCGGCCGCCACGGCGAGGTCGCAGGCCAGGGCCAGGGAGACGCCGACGCCGGCCGCCACGCCGTTCACCGCCGCCACCAGCGGCTTGGGCGACTTGCGCACCGCCGAGACGAAGGGGTTGAAGGTCTTCAGCAGCGCCTGGTTCGGCCCGGCCGACGGGTCGGTGGCGCGCGCGCCGCCGCCGCCGGAGAGGTTGGCGCCGGAGCAGAAGCCGCGGCCCTCGCCGGTGATGACGATCGCCCGGGCCTTGTCGCCATAGGCCAGGTCGTTGAACGCCGCGGTCAGCTCGGCCATCAGGTCCAGGCCCGCCGCATTCAGGGTGGAGGGGTCGGAGAGCGTGATCACGCCGACGCCGGCGTCGACCGAAGTCTTGACCTTGGTGGGGGTCTGAGCGCCGTCCATGGCCGTCTCCCTTGAATCCGTGAGGGCGGAGTCAAGGCCAGATACCCCGGCGTCAGCCAAGGAAAAACGCGGCGGCGATCGCGGCGCGCGTCAGGCGGCGCGGGGTTCCGAGCCGAGGTCGGCTAGGGAGGAGCGGTTACGGCCGGACCGTTTGGAGGCGTAGAGCGCCCCGTCGGCGCGCTCCAGCAGGGAGGCGGGCAGGTCGCCAGCTTTGACCTCGGCGATGCCCACCGAGATGGTGATCGCGCCCAGGTCCTCGTTGGTGGAGCGGCGCTTGAGGATCCGCGAGGAGATCTCCTCGCGCGCGGCTTCCATGGCGGCCAGGGCGACGCTGGCCTTCTCGCCCGGGAACACCACCGCAAACTCCTCGCCGCCATAGCGGGCGGCGAAGCGGGCGCCCTCGGCCATGCGGCCGATCACGCTGGCGACGTAGCGGATCACCTGGTCGCCGGTCTGGTGGCCCCAGGTGTCGTTGAAGTTCTTGAAGTGGTCGATGTCCACCACCGCCAGGGTGAGGGGCTCGTCCTTCTGCTGCGCCTGGCCGACGGTGCGCTCCAGGCACTCGTCGAAGGCCTTGCGGTTGGCGAGACTGGTCAGGGCGTCGGTCATGGCGTCGCGGCGCACCTGCTCAAGGTGCTCGCGCAGGCGCCCGAGCTCGTCGGTGGTGTCGGCCAGCTGGCTTTCGAGCGCCTGATTCTCCTCGCGCACCTTGCGGGTGGCGACGGTGAGGTTCTCGACCATGGCGCGGACAGCGTCGGAGTCCTGCTCGGCCAGGGACTCGGTGGCGGTGGCCAGTTGCTGGCCATAGGCCTCGCTGGTCTCGCGGGCCGATTCGATGGCGCGCGACACGCTGTCCAACTCTTCGGACAGGCTCTTTCCGGCGTCCAGGATCTCGCCCGAGAGCTTGGCCCCGGGCAGGAATTCGGCGGCGATCTGCTCGCCCACCTGGTCGGTGAACGGCACGCCGGACTGGATCAGGGTGTTGATCTTGGCGGCGACGACGCTGTCCTTGGCGGCAACGAAGTGCATCCAGAGTTCGAAGTTGAGCGCCGTCGGCCAGACCCGGTGGGCCTCCATGGCTTCAATGGCCTTGCGGGCCAGCAAATAGGCCTTGGGGCTGCGGAGGAGAGAATCGATGTCCGTCGACATGGGTCCGCACCTTACGGACGGACCCCAAACGACGGGTTAAAACCGCGACTATTCCTCGCTGTCGCGCGGCGGGGGCGCGCGCATCAGGAATGCGGGGGTGTCGCCACCGAAGCCGACGACGTTGTCGCCGTCCTCCCGGTCGCGCCGGCGGTCGCGCGGCTCCGACCGATCGGGGCGTCCCTGGCGGTCCTGCCGTTCGGGGCGGGGGCCGCGGTCGGGGCGATGCTCGCTGCGGTCGGGCCGCACGTCGCGTTCGGGTCGCACATCGCGTTCCGCCCGGGGTTCACGCTCGGCCCGGGGCTCACGCTCGGGGCGCGGCGCGCGCTCGGGGCGGGGCTCACGTTCAGGACGGGCCTCACGCTCAGGACGGGGTTCACGCTCAGGGCGGGGCGCGCGCTCGGCCGGGGCGGCCGAGGCCTCCGCGCCGCGGCGCGGGCGACGGGCAGGGCGTTCGGCTGAAGGCTCGGCGCCCTCCGCCGGGGCGACCGGCGTGAAGGGCTCCATGGAGGCCACTTCGCCGTGCGGCGTGCGCGGACGGTCGCGCCCGCGGTCGCGGTCCCGGCCGCTGCGCTCGCGGCCACCGCGCTCGCGGCCGCCACGGCCGGCGCGCGGCTCGTCCTTGATGCTGGCGAAGTCGACGCCCTCGAGGGTGATCTCCTCGGGCGCCTTGCCGATCAGCTTCAGCACCTTGTCCAGGTTGCGGCTGTCGGCGGGCGTGACGATCATGAACGCCTGGCCCGTGCGGCCCGCGCGCCCGGTGCGCCCGATGCGGTGCACATAGTCGTCGGCGTGGTGCGGGACGTCGTAGTTGAAGACGTGGCTCACCGCCGGGATGTCCAGGCCGCGGGCGGCGACATCCGAGGCGCAGAGCAGCTTCAGCGCGCCGCTGCGGAACGCTTCCAGCGTGCGCATGCGCGTGGACTGGTCCAGGTCGCCGTGGATCGGCGCGGCGTCGAAGCCGTGCGTCTTCAGGGACTTGGCGACGATGTCCACCTCGGACTTGCGGTTGCAGAACACGATGCCGTTCTTCACGTCGTCGCGCTCGATCAGCATCCGCAGGGCTGTGCGCTTGGCCTTGGGGTCGGCGGTGGGGATGCGCACCAGGTTCTGGGTGATGGTTTCGGCGGTGGTCGCGGGCCGCGAAGCCTCGATCCGCTCCGGGTCGTTCAGGAACTGCTTGGTCAGCCGGGTGATCTCGGGCGGCATGGTCGCCGAGAAGAACAGCGTCTGCTTCTTGGCCGGCGTGAGCTTGAAGATGCGCTCGAGGTCGGGGATGAAGCCCATGTCGAGCATGCGGTCGGCCTCGTCGACCACCATGATCTGCACGCCGGTCATGAGCAGCTTGCCGCGCTCGAAGTGGTCGAGCAGGCGGCCGGGCGTGGCGATCAGCACGTCGACGCCGCGGTCCAGTTTCTGTTCCTGGTCGCTGAACGAGACGCCGCCGATCAAGAGCGCCCAGCTGAGCTTCTGGCCCTTGGCGTACTTCTCGAAGCTGCTGGCCACCTGGTCGGCGAGTTCGCGGGTGGGGGCGATCACCAGCGCTCGCGGCATGCGCGCCTTGGACCGGCCCGCCTTCAGGCGGTCGATCATCGGCAGGGTGAAGGCGGCGGTCTTGCCGGTGCCGGTCTGGGCGATGCCCAGCACGTCGCGGCCCTGCAGCGCCACGGGAATGGCGGCGGCGTGGATGGGTGTGGGGGTCGTGTAGCGCGTGTAGGCGACGGCGGCGAGGGTCGCGGGCGACAGGCCCAGGTCTGAAAATTCGGTCATCAGCTAACGGTGGGGCGGGCGGCCTCCCGGAAAACGGGTGTGGCGCGACCGCGGCTGCGCAGGCGGAGGTCGCCACGCGCGCGGAACATACGGCGCACGCGCCTCAAGTCAACGGACGGCGACGCTGAGGGTTCACGCGGGGGTGGTTTTGATGCGGGCGCCTCAGGTGGAAGCGCGGAGGACTGCCCGTTGGAAACTTGAGGCGCCGCGGCAGCGGCGGCTCTGTTCAATCGACCACGAACCACAGGAACCACACGAACGGGCCCGCGGCGGCGGCGTACCAGCTGGCAGGTCCAGCCGGGACGCCTTTATCGCGTTCGTGTGGCTTACGGCGCGAGGTCCCGATCCCTGCCGAAGTCTTAGGCAAACAGCGGCGGTTCCGAGACTCTCCGAGCAAGGTTCATCGACCTGCGATTGTCTGGATGCTGGGTCCTCGCTACGGTGAAGCCACTGCAGGTTGCGGATGGGGTGGGTGATGAGGGCGAAGGTCGTGACGGTGGCGTTGCTGGCGTGCGGCTTGGGCGCGAGTCCGGCCAGCGCCCTGGTGATCCACGACTATTTCTCGGCGGATCTCCAGAGCGCGTCGAACGCTGCGCT
>Ga0136846_1231624_pt1 | contig 10104 bp, 12 predicted proteins | sample HopSoiMetagenom2_FD_96841 | JGI IMG/M metagenome (GOLD analysis project Ga0136846, IMG submission 96841) | Grasslands soil microbial communities from Hopland, California, USA - 2 Assembly 2016 (version 4) | ecosystem: Environmental > Terrestrial > Soil > Grasslands | place: USA: Hopland... | reverse complement strand
CGTCGACATGATTCACCTCTCGTCCAGGAGTGGGAATCATTAGACTGCGTTGGCCGGGTTTGCGTTTAATAAACATCTCTGTAAATGGATAAAGTCGAGCTCAGGTCTGTATCATTTTCTCCCGGATCATTCTTTGGACCAAAGAATCCACCGGCTCTTAAATCTGTTCGCTATCGGACTTGGTTTTTTTAGGGGCTGTGGGCGTATTGAAATGAATGAGTCGTGTGCCGGCCAGTTGATCATGCAAAAACTGACGATCTTTATTCAGTCGTATCGTCATTGCCCACAGGGCCATGCCGACCGCAATGACACCAATGCTGGCCCACCCTTTGAGATCAAGAGCGTAATCCAGTGTCATCGCGGGCAAAAACCACATCCATGCCAACAAATAGCGTGTGATTGCCTTGGTTATTGGGATTTGAACGGCATCAGGGGTGACGAGTTTGATCCGCCATGTCTTCATTGCCAAGGTTTGTCCACTGCGGTGCCAGAAGAAAATGAAATAAGCTCCTAACACGAGAAATAGCCAGAATTGACGTGCATGGCGCAAGGTCAATGCGTGCCGGCTCTGCGTGAGCGTATCGAACAGCCAGCCCGCAATAAACACGACGCCAAACAACAGCATGGCCTCATACACCATGCTGGCAAGTCGGTGTTTTAACGGTGGCGTAGTAGCAAGGCTTAACAAGGTTGTTATTTATTTGCTGATGGTGGGGTGGATGGCTGAATGAGTGACTGGTTTGCCACTTGCGGCGTTACTGACTGTTCCAGCACAGGTTTTGGTGTGGATTTGATGGGGGGCACTGTCTTGCTCTTGCTATAAGTCAAGGGCAAATTGGCGATATGTTTCTTGCTTGCGGCGTCGGCAGCCAGTCTCTTTTTTTGCTCTTCCGGCAATTGCTGATATTGACGCCATTTCGCAGATTTTTGATCCGGATTCAATTTTTTTGAGCGGGCATAACTTTCGCGGGCAACGCGTCGTTGTTCTGGCGTCAATTTTGCCCAATCCCGCATACGCTCTTGCATGCGTTGTTGCTCATCAGGTTTCATGGTCGAAAACTTGTTGGCAATTTCAAGCCATTTTTTCTTCCGAATATCTTCGATCTTGTCCCATTCTGTAGCAAGGGGGGCAAGAACCTGCCGCTGTGCCTGTGTCAGGTCGGTCCATAATAGTCTTGTGGCGGGTTGTTTAGGTGCAGACTTGTCATTGCTCGTGGACGCGATGCCTGTTTGCGAAAAGCCGGCACCAGCATGTGCTTGATTACTGGCTACAGCGACCATCAGCACAGCACTCAAAAAGCAGCTTGCCCCGAAGACACGGACTGTTGCAAAAGGCCATCTTTGCACCATACTTAATCCGTCCGTTTGGCTAGGTAAGCGTTAAAGCCGTGATCTAGATAGGCGGTCAGGGGCAGTTCATCCGACAAAACGGCAACGTCGATATCAGCAATTTCACTAATGCGTTGCTGCTGCTCAGCCTGATAAATGCCGACCAAACCGATGATTACCACAATGACAGGAATTGCTAGCCCCATGCGGCCGACCCATGGCAATGGCTTGTCAAAGAAATTGCCGATTTTTCCGGCCAGTGCGTGCTGAGGTGCGAATGCGCGCTGGGGCGCGTCATTTTTCTTGTGAGATAAAGCGATTTTGCGCGCAGAAGCTAACCGATCAATTGTCGGTGGTGGCAAAGTGTCGAGGCTTTCGTTAAGCGTGTGACGTACTTTGTAGGCAAAATTAAGTTCTTTAGCATTCATAAGTGTATTCCTTTTGACTGCAGCGCTTGTGCCAATGTGCGCGTTGCCCTAGAGCAATGTGTTTTTACGCTGCCTTCGGAGCATCCCATTGCGGCAGCAGTTTCGGCTACATCCATATCTTCCCAATAACGCATTAGGAAAGCTTCCCGTTGACGTGGGGGCAGTTTTTGTACTTCTTCATCTATAGCGGCGAGAACTTGGTCTCGTTCAATCTTATCTGCGCTGGATTCCGAAGCTTGAGAGCCACTTTCAGCCTCGAAGATTTCCAGTAAATCGAAATCTTCACCATCTCCTGCGTCACCGCCAAGACTTGAAAAAAGGCTAATCCAAGTGTTGCGTACCTTTTCCCGGCGGAAGAAGTCGTGAATTGTATTTTGCAGGATGCGTTGAAACAGCAAAGGCAATTCGGCCGCAGGCTTGTCGCCATACTTCTCGGCCAGCTTGATCATTGCGTCTTGCACAATGTCGAGCGCCGCTTCGTCCTTGCGGACAGCGTAGACGGCCTGCTTGAATGCGCGACGTTCTACGTTTTCGAGAAAGCCGGAAAGTTCTTTGTCAGTTGCCATGCAATGCGGCGCGCCGTTTAACGCGGCCAAGGTATTTGTTGGTTGGGATGCTGTTGAAGTTACCCATGGTTCTTTTTTTTAAACTGTGCGCATGCTAGCAAAAATGGCTTGGTTTGTGCGTGCTTTTTACTCAAAATCCTTGATTTCAAAAGGAATTAACGGAATTTGACTTGACCAAAATGGTGCGACGCATTACCGTATCAGTCCTTTCGTAATCTCGAAAGGTATGGCTTTTTCGCGAGCAGCGCATAATGCAGCTGCGTGATTAGGCGTGCTTTGACAATTTAAGGCTGTTTGCTCCAACCCGCGCCACAAGCGCGAGAAATTATAGAAGTACTTCAAAACCTCCGGCTGAACGAGTCGCGTTTAGCGTTATTTTGAACCGCATCTACGGGTGTGCAACGGATTAGCGTGACCGCACAAAAAAGGGAAGCCGCTGCACTGTAGTACGACACGATTTCGCCAGGCCAGAGCATCCGATCAATCTCCAATGGACCTTGAAAGGAATGATGTATGAGTTTAGAAATTACAGGCGCGGAAATTGCTGTGCGTTGTTTGGCTGAGGAGGGTGTTGAGCACGTGTTCGGCTATCCTGGCGGCGCAGTACTCTACATTTACGACGCAATCTTCAATCAGAACAAATTTCAGCATATTCTTGTTCGTCACGAGCAGGCTGCAATTCATGCGGCGGATGCTTATTCTCGCAGTTCGCAAAAAGTTGGCGTCGCCCTCGTTACGTCCGGACCTGGCGTTACCAATGCGGTCACAGGCCTGGCGACTGCCTACATGGATTCGATCCCGATGGTGATCATTTCCGGGCAGGTGCCTTCTCACGCGATTGGGCAGGACGCATTCCAAGAATGCGACACGGTAGGTATTACCCGTCCGTGCGTCAAACACAACTTCCTCGTCAAGGATGTCAAGGATTTGGCAATGACGATGAAGAAGGCGTTCTACATCGCCACGACCGGGCGTCCGGGGCCTGTGTTGGTCGATATTCCGAAAGACATCAGTATGCATAAGTGCGCATACGAGTATCCGAAGGAAATCGAAATGCGCTCGTACAAGCCGGTCGACAAAGGCCATTCCGGTCAGATACGCAAGGCGGTGCAATTGCTGTTGGCGGCCGAGCGACCGATGATTTATACCGGCGGCGGCGTCATTTTAGCCAATGCTGCGCCTGAGTTGAACAAGTTGGTCGACAAGCTCGGTTTCCCTTGTACGAATACGCTGATGGGTTTGGGGGCATATAAAGCATCCAGCGATCTGTTCGTCGTCTTGCCGGGCATGCACGGCATTTCTGAAGCCAATATGGCAATGCAGCACTCCGATGTGCTAATCGCCATCGGCGCTCGCTTCGATGACCGCGTGATCGGTAATCCGAAGCACTTCGCCTCTCATCCGCGCAAAATCATTCATATCGACATCGATCCGTCGTCGATTTCCAAGCGCGTGAAAGTTGATATTCCGATTGTCGGTAATGTGAAAGACGTGCTGCAGGAATTGCTGTCGCAACTCGATGCGAGCGATGCAAAACCTAATGCGTCGGCGGTCGCTCAGTGGTGGAAACAAATCAATCAGTGGCGCGAACGTGAATGTCTGAAGTACCCGACTTCGAATGAAGTCATCAAGCCGCAATCGGTGGTTGAAAAAGTCTGGGAAATCACCAAAGGCGATGCCTTCATCACCTCCGACGTGGGGCAACACCAGATGTGGGCGGCACAATACTATCGATTCGACAAGCCGCGCCGCTGGATCAATTCCGGCGGCTTGGGCACGATGGGTGTCGGTTTGCCGTACGCGATGGGCGTACAAATGGCTAATCCCGATGCGACGGTCGCTTGTATCACTGGCGAAGCATCGATTCAGATGTGCATTCAGGAGTTGGCGACTTGCAAGCAGTATCATCTGACGCCGAAGATCATTTTGTTGAATAATCGCTTCCTTGGCATGGTGCGCCAATGGCAACAGATCGATTACGGTTCCCGTTATTCCGAGTCGTACATGGACTCACTGCCGGACTTCAACAAACTGGCTGAATCTTTCGGTCACGTTGGCATGAAAATCGAAAATCCCAATGACGTCGACGGTGCATTGAAAGAAGCATTTGCGATGAAAGACAGGCTGGTGTTCATGAATTTCATCACAGATCAAACCGAAAACGTTTGGCCCATGGTCCAGGCTGGCAAGGGCTTGACTGAAATGCTCTTGGGTTCGGAGGATCTGTAATCATGCGACATATCGTTTCTGTATTGCTGGAGAATGAAGCGGGCGCTTTGTCGCGCGTCGTCGGTCTGTTTTCGGCACGCGGCTACAACATCGAAACCTTGACGGTGGCGCCAACCGAAGATGCGACCTTGTCGCGCATGACCATCGTGACTTCCGGTTCGGATGACGTGATTGAACAAATCACCAAGCATCTGAACCGTTTAATCGAAGTAGTGAAAGTGGTAGATCTGACTGAAGGTTCGCATATCGAGCGTGAGCTGATGCTCATCAAGGTACGCGCGGTTGGTAAGGAGCGAGAAGAGATGAAGCGTACTGCGGATATTTTCCGTGGTCGTATCGTCGACGTTACGGAGAAAACCTACACGATCGAATTGACCGGTAATAAAGGCAAGCTCGACGCATTTATCGAATCGATCGACCGTACCGCTATTCTGGAAACAGTTCGCACCGGTGGTTCCGGCATTGGCCGCGGTGAGCGCATTCTCAAAATTTAACTTTTGATAGTGTCGAGGACAAAATACGCCCTGCTTGACTCTGCCCCACAATAAAGTATTGATTAACTTATTTAGGAATAAAAATGAAAGTTTTCTACGATAAAGATTGCGACCTATCCCTGATCAAAGGCAAAAATGTTGCCATCATCGGTTACGGCTCCCAAGGTCATGCACATGCACAAAATCTGAATGATTCCGGTTGCAAAGTAACAGTCGGCCTGCGCAAAGGCGGTGCCTCTTGGAACAAGGTGAAGAATGCCGGCCTGAACGTCGCAGAAGTCAACGACGCAGTTAAAGCAGCGGACGTCATCATGATTTTGCTGCCAGATGAAAATATCGCGCAAGTCTATAACGAAAACGTTGCACCGAATGCCAAGGAGGGCGCAGTGCTCGCATTCGCTCATGGCTTTAATGTTCACTACGGTCAAGTCGTACCGCGTGCTGATCTCGACGTGATCATGATCGCTCCAAAGGCACCCGGCCATACTGTCCGCGGTACCTACACCCAAGGTGGCGGTGTGCCGCATTTGATCGCTGTGTATCAAGATAAATCCGGTAATGCGCGCAACATCGCTTTATCATATGCAATGGCAAACGGCGGCGGCCGTGCCGGCATTATTGAAACCAACTTCCGTGAAGAAACTGAAACTGACCTGTTTGGCGAACAAGCGGTGTTGTGTGGCGGTACGGTTGAGTTGATCAAAGCCGGGTTCGAAACACTGGTAGAGGCGGGCTATGCACCTGAAATGGCATACTTCGAGTGCTTGCATGAGTTGAAGCTGATTGTCGATCTGATCTATGAGGGCGGTATTGCCAACATGAACTACTCGATCTCCAATAACGCGGAATACGGCGAATATGTTACTGGCCCGCGCGTCGTGACGGAAGACACCAAGAATGCAATGCGTCAATGCCTGAAAGACATTCAAACTGGCGAATATGCAAAGAGCTTTATTTTGGAAAACAAGGCAGGGGCACCAACTTTGATTTCCCGCCGTCGCCTGACAGCAGAGCATCAAATCGAAGAAGTGGGCAGCAAGTTACGCGCGATGATGCCTTGGATTGCAAAAAATAAGCTGGTCGATCAATCGAAGAACTAAGCAATAACAAAAAATTTCAAGAGTTGATTGATAGAGTTATTCTTGGTTTTATGAATTCAATGGGGCTACACAGTGTAGCCCCATTTTTATTGGGGAGGTGCTATGCGGGGTTTAAGGACATTACCTCTATCGATTATCTTGTTGGCGGGCGTTGCCACGGCCCAGGCGCAAACACTGAAACCAGTGCAAACGAGTGGTGCGCTCGTGATTGTCCAGGCTTTTGGCGAAGTCGAACATGTGAACGATGAAGCGCACGTTACGTTGATGATAGAAGAGCAGGACAAGAACAAGGTTGTGGCCGCATCTCGGGTCAACCAAAAAATGAAGCAGGGTGTGGAGATCGTTAAGCGCGAAGACCCGCAGGCGAAGCTCAAGACGCATGGTTACTACACTTATCCGATATATCCTGAAGATCAACTTCACCAAAATAACAAAGAGCGGCAACCGGTAAGTTGGCGGGTAGGGCAGTATCTGGAAGTAACGACGACCAATCTGGGTGATTTACCGAAAACCGTCGCTGCGGCACAGCGAATACTGGCCCTCAATGGTTTGCAATTCGGCTTGACCGAAGCAACCACCAGGACGTTGGATGAAAAGCGGATCGAAGTCGCCTACAGGAATTTGACAGAGCGTATTGCCGCGATTGCGAAAGCGATGGGGCGCAATGTTTCGGATGCAGTGTTGGATACGGTAGACTTCGAAGGTTCTGGCGCTTATGTGCAACAAGATGCTCCTACTGTAAAAATGGCAATGCGTGCCACCCGTGTGGAATCCACCCCTGTCGAAGAGCCGAGCTTCGAGCCGGGTGAGACGACGCTGCATATGCGAGTCGTTGGCAAAGTCAAATTCAAGTGAGGATCCAAGATGAAAGTGCGTCGAGCGTGGATAATGGCGGTTGGATTGTTCGGTTTGGCACTGTCTGGATGCAAGCCGGTGCAATCGCCTCCGGATTTGATCAAGACGCAGCGAGAAACACTGGATAAAGCCAGGGCACTTGAAGGGCAACTGCAACAACAAGCGCAGGATCGGTTGAAAGCGGCCGAAGATGTTCAAAGGTGAGCGGCTTTGCGTGGGGGTTACATTTGGCGTCGGCTCGTCTAGAATAGCGACGCTTTCATATACGATTTATATCCCATTAACAATCCGGAGAGACGTTGAATAATTATCCGCATCCTGTCATCGCCCGTGAGGGCTGGCCTTTTCTGGGCATTGCTGTTGCCCTTGCTGCACTAGTTACTTTTTTTTTCGCCATCTGGTCGATTCCATTCTGGATCATTGCACTGTTCGTGCTGCAGTTTTTTCGCGATCCGGCTCGGGTTATTCCGCAAAAACCGAATGCCGTATTGTCACCGGCTGATGGCCGCATTGTTGTTGTGGAAAAGGCGCAGGATCCGTATGCTGGCCGCGAAGCACTCAAAATCAGTGTGTTCATGAACGTCTTTAACGTTCACTCCAATCGCGCACCGGTCGACGGCAAGATTCAAACTGTGCAGTATTTTCCGGGCAAGTTCGTTAATGCCGACCTCGACAAGGCGTCCATTGAAAATGAGCGTAATGCGCTGACGATCACCGCTGCAAATGGTCAGACAGTGACCTGCGTCCAAGTTGCGGGCCTCATTGCGCGTCGTATTCTTTGTTATGTCAATGCAGGTGAAACGCTCACACGCGGTCAGCGCTATGGATTCATTCGTTTCGGTTCGCGTGTCGACGTCTATTTGCCACTTGCAGCAACACCGAAAGTGGTCGTGGGCGACAAAGTATCGGCAACCGAAACGATTCTGGCGGAACTCTGATTATTTTTTGGAAGAAAGAGCTTCGCCGGTCGCGTAATTCGGCACGGCGACGCCTCGCAACTTTGTCTCGCCCATTTTTAAAAAACGGAATACGCATGGCAAGTTTTAATCGTCGCAAAGCCAAAAGAAAGGTGGCGCTACTTTCCAAAATGTCGGGTGCGAACAAGCAGACGCTGCGCCATTCGCATCTGGAAGAACGCTCACCAGTGCGCTCGACTTTGCGCCGGCGTGGCATTTACTTGTTGCCGAATGCGTTTACGACGGCGGCGCTATTCTGCGGATTCTACGCGATCGTGATGGCGATGAACCTCAAGTTCGATCACGCATCAATTGCGATTTTTGCGGCGATGGTGCTCGATGGAATCGACGGTCGTGTCGCGAGATTGACCAATACACAGAGCGAGTTTGGCGCGCAGTATGACAGTCTGTCTGATATGGTGTCATTCGGTGCGGCACCTGCGCTGGTGGTCTACGAATGGTCGTTGCGTGGTTTGGGAAAACTCGGCTGGCTGGCGGCATTCGTGTATTGCGCTGGCGCAGCGCTGCGTCTGGCACGTTTTAATACCAATATCGCAGTTATCGACAAACGTTATTTTCAGGGCTTGCCCAGTCCCGCAGCTGCCGCCTTGGTTGCGGGGCTTGTCTGGTTGATGGACGATTTACGCTTCGCCGGCACTGATCTGAGTTGGTTTGCATGGGCAGTTACTATTTACGCTGGTCTTACGATGGTCACGAATGTGCCGTTCTATAGCTTCAAGGATATTAATTTCCGCAAGTCGGTCCCGTTTATTGCGATTTTCCTTATTGTTCTCGCATTTGTTGCTGTATCGAGCGATCCGCCAAAAGTATTGTTCGGTCTGTTCGTAGGCTATGGTTTGTCGGGATACGCGGTTTATTTCTGGCGCCTGTTCAAAGGAAAGCCGGTGAGCATTATTGAGACCGAGACAGAACCCACTGAAGAAAAAGAATAGTGCGCTTTGTCTGTTTTGTATCAATATCGTAAGGGCGGTACGATGGCGAGCCTGATGGCATTATTGATTTTTAATGTCATGACAGGGGTGCGCGATGGGTTTGATTTCATTGTTGAAAAATGCTGGTGAAAAATTGTTGCACGCAGGTCCAGCAAAAGAAAACGAGGAAAAACAGGCGCTTGATCAATCCACAGAAGAGAGTATCCGGCCCAAGGAACAGGCGTTGGAACGGGCGATTCTGGATTACATCGCTGTGCAGAATTTACCCGCAGAAAGTCTGACTGTTGCTTATGACGCTGCCAGCGCAACGGTCACTGTCAGTGGTTCCGTCCCCGATCAGCAAACTCGTGAAAAAATCATTCTGTGTTGCGGCAACGTGCAAGGGGTTGCGCATGTGAATGATCAAATAAGTGTGATTGTGGCAGAGGCACAAGAGTCGCAGTTTTACACGGTGAAGAGCGGCGACACTTTATCCAGGATTGCCAAGGATTTCTACGGCGATGCCAACAAATACATGGCAATTTTCACTGCGAATAAGCCGATGTTGGAACACCCGGACAAAATATACCCAGGCCAGATGTTGCGTATTCCTCCACAACTCTAATCAAGCCCCTTGGCTATGTTGTATTTTATTAATTATTTTGCAAGATGATTTCATAAGACATCAGCGGAAATCCGGGTTGTTATGCAATTAATTGCACTTTTCCGGAATTCCGCTTATAGTTTTTTAATGTTCCGCATATCCAACATCTCCGCACTTGCAACATTCGGCAGCCTGTTGCAAGGCTTGCCGCTATCGCTGTCCCTACTGCGCTAACGCGCAAACTTTCATCCCTCCACAATTTTTATAGTCTCAGGCTCCTGCTGAAATTGGCAAAGGCAGAGGCGAAAAACCATTTAAACAGACTTGTAGATTTTCCTAAGGAGTACAGCATGGCCGATAAACTGATTATTTTCGATACGACGTTACGGGACGGCGAACAATCGCCAGGTGCTTCGATGACCAAAGATGAAAAAATCCGCATCGCAAAACAACTGGAGCGTCTGAAAGTGGACGTAATCGAAGCGGGTTTTGCGGCTGCGTCGCAAGGAGATTTCGAGTCGATCAAGGCGATTGCCGGCGTGATCAAGGATTCCACAGTGTGTTCGCTGTCACGCGCCAATAATCGCGATATTTCACGGGCGGCGGAAGCG
>Ga0136846_1234902_pt1 | contig 10105 bp, 8 predicted proteins | sample HopSoiMetagenom2_FD_96841 | JGI IMG/M metagenome (GOLD analysis project Ga0136846, IMG submission 96841) | Grasslands soil microbial communities from Hopland, California, USA - 2 Assembly 2016 (version 4) | ecosystem: Environmental > Terrestrial > Soil > Grasslands | place: USA: Hopland... | reverse complement strand
GTGACGCTGGTGCCGTCCTTCCACTGTTCGAGCGTCGGCATTCTCAAGAAAGGCATGGAAAGTCCCCCCGGACCTTGGAAATCAGGAATGAAGGGCCCGACCGCGCCAGGTCCCTGGAAGGTTTAGGTTGTTCGCGGATGAGGGCGGGATGGCTCTGGCTTGAACCATCCCGTTTCACCGTCCGTCCCCGCGAAAGCGGGGACCTAAGCGGCGTTCCCGCCAACTTGGCTTGGGTCCCCGCCTTCGCGGGGATGGACGGATGTGTGAGCCGCTAGGCCACGTCCAAGGCTTCGGCGGGCGGGGCGTCGGCTTCGGTCTCGTAGCGGTAGGTGAACTCGGAATTGTCGACGTCGATCGTCACGCCGGTCACCACCTCGCCGTCCATCTGCTTGTGCAGCAGGGCCACCGACATTTCCGGCAGCATGGTGTTGGTCAGGATGGCGTCGATCATCCGGCCGCCGGAGGCGACCTCGGTGCAGCGCGACACGATCAGTTCCACCACGGCGGGCGAATAGACGAAGGTGATGCCGTGGTTCTCCTCGACCCGCTTCTTGACGCGGTTAAGCTGCAGGCGAACGATGCCCTGCAGCATCTCGGGCGACAGCGGGTAGTAGGGCAGCACGATCAGGCGGCCCAGCAGCGCCGGCGGGAACACCTTCAGCAGGTCGGGACGCAGGGCCAGGGCCAGGGCGTCGCTGTCGGGCTTCATCTCCTCGTCTTCCGACAGATTGGTGATCAGGTCGGTGCCGACATTGCTGGTCAGCAGGATCAGGGTGTTCTTGAAGTCGATGTGCCGGCCTTCGCTGTCGGCCATGTAGCCCTTGTCGAACACCTGGAAGAACATCTCGTGGACGTCGGGGTGGGCCTTCTCCACCTCGTCGAGCAGCACGACGCTGTAGGGCCGGCGGCGGACCGCCTCGGTCAGCACCCCGCCCTGGCCATAGCCGACATAGCCGGCCGGCGCGCCCTTCAGGGTGCTGACCGTATGGGCTTCCTGGAACTCGCTCATATTGATGACGATCAGGCTGTCGTCGCCGGAGAACAGCAGCTCGCTCAGCACGTGGGCGGTCTCGGTCTTGCCCACGCCCGAAGGGCCGACCAGCATGAACACCCCGACCGGCTTGTTGGGGTTGTCCAGCTTGGCGCGGCTGGTCTGGATGCGCTTGGCCACCGCGTCCATGGCGTGATCCTGGCCGACGACGCGCTTCTTCAGCTGGTCGGCGATGGTCAGGACCTGGGCGATCTCGTTCTTGACCATCCGGCCGATCGGAATGCCGGTCCAGTCGCCGACCACGGCGGCCACGGCGTCGGCGTCGACCTCGGCGAAGACCATGGGCTGGTCGCCCTGGGCCTCGCGCATCGCCGCCAGCGCCTCGTCCAGCGCGGCCTGGGCGGCGGCGGCGTCGACCGGCGCGGCGACGATGATCGGCTCGAGAACCGCCCCCTCGCTGCCCAGGATTGGCGCGTCCCCGGTCGCCAGGGCGGCGGCGGCCTCGGGCGAGGAGCCCTCCGACCGGACGACCTGGAAGGCGGCGCGCGCGGCGCGGGCCTTTTCCAGCGCGGCCTTTTCGCGGTCCCACTTGGCGACGACCTCGGCGGCGTCGGCCCGGGCCAGCTCCAGGACCTCCTTGAGCTTCTCAACCCGGCTGGCGGGACCATAGCGGCCTTCGACCTCGCGCTGGGCGATCTCGATCTCGACCTCCAGCAGCTCGACCTTGCGCTTGCGGTCCTCGACCTGGGCCGGGGTGACGTGCTGGCTGACCGCGACCCGCGCGCAGGCGGTGTCGAGCAGCGACACGCCCTTGTCGGGCAGCTGGCGGGCGGGGACGTAGCGCTGCGACAGCTTGACGGCCGCCTCGACCGCCTCGTCCAGCACGATCACGCCGTGGTGCTTTTCCATCATCGGCGCGACCGAGCGGATCATGGCGATCGCCTTGTCGGTCTCGGGCTCGCCGACATTGACGGTCTGGAACCGCCGGGTCAGGGCCGGGTCCTTCTCGAAATACTGCCGGTACTCGGCCCAGGTGGTGGCCGCGATGGTGCGCAGGCGGCCGCGGGCCAGGGCGGGCTTGAGCAGGTTGGCGGCGTCGCCGGTGCCGGCCTGGCCGCCGGCCCCGATCAGGGTGTGGGCCTCGTCGATGAACAGGATGATCGGCTTGGGGCTGGACTCGACCTCGTCGATCACCTGGCGCAGGCGCTTTTCGAACTCGCCCTTCATGCTGGCGCCGGCCTGCAGCAGGCCGATGTCCAGCGAGCGCAGGGTGACGTCGCGCAGCGACGGCGGCACGTCGCCGTCGGCGATCCGCCGCGCGAAGCCCTCGACCACTGCGGTCTTGCCCACCCCGGCCTCGCCGGTCAGGATCGGATTGTTCTGGCGGCGGCGCAGCAGGATGTCGACCACCTGGCGGATCTCGGCGTCGCGGCCGACGATCTTGTCGATCTCGCCCTTGCGGGCCCTTTCGGTCAGGTCGATCGAGAACTTGGCCAGGGCCTCGCCGTCGCCGCTCATCGGCGCGTCGCCTGGCGCGGCATATTCCGAGGACGGGGCGGCGCTGGCCGTGCCGACCTCGCTTGAGCCGGCGGTGATCTTCTCGAACTCGTCGCCCAGCTTGTCGATCTGGATCTTCCGCCACTCGGGCGAGATGTTGAACAGGGCGTTCTTCAGACCCTGCGTCTTGAGCATGCCGAACAGCAGGTGGCCGGTGCGGACCTTGCCGGCGCTGAACTGCAGCGAGGCGTAGAGCCAGCCGTTCTGGGTGGCTTCCTCGACCAGCGGCGAGAAGTCCGAGACCGCCGTCGCCCCGCGCGGCAAGGCGTCCAGGGCGGCCACGACGTCGCGGGCCAGCTTGGCGTCGTCGAGCTGGAAGCGGGTGCGGATCGCCGCCACGTCATTGCGGGAATCCTGCAAAAGCACGTGCAGCCAGTGCACCAGCTCGACATACGGGTTCCCGCGCATCTTGCAGAAGCTGGTGGCGGTTTCGATCGCCTTGAGCCCGGTGGCGTTCAGGCGCCCGAAGAGCGCGGCGCGGCTGATCTCGGCCATAATGTTCCCCCTTTTGCTGTTTTGGCCCTCAGGCCGCCTTGTGATGCATGGTCTTGCGAAGTCTGGCGTCGGAGCGTGCGACAGGCCGGCCGGGCGGGGCCAGCCAGCCCGTCAGGCCCAGGCGCGATGCGGCGTCCAGGCGGCAGGGCGGGGCCTGGCGCTCGTCGATTTCCAATTGCAGTTCCCAGTCCAGGTGGCTGGGCGCCAGGGCGTCGAGCGCCTCCTGGGCCTTGGCGTGGCTGGACTGGCCCGGCATGAAGCGCTGGTAGGCCTCCATCGAGGCGGTGCGGATCGTGACCCGAAAGGTGTCGTCGGCGACCCGGACGCGCCCGCCCAGCACCGCCCCGCGCCCCAGGCCGTTGTGCCGCCCGCCCCGCTCCGGCCCGCCCAGCCGGGTACGGTCGTTGGGCTCGACGTCGCGCCAGCGGACGACGAATTCGCTCACCTTGACCGGGGTGGCCAGCAGGTGGCTGAGGCCGTCCTGGATCGTCGCGGCGCTGCGGCGGGAGGCGAACGCGCCCGCATAGTGCAGCCGCGCCGCGGCCTTGAGCGCCGAGTCGGGCCCCGCGCCCTCCCCCGCCCCGCTCAGCAGGGCCAGATAGGCCGCGAACTGGTCGTCGCGCGGGCGCGAGGCCTGCACGGTCGGCTGGGTGTCGCCCCAGGCGCGGAAGAACAGCTGCAGCGACCGGTCGGTGAGCAGGTCCATGAACCGCCCGAACGGCTGGCGGCGGGTGTTGCGGCGCTCGTAGAAGGCGTATTCCGTTAGGTGCAGCGGCAGCGGCCCCATCGGGCCGGTCAAGCCCAGGAACAGGCTGCGCAGCCGCAGCCGGCCCGTCGCCCCGGTCTCCACCCCGTCCAGCGTGGCCGCCGGAAACTCCAGGGTCGGCGCATGGGCCAGATCGACGACGTTCTGGGCCGGCAGGCGCGAGCGCCCGACGCGGGGCTGGGTCGGGGCGCGAGCCTCCGCATCGCGCAGCACGGCCAGGAAGCCGAAGCGCTTGGGGTCGGCGCCGACCCGCCGCAGGAAAGCTAGATGGTCGGGCGCTGGCCCGTCCGTGCTGGCCAATGGACCAGTTCCCCCTGTTCTGAGCTTTCGAAGACCGTTTCCACGAACGAATTGATCGAGGCGAATTCCGCCAGGAACCGGTCGATGATCGTGGCGAAGAGAAACATCCGTCCGTTCTCGAAGCTGGCGTCTTCCAGCTTGATATGGACGCGGGTTCCGCGACCGAAGGCCAGGCGGTCGACATTGCTGACCCGCCGGGTCACGGCCTCGGAGCGGACCTGCTGGATGCCGTCGATCTGGCGGCGCATCACCGGGTCGTCCTGGCGGCCATAGAGCACCAGGTGGTCGCGCAGCAGCGAACCCTGGGCCTCGTCCTCGCCCAGCAGCGACGCATAGTTGGGCGTCAGGTGGCCGATGACCCGCCAGGCGGCGTCGTTCAGGCCCAGCGGCGGCCGCGGCCGGGTGGGGGCGCGCAGAACCTGGGCCCGCTTGACGCCGGTCGCGGAAACGCCGAACTCCGGGGCGCGGCCGGCGAACCGGATCAGTTCCGGCAGCTCGCGATTGGTCACCAGGGCGCGGACCCCGATCTCATAGACCTCGTCCAGCCGCTCCGGCGATTCCGGGGCCACCAGGCTGATCCAGGCGTCGGTGCCGACATAGTCGGTCCGGCGCTTGATCCGCTGCTCGCGGGTCGACAGCCGGCGGGGCCGCAGGCGGGTGACGTGAAACACCGCGTCGCGCCAGTCATAGAGCAGGGCCCCGGTCGCGTAGAGCGGCGGCGCCGGCCGCGCCTCGCCACCGCGGCTGAAGGTCGTCACGTCGAGCAGGCGGAAGACTTCGTAGTCCAGCGGCTTGGTCCGGTCGGGCACCACCAGATGCTCGTGGTCGTGGCGATCGGTGGGGATCCGCCCGAGGTTCATCTCGAACAGGTTGATGGCCGGGGTGCAGAACAGGCGCAGATTGTCCGGCGTGACGGTGTCGATCAGCGCCGTGCAGCCGCGCGAGAACAGCAGCACGACCTCGCAGGTCTCCTGGCAGGCGGCGAAGGCCCGCTCCAGGCCCTTCAGGTCGGCGAACAGGAACCGTTCAGGGCAAGCGAAATACTCGGCCAGCAGCCGATAGCCCCGGAACGAGCGGCCCTCGTGCGGCAGCAGCGCGCATTCGTCGGCGAAACCGTACGGCTCGGGCAAGGGCAGCCGCCGCCAGGTCGCTCCGACGGCGCTGGCGGTCGGGTCGGCCCGCGACACCACCCCGACCGCATCGCCCAGCACTTGGCGATGCAGTTCGCCGGGCACGGCCTCGGAACCGGCGAAATAGATCGGCAGCGAGGCCGGCTTCATCGCCGACAGCGGGCCGGCGGTGCTGCGGAAGCGGATGCGCAGGCCGGCCTCGGCCCGCACGCCGGCCGCGGCTGCGAAGGTCGCCACCGAGGCCCGCGACGGCAGGTATTCGGCCTCCTCGATGCGCAGCGGCAGCAGGTCGACCGCCTGGCCGGTGCGGAAGGTGCAAGCGGTGTCGTGGCCCGGCGCCGTGGCGGTCAGTTCCGTCAGGCGGGGCACCGGCTCGGCCTTGACCAGGCCCTCGTCGCTCTCGTCGGGCTCCAGGGCCACGATGCACATCGACGGCGTGGGCGACAGGTAGTTCGGCTGGATCGCCTGCAGCAGATGGTGGGTGAACTCGGGAAACTGGTCTCGGATCTTCAGCTGGACGCGGGCGTTCAGGAAGGCCACGCCCTCCAGCAGGCGCTCGACATAGGGGTCGGGGTCGTTGGGCGACTTCAGTCCCAGATAGCCGGCGACGACGTCGTGTTCCTCGCCGAACTCCCGCGCCCCTTCGCGCAGATAGACCAGTTCCTCGTTATAGATTTGAAGCAGGCGCGGATCCATGACCCGCGCCTATTCCCGCACCCGGGCCGCGCCCGTTTCGACTTCCAGGTCGGCCACGTACTGCACCGGCATGGCCTTGACCGCCGAGACCACGTCGCCGCGGATCACGAAGCTGACGGCGTATTCGCGCGACGACGACCCGATCTCGACGGTCAGGGTGGCCGGGTCGATGCGCGGCTCGAACAGCCGGACCGCCTCGTGGATCTGGTCGCTGCGGGTCTGGACCGCGGCGAGGATCGAGGCCCGCCCCGTCAGGTCGGGCACGCCGTAGTTCAGCACCGAGGACTTCACCTCCGGATAGTCGTCCAGGCTCTGGGCGGCGTCCATCTGGACGGTGTTGAGCAGCCAGTTCAGCTCGCGTCGAATGGTGCCGCGCAGCGCCTTCTCGTTGAAGCGCTCGATGGTCGACGACGAGCCCAGATTGAGCTGGGTGGCGGCGGGGTCCAGCGACACGATCTCGGCGCGGCCAGGTTCGAGCAGGTCCAGGGCGCGGCTGTCGACCACCAGCTTGTCGAACAGAGTGGGATTCAGCTTTGGCCCGGTGGTCCGACGCTCGTTCATGGCTCGCGCCCGTTCATGCGAAGTCTAGGCGACGCAGGGACAGCAGGCCGAAATCGTCGCCGGCGTTGGTCGTCCACAGGCGCTGGCCGACCGGCCGCTCGCCGCCGACGTCCTCGACCCAGGCCGTGGCGCGGCCCAGGCGAACCGCCGAATCGTCGGAAAGCTCGCTGCCGGCGTAGCGGGCGGGCAGCAGGGCCGCGGCCGACTGGCCGGACCGCAGCCGCATCTCGACCGGGTACCAGATGACGTCGCGCAGATCCCGCGGGCCCTCGCTCTTGATGGTCTCGACCGCCTCGAACGGCACCAGGCCCCAGCGGCCGGAGACGATGGCCTCGAAGCACGGGCCCAGGCGCGGATCGACATCGGAGATCCAGCTGAAACGCTCGTCGTCGCCGATCTGGCCGGGGGTGTCGCCGGCCTGGTCGAAGGCCTGGTCGCGCAATTGTTCGCCCTCGGCCCGGCGGCCGGCGGCGAAATGGCCCAGGGCCTGCGCCAACTCGCCGACCCAAGGCGAGGACGGGACCAGGACGTCGAACGGCTGGCGTCCGGCCCAGGCGTCCAGGCGCTTGCGCTCGGCGGCCATCGCCTGGTCATAGACCGTGGCCAGCATCTGGGCCTCGGCCGAGAGCGACGCCAGGGCGCGGAGCTGAGAGGAAGCCTTGTCCCAGTCGCCCATGACGGCGAGAAGTTGAAACAGGAAAAGCCGGGCGGCCTGGTCGGCCGGCGACTTCTTGACGGTGGCGACCAAGGCGGCGCGCGCGCCATCCAGATCGCCCGACTTCAATTGAAGGTCAGCAGTTTCCATCGCGGAGCAGACGGACGGAACGCGCCAGGCGCGCCCGTCCGTCCTATGTCCTTAGGACTTAGCGTTCTTGGTGATGTCCCAAGTGAACGTCTTGGCCGCGGCGGCCTTTTCGCCCTTTTGCGACTGGGCGAAGTATTCGGTCTTCACCTTGCCGAAGGCCAGGGAAACCGACTCGGTGGCGATGCCGCCCCCGTCGCTGGCGCTGTGCTGCACCGATTCCACCAGCACCTCATTGAGGGTGATGACCAGATATTCCTGGGCGTCGCCGCCGGCGCGGCGGCAGTGCAGGGTGACGACGTCGAAGTGCTCGCCCGACGCGACCGAGGTCAGCAGGGCCGCCGTCGCCGCATCAGCGTACTTCATGAAGTTGACGCTGCTGAAGCTGGCCTTGCCCGCGCCGAGACCGCCGCCGGTGCCGACGATCGTCGGGTTGGAGACACCCCAGCTGAACGAGCTGATTTCGATGCCCTTCTTTGCGGCGAAGGTGGCGTCAAGCGTTTCGCCTTCGACCTTTACGCCTTTGCCGCCCGTACCGAAGACGACGAACATATCGGAAGCCATGGGCCCCTCCAAAGTTATTTAGGTTTGACTGGGAACTTAACTACTTGGCGCCGGGGAGGCGAGATACCATCCCAAGCGAAACATCCATACCTTCGAACTGATAGTGAGGCACAAACCGGAATACGCCCCGATATTGACCGGGATTTTCCTCGTCAGGCAGGATCTGGATGTCGGCGTCCTTCAACGGACGACGAGCTTTTACTTCTTCACTCGAAGTATCTGGGGAACCGTCGATGTACTGACCGATCCACGAATTGAGGTCGGCCTGCAGCTGCGGCGCCTCGCGGTTCGAGCCCACCCAGTCGCGAACCATGCACTTGAGGTAGTGCGCGAAACGGCAGCTGGCGAACAGGTAGGGCAGGCGCGCGGCCAGGTTGGCGTTGGCCGTCGCCGCGGCGTCTTCATAGGCCTTCGGCGAGTGGACCGTCTGGGCGCCGATGAAGGTCGCCTGGTCGGTGTTCTTGCGGTGGATCAGGGCCATGAAGCCGGCCTTGGACAGCTCGCCCTCCCGGCGGTCGCTGATCGCGATCTCGGTGGGGCACTTGGCGTCGACGCCGCCCTCGTCGGTCGGGAAGGTCGCCGTGGGCAGGCCTTCGACGGTGCCGCCGGATTCCACGCCGCGGATGCGGGTGGTCCAGCCATAGGTCTTGTGGGCGTCGGTGATGCGCGCCGCCAGGGCGTAGGAGGCGTTGACCCACAGGTGGTTGTCGTGGGCGCCGCTCGACTCTTCCTCGAAGGCGAATTCGTCGACGGGGTTGGTCTTGGCGCCATACAGCGGCCGGCCCAGGAAGCGCGGCATGGTCAGGGCCATGTAGCGGCTGTCGGACATGTCGCGGAACGAGCGCCAGGCCATGTAGTCGATGGCTTCGAACTGCTTGCCCAGGTCACGCGGATTGGCCAGTTCCTGCCAGCTCTGCATGCCAAGCATGTTGGGCGAGGTGCCGGCGATGAACGGCGCGTGCGCCGCCGAGGCGATCTTGCACAGGCCCTTCATGATCTCGACGTCGGGGCCGGTGTGGTCGAAATAGTAGTCGCAGGTGAAGGCGCCGAACGGCTGGCCGCCCAGTTGCCCGAACTCGGCCTCGTAGATCTTCTTGAACAGCGGGCTCTGGTCCCAGGCCGCGTCCTTGTACTGACGCAGCATCTTGCGCGTCTCGTCCTTGGAGATGTTCAGGACGCGGATCTTCAGATCCTTGCCGGTGGCGCTGTTCATCACCAGGTAGTTCAGGCCCCGCCAAGCCGATTCCAGCTGCTGGAAATCGGGGTGGTGCATGATCTCGTTGATCTGGGTCGAAAGCGTGCGGTCGAGCGCCGCGATCATGCCTTCGATGGTGATGTAGACGTCGTCGCTGATCACCGCCGCGTCGCCGAGCGCCTGCTGCGCCAGGGTCTGCACGGCCTGCTCGATCCGCGACTTCTTGGCGTCGGTGTTCGGCTTGAATTCCTTGTGGAGCAGGGCCGCGAAATCGTCCGACGTTTCCGTCTGGACTGCCCCGCCCTGGAGTTCACCTTCGTTCAACATAGCGTTATCTCGCCCCTGAAAGTCGTGCGGTTGCGGTCGATCGCACCTCGTCCGGACCGAGGCGATCGACCATCCTTAGGCGTATCAGGCCTGGTCGGAGCCGGTGTCGGCGGGCGGCGCCTTGGCGGCAGCCAGCGACTTCATCAGCTCGGGATCCTTCAGGACCTTGTCCAGCAGGTCCTGGGCGCCGTCCTTGCCGTCCATGTAGGCCATCAGGTCGGACAGCTCCTGCCGCGCTTCCAGCAGCTTGGCCAGGGCCGGAACCTGCTTGGCCACCGCGCCGGGGGTGAAGTCGTCCATCGACTTGAAGGTCAGGTCGACGCCGAGCTTGCCGCCCTCTTCGGTCAGGGTGTTGTTGACCTGGAAAGCCGCGCGCGGCGCGATGGCTTCCATCCGCTGTTCGAAATTGTCCATGTCGAACTCGGAGAAGTCGCGCTTGTCGAGCTGCTTCTTCTCCACCAGCGACTTGCCCGAAAGGTCGGACATCACGCCCATGACGAAGGGCAGTTCGACCTTCTGGCGCGAGCCGTAGGTCTCGACTTCATATTCGATATGAACTCGCGGCGCGCGATTTTCCTTGATGAAACGCTGACCGGTTTTCGACATCCACGCCCCCTAAAATTTACGTCGCGCTCCGCGCCGTATTTTGCCGATCGACGTTAGACCAAACGTTGATCGCGTTCAACGGACTTACTCTCGCGCTTGCCAGCAAAACGCAGTT
>Ga0136846_1222531_pt1 | contig 10105 bp, 9 predicted proteins | sample HopSoiMetagenom2_FD_96841 | JGI IMG/M metagenome (GOLD analysis project Ga0136846, IMG submission 96841) | Grasslands soil microbial communities from Hopland, California, USA - 2 Assembly 2016 (version 4) | ecosystem: Environmental > Terrestrial > Soil > Grasslands | place: USA: Hopland... | reverse complement strand
GTCGCGGTGATCGGCGCCAACCGGGACCGGCACGGCGTGGGCAACGCGATTCTGCGCAACCTGCGCGACGGCGGGTTCGACGGCGCGCTCTACGCGGTCAATCCGCACGCCGGGCAGATCGAATCCGTTCCCTGTTTCGGCACCATCGGCCAAGTGCCCGGTCCGGTGGACCTGGCGGTGATCGCCGTGCCCGCGCGGGCCGTCTCCGGTGTGCTGGAAGAGTGCGCGGCCAAGGGCGTCGGCGCGGCCATCGCGGTGTCCGCGGGCCACCCCCGGCTGGAGGACTCCGAATCCGCCGGCCGGCGGCTCGCCCACTACGCCCGCAACCACGGCATGCGCCTGGTCGGCCCGAACTGCATGGGCCTGCTGCGCCTGAAAGCCGACGCGCACCTGGTCGCGACGTTCTCCCCGACCGTGCCGGGTCCCGGCCGGGTCTCCATGGCCAGCCAGTCCGGACCGCTGGGCCTGGCGGTGCTGGATCATGCCCGGCGCCTCGGCCTGGGCTTTCGCGACTTCGTCTCGCTCGGCGACTCCGCCGACGTCTCCTCCAACGACCTGCTTCACCTGTGGGAGGCGGACAGCGCCACCGGCGTGGTGCTGCTCCACCTGGAGCGCTTCGGCAACCCGCGCAAGTTCGCCCGGATCGCCCGCCGCGTCTCCGCGCGCAAGCCGGTGATCGCCGTCGCCCCGGGCCCGGCGCCCGCCTCCGGCCACGGCGGGCCCGGCGGCCCCGCGCGGCCCTCCGACTCCGACGCGGCCATGAGCGCCCTGTTCGCCCAGGCCGGACTCATCCGCGCCCGCACGATGCAGGAGATGTTCGACACGGCGCTGCTGCTGGCCAACCAGCCGGAACCGGCGGGCCGGCGGGTGGCGGTGCTGACCAACGCCGGAGGCCCCGGCACCCTCACGGCCGCGGCGTGCCGGGCGGCGGGGCTGCTCCTGGCCGAACCCGGCGCCGCGACCTACCGCGAGATCGGCTCGGCGGTCGGCTCCTGGGCCGCCGAGGGCAATCCGGTGGATCTGACCCCGATGGCCACCGCGGCGCACTACCGGTCGGCGATGACCGCGCTGCTCGCCGACGCCGCGGTGGACGCGCTGATCGTGCTGTTCATGCCTCCGCTGGTCCGGGACGCCGAAGCCGTCGCCGAGGCCCTGGTCCAGGCCGGCGCCCGGTTCCCGGACAAGACCGTGGCCGCAAGCTTCCTGTCCATGGACGGCGTACCGGACCTGCTGCGCGGCGCCGGACGCGCCATTCCCAGCTACCTGTTTCCCGAGTCGGCCGCCGTCGCGCTGGGCCACGCCGCGGCGTACGGGGCCTGGCGCGCCCAGGCCGCCGGTGTGGTCGCCGAACCCGCGGGGGTCGATCGCGCCCTGGCCCGGGAACTGGTGGAAAGGCACGGCCCCGGACGCCCCGACCCGGACCTGACCGCCGAGTTGCTCGGCTGCTTCGGTCTACGGCTCGCCGGGGCCGCGCACCGCCCGTCCCCGGAGGGCCAGGACGTCACGATAGGCGTGGTGACGGACGCGACCTTCGGCCCCGTGGTGACGTTCGGCCTGGCCGGGGAGTACGCCGAACTCCTGGGCGACCTGGCCTTCCGCATCACCCCGATCAGCGATCGGGACGCGCGCGAGATGATCGGCTCGGTGCGCGCGTACGACCTGCTGGCCGGGCGCCGGGGCCGGCCGCCGGTGGACATCGACGCTTTGGTGGACGTCGTGCTGCGCGTGTCGGCGATGGTGGAGGCGCTGCCGGAGCTTGCCGAACTCGACGTCCGCCGCCTGCGCGTCGGTCCGCCGGGCAGCGGCGCCGTGCCGCTGGAGGCTACCCTCCTGCTGGCGGACCCGATCGCCGTCCGGGTCCCGATCGAATCCACGCTCGGGAACTGAGCGCCCACCGGACACACCAGGACAAGGAGGCCGAGCGGTGCCGCCGTCAGCCGTCAGCCAGGCCTCGGAGCGAACGAAGATCATGGAGGCGGCCTACCGGATCCTGGCCGAGAACGAGGGCGCCGCGATCTCGATCGCCGGCGTCCTGTCCGCCGCCGAGCTGTCCACCCGGGCGTTCTACCGGCACTTCGACTCCAAGGACGGCCTGCTGCTCGCGATGTTCCGCCAGGACGCCGACCGGGTGCTGGCCGAACTGCAGACCGCCGCGGCCACCGCCGCGACGGCGACGGAGGCGCTGCGCGCTTGGATCGGCGGGATGCTGCGGCTCACCGGCGACCCCCGGCGCCGGCGACGCGCGCTGGTCCTGGACTCCGCCGAGGTGAACCGGGCCAAGGGCTACCGCGCCGAGCGGGCCAGGTACGAGGCCGCCGAGGTCGCGGCACTCGCCCAGATCCTGCATCGCGGCCACGCAGAGGGCTCCTTTCCGCTGGCCCGGCCGGCCGCGGACGCCGCGTACATCAGGGCCGCGCTGCACCAGGCGGTCAGCGAACAGCTCACGCAGAGCGCGGCGATCGGCGCCGATGAGGCCGCCGAGCGGCTGCTCGACTTCTCCTTCCGCGCCCTCGGGGTGCCGGCATCCGCCCGCCCGTGAAATCCTGGTTCTCACCTCGGCCCGATCGATCATAGACATCCAGCGTTGACACCTGGCCATCGCCGAGCGATAGTGAAAACGCGATTTTCACCACGCCGCGACATGGAGGTCTGAACCGTGCAGAAGATCTGGGCGAACTCCGGCGACTCGCACTTCCTGGAGCCCGAAGACCTGTGGCGCGAAAGCCTGCCGCCGCGGCTGGCCGAGCTCGTGCCGCGCGCCGAGAAGGACGCGGACGGCGAGTGGGAGACCGTGCACATCGACGGCATGTCCTTCCGCCGCAAGCTGCCCACCGGCAAGACCGCCGAGTTCCTGGAGGCCACACACCGCGCACCGGGGGCGCGGGACGTGGCGCTGCGGATGAAGGACCTGGACCAGGAGGGCGTGTGGGCCGAACTGACCTTCCCCTCCCTGGGGTTGTGGAGCTCATCGTTCCGCACTCCGGAGGTTCTGCGCGAGGCGCTGCGGGTCAGCAACGACTGGGCGTTCGAAACCCTGGAGAAACACTCGCCGCGCCTGGTGACGGCCGGCCAGGTCTCGACCCTGGACATCGGCGACGCGGTCGCCGAACTCGAACGGATCGCCGAGATGGGCTACCGCGCCGTGTACCTGCCGGTCGCGCCGCACCCGATGCAGAAGGACTACAACCGGGACGAGTGGGAGCCGTTCTGGACGGCGCTGGAGCGCACCGGGCTGGTCCTGGCCTTCCACATCGGAACCGACCCGGTGGACCTGAGCAAGGGCGCCGCGGCCGGAGTGGTCCACCGGGGCCCGGGCGGCGCCGTGCTGAACTACACCGAGACCACGTTCGGCGGCCAACGGGCGGTGATGAAGCTCGTCGCCTCGGGCGCACTGGACCGCCACCCAGGAATCAAGGTCCTGATCTCCGAGGGCGGCGCCACCTGGGTGCCGTTCGTCGCCGACCGGATGGAGGAGGGCTACCGCCAGCACGCGATGGCGGTGCGTCCCAAGCTCGACCGTTCGCCGCGGGAGATCATCTACTCGCAGGTCTACGCCTCGTTCCAGCACGACCGGTCCGCGGTCGCCGCGGCCACGTACATGGGCTACGACAAGGTGCTGTGGGGTAGCGACTACCCCCATATGGAAGGCACGTACGGGCACACCCAGGAGACACTGCACCAGCTGTTCGACGAGGCGGACCCGGTGGTACGCGAGCGCGTGACGGTCGGGGCGTTCCGGGAACTGTTCCCCACCGTGCCGCCGGTGCCCGCCGCCGCGATCGCCTGAGGCGGAAGGCTGACGCGCGTGAGCGACGACAACGTCATGTACGACTCCCCCACCGAATTCCTGCACGAGGCGGCCCAGCACGCGGGCGAGTGCGTCGCGCAGTCGGTCATCCCGCAGGACGGCGGCACCTACCGGTGCGCCTGCTCCTGCGGGCACTGGGAGCGCACGGCACCCAGTCGCGACGAAGGTCTGCGGCTGGCCCGCGAACATACCGGCTCAGTGATCCGGCAGACGGTGGCCTGATGGACATCGACTATCCGGCCGAGGCCGAGCAGTTCCGCGGCGAGGTCCGGGCTTTCCTGGCCGAACATCTGCCCGCGGACTGGACGGGCATCGGCGCCCTGGACGAGGAGCCCGCGTGGGACTTCGCGCGGCAGTGGCGCTCGCTGCTGGCCGAGCGCGGCTATCTGTCGGTCACCTGGCCGGTGGAGTACGGCGGCCTGGGCCTGTCCAAGCTGCACCACGTGGTGCTCGTCGAGGAACTGGCCCGCGTCGGCGCGCCCTGGGGGATGCCCCACGACACCTTCGGCGTGAAGATGCTCGGCAGGACCCTGCTGCAGTGGGGCACCGAGGAGCAGAAGCGGGAGTTCCTGCCCCGCATCCTGGACGGAAGCCAGGTGTGGTGCCAGGGCTACTCCGAGCCCGGCGCGGGCTCGGACCTGGCGTCGCTGACCACCAGGGCGCACCGGGACGGCGAGGAGTGGGTGATCAACGGCCAGAAGGTGTGGACCTCCGGCGCGCACCAGGCCGACTGGATCTTCGCGCTGGTCCGGACCGACGCCGCCGCCAGGCCGCACGCCGGGATCTCGTTCCTGCTCGTACCGCTGGACCAGCCGGGCGTTCAGGTGCGCCCGTTCCGGATGCTGACCGGCCAACCGCACTTCAACGAGGTCTTCTTCACCGATGCCCGGACCGGCGCCGACCGGGTGGTCGGGGCGGTGAACGACGGCTGGAACGTCGCCCAGAGCCTGCTCGGCGTCGAGCGGGGCGAGGAGGCGGCCACCAACCCGATCCTGTTCCGCGCCGAACTCGAACGCCTCATCGAGCTGGCCAAGCGGTACGGCAAGGACCAGGACCCGCTGATCCGCCAGCGGATCGCCTGGTGCTGGTCGAAGGTCGAGATCATGCGCTACCTCGGCTACCGCACGCTCACCGGCTGGCTCAAGGGCGCGCCCGCGGGTCCGGAGTCGTCCATCGCGAAGCTGTACTGGAGCGAGTACCACACGAAGGTCACCGACCTCGCGATGGACATCATGGGCCTGCACGCCCAGGTGATCGAGGGCCGGGCGCCGTTGCGGACCTACCGGACCGACGATCCCGGCGCGGCCGGCACCTCGGGCTCCTGGACCACGACGTATCTGATCGCGCGCTCCGGCCCCATCTACGCGGGAACGTCCCAGATCCAGCGCAACATCATCGCGGAGAAGGTGCTGGGACTGCCCAGGGAGCCGCGCGCGCTCGCCGAGGGCTGAGTCGCGCACGGGCGGAGCCGGACCGCCGGCCGGCCCGCCCGATCAGCCCCGTGTCCGGCTCAGTCCGGAGAAGCGGGGCTGCCGCTTCTCCAGGTAACTCACCACGCCCTCGCGGTAGTCGGGGGCTTTCTTCGCCTCGGCGAGCAGCGTACGGGCGGCTTCGACGCCTTCGAGGAATCCGCGGTTCTGGTCGTCCCGCAGCTGGTGCTTGATCAGGGACATCGCGTAGGGGCTGGCCAGGGTGGCGAGCTCGGTCGCGTAGGCGATCGCGGCGGGGAGCAGTTCGCCGGGTTCGCGGACGTGGTCGACCAAGCCCATCTCCAGGGCTTGGGCGCCGGTCACCTTGCGGGAGGACAGCAGCAGGTCCGCGGCGCGGCCGTAGCCGACGATGCGCGGAAGCAGCCAGCTCACTCCGTCCTCGGCGACGAGGCCGCGGCGGCTGAACGCGGCGGCGAACCCGGCCAGTGGGGCGGCGAAGCGGACATCGCACATCAGGGCCTGGTTGAAGCCAATCCCCGCGCAGGCGCCGTTGACCGCGGCCACGACCGGCTTGTCGAGCAGCATCGGGCGGATGCGCGGCGGCAGCTGATCCGCGGGCCAGGGACGCGCTCCGGAGGAGGCGCCATCGAGGACTGACATGTCCATGCCCGGACAGAAGCTGCGCCCGGCGCCGGTGAGGACCACCGCGCGCACGTCGGGGTCGGACTCGGCACGGTCGAACAGTTCGTTGTAGAGCAGTTCCATCTCTAAGGTCCAGGCATTGTGGTGCTCTGGCCGATTGAGCGTCAGGACGAGAACGCCCTGCCGGGTCAGTTCGCTCAGGATGACCGGGGTCGACGTCGGTCTCATCTGGACTGCTTCCTGTTCGGTCCCCGCCACGGTCTGGCTCAATTCTCGGCCCCGGTGTCGGGACCCGCGAGCTCGCGGAGCACTTCGGCGGTGTGCTGGCCGAGCGCCGGGGCGCCCGAGCGCGGCCGGCCGTCCACGCCCCAGAAGTTCACCGGGCCGGCGACGGTGCGCAGGGGCGGGGTGCCGCCCATCCCCGGCTGCTGGACGAAGGCTCCGATCGCCTCGGCCTGCGGGTCGGCGACCACCTCGGCCAGGGTCTGCACCGGAGCCCACCACACGCCCTCGGCGTCGAAGCGCTCGGCCCAGCCGGCGAGCGTCCGGCCCGCGAACTCGGCGTCGAGCTCGGCTATCAGCTCGCGCACGTGGCCGCGGCGGGCGCGGTTGGTGGCGAACCGCTCGTCCGCGCCCAGATCCTCGCGGCCCAGCGCCTTGAGCAGGCCCGGCCAGTGCCGGTCGCCCTCCAGCGCGACCAGCCAGAACCAGCGCTCGTCCCGGGTCCGGTAGCAGTTGTACAGCGGCGATTCGTGCTCGGCCCGCGGACGGGTGCGGCCGCGCTTGCCGAAGTGGTTCTGCAGCGCCAGGTCGTTGCCGATCGCGTAGGTACCGGAGCGCAGCAGGCTGACATCGACGACGGCGCCCTCACCGGTTCGTTCCCGCTGCAGCAGCGCGGCCAGCACTCCGGCCACCAAGTTCACCGCGGCCGCCCGGTCGCCGAGGCCCGGACGGATGCCCGGCGGCGGCTCACCGGCCGGGTTGAGCATGGCGGCGATGCCGGGACGCGCCCAGAAGGCCGAGACGTCGTAGCCGGCCCGGTCCCGCTCCGGACCCGTCCAGCCGTAGCCGGTCAGGGTGCCGACCACGAGCCGCGGGTAGCGCTCGCGCAGGCTGTCGGGGTCCAGGGCCAGCCGTTCCAGGGCACCGGGGCGCAGATTGGTGATGAACGCGTCGGCCCGCTCCAACAGGCCGCCGAGCGCCGCCCGGCCCTCGTCGGTGCGCAGGTCCAGGACCACGCCGCGCTTTGCCCGGTTGTCCGTCTCGAAGGGCGGAGAGCCTTCGACGTCCTGGCCCACGTGCTTGAGCGTGTAGCGGTTGGGGTCCCCGCCCGGCGACTCCACCTTGACCACGTCCGCGCCCCAGTCCCCGAGCAGCGCGGCGGCGGCCGGGGCGGCCACCCACATCCCCAGCTCGACGACGCGGTATCCATCCAAAGGCCGCACCGGGCCACCTCCTTCAGGCCGAGGCCTCCATCGACCCGGAACCAGGATCATCTGAACCAGTATCATCATTCAACTAGTCAAAACTATCTAACTATATATAGCATGAGCTCGCAAGGCTGGGACCGGCGCCGCGAGACGAGCCCGGACGCCAGAGGAGCCCCAGACCGCAGGAGGATCACGTGACCGACCGGTACAAAGCGTTCACCAGCCTCGTCTTCGAGCGCCCCGCCCCCGGCGTGCTGCGCATCGTGCTGGACGCCCCGAACCTCAACGCGGTCGGCCCGGTGATGCACCGCGAGCTCGCCGACATCTGGCCGGTCATCGACCGCGACCCGGACACCCGGTCGGTGCTGGTGCAGGGTGCCGGCCGGGCGTTCTCCGCCGGCGGCACCTTCGACTCCGTCGAGGACATCGCCGCCGACTACGCGGTCCGGGCCCGGGTGATGCGCGAGGCCAGGGACATGGTCTACGGGGTGCTCGACTGCTCCAAACCGGTCGTCGCGGCCATCCACGGACCGGCCGTCGGCGCCGGGCTGGTGATCGGCATGCTCGCCGACATATCGATCGCGAGCCGCACCGCGAAGATCGTCGACGGGCACACCCGGCTCGGGGTCGCCGCCGGGGACCACGCCGCGATCTGCTGGCCGCTGCTGTGCGGCATGGCGAAGGCGAAGTACTACCTGCTCACCTGCGAGGTGCTGACCGGCGAGGAGGCCGAGCGGATCGGCCTGGTCTCCAAGTGCGTGGACGACGACGCGATACACGCCGAGGGGCTGCGCGTGGCCGAGTCCCTGGCCGCCGGGTCGGCGAGCGCGATCAGCTGGACCAAGCGCTCCCTCAACCACTGGTACCGCACCGCCTCGCCGATCTTCGAGGCCTCACTGGGCCTGGAGTTCCTCGGGTTCGGCGGCCCGGACGTCGCCGAGGGGGTCGCCTCGCACCGGGACAAGCGCAAGCCCGACTTCGCCGGCCGCACGACGATCGACCTGTAAGGCGCGACACGCCAGTTGGGAGAGACGATGGCGATCAGTGAGAGCACCGTGGGTCCGGCCCAGGCCGAGCCCTTCATCCGAGGGCTGACGTACGAGCAGATGCCGGTCGGCCAGGTCTTCCGCACCGCGCGGCGCACGGTGACCGAGACCGACCTGGTCAACTTCATCACCTGGGGCGGCTACAACGAGCCGCTGTTCTGGGACGACTCGCACGCGGCGGGCGGCGGCTACACCGGCCGCCTCATTCCCGGCGCCATGACCTACAGCCTCGCCGAAGGCCTGGTGGTGCAGACGCACGTGCTGCACGGGACCGGCCTGGCCATGCTGGAGATGGAGTTGAAGATCCTCAAGCCGGTCTACGTGGGCGACACGCTGTACGCGATCGTGGAGACGACCGGCTCGCGAGCGACCAGCGACGGCCGGCGCGGCGTGGTCTCCACCCGCGTCGGGGTGCGCAATCAGCACGACGAGGAAGTGCTGGTCTACACGCCGGTCCGGCTCATCAGGGGCAAGGACTATCAGGCCCCCGGCGAAGCCTGATCCACCGCCCCGGCCGGGGGCGCCAGGCTCCCGGCCAGGTCCGCGATATCGGTGAGCATCGCGACGGCGCGCGGCGAGAAGTCGTAGCCGGACAGCGGATACCCGTTGCTCAGCAGGACGAAGGACACGCCGCTGTCCGGGTCCAGGAAGCCGATCTGATACGCCGCCCCGGTGTTGCCGAACGTCGCCGGGGAACCGGTGGCCGGCATGCCGCTGCCCGCCTCCGGTCCGGCGACCGTGACGAACAGGCCCATTCCGGTGCGGCGGCCGCCGCCACCGTGGTTCTGGGAGCCGTGCGGCACCGCGGCGAACCGCAGCCGGGAGCCCTCCGCGACGGCGCCGGGCCGCCAGAGCCCTGAGGTGCGCAGCGCCTGGTAGTACAGCGCCAGGTCCTCCGCCTTGGCCACGACCGCGTGACTGGGATCGCCCGCGGCCAGCACGCGCGGATCGGCCAGGTACCACGGGCCCCACGGATCAGGCTCCTGATCGTCGCGCCGGTCGGTGGCGCTCATCGGCGCGACGCTGCCGGCCTGGTCCTGGACCGGGACGCCGAGCTCGATCGAGTCCAGGCCCAGCGGGCCGGTGATCCGCTCGCGCAGGTAAGCGCCGAGGGTGAGCCCGGTGCGCCGTTCGACGATCTCCGCGATGACCCAGCCCGCCGAGGTCAGATGGAACTGGAAGCGCGCACCCGGCTCGTAGTCCAGCCGCCACTTGGCGAAGGCGGCGAGCCGCTGCTCGCGGTCGAGCATCTTCGGGAAGCCGAGCGGGGCGAGCGGGAAGCCGGCCGTATGCGTGAGTACGTGTTCGACCGTGACGGCGCCCTTGCCGTTGGCGTCGAACCCGGGAATGATCTCCGCTACCGGCTCGTCGACGGCGAGCAGCCCGTCGCCGATGAGCTTCCACACCGCCGCGGCGACCACCGACCGGCCGACGGACTGGGTGACATAGCGGGTTCGCACGCCGACGGACGCGCCCCAGGCGCGCGAGGCGACCAATCGGCCGTGCCGGGCCACGGCGACCTGAGCCGACGGCAGCGGGCCGCCCTCGACCTCCCGCCCGATCCGGTGCAGCAGCGCGTCGAGCCTTTCCCCGGCCACGCCGGCGTCGCCCGCCTCGACGATCGCCCGGCCCATCGCCCCGGTCATGGCACCATCCGTCCTGTCAGGTCGGTAGTCGGTCGGTAGTTGTCAGCAGTTGTCAGTAGCTGCGAAGTCCCATGCTGCGCGCGATGCTGTTGCGCTGGATCTG
>Ga0136846_1220578_pt1 | contig 10105 bp, 6 predicted proteins | sample HopSoiMetagenom2_FD_96841 | JGI IMG/M metagenome (GOLD analysis project Ga0136846, IMG submission 96841) | Grasslands soil microbial communities from Hopland, California, USA - 2 Assembly 2016 (version 4) | ecosystem: Environmental > Terrestrial > Soil > Grasslands | place: USA: Hopland... | reverse complement strand
TCGGACAGTCTCCGCTTTGGCGCTTACTAATGTAGCGTCGGTTTAGTGTGTAATACGGGCGCGGCCCTTGTTACGGCGGCGCTTGATAAGGGCACGACCTGCACGGCTAGCCATGCGCTTCATGAAGCCATGTACTTTAGAGCGGTGGCCCTTCTTTGGTTGATACGTTCGTTTTGGCATACTGCTTTCACTCTACCGCAAGTTGGAGCAATGGACAACAAGTCCACTCGCCTCCTCATGCTAGTTATTTCATATTACATTGCTACAACAAGTAGAAATAACAATGTTTAACCCCGTTACTATAGCAAGTTTTCCACGATTAGCCAAGTATTTTCCACAGTTTTCAAGAGAGAGATATAAACTGTGGAAAACTTAACCCCTATTATTGCTTATTTGGCAAAGATTACTTTTTGACATCGTTTAAGGTGTGGAAAAGTCCCTTGCTTTACGGTATATTTGCTTGTAGACAACTTGTGAATGGAAAAGAAGTGAGGGTACCTGTCGTTGTGCAGAACAGCTTGTGGCAAGCAGTTTTAGGGGAAATTGAGTTATCTGTTTCTCGTGGAAACTTTATTACGTGGTTTAAAAACACGACATTACTCCGTCAGGATGACGAGAATATTACTATTGGCGTGCCCAATGTATTCATCAAGCAACAGTTGGAGCGGAAGTACAACGACCTAATTGCCGACACCTTACGCAAGAACGGCGCGGCACCGACCAAGATCGAATACAAGATCCACACGGCACTCAAAAACGCTGCCAGCTCTTCAGGCTCTGCAAACAAACAGCAGCAAGAAGAAACCATTATCCTAACACCATCCAAGCCCGCTTCGCGTTCAACCGTATCGCGTCCGCAACCCAGCTCCAATACACTGACCCATAACTATCGCCAAGGCCTAAACGAGAAGTACACATTCGAAAACTTCATAGTTGGATCCGGTAACGAGCTCGCCTATGCCGCCTGTCAGGCGATCGCCGCCCAACCTGGTACCAAGTACAACCCGCTCTTTCTATATGGTGGCGTGGGCATTGGTAAGACACACTTGATCCAAGCTGTCGGCAACACCGTTATGACCACTAGGCCTGGTTCACGCATCGTATATGTTTCCAGTGAGCAGTTCCTCCAGGAATTCGTGGATGCAGTTAGATATAAAAAGAATACTGACTTCGCTGATCGCTATCGCAGCGCTGACGTGCTTATCGTCGACGACATCCAATTCATTGCCGGTAAAGAAAAGGTTCAGGAAGAATTCTTCCATACTTTTAATGCCCTACACCAAGCTAATAAACAGATTATCATCAGCAGTGATCGGCCGCCACGCGAGATTACGCCGCTCGAGGAACGCCTTCGCTCGCGCTTTGCCTGGGGAATGAGCATCGACATGCAAATCCCCGACCTCGAAACCCGTACTGCAATCATCCAGACCAAAGCTCACACACACGGCACTGAGATCTCTACTAATGTCGCTGAATATTTGGCCAGTAGCGTACAGACCAACATTCGCGAGCTGGAAGGAGTACTAAACCAGCTGCTTGCCTTCTGTGAAATGCGCGGCGTAGCACCTGACATTGGCGTAGCTACAAGTCTGCTAGGTTCCGGCCAGACTAGACCAAAACACATCAGTGCTAAGCAGATAATTGAACGTACCGCCCGTCATTTCCAGATTCCAATGGAAGACATCATGGGGCCAAAGCGAGATAAAGACATTGTCGTTCCCCGCCAAGTAGCCATGTATATGCTCCGTAGCGAACTGCACCTCAGCTTCCCCAAGATTGCTCGTGAACTAGGCCGCAAAGACCACACGACCGCCATCCACTCAGTAGAGAAAATCGAAAAAGAATCACAATTTGATGCAGAACTTCGTGATGCAATAACTCAGATCAAGGAGCGCCTACATGTGTAATGCCTGTGTACAACCAGTGCAAACCCTGTCAAAAAGCCATGGACTTGAACACAATATTTACGCACAAGCTCCTGGTACAAATAGTAGGCATGGGCACAACCACCGACTTTCCGCTACTTCTACACATCGCTTTACCCACGGGTTATCCACCCAAAATAATGACAATTTTAATCCGTTAGACCGAACGTTATCCACCCTATGCACAGGGCCTATAACTAAAGACAACTAATTATATAAACTTAAAAAGATACTAATAATAGGGGACAAGAATGAAACTCCAAGTAACACAGGAAAATCTGAATAAGGCACTAGGGACTGTTGCACGTGTTGCTAATACTCGCGGCACCCTTCCTGTCTTAGCTAACGTACTTATCAAGACAGTTAATAACCGATTGAGTATCGCAGCAACTAACCTGGACATCGCAATTACCCACTATATTGGTGCAAAAGTATCAGAAGATGGTGCTATTACCGTCCCTGCCCGCTTGATGCAGGATTTCGTAAGCAGCTTGCCGGGTGGCGTCATCGATCTTGACCTCGATGAGTACAAACTTAATATTGCCACTGACAAGTACCAGTCAGTGATTAATGGTGTTTCTGCTGAAGAGTTTCCTGTTATGCCAGCTATCGAGAATGGCAAGAGCTGGACGGTGGCTGGGACAGTACTTAAGCGGAGCTTGCAGCAAGTAGTAATGGCGGCATCAGGTGATGAAGCCCGTCCAGTACTTACCGGCGTACTTGTCCATACCACTGAAGGCAGGCTGTATATGGCTGCTACCGATAGTTATCGCCTGGCCGAAAAAGAGTTGGCCGAGAATCCCGAAGAGATAGAGCTGCTTATTCCCGGCTCTGCCATGCAGGATTTGCTTCGCATTCTGAACGATTTTGAGGGCGATGTGAGCGTTACTAACGACGATCAGCAGGTTCTGTTCCGTGTAGGCGACGTAGAACTGGTAACGCGCCTAATTGAGGGTAAGTACCCTGACTATCGCAAGCTTATTCCACAGCAATTTGCAGTGACCTCTAATCTAAAACGTGCCGACCTCTTGAACGTAACCAAAGTATCGAGCTTGTTTGCCCGCGAAAGTGCAGGCAGCATTACAATTAACGTAGATGAAGAATCACAACAACTTAGTATCCGTTCCGTTGCCTCGCAGCTTGGTGAAAACGTTGCAACTGCTGACGCAAAAGTTACCGGCACCGGTGTTATTACCCTGAATTCCCGCTATCTTTTGGATGCACTACATGCGCTTAGCGGTGATGACGTGACCTTCTCGTTCAATGGCAAGCTGGAGCCGACCGTAATCCGCGACCCTGCAAGTGAGGATTACACGCATATCATCATGCCCCTAAAGTCGTAGAACACTTGTACAATATACATAATGATTTCGACAATCCGACTGCAGCACTTTCGGTCGTACGATGACGTCACATTCAAGCTAGATCCTGGTGTGAATATCATCGTTGGACCAAATGCCAGCGGCAAGACCAACTTGCTGGAGGCTGTGCTTGTAGTTGCCCGTGGAAGCTCATATCGAGCCAAGGATGCTGAACTAGTACAGCATAATGCCTTATGGACGCGCCTCGATGCCAGCCTGCCCGACCATGAACGCATCGTGAAGATAAAACTTGAGCCAACACCCAGTAAAACCTTCGAGATGGACGAGCAGATCATAACCATACTGCACCAAAGCCGTACGTTGCCTGTGGTGCTGTTTGAGCCTAACCACCTGATGCTTTTAAGCGGTTCTCCGGATTTACGTCGTACGTTCCTGGACGACCTAATTGAACAGACAGAAGCCGGGTATGGAGCTACTCGACGTCATTACAAGCGTGTTTTGGCTCAGCGGAATGCGTTACTCAAGAAGAACCCTAAAGGCCTGGCCGAACAACTTTTCGTATGGAACGTCCGACTTAGTGAGCTCGGCGGTAAGATGGCACGGGAACGCCAGGCGCTCATTAAGCGGTTTGGAAGTCGTGTCGGTGAGTTATATGGCTCGTTGTCAGGTCGAGGTAATAAAATTGAACTTTCATATGCCTCGCAATTTCCGTCTGAGTCATACGAGACCGCGCTGCTCCACAAACTTGAGTCGAACCTAGAACTTGACGTACTACGTGGCTTCACGGCTTCAGGACCCCACCGTGACGACCTGAAGGTCATGATTGACGGTCATGAGGTGTCAGAAACTGCTTCACGCGGCGAATCAAGGACTATTGTCTTAGCTCTTAAAATTCTAGAACTACAATTGCTCGAAGAAATCCGCGGCACCAAGCCAATACTATTGCTGGACGATGTGTTCAGCGAACTAGACGCGGTGCGACGCCAAGCCCTCACCTCTTTTGTTGCGGATCATCAGACGTTCATTACTACTACCGACGCAGACATTGTTGCTGACCATTTTGATGGCAGCAACAGCATCGTTTTAACCCATGACTAGTCTATTTTGTCCTGTAGCGACTTTCCTGAGATAACCCCAGAATCGTAGAGTTGCTGATCGGTTGTGCTGTAGATGATTGTTTGGACGGACTCAAGATCATCGTAGTAGTTTAACGTGACCTTATACGTGTCTTTTAGATTGACTTTAATACGGAAGTTGATTGTACCAAAACCACTGGTGCTATTGGGGTCGTACGGCACGGGTACAATACTGTCAGATATTACAGCGATTCTAGTCGTTCCCTTGCTTTGCCCACCAAAATGACTATAGAGTGCGAATTTAAGGCTATCCTCTTGCTCGAGGCTAATGCCATCGTCTATAAGAACACTAGTGCCGGCAATGTTTGGTGCATCGGTATTAGTACCGTAATTGTCGTTATCCTTTCCTGGAGGATCAGATATCGTTGAGTCACTGTCAGGGTCATAGGTTTGACCTTTGTCGATTTGGGTGGCCGGTTTATCGGCGTCATTTTTTCTATTAACGGTAATAGCGGTAATAACCAAAAGGAGAAATACTGCTAGCGCGATGATGACTTTCTTGTTTTTTAAAAGATCCATGTCATACTCCTTCTAGATTGAAACCGATCCTGCATAGATGCCATACATACCACCCTCGGTTGCTATGCCAATGATGAAATTTGGATCCCATTCTTTGGCGCTCGTGTCACTGTGTGCTGAGTCGGCTATCTTCCATTTGCCGTCAGCAGTAACAGCACGAATTACGATATAGTGACCTTTGGATGTAAACGGCTTGTCACCTGTTCCGGACATGATTACTAGGCCACCATTTTTCAGGACATCATTAACTGCGGCAATACTGCGTTTTATTTTCTTTGATTTTAAACCCCATTTTTCTGCTAGTTTCGGTGCAACCAGCCAGCTGCTGCCGCTGCCGGGTACGTACATGCCAATGCTATTGGCGTAGGCTACTGTTTTGTCTGGAGTAACTCGTTGCTTAGTGAACGCTGTGATAATCATAGCCATAGCTGTTGGCCCACAGGCCGAAGAACAGATAGTTTTACCAGTAGATCCGTATGGTAGCGCGCCCCATGCTTTGTCGCATTGGTTGTAGATCGTAAAGCCGTCAATGTACTGGGCGTTCATGGCGCCTGTGGTGCCACTTCCACAGTTTGAACTACCAGCTGCAGCGCCTGATATGTCGGTGGAGCCAGTGCCTGCAGTTTCTGATGGGCTAGTTATGACGCCAGTTCCCAACTTACCTGCCTCAACGCGTTTTATAACTGCGTTGGCATACGTTACGCGCTGAGGGATATTGGCTTCAGCTACACCTGCCCGCTCAAACTTAAGTTCCCACTGTGTTACTGCATCCTGGATATTTGATGCGCCCTTAAGTGCGGCTACTGCACCAAAGACTTTTTCACTTCCTTGGGTAACTTCGTACCACAAGAAGCTAAGCTGTACCTTTATGTCCCAATAGTCACCATTGTGGTCGGCAGCATATTTTTTGAGGTTGTTTAAGCGACCACCGAGCCACTGTGCGATGCCTGTTGCGCCACTAGAGCTGTTAACCGCCTTTGGACGAAGACCTGGACCCGATTCCTGCTCCATGTTGCCGATAATAGCCGCTGCCTGCATAGTGCTAAGGCCAGGGCCGGTTTTGTCGGTAAAGAAGTTATACGCAGTTTCGATGTTGCTACTACCTTCGTTAACAGTGATGTCACCACCCTCAACGTCGGGATTCTGCCCGCAGCCATCAAGCGGGTCATACCACGGCGTACCGGAAGTAATCGACTTTAGATCAGCATTAGTAAAACTCTGAGCTACTGCAATCCCGTGTGCACTAAAGAGTACAAGAGCCATAACGAGGAGTGTGCTTCTTTGTAGAGTTTCTTTAATAATCTTGTTATATTTCATAACTTCCTCTAATTACTGGTGTTGCCCACGACGTCGACGTGGATGTGGTTACAGACATCATTAAAGTAATGGACCTTAGGATTTTTATCGGGGTTGCCCACACACTGGACCTGACCAATTTCACCACCACCGGCTTGGGCAACTATATTGCCAAGGTCGCCGTAAAACTGTTTTACGATGCTGTTCGACTGCAGTTCACCTGCGTCGATCATATTGCCCGTGCCACCACTGCCACTCAGCGGATTGACGCCATTGATGTCGGCTGCCAACCCTTTAGCATGGGCATGTGTCTGTTCATCTGATGTACAGCCATGGCCGTCAGTAAGCACACCGATTACAATCTTGTACTTGGATGATGCCGCCAGCAAGATGCCAAGCAATTTGGGTGAAGTCGACGTATTGCCACAAGTGCGGGCATGTCCAGTGGATGCGATGTATTCCATGGCATCACGTTCGGCGGGTGTTTGGAAGGATATGTTAGCGCTATCTAGGATTTTTTGTGCCAACTCTTTTGTAGTACCCGTTGGAATATTGCCAAGGTCAGCAAGCGTAGTATCTGCTACGGCTGATGGGTCTTGGATGTTGATCAGGTTGTCCGTAGTGTGCGAATAGTTGCCTTTCAGTCGCCAACGGAAGACAAGGTCACCGTATTCTGGGTTATTTGGCCCTAGCTCTTCAGGGGAACAGTCACTACCGTTAAGCACGTTGCCGTTCTCATCACGCTTGATGTCATGTTCCTCGAGTAGTTTACCGATCGTGTCGTCGTAACACTTTTGATACTTGCCGGCTATTTCCTCTTCCTTACCACTTTGGTCTAGGCGTAGTTCATTCTCGCTTGGGGAAGCATAGCTTGGCTGATCCATAAGTTTTTGTTCTTCGTAACTATAACCCCAGACGACATTGCCGTAGTCTTCGGTGTTAACATTGCCATCAGCCAGTGCAGTGGTTCCGTTAACATTGGCAAATAATTTGCTGCCCAGTCCGACAGGGTTGAACAAGCTCGCCATGCCGTTAAGAAGTGAGGCAAAGATACTCTTGTCGACTAGCGTTCCTGCTGTGGTTGCTACTCTAGTTGCTAAGGACTGAGGGTTCTCGAGTGCTAAGTAGCGTTCGTATGGGCTTAGGTGTGAGTTGTAGTAGGCATTTTCGTCACGGTCGAGTTTGTGGCTCTGGACAACCTCGGCACCATTAAGCGGTCTCGCCATAAAGTTAGCCCTGTTCACATCTCCGGAAAGCTGACTTGCGCCATCATCCACGTTGTCATCAAAGCTAACATCTTTCTCGGCTCCGCTATTCAGTGCTCCGGCCTTATGCGCTACGATCATTTGCGCCATAAATGTCGCGCCAGCTGCTATCGCGCCGTATTTAACAGTACTCTTTCCAAGCTCCTTGCCAAATCTTCCGGCCTTACCAAAAGATTTAAGCGCTTTCTTGGTCGCATTCGTAACCATCTTGGTTACAGTTTTCTTTACTGCTTCCTCAGCCGCTTCTTTGGTTGCCGCCACGCCTACCGCTGCCGTACCACCACTAAAGAATGTAGTTATACCCATGCCGACGAGGCTTACTACGCCAAGCCCAACACCGACCCAGATATTCGTTACTGTTGGACATAAGTCATCAGCAACACTGTTTAATCCGCCAAGCCCAAATACATCAAAGATAGTTAGTCCGCCGTAGGTGCCCAGTGTCGTCCGTTGTCCGCCAACACCTCCGAGCGTATTTGCTGGCCTGCCCTCTTGTCGCCGTATAGCGTTAGAATCGCGGACGTTGCCGAGTTTCCAGTTCATAGCCTGAGCCATTGCCGTGTTTGCTTTAGTGCCATCCTTAAACTGGTCGGCGGTAGATAAGACATAGGTGGTTTCGCTAACTTTGGCGTCATGGTCGGCGTCGACAGAGTCTCCGCTTAACCGTGACCCCTCGTATGCTAAACAAATTGGCACAGCGATGTCGTATATTGGGTTGGCAAAGCCAACAACTTTATCAACTACTGCCCTCAGCGAATTTGCACTCGTCCCTCTCTCGAGGGCTTGGCTTGCCGCATCGGGAATATCCTGGCCTTTGTCGACCATTTGACCTACCTGCTCACGATCTTTCATCGCTGCATCCTCGGCCTCGTCTACATCTTGGGCGACATCCTTCAGGTTTCCACTCTTCATACCGGCAATACCACCATTTCGATGTGCCCGCTCATAAGCTTCTTGTTGTATGGCAATCTTGGCATCGCGGTCGCTGATAGTGCCGCCACTTGTCTTAAAGCTTTCTCGTAGTGAGGCCCGTTCCTGCGCTAGCTTAGTCAGGTCCTTAGATATAGTGTCCATCTTGGCACGCATATCCTTAGTTCTTTGATTGAAATCACTTAGCTTATCTTCATGATCAAGAAAATTTTGTTTTGCTTGGTCGAACTCGCCAAAGGCACGAGTAAGCTCATCCGCATCCGGTGCATTGGCACCGCCAATACGCGCCATAGTGGCCTCCCAGTTGTTGTCAGCCTTAATCAGTACCGCATAAGCAGCTTTCCACTCCTCTTTCGTATTTGCCTGCGCCGAGTATACGGAATCCAGTTGGTTTGCTAGTGAGGTATATTGCTCCACGAGGGCGTTATACTTCTTGGCGTTATCAACCATCGAAGCGTAGAGCTTATTTAATTGTTCTGTCTGATTGGCTTGCCCAGTATATTTGCTTGCGGCCATACCACTGAGTCTGGCTCCGGCCTTGGCTAGCACCGCCTTGGTCACTAGGCTTCTGGTAACTACTGAAATCTTGGGGTCATGTGCCTTCATGGCGGCATTCAATGCCGTACTAATGTCCTTATAACGATCCATTCTTTTTAATGGGTTCTCGAATACGGTTTTGAACTTGCTTGTAGGGATATCAACCGTCACTTTTGACTTTAAGTCATCACCTATTGCGATGGTGACACCACTCAACTTTTGCCTACCCAAAAGAGTTGTCTTGTAGTTGTATTGCAGACGGTCGTTAGCATGTAGGTTTTGTAGTACGCGGTTCGGACGAAGACGGTTGACTTTGTCGAAGGCTGCGTACTTGCCGTATCGAGTTTGCGCCCGCAACTTATCTTCGTCGCTCAAGCTGTCATAGGCAGCTTTTTCACTCATAACATTATTCATGCTTTTTCGATATTGGCGCGTCACAGCTGCAAAGCGCCAGGCGGCAACGTTTTCAGCAAAGTGCGGAATCTTCAGTGCGCCTAGTATAAATAAAAGTAACGCTAGTAGTGGAAATATGCCCACACCAGCTAGGGCTCCTGCGATGACCTTCTTTTTATGTTTCTGAAGGAAGCCGCGGCCTTTAGCCCACTTTGGTCCAGTATTCTTGTAGCTAAACGGAGTATCAGACCCTTGCTCCCTGTTCATAAGATCAGCAACAGGATTTGAATCCCCATGCTTGCCGCCATCTTCTTCAGCGTTCTTTAGGTCTCGCCGAGTGAAGCCACCAAGGTTATTCTTGTCGTCCTTGCCGTAATCTCGCGTATAGCCAGCGTGCTGGCCAGGATCACGTCTGGTAGCGCCGCCTGCCCTTCTGGTACCTCCGTCATGTACACCACCCATGCGTCGAGTATTGCCATCACTAGTACCATTGTTGTAGCCTGGACTGTCATAGGGACTAGTCGTCGGTGTATAGGACATGCTGGGCGCACTTACGCCAGCTTGACCTGCTTCTTGCTGGTTCCGATACGTGTGGGCTTGTAGTTCTTCGTCTTCAGCCGAAGAAGCCATCTGATTAAAGGCGGCAAGTTCTTCCGGAGTCAGATCAACATCATCGTGCTGACCCGCTCGTCTATCCTTTACATCCCCCGCTGCCATTGTTTATTCCCTGTTTATGCTCCACCTGTGCCCGGATATAGCTGGTTTGTTAAATCTATTGTACC
>Ga0136846_1218784_pt1 | contig 10105 bp, 7 predicted proteins | sample HopSoiMetagenom2_FD_96841 | JGI IMG/M metagenome (GOLD analysis project Ga0136846, IMG submission 96841) | Grasslands soil microbial communities from Hopland, California, USA - 2 Assembly 2016 (version 4) | ecosystem: Environmental > Terrestrial > Soil > Grasslands | place: USA: Hopland... | reverse complement strand
CGCGCCGCGTCCGTGTAGAGCTGCCGCTCCTGCGGGGACAACGGTGCTTGCGTGGCCTGACTGGCGGCAGCGCGCGCGCCACCATTGGACGGCTGTTGAGCTTTCGAGCAGGCTGAACTGACGCAGACTGATGTTAAGAAGATGACAGCTACGCCGAATGAATTTCTTAAGCGCATTGGTAGATTCGTTGGAGTCGATTTGCCGTGTACGAAGCAACAAGCGTGCTCCAATCCGTCCACTACGGACCCTTGGCCGAGCTTTATTACCGAGAGAGGAAGAATGCGTAAATCCCTACTGCTGCTCACCTTAGTCGCAACCCAGTCGCTCGCTGCGCAGACTTATACGGTGACCCACACCTACGCCGTAGGCGGCGAAGGAGGCTGGGACTACGTGCTTCCGGACGCACCGCGACATCGGCTATTTGTCGCGCGTGGCGACCGTTTCATGGTCGTCGACATGAACGACGGGCACGTGATCACCGAGATCAAAGGCTTCAACGGGGCACACGGCACCGCGCTGGTGCCGGAGATCGGACGCGGCTTCGCAACGTCGGGCGAAGACAGCTCGATCATCATGTTCGACATGTCGAGCTACAAGCCGCTGCTCAAGATCCGCGCGGCCGACGACGCAGACGATATCCTCTATGACCCCGCGTCGAAACGCATCTATTCCTTCAACGGCGACGCAAACTCTGCGACCGTCGTCGATCCTCGCCGCGGTACAGTCGTCACCTCTATCCCACTCGGCGGCAAGCCCGAGGCCGGCGCGTCGGCGCGCGATGGAAAGCTGTACGTCAACCTCGTCGATAGCGCGCAGATAGTTGAGATCGATACGAAGACCAACACGGTAACGAGACGCTGGTCGACCGCGCCCTGCAAAAGTCCGGTTTCGATGGCGATCGACATTAAGACTCAGCGCTTGTTCACCGGTTGTCGCAGCGGAGTGCTGGCGGTTTCGAACTACGCCAGTGGCAGGGTTGTCACCACCCTACCGATCGGTCAGGGCGTCGATGGCGCCGGATGGGATGCGCGGTTGCGAGACATCTACACGTCGAATTCCGATGGGACCCTGACCGTCATTCACCAGGACGGGCCCAACAAGTACCACGTAGTCGAGGCCGTGCAGACTGGCGAGCGCGGCCGCACCATGGGAATCGATCCTGCAACGCATCGCATCTACATCCCGGTCGCCAAGTTCGGCCCCGTCCCAGCTGAGTCCACCGCGACTAATCCCCGGCGGAGACCGCCAATGCTACCGGGCAGCTTCTCTATCGTCGTGGTCGAGCCCGTCTCGACACACTGAGTCGCGGCTGAGCGGAACTCTCGCGCGAAACATTGGTATGTGTGGTGAGCGAACAATTGGTGAAATGACAAGACACGAAGACGATCTACGAAGGGTGTTCGAGCGCGCGATTGAAGGCAGTGGCTCACCTGAAGAGGTGAGGGTTGCCGCCCGTGAGCTCGTGCGCGACCTCGAGACCGCCGGAATCCCGCCGGAGAAGATCATTGTCGCGGTGAAGCAGGCGTGTGGTGTCCCGCTCGTCACCATCGCTGGCGACACCGATGCGCTCGCCGACATCACGCCGTCCAAGCAGGTCTTCGATCTGGTGGTGCGGACGGTTATCGACGAGTACTACAGCCGGCCGAAGTTCCAGACGAAGCCGGCGTAAATCGCGTGTGGCTGCGGCCCGGTCAGCGGAGTGATGAACCCGGCATCGAGCGCCAGCCAATCGCGAGCGAGAAAAGTCGGCCCGAGTAAAAGTGCAGCGGTGGCCTCGCTTCCAGCGGGGCCACTCGTGCCTGGGAACCCGAATATTTCCGCCGTCGCTCCGATCGGTCCCCGTATCGGGAATCCGAAGGAAGCCGTCCAGATCGTCGCCGTCGTCGGTGTCTTCGTTCCATCGCCGCTGCGACGTGTCGCTCCCGCGTTCAGATCCATCGCTACCGGCCCAAGCCGGTGACTGGAGATGAACAGCAGCGAGAGGTCGGTGGTGCCGGTGCCACCGTCGCCTGATGCGGTCGGAAACTTCACCGCCGGCAGAATCGCGAAGTCGCCAAGTATCGAATGGCTGTCGAGCATTCGATACTTCAAGCCGAGCGTAAGATCGCCGAGGCTCACGGTCTTGCCGGCGACGCGAGTGTCGTGAATGACGTTCAACAGAACGTTGAGCTGGGCGTGTGATGCGAGGCCGATCTTGAGATTCGTAGGCGCGAAGAAACTGCGCCCATCGCCCGACCATTTATCCCATTCGCCGCCTTCCTCGAGCTCGGTGTAGCCAGGAGCTACAGTTCCGGCGTGGGTCGCGACTGTCGGACGCTCCGGCTGCACCGCGCGGGGATTCGCGACGGAGTCCGCTTGTGCGTGCAGGATGCTCGCGCCGCTCACAACCGCGAGCAGCGCAAGGACGTTGCGGGACATGTTAGCGTTCACGGTGTAATGAAACTACTTGCGCTCTGGAATCCGTCGAGCGCACCTCGCAAGTTTGCTGTCCCCTTGGAACCCCTTTGATAAGAGAATGACCACTTCCACGCAGCGCTTTGCGCTCACTTTGCTTCCAGTCGCCGTTATCGCTGGCGCGTGTGCGCCAGCGACGACCACCAATACGGCCGCCGCTCCTGCGCCTTCCGTTGTCGGGGCGAATCCGCTTTTCGTCGAGAGCACGCTCCCTTATGAGGCGCCTCGCTTCGATCTCATTCGCAATGAGCACTACCAGCCCGCCCTCGAGGAAGGAATTCGCCAGTGGCTGGGGCAGGTCGACTCAATCGCCAAGCAGACGACGCCCCCATCGTTCGACAACACCATCGTGGCGATGGAAAGATCCGGCGCGCTGCTAACGCGCGCCGCGAAGACTTTCTTCGGCGTGGTCGGCGCGAACACCAACGACACGCTCCAGAAAGTCCAGGAAATCGTGGCACCGAAACTCGCTGCCGCCAACGACCAGGTTTATCTCAACGATCAGCTCTATCAACGCGTGAAGAGCGTTTATGATCGGCGCAATGACGGTGGCTTCACGCCGGAGCAGATTGCGCTGGTCGAGCGATACAACCGCGACTTCGTGCGCGCGGGTGCGCAGCTCTCGGAGCAGGACAAGATCCGCATGCGCGCGATCAATCAGGAGTTGTCCAGGCTCTCCACTGAATTCTCCAACAAACTGCTGGCGGGAACTAAGGCAGGCGCGCTCGTCGTCGACAACGTCAGTGAACTGACAGGATTCACCGACGCCGAAATCGAGACAGCCGCCGACGCGGCGAAGCAGCGCGGGCTCAGCGGCAAGTGGGTAATCCCGCTCCGTAATACGACACAGCATCCCGCCCAGGCGGAATTGACCAATCGGGCAGTGCGCCAGCGTTTGTTCGAGAACTCGGCGCTTCGCACTTCACGCGGCGACAGCAATGACACCCGCAACACGATTCGCCGAATGGCGGAGCTGCGCGCCGAGAAGGCGAAGCTACTCGGCTTCCCGACGTGGGCGGATTACGCGCTGGCAACGCAGGGCGCGAAGAATCCGCAGAACGCAATCAAGCTGCTTACCGATCTCACCACGCCGGCAACCGCTCGCGCGCGCCAGGAGATCGCCGACATGCAGAAGCTGATCGACTCGCAGGGCGGTGGCCTCAAGCTGCAGCCGTGGGACTATCAGTACTACGCCGAGCAGGTGAGGAAAGCGAAGTACGATCTCGACGAGTCACAGATCAAGCCGTACTTCGAGCTGAACAACGTTCTGCAGAACGGAGTGTTTTACGCGGCGAACAAACTGTACGGGCTGACCTTCAAGGAGCGGCACGACATTCCGGTTTATCAGCCGGACGTGCGGACCTTCGAGGTGTTCGACAAGGATGGATCATCCCTCGCTCTGTTCTACGTCGATTACTTCAAGCGTGACAACAAGGGTGGCGGCGCGTGGATGGACAACTTCGTAGATCAGACGAAGTTGATCGGCACCAAGCCGGTAGTGTTCAACGTCGCCAACTTCACGAAGCCGGCAGAGGGTCAGCCGGCGTTGCTGACGTTCGACGACGTGACGACGATGTTCCACGAGTTCGGCCACGCGCTGCACGGCATGTTCTCCAACGTCACGTACCCGACAGTGTCGGGCGTCAACGTGCCGCGCGACTTCGTCGAATTCCCGTCGCAGTTCAACGAGCACTGGGCGCTCGAGCCCACAGTGTTCGCGAACTACGCCAAGCATTATCAAACGGGCGCGCCGATGCCGCAGTCGCTCGTCGACAAGATCAAGACTTCGCGCACCTTCAATCAGGGATTTGCGACGACGGAGTTGATGGCAGCCTCGCTGCTCGACTTCGCGTGGCACACGCTCCCCGCGGGAACCAACGTGCCGGATGTCGATGCATTCGAGAGACAAGCATTGCAGAAGTACAACGTCTCGGTGCCGGAGATTCCGCCGCGCTACCGCAGCACCTACTTCTCCCACATCTGGGACGGCGCTTACTCGGCCGGCTATTACGCGTACACCTGGAGCGAAGTGCTGGACGATGATGCCTACGCCTGGTTCCGCGAGCATGGCGGGCTCACCCGCGAAAACGGCGATCGCTTTCGCGACATGATCCTCTCGCGCGGATCGACGGTAGATGCCGCAACACTCTATCGGAATTTCCGAGGGAGAGATCCGAACGTGGAGGCGCTGCTCGAGGAGAGAGGCCTCAAGACGAGCGATTCATCGGTCAAGCCACAGTAGGGATTGAGGCGTTCGGACCAACTGCCATTGCTGATTGCTGATTAAGTGAGGAGTGCGGAAAGTCCGAATCCCTCAATTAATCCGCACATCGTCCTGGCAGTTGGTCCGAACGCCTCAATCGTTACTTGGCCGGCGGGCTCTCCTGCCAATAGCCGTGCCCCGCGAGTCGCTTTCCTGATGCTTCGTATCCGACCGCGGGCATATCGCTGACACCAGTAGCATCGATCCAGTTGTTATAAAACTGGAATAGCGCGCAAACGGTGATTGCGTCGTAGAGCGCTTCGTCCGACCAGCCGGCCTTTTTTGCGGCGTCGACGTCGGCCTGGCCGATCGACGTCGAGTTGGCGACCATCTTCCTTATAAAGGAATAGAGCGCTCGATCTTTCGCCGTGATCGGCGCCGAGTCGAGGTCCTCCAGTATCGCCTGGATTACTGAGCGATCACCGTGCAGCTCCGCCGCGACCGCGGCGTGCGAGCCAATTCAAAAGAGGCACTGATTGAGCTTTGAGGTGAACGCTGCAATCAGCTCGCGCTGCCACGGCGGGAGCGGAGACGGCCCGCGCATCACGCCCTGCGTAAACCGCGAGAGGTGGTCGGTCCGGTCAGGTTTGAAAGCGAAGAGGTGCTGAATCTGCGGGATCGGCAACCCTGCCTCGCGCATCATCCTGAACCGCGCCTCGTATGGCTCAGGCGCGGCATGGGATTCTACGTCATGCAAGAACATCGGATGCATGGGCGGATTCTAATTCGTCGGGCGAGGCTCGGGCTAGGTCGAGACGTAGACTGAGAACTGAACGGCGAACTGCCTCGCTATTAGCTGATAGCAGCTGGCTATTAGCTATTCGCTGCAAGCCGACGGGACAGATCGCGATAGAGTCAGAGGAAAGGCGTTGGGTTCGCCTTTATGCCATGAGGTCTGTCCCGTTGCAGGCAGCGATCAGCTATCAGCGTGCTGCTATCAGCTACCGGCGAGGTAGTTATCAGTGCAGTCCTCCTCTGTACGCTACCCGACCCATCCCCCGACCTGTCCTCAATCTGAAATTGCTTGACCAATTCCTTGTCTTGACAATTCTGTCGCGGAGGCGCATTTAAGGGGGCAAAGTTTGATCTGCGGGGGACGAGGCCCCGCCGGTTCACGTTTTCCCAGACGAATCGGCGGTATGTGCACACCCGCAAGTCGAAAGCTCGAGGGCTCGGAATAGTCCCACCTCAATACCCGTGGAGGACCCCGTATGGCAGTAGTTCGTCGCTTTACTCTTGCGCTCCTTGTTGGCCTGCTATGGTCGACCAGTCTGGGCGCACAAAACCCGGTTCCGCCAAGCGGCACCATTACGGGTCGAGTCGTTGACGCTGACACCCAGCAGGGTGTACCTGATGTAAGCGTCTTCGTCGAGGGAACCCGTCGCGGCGCCGTTACCGGAGCCGATGGCAGTTTCACGATTGGCGGCGTTCCCGCAGGCTCTCAAACTGTCCGCGTACGCCGCATTGGATACGGTGCGCCGGTCCAGAGTGTAAACGTTCCCAATGGTGGCTCGGTCAGCGCGATTTTCGCGATGAGCAAGCAGGCCGCGGTGCTCGAAGAAGTCGTCACCACCGGCTACGGAACGCAGCGCAGACTCGCGATCACCGGCTCCGTCGCCACGGTCGATGCTGACCAGGCTAAGGTCGCGGTTCCGACCAACGTTACCAACCTGATCGAAGGCCGCGCGACTGGCGTCCAGGTCACCCAGAACAGCGGTGAGCCCGGCGCTGGCGCTCACATCCTGATTCGCGGCGGTACGTCGATCTCCGGCGGCAACGAGCCGCTCTACGTCATTGACGGTGTCGCGGTATCGGGCAACCAGATCGAGCCCGGCGGCGTCGGCATCGGCGGTGATCCACCGCTTCCGCGCAACCCGCTCGACCTGATCAATCCGGCCGACATTCAGTCCGTAACGATCCTCAAGGATGCTGCCGCAGCTGCGATCTACGGCGCGCGTGCTGCCAACGGCGTGATCCTCATCGAGACCAAGAAGGGCAACTCTGGCGGACCGAGCATGGAGTACGAGTTCTCGGCCGGCACTGCCTGGAATCCGAAGAGCATTGGACTCGCCACGGCTTCGCAGTTCCGTGACTTCATCTCCGCGAACGTCCCCGGTGCCGCCGCTGGCGAAGGAACGGCCAACACGGACTGGGAAAGCTCGCTGATGCGTCACGCTCCGACGGTTAATCACAACCTCTCGTTCGCCGGTGGTTCTGCCAGCACGACCTATCGTGCTTCGCTCAACTTCTTCGATCAGGAAGGCGTGGTAATCGCCAACGGCATGAAGCGCTATCAGGCGCGCGTCAACGGCACGCACCAGGCAATCGACGGCAAGCTCCGCATGGCGCTCAATCTCACGGGCTCGCACGTCATCAACGATTATCTACCGTTTAACGAAAACACCGGCTTCGAGGGCGGTGTTTTTATTAACATGGTGAACTTCAACCCGACTCGTCCGGTCACCGTTACGGATCCGACGACTGGTAACACCAGCTTCTTCGAGATCGGCCCAGGTGGTCAATCGGTACGTAACCCGGTCGCGCTTGCCAATCAGGTGCTCGACAAGGGTGTATCGGATCGTACCCTCGGCAACGTGTCAGCAGACTACGATCTTTTCCCGAGTCTTACTGCGCGGGTGAACATCGGCATCGACCGCACCGCGGGTGATCGTAACTTCTACGCGCCGCGTATCAGCGCTTTCGGCGCCGGCTTCAACGGCATCGCCCAACGCGCCAACCGCGACGAGCTCGCGAAGCAGCTTCAGACGCTGCTGACCTTCCACCCCACTTTGACGGGCTCGAAAGAGGTCGACGTGGTGGGCGGTTATGAGTTCAACGCCAACACCGTCAACGAATTCGGCGTGCAGACCCGCAACTACCTCACCGACGCATTCACGTTTAACAGCCTCGGTAGCGGAAACACGGTCGAGCCACCGTATTCGTTCGAAACCGACACACGTCTCGTTTCTTTCTTCGGCCGGGCAAACTTTGGCCTCGCTGAGAAATACTTCCTGACCTTCGTTGCGAGAAAGGATGGAGCGTCGCAGTTCGGTGAGAACCACAAATGGGCAACCTTCCCGGCGATATCCGGTTCGTGGCGTCTGAGCCAGGAGTCATGGATTCCGACGGGGCCGTTCAGCGAGCTCAGACTTCGCGCTGGATGGGGCAAGCAGGGTAACCCAGCGGTGCCAGCCTACTCTTCACTAATTCTGCTCGGCGCCAGCGGCGGATCACGTTATCCGTTCGGCGACAACCCGGCGACGGGAATCACGCCACTCAGAAACGCGAATCCCGATCTGAAGTGGGAAGAGACCGCGCAGACCAACGTTGCGCTCGATTACGGCTTCCTCAACAACCGGTTGAACGGCAGCCTCGAGTACTACGTCAAGAACACGCACGACTTGCTGCTGACGGTGCAGGTGCCGCAGCCGGCAGTCGTCGGTGACCGTCTCGAGAACATCGGCAAGCTCCAGAACAAGGGAGTTGAATTCTCGCTCGACGGTCTCGTCATGCAGCGCAGCGAGTTCAGCTTGAATGCGGGCTTCGTCTTCTCGCACGACAAGAACAAGATCGTCGACCTCGGCACGCGAACGTTTATTCCGGATGCTCAGGCCAGCGGTCAGGGTCAGTCCAACCAGTTCACTCAGCGCATTATGGTTGGCCAGCCGATCGGCACGTTCGTCGGGCCGCAGTTCGCCGGCTGGAACGCAAATGGTATCCAGCTCTTTAACCACTACACCGTTGACGCTAACGGCGTCAGAACTCTTCAGGGCCAGGTCACGTCGGCTGGAATCACCGGCGACGATTACGTGATCCTCGGTAATGCGAACCCGAACTACACTCTGGGTCTCCACACCAACGGCCAGTGGAAGAAGTTTGACTTCAGCATGCTCATTCACAGAGAAGCCGGCCAGAAGATCTTCAATAACACGGCGCTGGTTTACTCCACGAAGGGCAATGCGCTCCAGGACAAGAACTTCCTGGCGTCCGCGCTTACGGATCCGACCGATCTGCACGAGCCGGCGATCTATTCGTCGCGCTGGATCGAGGACGGTTCGTACACTCGTCTCGCCAACGTCACCATCGGCTACACCTTCGACATGCCAGCCTTCACCGGCCTTGGCAGAGGCGCCCGCGCCTACGTCTCGGGTGACAACCTCGGCTTGTGGACTCCGTATAGCGGATATGATCCGGAAGTTCACTCGCAGTTGCCGGGCATTGCACCGCGCGGCATCGATTACCTGCATTATCCTCGTCCGCGGACGATTACGGGAGGCCTCCGTGTCGCATTCTAACCGACTTATGACCAACAAAATTCTCGCCGCCGGTGTCTTCGCACTCATCGCGCTCGCACCGGCTTGTACGGACCTCACTGAGGTTCCGAAAAGCGCAATTACACCAGAGAACTTCTACCAGAACGCGGACGAAGCTCTCGGCGGACTCGCATCGGTTTATGCACAACTCCGGGCGACGTACGACAACAGCTACAACATCTCCGAAGTAACGACCGACGAGATCGTCGTTCCGACTCGCGGTCAGGACTGGTACGACAACGGGAAGTGGCTGGATCTCCACCGCCAGACTTTTACGGCCAACAGTCCGGCTGGTCTGGACCTCATTAACAACTCGTGGGTTGACCTGTTCATCGGTGTAGCACGCGCCAACGTGGTGCTCCACGGTATCAGTGGCAACAATTTCGTGGGCAAGCCGGCAATGGTGGCGGAGCTGCGTGTACTTCGCGCGTTCTACTACTACATGCTCCAGGATCTGTTCGGCGGCGTGCCGATTGTCTGCGAAGAAGCAGGCAATGCGCTCTGCAGCGGTATCGACATCGCCCAGCGGCCGAGAAACACGCGTGCTGAGGTCTTCGCCTTTATCGAGAGTGAGGTCAAGGCAGCGAGGCCTGATCTGCCGGCGGCGTGGCCAGCGGCAATGAATGGTCGGGTGACACAGGGAACCGTGGACGCGATTCTGGCGGAGCTATACGTCAACGCTCAGGTCTTCACCGGCACGGTGACAACCGCCGGACTGCAGGCGGGCACGGCGCACTGGCAGGACGCGCTCAATTCAGCGAACGCCGTCATCAGCTCGGGTAATTACACTCTCACAACCGACGCCAATCAGGGTTGCACCGGCGCAGGCTGCGGCTGGCGCAAGAACTTTACGGCCGACAATAACAAGTCGCCGGAAATCATCTTCGCCATCAAGTTCGCCGCGGTCACGGATATGGGAAACAACTTCCTGATGCGCGCGCTGCACTATCATCAGTACAGCGGTTCGAACGAGCCGTGGAACGGTTTCTCCACGCTCGCCGACACCTACGCAGCGTTCGATCCGAACGACGCACGCAAGCAGATTTTCCTGGCAGGTCCGCAGGTTAATCTCGTG
>Ga0136846_1239973_pt1 | contig 10106 bp, 9 predicted proteins | sample HopSoiMetagenom2_FD_96841 | JGI IMG/M metagenome (GOLD analysis project Ga0136846, IMG submission 96841) | Grasslands soil microbial communities from Hopland, California, USA - 2 Assembly 2016 (version 4) | ecosystem: Environmental > Terrestrial > Soil > Grasslands | place: USA: Hopland... | reverse complement strand
CTCCACGGCCTCGGGCTCGACGTGCCGCTGTTCACGCCGACGTTCGCGATCGGCAGGGTCAGTGGATGGATCGCGCACGCAATGGAGCAGAAGCGGGCGAAGCGCATCATACGTCCGCAGTCGGAGTACTCCGGACCACGCAACCGCACATGGGTGCCGCTGTCCGAGCGAGTCGATCGCGCGTCGGAACCAATCACCCAGCGCGCATGAGCGCGTGGTCGCGCGTATGACGAAGGCTCCCGCGCGCGTGGCGTTCGTCACCGGCGCGAACCGCGGCATCGGTCTCGAGACGTGCCGTCACCTTCTCGGTCATGGCCTGTACGTGGTGATGCGGGCCGACCGGCGGCTCCCTTCGCGACCGCCGCCCCATCGAGTGGCAGCTGGCCGGTCCGGCCGCTCTCCCGATCATCGCTTTATTACCTGCTCACCGGGTCTCGTGCGGGAGTAGGATGACCGCTGCAAATGGAGGTCGCGATGCCCGGATGCCCTGACAATGAGCCACAGGACGCCCCCACGCCTGCATCACTCCTTACCATGACCCGCCGCGACGCGCTGAAGCTGGCGGCCGCCGTGCTGCTGCCGCAGGGGAGCCTTCGTCCGAACCGGGTCAAGAAGATCATCGTCGCCGGAGCGGGCATCGGCGGACTGAGTTGCGCGTGGGAGCTCGTGCGTCGCGGCCACGACGTGACCGTCGTCGAAGCCGCGGCGCGCACGGGTGGACACGTCTTCACGTTCCGCGACGGTCTCGACGATGGGTTGTATGCGGACGGCGGGGCGGAGCACTTCACCGAGCCGGGGTATGACCGGTATCGGGCGTACGTCCGCGAATTCAACCTGCCGCACACGTACTATCCTCGACGCGAACATATCGTCCGGTGGATCGGCGGGCGCAGTTACACGCCGGAGATGCTGATGGACCGTAAGGTTCTCGGGGCTCTCGGCCTGAATACCCGCGAGGTCGAGTACCTCACCGCGCACGACTTTCCCGAGCTCGCGTCCCTGTATCTTGCGCCATATCTCGACAACTTCACCGACGAGTACCGTCCGTTCGATGCGGGGCTGAACGATCTCGACAAGGTCAGCGCGACAGACCTGTTCAAGAAAGATGGCGCGTCGGCCGCCGCGCTGGAGCTGATTGGCGGCAGCGGATCGGCGCTGCAGACGGTGTGGCACGCCGCTATTCTCAAGATACGGGGTGTCCCGCTTTTCCCGCCGAAGGTGTATCGGTTGATAGGTGGAAACCAGAGGCTGACCGACACGTTCGCCGAGAAACTGGGCGAGCGCATCCATCTGCAGTCTCCTGTTACGGCGATCGAGCATGGTGATACCGGCGTTCGAGTCACGTGCCGTCGTGGCAGCGAGTCGACGCGCCTCGAAGCCGACTACCTCGTATGCGCCATGTCGGCGCGAATGCTGCGACTGCTGCCGGTTACGCCTGCATGGCCCGAGGCGAAGACGTTTGCCATTGCAAACGTGCCCTACTATCACGACACGCGCGTCATCTTTCAGGCGCGCACCCGATTCTGGGAAACCGACCGCGTGAGCCCGAACATGGAATTCGGCGAAACGCCTCTGTACCACGTGTGGCGCACGGGCGAGGACGTGGAAACGACGCGCGGGATGCTCGTCGGAACGGCGTCAGGGGCGGGCACGGCGGACCGAGCCCTTGCCACGTTCAGAAAGTTCTACCCGGGGCATTCCGAAGACATCGAAAAGGCGCATGTCGTCGTATGGGCGCTCGACCCGTGGGCGTCTGCGTGCGAGCGCACCTCGTACCGACCCGGCGAGCTGGCGAAGTTCTGGCCGATCCTCATCGAACCCCACGGCCGGATCCATTTTGCTGGGGCGTATGCCGACAACCTCAATTGGGGCATGGAGGCGGCAACCCGCTCCGCCAACCGCGTTGCCGAGGCGATTCATGCGGCTTGACCGCGCGTCCTCGTTCTTATCGAACGGCCCGCGGGACGGAGCGGAACCGCGCTAGCCGACTGTCTTCTCGAAGCAGTGCTGCGTCTTGACCCGGCGGAATCCGTCGCGTTCGTAGAATGCGTGCGCCCGTTCGCGCGCGATGCGCGATCGAACCCGGATCGTGGCGCAGTGATGGGTTCGCGCCCACGCCTCGGCAGTGCTTACCAGCGCGCGTCCTACCCCGCGGCCGCGGTGTCGCTCGGCGACGACGAGACCGAGGATCTCGGCGAACGGATCGCTCTCGAGGTACGCGTGAGCCGCCACGTGCAGCCACGCAACCGCGGCGCCGCCGTCTTCCGCAACGAAGATGATTTGGCGGGACTGTCCGTCGATCCGCGCGAACCGGCTGGCGATCTCCTCGGCAGTCGACGGATACCCGAGCTCGCCCGTCAGCGCGGCAACAGGCTCGACATCGGCTCGCGTCATTGGCCGGATCGTCACAGGCCGAGGGTATCACCGCACACTTCTGTAATGTCCGGCATGGACAGGAATGTCCTTGATCTTGTGCTGGCGCCCTCCGGATAATCTTTGTAGATGCGGGCCCTGGCGACCGGTGGGTTGATCCTCTTCACAGCAATGCTCGGTTCTGCGCAGCAAGCCGAGCGGACCGCGTCGAGCAATTCGCGACCCGCGACGGGCCTTCAACGCCGGCCAATCCTGACCGCCGCCTCGGCGGATGGATTCGACACGATCGTCAAGCCATTCCTCGCCAAGAATTGCTTCTCCTGCCACGGCCACGAGAAGCACAAGCGCGATCTGAACTTCGAATCCATTTCGTCGGTCGCAACGCTGATCGACGACCGCGATCGGTGGGACGAGGTCGTGCTGAAGCTGCGCCAGCGGGAGATGCCACCCGACGATGAGCCGCAGCCTCCGGAGCATCTGCGGCAGGCGGTGGCGGGCTGGCTCGCGCGCGAGCTCGCGCGCATCGATCGCGTGACACCTCCGGATCCCGGACGGGTCACTGCCCGACGGCTGAACCGCGCCGAATACAACAACACGATCCGGGACCTGTTGGGGGTCGACGTGCACCCCGCTGACGACTTCCCGCAGGACGATTCCGGCTATGGGTTCGACAACATCGGGGACGTGCTGTCGCTCTCGCCGGCGCTGATGGAGAAATACATCTCGTCAGCCGAGAAGGTCGCGCGCCTGGCGATCTTCGGGCCGCCGGCGCTGAAGCCGACGCTGACGAAGCTGCGCTCGGATGGCCGTCGCGCGGGCGACGCGCGGACGTTCCCAAGTCACTACGACGTCACCGGATTGAGCCTCCCGAACGCGTTTCAGTCGGTCCATCGTGTCCCCGTGGACGGCGACTACGTGGTGCGCGTCGTACTTGGCGGGGTGCGTCCGGCTGGCTCCGAGCCGATTACTGTCACGCTGTGGCGCGACGATCGCCAGGTCGCGTCAGTCGTTCACGATCCCCGGCGTGCAGCGACGTTTGACGACGATCGCCAGGATTTCGGGGGGCAGACCGAAGAGTTTCGCGTCAGGCTGCCGGCGGGCGATCACTGGCTCGCGGTGGCGATTCCGCGGATTTACGAGGGACTGCCAGCCCGTTACGGCGGGCCCAATCCATCGACGCACCCCGAGCCGGCGCCGAAGGAATTCAAGCCTCCGGCAGACGCGTCGCCTGAACGCGTAGAGCAGTTGCGGAAGCGGTTCGAGGAAACCGAGGCGGAACTGCAGAAGATTCCGCTGAACGGCGTCCGCGTCAGCGCCCTCGAGATTGGCGGACCCTATGCGCAGGTGACGGGGCCATCGCGCGAGAGCACGAACAAGATCTACACGTGCGGTCACGGCAGCGGCGAGCACCAGCGCTGGTGCGTGTCGCGCATCATGACCGACCTTGCCCGGCGTGCGTTCCGAAGGCCGGTTGCCCCGAGCGAGATCGAAAAGTACGTCGCGCTCGTGCACCAGGCACAGCAGGACGAGCAATCGTTCGACGAAGGGCTGGCCGTTGGAATCCAGGCGCTGCTCGTGTCGCCCGACTTTCTGTACCGCGTCGAGCGCAACCGTCCGAGCCCGCAATCGGTGTATGCACAGAAGATCACCCAGCATGAGCTCGCCACCCGGCTCTCGTACTTTCTCTGGGCGAGCATGCCGGACGAGAGTCTTCGCCGTGCAGCCGACACCGGGACGCTGAGGGATCCGGGCGTCCTGGCCGCACAGGTCCGCCGCATGTTGCGCGACCCGAAGGCCGACGCGCTTGCAGAGCAGTTCGGAGGCCAGTGGCTGCAGTTCCGCGCGCTCGAATCGCTCACGCGCAATCGGGAGCGCTTTCCCGACTTCGAGGACTACCTCCGGCTCTCGATGCGCCGTGAGACGGAGTTGTTCGTCGAGCACATCATTCGCGACGACCGCAGCATCCTGGACTTCATCGACGCGAAGTATTCGTTTCTGAACGAGCGCCTCGCGCGACATTACGGCATCGCGGGCGTCTCGGGACCGGAATTCCGCCGCGTGGATCTGACCGGCACGCCGCGCGCCGGAGTCTTGACGCAGGCGAGCGTGCTCACGGTGTCGTCGTACGCCACTCGGACCTCGCCGGTGCTGCGCGGAAAGTGGATCCTCGAGAACCTGCTCAACGCGCCGCCGCCAGTGCCGCCGCCGGACGTCCCGAATCTGGACGAGGCTGCCGTCGGCACCGCAGCTTCGCTCCGCGAGCAACTCGAATCGCACCGCAAGGATCCAACCTGCGCATCGTGCCATCGGAAGATGGACCCGCTCGGGTTCGGGCTCGAGAACTTCGACGCGATCGGCGCATGGCGAACGGCCGATGGCAAGTTCCCGATTGACGCGACCGGATATCTGCCGGACGGCGACGAGTTCGACGGGCCCGAGGAGCTGCGCGAGGTCTTGAAGCGCCAGCCGAACGCGTTCGCGCGCTGCCTTACGTCGAAACTGCTCACGTACGCGCTCGGCCGCGGCCTGGAGCGGTATGACTCGCGCACGGTGAAGCTGATCGCGAGCCGGCTGCCCGCGCGCAACTACAGGTTCTCGGCGCTCGTGCAGGAAATCGTCACGAGCCTGCCATTCCAGTCGCGCAGGCCATTACCCGAACCCGTACGCGATAATGCAGGCCGCCAGGGGACCCGATGATCATCACCCGCAGACACTTGCCACGCCGCTTGTTCCTCAAAGGGATGGGCGCCGCCATCGCGCTGCCGGCGCTGGACGCGATGACACCCGCCTTTGCCGCGAGCCCCCTTGGACTCGGCGGCAAACCCACCCGGCTTGCGTTCACCTACGTTCCCAACGGCGTCACGATGGCCAACTGGACGCCCTGCGGGGAGGGACCCGGCTTCGAGTTTTCGCGCATCCTCAAGCCGCTCGAGCCGTTTCGCGAGGAGACGCTGGTCCTGTCCGGCCTCGCGCATCGCAACGGTGCTGCGCTCGGCGACGGCGCTGGTGATCATGCGCGCGCGGCCGCGTCGTTTCTGACCGGCGTGCACCCGCGGAAGACCGCCGGGGCCGACATTCAGAACGGGATTTCAGTCGATCAGATCGCGGCGCGCCAGTTCGCCGGCGAGACACGCTTTGCGTCGCTGGAGCTTGGCTGCGACGACTCGCGGACGATCGGCAACTGCGACTCCGGGTATTCCTGCGCGTACACCAACAGCCTCGCCTGGCGCGGGCCCGCGACGCCGATGCCTCCCGAAACGAATCCGCGTCTCGTGTTCGAACGGCTGTTTGGCGATATCGATACGAGCCTGCCGCCGGCGACGCGCGCGCGGCGTCTGCTGTACCGCCGCAGCATTTTGGATCTGGTCACCGACCGCACGTCAGCGCTCATGCGGGAAGTCGGCCCCTCCGATCAGCGCAAACTCGACGAGTACCTGTCGTCGATTCGCGAGATCGAGCGGAGGATCGAGAGAGCGGAGAAGGATCTCACCGGCATCACGCCGATGATCGACAAGCCATCGGGCATTCCGGTCGAGTACGCCGATTATGTGAACCTGATGTTCGATCTCCAGATCGTCGCGTTCCAGACCGACTCCACGCGCGTCGTCACCATGATGATGGGACGTGAAGGTAGTCTCAGGACCTACCCGGAGATTGGCGTTCCCGATCCGCATCACCCGCTGACGCATCACCGCGGCAATCCCGAGTGGATCGAGAAGGTCACCAAGGTCAACACGATGCACATGGAGCTGTTTGGCGGGTTCGTCCGAAAACTCAAGGAGACGCCTGACGGCGACGGCACGCTGCTCGATCACTCGATCCTGGTGTACGGGAGCGGATTGAGCGACGGCAACAAGCACACGCACGACGATCTGCCGGTGCTCGTCGTCGGCCGCGGCGGTGACTTACGTCTCGGCCGCCACGTCGTCTATCCGAAGGATACGCCGATGACGAACCTGTACCTGACACTGCTGGATCGGATGGGTGTGCGCGCCGAGCAGATCGGCGACAGCACTGGAGAGATCGAGCATCTGACCGGCGTTTAGGTTCTCTGGCAGGAGCTCACCGAATCGGAGCACTCCAGCGGGCGGTTCCCTCACCCACAGCGGCTGTGCCGCCGCCGGCCGCGACCGCGAAATCGGTGTCGGGCGCCCGGTTGCCCACCGGCCGCTGAAACGCGATCTTCGAGCCATCGCGATCGAAGTCGGTCGGGTCAGCGCCCACAGCCGGGTTCATGATCGACGCGCGAACGGTCACGTGGTTGTAGCCGAGCGCGTGTCCGAGCTCGTGGAGCCGAACCAGGCGCCGGCGTGCATCGTCGCGGTCGAAGTCACGATCCAGCCACATGGTGCCGCCGACGATGGTGCCGTCGGACTCTTCCGCCCATGTGCCGTATCCAATGGTCTGACCGTCCGTGCTGACACCCTTGTAACGGCCGACGACGATCTTGCCCTCGCGCTCCACGTTCACCATCTCGCCGGCTCCCGGGCGCTCGACGTCCACGGACGCGAACGTGGCGTAGGTGCCGCCGGACAGCAGCGCCAGGCCCTCTTTGAGATCTGAAACGAGCGCCGTCACTTCGGCCTCCGTGAGCTGCTCGGTGCCCGCCTCGTAATGGTCCGTGTTGTTCACGCTGAATTTCATGACCGTGCCGAGCACGACGAGCGAGGGCGGCGTCTTCCACCGCTGCAGCCGGTCGTGGGTGCCGCGGAACATTTCGTTGAAGGCATCGAGAGGGAAGGTGGTCGGAATAAGTGCGAGCTTCATTCGGCCGGCGCTCGGTCCCGTGATGCTCGTGTGCCGCTCGACAACCGGACTGCCGCTGACGGTCGTGGTAAACGACCCCGGACCATCCACGTCGATCTGGAAGTTGCCGTCCGCGTCCGTGGGCGTCACCGGCCGGTCGCCGAGCTGAACGTCGACCGCACCGAGTGCGCGCCCGTCGATGGCGCTCACGGTTTGTCCCTGAAGAACTCGCGGGGCGCCCGGCGAGGTCGGCGAGGACCCCGATCCGCCGCATGCGGCGAGCGCAACGCTGAATGCGACGACGATGCTCGGCTTCATTGGCCGGCCGCACAGTGCAAGAGGCGTGCGCTACGGAATGACCGGGGAAAAGTGCCGACACGATGATGGCGCGTTTACAAAGTTGAAATCGATCACACGATTGTCGCAGCCCCGGATCACCTGTTCGGGTCGCCAATCCGGGAGCGCAGCTTGGCTTCCCGTTCGCGCAGTTCCGGCGTCAGCTCGGCGCCGAAGTCTTCCGCCTCGAAGATCTGGCGAATCTCCAGCTCGTTCCCGGCATCGAACGGCGCGCGCTTGACCCACTCGACCGCCTCCTCGATCGATTTCACGTTGAAGATCCAGTAGCCGGCGACGAGCTCCTTCGTTTCAGCGAAGGGCCCATCGGTCACTGTGGGGGCCGGCCCCGAGAACCTGACCCGTTTTCCGCGCGACGTGGGGTGCAGCCCCTCGCCGGCCAGCATCACGCCAGCCTTGACGAGCTCCTCGTTGTACTTGCCCATCCGCTCCAGCAGTGTCTGGTCGGGCATCACGCCCGCCTCGGAATCCTTGTTCGCCTTGACAATGACCATGAATCGCATGTCTATCTCCTGTTCCAGGCATTTTTGCGTCGAACGGGCTGCGCTACGATCTCCGAATCAGCCGTTCACCTGCTTATCGAATGCGCAATCCGGAGATCGACATGGTTGAAAATGAGGCGCAGAGGTCGTGATGATGGCTCATCGAACGCGAATCGTGCTGACGCTCGTCCTGTCTCTCGCAGTTTCGGCCACCGTGGTGGCGCAGCAGCCACGCATGAAGGTCGTGCTGGACACCGACATTGGCACGGACATCGACGACGCCTGGGCACTCGGGTATGCATTGAAGAGCCCTGTGTTCGAATTGCTCGGCGTGACGGTGACGGACGCCGATACACCGGGACGCGCGAGGCTCGCGTGCAAGCTGCTGGCGCGGCTTGGCCGAACCGACGTGCCGGTCGCGGTCGGACGCAAGACGGCGGCGGTGCCTCCCGAGCGCGTTGATTATCAGTTCACCTGGGCCGAGGATTTTCAGACCTATAAACCAGTCGATACGCCGGCCGTGGAGTTCCTCGCCGACATCATTCACCGCAATCCCGGAGAGGTCACGCTGATTGCCGTCGGGCCGCTGCAGAACATCGGGGATCTCGTCCGTCAGCATCCCGACGTGATTCCGCTGGTGAAACGCGTCGTTCTGATGAGCGGATCCATCGGCCCGAACGCGTGGAGCTCCGCGCCCCTCCCCGAGTGGAACGTGAGGCTCGCGATTCCCGAAGCACAAGCCGTGTACTCGGCCGGATGGCCGGTGACGACCGTCCCGCTTGATTCGACCACCTACGTGCGGCTCGAGGATCAGGAGCGGGAGACGCTCCGAAAGGCGGGAACGCCGCTCGTGGTTGCGCTCGAAGCGTTGTTACGCCTCTGGACGAACGACCCGGGAAGCCGCATGACACTCCACGATCAGATGGCGCTTGCCGAGGCGCAGCACCCCGGTCGCTTCTTCGCGCACTGCGACGCGCTCCCGATTCGCGTGGACGACGAGGGGTTTACGCGTGTGGACAAAAACGCGGGCCGGCCAGTGCACGTGTGCCTGGAGCCAAAGCGTGACGATTTCATGGCGCACTACCTCGCGCAACTCTCGGCAAAATAGGCCGGCTCGTCAGGCGCGGTCGCGCCGTACTAGGGGTTCAACTCCCTGACCGGCCGCACTTCGATGCTTCCCTCGCGGGCCGGCGGAATCTTCGAGGCCACCTGGATGGCGTCGTTCAAGTCCCTCGCTTCGATGAGGTAAAAGCCGGCCAGCTGCTCCTTCGTTTCCGCGAACGGACCGTCTGTGACGGACACGGTGCCATTGCGGACGCGAACGGTGGCAGCAGTGTCGACGGGGTGGAGCGGCTCCGCCGCCACCAGAATCCCGCGCTCGCGGAGCCCGTTGCCGCACGCGGCACACTCGCGATCCGCAACGGCGTGCAGCTTCTGTTCTTCGAGGTAGACGAGACACAAGTACTTCATGGCACTCCCAGATCCCTGGTCGAATGGCTTCACGCTGGTTAGTCGATCGGCCTGGTCTCGGATCGACACCAGCCTTGCCGCTGACGATTATGGCGCGAGCTCAGAGATACGACGCTCGAGGAACCGCCGCTCCGGCTCCTGACGGGTCAGTGCGAGCGCGCGCTCGTACGAGGCGCGCGCGTCGGCCGACTTCCCGAGCCGCCGATAAAGCTCGGCACGCGCGGCGTGCGCGAATCGGTAGTCCCGCAGGTCCCCACGTTCGAGGATCGCGTTCACGAGGCCCACGCCTGCCGCAGGACCGTCTCGCATCGCGACAGCGACGGCACGATTGAGCTCGACGACGGGCGAGGGATCCGTTTGCAGCAGCACGTCGTAGAGTCCGACGATTTCCGCCCAATCCGTCGCGGCAGCGCTGACCGCCTCCGCATGCACGGCCGCGATGGCCGCCTGGATGGTGTAGGCGCCGACGCGCCCAGAGGTCAGTGCGCGCTCGACGAGGCGTACGCCTTCGGCGATCTGATCGCGGTTCCACAGCGATCGATCCTGGTCGTCCAGCAGGATCAACTCGCCCGACGCGGACGTGCGCGCGGCACGCCGCGATTCGTGCAGGAGCATGAGCGCGAGGAGCCCCACCGCCTCCGGCTCCGGCAGCAACTCGACCATCAGGCGCCCGAGCCGGAT
>Ga0136846_1228931_pt1 | contig 10106 bp, 8 predicted proteins | sample HopSoiMetagenom2_FD_96841 | JGI IMG/M metagenome (GOLD analysis project Ga0136846, IMG submission 96841) | Grasslands soil microbial communities from Hopland, California, USA - 2 Assembly 2016 (version 4) | ecosystem: Environmental > Terrestrial > Soil > Grasslands | place: USA: Hopland... | reverse complement strand
GCTCAAGGGCGTGATGATGGAGCTCGAGGATTGCGCGTTCCCGCTGCTGGCCGGCATGGTCGGCACCTCCGATCCGGAAGTCGCGTTCAAGGACGCCGATTACGCATTGCTGGTCGGCGCGATGCCGCGCGGCCGGGGCATGGAGCGCAAGGACCTGCTGCTGAAGAACGCCGAGATCTTCACCGTGCAGGGCAAGGCGCTGAACAAGGTCGCCAGCCGCAACGTCAAGGTGCTGGTGGTAGGCAACCCGGCCAACACCAATGCCTACATCGCCATGAAATCGGCGCCCGACCTGCAGGCGAAGAACTTCACCGCGATGCTGCGCCTCGACCACAACCGTGCGCTGTCGCAGCTGGCGATCAAGGCGAATGTCGCCGTCGCCGACATCAAGAAGCTGACCGTGTGGGGCAACCACAGCCCGACGATGTATCCGGACTACCGTTTCGCGACGGTCAATGGCAAGTCGTTGAAGGACACGATCAACGACCAGGACTGGAACGCGAACACCTTCATCCCGACCGTCGGCAAGCGCGGCGCGGCGATCATCGAGGCGCGTGGCCTGTCGTCCGCCGCGTCGGCGGCGAACGCGGCGATCGACCACATGCATGACTGGGCGCTGGGCAGCAACGGCGAGTGGGTGACGATGGGCGTGCCGTCCGATGGTTCCTATGGCATTCCGGAAGGCGTGATCTATGGCGTGCCGGTGATCACCGCGAACGGGGAATACACCCGCGTCGAAGGGTTGGAGATCGACGACTTCAGCCGCGCCGCGATGAACAAGACGCTGGCGGAGCTGGAAGAGGAGCGCGCCGGCGTGGCGCATCTGCTCTGACGCTCCCGGACTCACGCTTGGCGTTGTTGCAGCACCCGTTCGCAAATGCTCATTGACACCTGAGTCAACTCCGCTTTGCTCACGGGGCTGCGCCTAGCCAGCGTTTCGCCGGAAACGGCAGTGGTCTCAGTACAACAAAAAACGCCGGGGAAACCCGGCGTTTTTTGTTGCGGCGTGGCGATTCAGTGGTGCGCGTGTTCGAGGCAGAGCAGGCGGTTCCAGCTGCACAGGTCATCGACCAGCGGTTTCTCGTCGGCGAGGATCTTCGCTTTCTCGGTTTCGCCGACCATCTGGATGAAATAGCTTTGCTCTGCATTGCCCTGGCGATCGATGAAGGGCCATTGCAGGCTGGCGGGATCCGCGAGGTCCGGCTTTGCCGCGATGTCGGCATTGGCGACGCCAGGCGCATAGAACATCAAGTGTGGCATCGCCATCGTGTGCAGGCCGAAATCGGGCGGCCCCTTGGCGCGCATCAGCGGTGCGACCATGTATGACAAACCGGCCTTCGCCGGAGCGCGATAGATCTTCGCCTGGTAACGGCGCTCGACTTCGCTCTCGATCGCGGCCGCATTCCTGCCGCTCGCGCGCATGGCGGCTACGTCCATGATCACTTTCAGCATGGTGTCGCTCCCGGCCTTGTCGTAACACAGCGGAACGAAGACGTCGTCGCGCAGTTCATTCCATTCCCAGACCGTGCGTTCGACCAGGCAACCCACGCCATTGGTGCCCTGATGCGCCAGGCGATAGCCTTTCGCCGGATCGAGCAGCCAGACCGTGGCGGAGTCACGCAGCGCGGGCGGCAATGCGCTCAACGCGAATCGCGTTTCGAGTTGCGGCGGCATCGGCGCGAGGCGCACTTCGGCTGCATGCACCGTGGCAACACCGGTGCATGCGAGTGCGATTGTGGCGAGAACGGATTTCAGCTTCACCATGATCTCCCTTGCCTCACAAACGCGGGCCGAGTTCGTCGAGGAAGCTGGTCCAGCCTTGTTCGTGCGCGGCGGCAAGTTCCTCGTTGGGCAGGCCATCGTGGGTCAGCGTCAATTCGGTCTTGCCATCGTGTTCGGCGAATTCGAGCAACACCACCGATTCCTTGCCCTGCGTCCATTCGCTGACCCAGGTGAATTCGAGCGCACGTGGAGCATCGACGCGCAGGTAACGACCGTAGTGCGGATTGATCTTCTCCATCCCGCGCATTTCGAGGTAGAACAGTCCGCCGGGACGTACATCGGCACTGGCGTATTCGCCCTTGGTCAGCCAGGCGCTGATGCTCGCCGGATCGGTCCAGGCGCGGAAGACTTTTTCCGGCATGGCGTCGTACCTGCGGGTGACGCGGATCGAACTCGGGCCCATCACTTGCGTATTGCGGCCCTGCATCTGCACTGCATTTTTCAAGGCATTCATGGCTGTTGCTCCTTGTCGGGTTCATCGGGTTGGCTGGCGAGGAATTCGTCGAGCGAATCGAGCTTCGCGTTCCAGAAGCGTTCGTAGCGCGAGATCCAGCGGGCGACATCACGCATCGGTTTTCCACGGAGTTCGAGATAGTGTTCGCGGCCGATCCGTTCGCGCCGCACCAGGCCGGAACGTTCCAGCACCTTGATGTGCTTGGAGACGGCGTTCAGCGACATGTCGAAAGGCAGGGCGAGATCGGTCACGCGGGTGCGACCGCGCGTCAGCCGCTGGATGATCCGTCGCCGGGTCGGGTCGGAGAGGGCGGCGAAAGCGAGATCGAGCGTGTTCATGGCTGATATTCAACCAAATGGATGAATATTAGTCAAGTGCGAACCGGAAGGCCGTGATCCCTGCCGAAAGTCATGTGACAGCGCCGCGGCCCCGGCTGGCTTAAAATTATCCTTTTCCCGGAGTCCGCATGAATTCCATTGCCTCCGCCGGCGCGTCTGCTTCCAATGGAGCAAAGTTCCGCGCCGCCCTGTCCGAAGAAACCCCGTTGCAGGTGATGGGCGCCATCACCGCCTATGCCGGCCTGATGGCCAGGCGCACCGGCTACAAGGCGCTGTACCTGTCCGGAGGCGGCGTCGCCGCCAATTCGTTGGGCATGCCCGACCTTGGCATCAGCACCATGGAAGACGTGCTGACCGATGCGCGGCGCATCGTCGATGCCACCGGCATGCCGCTGCTGGTCGATATCGACACCGGCTGGGGCGGGGCGTTCAACATCGGCCGCACCATCCGCAACTTCGAGCGCATCGGGGTCGCCGCGGTGCACATGGAAGACCAGGTCGGGCAGAAGCGCTGCGGCCATCGTCCCGGCAAGGAAGTGGTGACGAAGGACGAGATGGTCGATCGCGTCAAGGCCGCGGTCGATGCGCGCACGGATCGCGATTTCGTGATCATGGCGCGGACCGATGCCGCCGCGGTCGAGGGCATCGATTCGGCGATCGAACGCGCGGTGGCCTATGTCGAGGCCGGCGCCGACATGATCTTTCCCGAAGCGATGCAGACGCTCGACGATTACCGCAAGTTCAAGGCAGCGGTCAGAGTTCCGATCCTCGCCAACCTCACCGAATTCGGTTCGACGCCGTTCTTCACCACCGACGAGCTGCGCGATGCCGGCGTCGACATCGCCCTGTACTGCTGCGGCGCCTATCGCGCCATGAACAAGGCGGCGTTGAACTTCTACGAAACCGTGCGCCGCGAAGGCACCCAGAAGAACATCATCGACACGTTGCAGACCCGCGCCGAGCTGTACGACTTCCTCGGCTACCACGCCTATGAAGACAAGCTCGACCAGCTGTTCTCGCAGAACAAGTAATCACAAGGAATCCAGATGAGCGACGACACCAACCAAGTGCTGCCCAAGGTCAAGAAATCCGTTGCATTGAGCGGCACCGCCGCCGGCAACACCGCGTTGTGCACGGTCGGCCGCAGCGGCAACGACCTGCACTACCGCGGTTACGACATCAAGGACCTGGCGACGCAGTCGACCTTCGAGGAAGTCGCGCACCTGCTGGTGCACGGCACGCTGCCGACGGCATCGCAGCTGAAGTACTACCGCACCAAGCTGAAGCGCCTGCGCGGCTTGCCGGCGATCGTCACCGAGGCCCTGGAACTGGTGCCGGCCAATGCCCATCCGATGGACGTGCTGCGCACCGGCTGCTCGGTGTTGGGTACGGTGCTGCCGGAACGCGAAGGCCACCCGGCGCCGGAAGCGCGCGACATCGCCGACCGCCTGATCGCCAGCTTCGGTTCGATGCTGCTTTACTGGTGGCACTTCACCCGCAACGGTCGCCGCATCGACGTCGAAACCGATGACGACACCGTCGCCGCGCACTTCCTCCACCTGCTGCACGGCGAGCCGCCGTTGGCACTGCACGCCGATGCGCTCGACAAGTCGCTGATCCTCTACGCCGAGCATGAGTTCAACGCCTCGACCTTCACCGCGCGCGTGATCGCCGGCACCGGTTCCGACATGTATTCCTGCATCACCGGCGCCATCGGTGCGCTGCGCGGACCGAAGCATGGCGGCGCCAACGAAGTGGCGATGGACATCATCAGCCGCTATGGCACCGCCGACGAAGCCGAGGCCGACATCAAGGCACGGATGGAGAAGAAGGAAATCATCATCGGCTTCGGCCATCCGGTGTACACCATCGGCGATCCGCGCAACCCGATCATCAAGGAGATCTCGCGCAAGCTGTGCAAGGACGGCGGCAACCAGACGCTGTTCGACGTCAGCGAGCGCATCGAGACCCTGATGTGGGACAGCAAGAAGATGTTCCCGAACCTCGACTGGTACAGCGCTTCGGCCTACCACATGATGGGCGTGCCCACCGCGATGTTCACCCCGCTGTTCGTGATCGCCCGCACCACCGGCTGGAGTGCGCACGTGATCGAGCAGCGCGAGGACGGCAAGATCATCCGCCCCAGCGCCAATTACACCGGTCCGGAAGATCGCGCCTACATCGCCATCGACAAGCGCTGAGGAAGCCCGCCACGCCCTGTCGAGTCGTCGAATCTGAACGACGCCGGCAGGACAAGGCTGAATGGGGTAGACTGGGCAGGTTCGCGCACGGTGGATCCGTTTTCCAACCGGAATCCCCGCGGGGCTTCAGTCCCGCCTTCCCACGCACGTCTCTCGTCGCGCCGACACGTTCCGGATTGTCCGGAACGTCTCAATCAAGCACTCGCAGCGCGTCAGGAAAGCTCCGGGTCATCGCACGGCATCAGCCGTGCGGACATATTTGGAGCTACAAATGAATTTTGAAACCCTCGGCATTTCGCCGGCCTTGCTGCGTGCGCTCGCCGATACCGGCTACACCACGCCCACCCCGATCCAGGCCCAGGCGATTCCGCTGGTGCTGTCCGGCGAGGACGTTCTCGGTGGCGCGCAGACCGGTACCGGCAAGACCGCCGCGTTCGGACTGCCGCTGTTGCAGCACCTGTCGAAGAACATGGGTGTGCGCGGACCGCGCAAGCCGCGCGCACTGATCCTGGTGCCGACCCGCGAATTGGCGGTGCAGGTCAGCGACAACCTCAAGACCTATGCGCGCCACCTGCGCATCAACGTCACCACGCTGTACGGTGGCGCCGGCATGCAGCCGCAGATCAACAACCTGCAACGCGGCGTCGACGTGCTGGTCGCGTGCCCGGGACGTTTGCTTGATCACCTCGAGCGCGGCACCGCCAAGCTCGATGCGATCGAGATGCTGGTGCTCGACGAAGCCGACCGCATGCTCGACATGGGCTTCCTGCCCGCGATCAAGCGTGTTCTCGCGCGTGTTCCCGCGCAACGCCAGACACTGTTGTTCTCGGCAACCTTCGAAGCGCGCATCAAGGCGCTGGCGCTGGAGTTCATGCGCAATCCGAAGCAGGTCCAAGTGGCCGCGCAGGCGACCATCGCCTCGACCATCAAGCATCGCGTGCATCCGGTCGACGCATCGCGCAAGCGCGACTTGCTGATCAATATCCTCGCCGCCCGACACAGCGAGCGCGTGCTGGTATTCGGCAAGACCAAGCACGGCTGCGACCGCCTGTGCCGCCAGCTGGAAGAGGCTGGCCTGCCGTCGGTGGCGATCCATGGCAACAAGAGCCAGGCCGCGCGCCAGAATGCCTTGAACCAGTTCAAGAGCGGCCGGATGCGTATCCTGGTCGCGACCGACGTCGCCGCGCGTGGACTGGACATTCCCGACCTGCCGCTGGTGATCAACCACGACCTGCCGATGGTCGCGGAAGATTACGTGCACCGCATCGGTCGCACCGGTCGCAACGGCGCCAGCGGCGAAGCCTTGTCGCTGGTCGCGCCGGACGAAGCGCCGCTGCTGCGCCAGATCCAGCGCATGCTCAAGGCCGACATCGCGATGGAACCCGTCTTCGGTTTCGAGCCTTCACGACCGCTGCGTCTCGATGGTCCGGCCGTAGCCGCCAAGCGTCCGGCGGGCAACCCCGGCGGTCAGCACGCACCGCGCAGGAATGCCTCGGCGCCGCGTCCGCAGGGCGCGCCCAAGGCCAACAAGCATCGTGGCCATGGCCACGCGCATGGCGACCAGGCCAAGGCAGGTGCACATGCAGCGCGCGCGGGCAGCCCGAAGCAGCGTGGTGCACAACAGTGCAACCGGCGCGATCGTCGCGCCTGAGTGCCGATCGAAAATATTGTTGGTACGAAAAAGGCCGGATCGCTCCGGCCTTTTTCTTTTTTTGCATGAACCTCGCGGATCAATGCTTCTGCGACGTGATCCAGCGATCGACCTTCTGCTCCAGGATCGACATCGGCACCGCGCCGTCCTTCAGCACTTCGGCGTGGAATCCGCGCGGATCGAAGCGGTCACCGAGTTCGGCTTGTGCCTTCTTCTTCAGGCGCTGGATGGTGAGTTCGCCGATCTTGTAGGCCACCGCCTGCGACGGCCACGCGACGTAGCGCTCGGCTTCGGCGGTGGCGTCGGTGAGCGAGACCGCCGAGTTCTTCATCATGTAGTCGATGGTCTGCTCGCGCGTCCAGCTCTTGCTGTGCAGGCCGGTGTCGGTGACCAGCCGGATCGCGCGCCACAGTTCGTCCTGCAGGCGACCGAAGTAGTCGTACGGCGTTTCATACACGCCCAGCGGCTTGCCCAGCGATTCCGCATACAGCGCCCAGCCCTCGACGTAGGCGGTATTGCCGCCGAAGCGACGGAACGCCGGCACGCCCTTCAGCTCCTGCTGGATGCCGATCTGGAAATGATGGCCGGGGATGGCCTCATGCAGGAACAGATCTTCGGCAGACCAGGTCTTGCGCGAAGGCAGGTCGAATGTATTGACGTAGAAGATGCCGGGACGGCTGCCGTCCTCGCTCGGTGATTGATATTCGCCACCGGCGGCGGATTCGGCGCGGAACGCTTCCACCGGACGGATCTCGAAGCCGGCCTTGGGCACCAGCGAGAACTGCTCGGGGATGCGCTTCATGATCCGCGCTTCCAGGCCGCGATAGAACTTCAGCAGATCATCCTCCGACTTGAACTGGAACTGCTTGTCCTCGCGCATGAACTTGAAGAAGTCCTGCAACGATCCCCTGAAGCCGACATCCTTCATCACCTGCTGCATCTCGCCGTGGATGCGTTCGACTTCCGACAGGCCGAGCGCGTGGATTTGCGCCGGCGTCAGGTCGGTGGTCGTGGTCTGGCGCACGTTGAAGGCGTACCACGCGGCGCCATTCGGCAACTTGTCGAGGCCGACGCTGTCGCGGGTCTTCGGCAGGTAATCGTTGGCGATGTAGGCGCGCAGCTTGCGGAATGCCGGCATCATGTCGTTGGCGATCATCGCCTTGTATGCGTCGGTCAGGCGTGCCTTGTCGGCGGTGCTGAAGCTCGTCGGCATCTGCTTGATCGGTCCCCAGAACAGGCTGTCTTCCGGCTTGTCCTTGATGATGGCGTCGTACTGCGGCACGACCTTGGTCATCAGCGCCTTCGGCTGCACCACGCCCGCTTTCACGCCGGCCTGCATGTCGGCGATGATGCTGTCGACCAGCACCGGGATGCGGTGGCCGCGTTTCAGCCAGTTGTCGTAATCCTTCACCGTCTTGAACGGTTGCGCACCGGTGCCGTTGCCAAGTTGCGCCATCGACGTCGCGATGCTGCCCATCTGGTCCACCGGCATCATCCAACCCGGATAGCGCTCGCTTTCCAGCGACTCCCTGGAGTCATGCACGAAGATGTCGTAGCTGATGAGGGCCTGGCCATCGAGGCCCGCGCTGCCGACGGATTCGATCTTCTTCAGCCAGCGTGCAGTGAAATCGTGGCTCTGCTTGCGGAAGGCCGCGGAATAGAAATCCGGAAGCTGGTCGTTGTAACGATTGTCGCCCTGGTAGGTCGCGCCCAGCGGATTGAGCTTCAGCGATTCTTCCCAATACTGCGCGTAAAGCGCGTCGAGCCGCTTCGCCTTGGCGCTGTTCGTCGGCATGGCCTGCGAGGTCCTGGCCGGTTCGGCATGCAGGGTCGGAACCGCAGCGGCGAGGGCTACCGCGAGGGCGAGGCGGGCAAGGCGCATGGTCGACATCCGATGGGTGAGCAGGCGAGTGTAAGGCCGTCACGGGGATGCCGGGCTGTGCCCAAGGTCAGGGGTGGCGTCAGGGCCGCACGTAATAGACGACACCGGATTTGTCGTCGCTGAGCAGGAAGGCGTCCGGACCGACGCGCAGTACGCCGCAGGGCCGACCCATCACCTTGCCTGCCTGCAGGAAGCCGCTGATCAGGTCGCGCTGGCCGGAACCGTCGCGATGCATCCGCACCAGCCGGTAGCCGTGCCCGAGGCGGATGCTGCCGGAACCGTGCAGCGCGACGACGACCTCATCAGAGAGCTGGGCGTTGTCGGCCCTGGCGAACACGTCGAAACCGAGCGCCGATGCATGTGCAGGGAAGATCGCGAGCGGACGCATCACGTTCGTGCAACCTTGCTTGCGCGGATACTTGGGATCGGCCCTGATCGCCTTGCCGGCGGCGTAGCACGACGGCCAGCCGTAATCGCCGGGCCTGACCGCGTAGAAGGTTTCGTTGGGCACGTTCGGCCCGAGATGGTCGACGCCCTGATTGGTGGCCAGCAACTGACCGTCGATCCATGCCATCCACACCGCGTTGCGCAGCCCGCGCGCCACGATGCGCTGCCCGCTGCCGTCGGGATTCATCTCGACCACCACCGCGCGCAAGGCTTCGGTTTCCACGCAGGCATTGCAACTGCTGCCGATGGCGACATAGAGCTTGCCGTTGGACGGCACCACGGTGCGGGTGAGATGCCAGCCACCGTTCGCCGCGCTCATGCCGTGGTCGGGAAAACGCGCGACCAGTTGCGCTGGTCCGCTCGGATGCAGTTCACCCGGCGTGTAGCGATAGCGCAGTAGCGAATCGGTCAACGCGACATAGATCCATTGCACGCCTTGCGCATCCTTGAGGAAGGCGACGCTGTTGGGATTGCGCAGGCCGGTCGCCCATGCGGTGATCCTGCCGATCTTGCCGTTCGCCTGATCGAAACCATCGAGGACGTAGACCGCGCCGCGCGTGTTGTCGCCGAGGTCGTGCATGTCGGTGAGGAAGATGCGGCCGTCGGGACTGCGCGCGAAGAAACGTGGGCGTTTGAAGCCTTCGGCCAGCGGCGTGATGCGCAGCGATGCCGGCGCCTGCAGATCGAAGCCGCGGCCGTCCTTCAGGGTGACGCGATGGGGAGTGAGCGCGTCGTTCGCCGCAGCATTTCCGATGGCTGGTGCGATGGCCAGCGTTGCAGCGATCAGCAGTGCAACGATGCGCATGCGGTCACTCCGTCTTGCGATAGGGGATCGATTCGGGGGCGACGGTGCCACCGGAGATGATGAAGCTCATCGCCTGGTCGACCGACCATGTGGTCGCGACAAGATTCTGCACCGGCACGATTTCCAGATAGCCGCCGGTCGGATTCGGCGTGGTCGGGATGAACACCGCGGCCAGTTCTTCCCCGGTGGCCTCATCGTGGAACACGCGGGTGACCAGTCCCACGGTCTTCATGCCCGGATGCGGGAATTCCACCAGCACCACGCGCTGGGTGCCATCGGGCGAGGTCTGCACGGTATCCAGCAATTTGCGCGCGCCGGAGTACACGCTGTTGGCCAGCGGAATGCGCGCGATCAACGCCTCGAACCATTGCAGCAAGGCCTGCCCGACCAGGTGCTCGGCCAGCCAGCCGACCAGCAGGATCACAAGCAGGGTGCCGAACAGCGCGACCGCGCCCATCACCACCGATTGCTGCAGCCAGGCCAACGTCGGCGAGGTGTGCGCCAGCGACGACAACAGTGGTTGCACCCATGGCCGGCTGATGTCGC
>Ga0136846_1241661_pt1 | contig 10107 bp, 8 predicted proteins | sample HopSoiMetagenom2_FD_96841 | JGI IMG/M metagenome (GOLD analysis project Ga0136846, IMG submission 96841) | Grasslands soil microbial communities from Hopland, California, USA - 2 Assembly 2016 (version 4) | ecosystem: Environmental > Terrestrial > Soil > Grasslands | place: USA: Hopland... | reverse complement strand
TGCAGGGCGTGCCGGCCTCCTTCCGGGTGATCGTCGCGCCGCTGACGGCGTGGGTGTGGCTCGGCGGCGTGCTTGCCGTGCTCGGCGGCCTCGTCGCCATCTGGCCGGCCGGTCTCCCGTCGCGGGTCCCGGCGCGGCGGCGCGCCTCTATCCCGGTCGCGGTGAAGGCATAACCATGGACCTCGCGCTCTTCCTGCTCGTGCTGGTGGCCGTGGCGGCCTGGGTGTCGGCGCCGCTGCGCCGCCCCCGCGCCCAGTCCGCAGCCGACCCGGCGCCCGAGCTCGACCGCGAGCTGCGCGCCGCCGCGCTGCGCGATGCCGAGCTGGATGCCCGCATGGGCAAGCTGTCGGCGCGCGAGCACGCCGAGGTGGTCGCCGAGCTGGATCGCGGATGAGGTACCTGCGCTGGCCGGCCACCGCGGCGCTGGTCGGACTGGTCGCCGTGCTGCTCGGCTACGGCCTGCTCGTACAGCACGCGGGCCGCGGGATCGACCACGCGCTGGCCGACGGGCAGCGGCCGAGCGCCCCGGCCCTGCGCCTCCCGCGGCTCGGCGCGCCGGGGATGGCCGGCACCGCCGACTGGCGCGGCCACGTCGTGGTGGTCAACTTCTGGGCGTCGTGGTGTGGCCCGTGCCGCGACGAGAGCCCGCTGCTCGAGCGCTGGCAGCGCCGGCTCACCGCCGACGGCGGCCTCGTGCTCGGGGTCGACACGGTCGACGCGGTCGACGATGCGCTGGGCTTCGCACACCAGATGCGTCTCACGTACCCGCAGCTGCACGACCGCGACGGTTCGACCGCGCGGCGGTTCGGCGTCAACGGCTACCCGGAGACCCTCGTGCTCGATCGCCGCGGCCGGATCGCCGCGGTCCGCCGCGGGCCGGTGGACGACGCGTTCATGCGCGCGCGCGTACAGCCGTTGCTGAAGGAGGCGGCGTGATCCGAGTGCTCGCGCTCGCCTGCCTGCTCGCGCTCGCGGGTCCGGCGGCGGCCGCCGCGGACTGCCCGCGCACCAGCGTGGCGGACCTCGAAGACGAGGTCATGTGCCCGGTTTGCGGCACCTCTCTCGGCGTTGCCCGCGAGGCGCCACTGGCGCAGCGCGAGCGCGCGCTCATCGCGCGGCTCGCCGCACGCTGCGAGAGCAAGCGCCAGATCAAGGCGGCGCTGGTCGCGCAGTACGGGCCGTCGGTGCTCGCGCTTCCCCCGGATCGAGACCTCGGCGGCTCCCTCGTGCCGCTGCTCGAGGGCGCCGCCGCCATCGGCGTCGCGGTGCTGGTGCTCGCCCGCGCCCGCCGGCGCGGCGCGGCCCGGCCGCACTGAGCCGACGCTAGGCTTCGTGCGACGGAGCCGCCGCGGAACATGGCCGACAGCACAGGAGCACTCCAGGCAGTCGGGCACCCGGTGCGTCTGCGGGTGCTCGAGCGTCTGGCCGACGGGGAGGCCGCCTCCGTGCCGGAGCTGGCCGACGCCGTCGGCGCGCACGAGAACACCGTGCGGGCGCACGTCGCGGTGCTCGAGGAGGCCGGGCTGATCGCGGGCGAGTCGCGCCCCGCCGCCGGCCCGGGCCGTCCCGGCGTCCAGTACCGGTTGACCGAGCGCGGGGAACGTCTCGACCAGGACTTCATGGGTCTGGCCGAGCTGCTCGCCGCCGCCCTCGGGCGCGCCGGGCTCGAGCCGGAGCAACTGGGCGACGTGGGACGCGACTGGGGCCGCTACCTGGCCGGCCGGCCCGGCCAGTTCGACCCGCGCGAGCGCCTGCCCGAGATCCTCCGCCGGCTCGGCTATGACGTCACCGTCGCGGGCGACGAGGTGCGGCTCACCGGCTGCCCGTGCCCGCTGATCGCCCCCGACCGTCCCCGAATGCTGTGCCACCTCGCCACCGGCGTGGTCGACGGCGTCCTCGGCGCCGCCGGATCGACCCTGCGCACCGGCCCTGCCGCCCACGACCCGCCCCGCCGCGACTGCCGCATCACGCTGGTCGAGCGGTAGCGGAACCATGTCTGCGGTCCTCGATCTGCGCCGCCTTCAAGCGCCGGTCGTTCAGGCGGGGATGGGGAGCGTCGCGCGGCACGAGCTCGCCGCGGCTGTGTCCGAGGCGGGTGGTCTCGGCACGATCGCGGGCGTACGCGCGCCGATCGCGGTCGAGATCGCCGCCGCACGCCGGCTTACCGGCAGACCGATCGCCGTCAACCTCCTGCTGCCCTTCGTGCGACCGGGCGATGCCGAGGCCGCGGCGGATGCCGACGCGATCGTCACGTTCTGGGGCGCGCCGCGCAGGCTCGCCGCGAACACGTGGATCCACCAGTGCGGCTCGGTCGAGGAGGCGCAGGCCGCCGCCGCGGCCGGCGCGGACGCCGTGATCGCCCAAGGTGTCGAGGCCGGCGGCCATGTGCGCGGGACGACGCCGATGCTCGAGCTGCTCGAGCGCGTGCGCGCGACGGTGAAGATCCCGGTCCTGGCGGCCGGCGGGATCATCGACGCGGAGGGTGTGACCGCGGCGCTTGACGCCGGCGCCGCCGCCGCGGTTCTCGGCACACGCTTCCTGCTCAGCGACGAAAGCCACGCCCATCCCGATTACAAGCAGCGCTGCCTGGACGCCGACGAGACGATCCTGACCGAGCTCTTCGGACTCGCGTGGCCCGACGCGCCGCATCGCGTGATCCCCAACGGCGCGACGCGCCGCTGGCTACGCGGCGACCCTCGTGGTCCCCGCTGGATCCGGACCGCGAACCGTCTCAGCGCGCGCCTCGCGAGCCGGCTCCCAGCCGGCGTGCAAGCCCGCGCGATCACGGCCCAGCGCCCGTCGCGACCGTTGCTCGGGCCGCAGCCGCCCACCGACGACGGTCCACCCAACCTCCTGGACTCAGGTCCGCTCTACGCCGGCATGAACGTCACGCGCATCACCGACATCCGCCCGGCAGCGGAGCTCGTCAAAACGCTCACACCGTAGGAATCAGGCCGATCGCGGCGTCTGACCGGCTCGCACTATCCCAATGGTTGATGTGGGGTTGAGTGTTTCGCGTAGGCTCGCGCCATCGACGTTCGCGGGTGCGTGTGCGGCTGGACGCTGGCGGTGCTCTTGCGGGCGGCGCTGGGTGGAGTTCCGACGGCACAAGCGGCGGTGAACTTCGAGCGCAAGGACATCTCGCTGTCCGGCGCGCCCGGGTCCGTCGCCATTGGCGACCTCGACGGGCGCAACGGCAAGGACATCGCGGTCGCCCTGCCGGCGTCCGGCGGCGTGGGGGTGTTGTTGAACAACGGCGACGGGACGTTCGGCGCGCCGCAGCAGTACCTCGCCGGGCCGGAGTGCATCGGGAAGGCGGTCGAAGTCGAGCTCGGCGACGTGACCGGGCCGGTGGGCGCATTCGTCCCCGACGGCAAACTCGACGCCTATGTCACTTGCGCGCCGTACGTCGTGCGGTTGACGGGCGACGGCGCGGGCGCGCTCGGCAGCGCGATGGCGTTCCAGCTCTACCTCCCGCCGTACCTCGGCTCAGCAACGATCGACTTCCTCGCCCTCGTGCGGCGACCGGACGGCAATCCCGCCCCCCTCCTTCTGCTCCAGCACTCGGTCGGGAGCTTCGGGCGCGAGCTGTGCATCAGCTACGAGCTGGATTCACAGGCGCTCGTCTGCGATCCCACGCCGGTGGAGGGCCCGCTGGCGGTCGGCGACCTCAACGGAGCGTTCGCCGGCGTGCCGCCGGACGAGATCGTGACCGCCCTAGGCGGGGACAAGCTGGGCATCTTCGGCTTCGCGCATCAGATACCGACGTACTTCGCGAACAGCGTGCGTAGCGTGCCAGGCAGTCTGGCCGGGCAGGCGGCCTTCGAGTCGGCGGCCGTGGGCGACCTCAACCACGACGGGCGCCTCGACGTGCTCGTCGGCCAGTCCATCAACAGCGTCAGCGCCCGGGTGGACTCGATCCACTACTTCCTCATGGGTGCGAGCGAGCTCGCGCAGGTTGCTACCCCGCTGCCGTCGACCCCGGGACTCGACGCCGTCGCGATCGCCGACGTCGACGGGGACGGCTGCAACGACATCGTCGGCGCCGGTGGCTACGGGCGCGGCATGATTCATCTCGCCGACGGCGCCGGCGGCTTCGACGGCGGCCGCGACCTCCCGCAGCTCGGCTATCAGAGCCCCACGACGGCCACGCGCGTGTCAATGGCTGTGGGCGACCTCACCGGAGACGGCCTGCCCGAGCTCGTGGTGGCCGACGTCCTCGCCCATGCCGTGATGGTGTACCGCAACCACTCCACGGCCGCCGGCGGCGCATGCTTCGTCCCGCCGAACACCGGCGCGGGTGTCGTGCCTCCCACCACGACACCGCCACTCCCACCTGTGGTCGCGCGCACCTGCCAGCAGCCCGGGACGACGAGCTTCACCGTGGGAACGCCCGGCCCCGACGTGCTCGTCGGCACAGCCGGCCGCGACGTGCTCGGCGGCCGCGGCGGCGATGACTGTCTGTTCGGGCTAGGGGGCCCCGATCGGCTGACCGGCGGAACCGGCGCGGACAAGCTCAAGGGCTCGAGCGGCGACGATCGGCTCTACGGCGATGCCGGCGATGACGACATCCGAGGCGACAATGGCAACGACACGATCACACCCGGTACAGGCAACGACAAGGTGACGGGCGGCGGCGGCGACGACACCATCTCGGCCCGCGACAGCGCCCGCGACACGATCGACTGCGGCGGCGGTGTCGACAAGGTCACCGCGGATCGCATCGACAGCGTCAAGAATTGCGAATACGTGAAGCGGCCAAAACGGCACGGCTGACGCGACTTCGCGCTCGTGCGCAACCCGCGAAATGCAGCGGCGTCGCTCGTGAGTCGCCGAGGGCTGTGGCGCCGCCCCGGGGCCCGATGGCGCCTTGTACGTCGCCTGCGGTACCGGCTAGCCCACGTCGCGAGCGAGGTCGCGCGACCGAAGTGGGGCGGGATCGTGGTCTCCCCCCGACAGCGTTCGGAAGGCGCTGCGCCGGCACGGGCTCAGCATGCGCGCGAGGCGGCTGGCGTCGATCGCCGGCTACGCCGCGCCCCGTGAGCTGCCGCGCGAATCGCAAGCCGAGCGCCACATCGACGTCGGGCGTGCGGGCGAGCTGGTCGGGATCGACTGCTTACATCGCCGGTCTGCGAACACCCGCGGCGTGGTCGAGCCGCTGACGGCGATCGACGTCTACTCCTCCTACATCTGACCCGACCCGGAGGGTCATTGTCGAGCGCCTGCCCGGACAGGCGTGCGCCTGGACGGCGTGAGTTGGTGGGTGTAGGGTCGTGAGGAGACGCGGGGCGTCCGGACCGGCTTTCTGAATTCAGGTTCGCCCACTCTTTGCCTCCGCTGGACCGGCCTGACGTGTGAGTGTCGAGGCCGGATTACGTGTAACGCCCGCAACGGCGGGGCCGAGTGCGTCGTGGTTGCTGGCTTCCGCCGGGGGTCCCGGGTGATCAGGTACGGGCAGGTTCGACGCAACCGGCGGGGGCCGACGGCGTCGGTGATGGCTCGGCTCGCGCTCGCGACGGCGCTGGTGGCAACTGGCCTGGCGGGAATGGCGAAGTCTGGCCATGCCGCGGCCGACGGCCACGACCGGCCCGTCGCCTCCACCGCGGACTCACAATCCGCCACTCCCCAGCCTCCGACGGCGGCGATCGACTCGCCGGCTGACGGCGGCGTGGTAAAGCTCGGCTCCACGGTCGCGACCAGGTTCTCCTGCTTCGAAGTCGCGGACGGGCCCGGAATCGCTTCGTGCACCGACTCGCGCGGCGCCGCCGGCGGCGCGGGTCTCCTGTACACCCGACGGCAAGGGGTCCACACCTACACCGTCACGGCGACCAGCCGCGACGGGCAGATCGCCACCGCCGCCATCCAGTACACGGTCAGCAGGACGGGCCGCTCGTCTCGCTCGATCGTCGCCATCCCCCCGCGCGTGCTCAACGCGGCGGTGCAGCGCTGCGCCCTGATCGCGTGCAGCGGCAACCAGGGGCCGCATGACCACCTGACGAACACCCTCGGCAGTTACTGTCAGCAGTACGACTGCGAGTTCCCGATGGATCTGGTCCCGAGCAACGGTCTCGATCCGAACCTGTTCCCGTTGAACCCCGATTGGACGGCGTACCTCACACAACATCAGCCACCATTCTCGCTCGAGGACTGCGGCCAGTACATCCGCAGCCAGTTCGATTCGCGCTTTCCCCGTTGCACAAGCGAGCCCGTGGATCTCGACAACGCGACGGGATTCGCCGGCGAGATCTGCAAGCTGGGGCGCGATCCAGCGGACGCCTTCCACGGTCACGTCAACTACGGGCCGGCGACGTATGAGGGACGATTGTTCTTCTTCGAGAAGTCGCCGATCGGTACCGACGATGAATACAGCCTCGATCTGGTGCCGTCCAACCCGGACGGTGTGACGCACTACAACAACGCCGCGCCGGCGCCCAGCGCAACGGCGCCGAACTCGATCCACATCGAGTTCGACACGGACGAGACCGTCGACCACTACGACGACAACGCGTGGTGGAAGGACTTCCATTCGAAGGTGGACGACAATCTCCCGTTCAGGGCCATCGACGGCAACCGCGCCGTGGTCACGGGTCTGGCGGGCATCGACACGGTGCACTCCGCCTCGGCCGAGCTCCACCAGGTGTATGCCATGGCGCTCCAGACCTTCCCCGGCTCTCCCGGCGCTCAGCCAGGTGCCGATCAGTGGGCGTTCTTCGTTCGAAACTTCGGCAACGAGGGCTACTGCAGCTCGAACGAGCACCACCTTCCCGCCGCCCCCATCACGGTGCGGATCCCCTGGCCCACCGGCGCGACCGGCGTGAGCATCCCAAGCGATGATCTCCACTGGTCGGGCAACGGCCGCGACGTGACCGCATCGGTCGTGCCTGGCTACGGCGTGCTGCTCAGGTTCCAGATCCCGCCGTTCCAGGCCCAGCATCCCCTGTCGGCATTCGCGCCGATGTACTGGGGGACGGTCAATCTCCGGTGGATCTATCCGCCGGGCAAGACGGCCCCCCGCCCGGTGAAGCCCGGACGGTCGACGCCATTGCCGCGGGACCGTGACTCCGGCCAAGAGGTCGACGTCGAGCCGATCGTCGGCGCGCTCTTCGCGCGGCTGCCCGCCGGTAAGCGCAAGCAGGCCCTGGCCATGCTCCACCATCCCGCACGCGTCCTTTCGCATACGAGGACAGGCCGGATCCGCACCGTGCCGGCGGCCGGCGGGCGCCTGGCGCCGCCGGGGCGGTTCGTCCTGCCGCGCCCCGCTCGCGCCGTTCGCAAGCGCGCGGCGGCGGAGCTGCGGGCGCTGTGCTGGGCCTACGGCAATCGCATACCGGGCTTCGAGAAGGCATGCCTCGCGCCGCGAGGATCGACGGCTCGCGCCCACGGGTCGGCCGCGGCCGGTCGGCCGCTATGCGCTCCCGGCAACGGGCATGGGTCCACGCCCCCGGCGGTTCCGGAGAGGTGCTGTACTCACGTGTCGACGCGTGCGCAGTTGCTCGACGCGCTGGCGACCGGGGCCAAGTGCATCTTCGTGGCGAACGAGGCCCAGATCGATCTCGCCGTGAGCGATCATCGAACGGGCTCCTCGTACTGGGTCGTCCATGTTCCCGATGGGGTGACGATCGAGAGCGGCCGGTCTGCGCGGACGCCGGGCGGGCTGCTGTACATGTCGCATCAGCTTCAGGTTGATCAGAACGTCATGCTCGATGTGGGCAGCAATACGCGCATCAGCGGACTCAGGCTTCGCGGATACCGGCCGTTGGACACAGCCGAGCACAACGACGCGACGCAGGCGATCATGGTCGACGGCCAGGCGACGTCCGGACACGTTGCGGCTACTCACGACCTGATCGACAACAACGAGATCTACGGTTGGCCCGCTGCGGGAGTGAACGTCGTGGACGCCCCTGCGGGCGATGAGTCGATCCGTGTGACCGGCAACTTCATCCACAACAATGTGCAATGCAACCTCGGCTACGGCGTCGCGGTCAGCGGGAGCGGCGCTCCCCTGATCGATCGCAACGTATTCGACTTCAATCGCCACGACGTCTCTAGCGATGGTCGGTTCGGCACCGGCTACCGTGCCGAGCTGAACTTCGTCCTCACCGGCGGCCCCACCTGCGGAGGCCACTACAACCAGCATTTCGACGTGCACGGCACCCTCACGGACGACGGATACGGCGGGCCCGCGGGGCGCAGCTACACGGTCCAGTACAACACGATCCGCGGAGATCAGGACTTCCTCGTGGGCATCGGAGTCCGCCCCGCGTTCGAACTGCGCGGGATCCCGGCTCAGGCGATCTTCGCGCACAACGCTGTGGTGCATGACGATGAGAGCGATGCCGTCAACGTCCACAACGCCTCACTCACCGAAGACCAGCTGAAGATGAACGGAGAGCTCGTCGTCTTCGACAACCAGTACAAGGTCTGGACCGCGAGCCGACTTACGGTTGGCCACTTCGCCAACGACGGCTGCAGCGACGTCTTCCAGGCGACCGGCGCCGTCTGGGTCTACTCGCCATGCGGGCGCGGCATCTGGCGGTTCCTCAACCAGTCCACCCTGCGCCTCGACCGCTTGGCGCTCGGCGACTTCAACGGCGACGGCAGGACGGACGTCTTCTCCCAGAGCGGCCGCCAGTGGCGGGTGTCCTACGGCGGAACCGGTCCCTGGACACCACTCCCCGCCGGCTCAGGCATCCCGATGGACCAGTACCGGTTCGGCGACTTCGACGGCGACGGCAAGACCGACATCTTCCGAGCCGACGGCACGCGGTTCTACTTCTCGAGCGGCGGAGCGACGGAGTGGAAACCGCTAGCGTTCTCTCACTTCAAGATCGACTCGCTGCGGTTTGGCGAGTTCCGGCATTCCGGCAGGACCGACGTGTTCAGCCTCGCCAACGGCCACTGGTCGGTCTCCGACGGCGGCGCCAACCAGTGGCATCCGCTCAACCTGCAACTCTCCTCCGACCTCGCAGAGCTCGCCTTCGCGGACCTCGACGGGGACGGCCGTACCGACATCGCTCGATGCCACGGCGGGATGGCGGAGGCGTCATCGAACGGCGTCACGCAATGGCGGCCGCTGGCGTTCGACTGCCGGAAAGGATTCCCGGGCGTGCTGTTCGGCAGCTTCACCGGCAGCAAGCACGCCGACGCCCTCTCCTTCGGCACCGCGCCCCTCCTCCTCGCCAGGTACAGCCTCTCGAGATCGGGCAGGACGCCCTTCTTTGCGTGGTCGCTGGCGGACATGCTCTGAGACATAAGCGTCACGCCGCACCGCGAAGCCCGCGGGGGCGGGCGCCGGCCCCGTGGGGAGCCGGCGCCCGCGCATGGGTCAGCCGGCGCCCTGGGCCTTGATCGTCTGATCGAATACCAGGTCGCCGTCCTTGAACGAGTAGACGCCGTAGTCGCTCAGCGACGTGTCGCCGTTGGCGTCGATCGAGTACGTGCCGAGCACCGACTGGCGGTCCTTGGTCGCGAACAGCGCCTTCACGACATCCGGCCGCGCGCCCGTCTTGGAGCGCTTGATCGCGTCGAGCGCCAGCTGCATCGCCTCATAGCCGTAGATGGCGTACGGGTCGGGATGCTTCTCCCCGTAGGTGCGCGTGTAGTCGCTGAAGAAGGCGCGGCCCTCCGGCGGGTACTGATCCGGAGAGAGCGTCGCGATCGTCACCTTCGTGCGGGCCGCGACGTTTGCCGGGATGCCCTGCTTGGGATCCGCGAACGTCGTGTCCGCGACGCCGTCGGGGCCGTAGAGCTTCGCGCCCGGCAGCGCCGCGGCGAAGTCCTTGAACACCTGCGCGGCGTTGTTGGCGGTGATGCCCGCGAAGACCATGCAGTCGTCGCCGGCGGTCTTGGACTTCTGCGCCAGCGAGCGGTAGTTCGACGCGTTCTTGTCGATCGCGTCGTTGCCCGTCAGCGTGAGGCCCTGCTCCTTCGCCTGGAGCTCGATGACGCGAGCCAGACCGGCGCCGTAGACCTCCTTGTCGTTGAGCAGCTGCACCTTCGTGCAGCCGTCCTGCTTCATCAGCGTTGCGAGCGCCGCGCCCTGGATCGTGTCCTTGGGCACGATCCGCGCGTACGTCCGGGTGCCGCTCGGGTAGTACTTGTCCG
>Ga0136846_1216161_pt1 | contig 10107 bp, 7 predicted proteins | sample HopSoiMetagenom2_FD_96841 | JGI IMG/M metagenome (GOLD analysis project Ga0136846, IMG submission 96841) | Grasslands soil microbial communities from Hopland, California, USA - 2 Assembly 2016 (version 4) | ecosystem: Environmental > Terrestrial > Soil > Grasslands | place: USA: Hopland... | reverse complement strand
CGCCGATATTGAGGAACCGCGTCGACTAAGCGACGATCTCAGCGCCGGCGCGCGCGGCAAGAAAATTCGATTTGACGCGGCGACCGCGCCTGCCAAACTCGTCGAAATTGTTCGCAGCGGCGGCGGTACGCCGGAAATCGGCCTTGATCCCATCGCCTTGATGAAAGCGCGCAAGAATGCGCGCGAGCTCGCCGGGATCAAAGCCGCGCATTTGCGCGACGGAGTCGCGCTTGTCCAGTTCCTTGCCTGGTTCAATCGCGAAGCATCGAAAGGCAAGCTGACCGAAATCGACGCTGCCTCGGCACTCGAGGCCTTCCGCCAGGAATCCGGCAAGCTGCGCGATATTTCCTTTCCGACGATTTCGGCATTCGGCGCGCATGCGGCTAGCCCACACTATCGCGTCACGCGCGCAAGCAACTCCAAAATTGGTCGCGGTCTGTTTCTCATCGATTCCGGCGCGCAATACGAGGACGGCACGACCGATGTCACGCGCACCATCGCGGTCGGCCGCCCGACACGCGAGGTGCGCGACCGCTTCACGCGCGTGCTGAAAGGACACATCTCGATCTCGCGCCTTTTGTTTCCGGTCGGCACGTCAGGAGCGCAGATCGATGCATTTGCGCGCCAACACCTCTGGGCAGCGGGCCTCGATTTTGATCATGGCGCCGGCCACGGGGTCGGGGCCTATCTCTCCGTGCACGAGGGACCGCAGCGAATTTCGAAGATTGGCCACGTCGCTTTGGAACCGGGCATGATCCTTTCGAACGAACCCGGCTATTACAAAGCCGGCGAATACGGCATCCGCATCGAGAACTTGATCGTCGTTGCGCCACGCAGGATCGATGGTGCCGAGCGCGAGATGCTTGGCTTCGACGTGCTGACCCTGGCGCCGATCGAGCTCGATCTCGTCGAGCCCAAGCTGATGGGCCCAGAAGAGACGGCATGGCTTGACACCTATCACAAAGAGGTACGGGCAAAGCTTTCACTGCTTTTACCGGCGGGTGTGCGTCGTTGGCTGAGGAAAGCGACGCGCCGTGTTGCCCAGGCGGGCCGGGTCCGCGGCCTAACTGGAACGGCGGGCAAAAGATGATAAGAAGCCCGTCTCTTGGGGCGGCGGCAGCCTGCCCGACCACGAATTCCCTGGCGGCCCCGCCTGCCAAACTGAATTTCAGGCCTGGACCGATCCGATCCGATGTATCGATTTATCGCCTTCGGCCATAGCCACATCGTCGCGTTTGCGAAAGGCGCCTACGAGTATCAAGCCTCCGATCTGACCGGCGAGGCGCCGCGGATCGAGGGGCGGTTCGTCTATCTCTATGATCCCTTTTACAATCCGGTGCTTCAGGGTCCCCTTGAAGCACCGCAGCTTAATCCGAAGCTGAGCGCACAGCTCACGGAGCTTCCCTGGGATTTCGTCGTTCTCGTTTGCGGCGGCAATGAACATAATGTTCTCGGAATCGTCAGGAACAAGCGGCCGTTCGATTTCGTGCTGAGCAGCGAGCCCGATCTGCCGTTGCAGCCCGGCCACGAGCTTGTGCCGGAAGCGCTCATTCGCGAGGTTCTGAAATACTATATGACGGACTCGCTACAGACGATGCGTACATTTCGTGCGGCGACCGAGCTCCCGGTCACCCAGCTTCAGCTCGATGCGGGAATACCGGACGGACCGCGATAGCCATCTTCATCACGTCCGCGAGATGTTCGAGAACCTGGATGTGCTGGTCTTCACGCTCGGCCTGACCGAATGCTGGGTCTCGCGCGGGACGGCGCGGTCTTTCCGCTGTGCCCGGGCGTGCTCGGCGGCACGTTTGACAAAAGGCGGCACGAATTCGTCAACCTGGATGTCGAGGACGTCGTTGCAGACGTGACGGCGTTCGTATCGGAGCTGCGCGCGGTCAATCCGGAGGCGCGTGTCATTCTCAGGGTTTCGCCGGTGCCGCTGATCGCGACGGCGGAGCCACGTCATGTCTTGGTTTCAACGATCGCCTCCAAATCCTCTGAGAGTCGCCTGCGAAAAGATCGTCAAGGGCTGCAAGAACGTCGCCTACTTTCCCTCCTACGAGATCGTCACCGGCGGCTTTGGCAAGACCTCGTACTTTGCCGAGGATTGCCGCTCGGTAACGGAAGAGGGAGTGGCGCATGTGATGCGCGTTTTCATGCGCCACCATGTCCGCAATTCCGGTACATTGCGCATATAAGCGCTCGGCGTAGATGCGCAGACGGAGCTGCGCGGTCCAATGCTAACGCTTCATACTTTCCGGCAAATTCGCCAGGTCGAGCGCCTCTTCCTCGCAACACTACGCGCACGACCTGCACTATCTGTTCGACCTCGCTCGTCTGGGGCGCGGTCCGTGCGGTAAATCCGCTGACCAGTTCTTTCAAATTCCGCATCCGGAGCTGCAGGGCGCCAAGCTAATAGACATCCGCCTGGTAGCGCCCCGCCTTTTTCAGCGACGCGACAAAAGCGATCGCCTCGTCGGTCGAGCGGGCGCCGTGCGCCGCGACGATTTCGACCAACGCCGCTTCGACATCCTTTGCCATGCGCTTGGCATCGCCGCAGACATAGAAATGCGCGCCTCGCGCGAGCCATTGCCAAACCTCGGCGCCGACTTCGCGCATCCGATCCTGGACGTAGAATTTTCCTTTGCCGTCGCGCGACCAGGCGAGCGAGAGGCGCGTAAGCACGCCTTTTTGGCGGAGCTCATGCAACTCGTCGCGATAGAAGAAGTCGCACACCGAGCGCTGATGACCGAAGAAGAGCCAGTTCTGCCCTGGCGCGCCGATCGCCTGCCGCTCTTGCAGAAAGGCGCGGAAGGGCGCGACCCCGGTTCCGGGCCCAACCATGATGATCGGAATATTCGGATCGGCAGGTAGGCCGAAACTGTGCGCCTTCTGCACGTAGACTTTCAGCGTGTCGCCGGGCGCGGCGCGTTCCGCAAGGAAGGTGGAGGCGAGGCCGAGGCGCCTGCGCTTGCCGACCATGTAGCGGACCGCGTCCACGGTGAGCGAGACGCGGCTGGGCGCCGCCTTGTGTGATGACGAAATCGAGTAAAGCCGCGGCTGCAGCGGCTCCAGCGCGTCGATCAGCGCCTCGGGATGCGGCCGTATCGTCGGGAATTTTTGAAAGGCGCCGAGCACGTCGATGTGCGCCACGTCGCGATCTGGATCCTCGCCGCGCGCGAGCGCCCGCGCCTTCTCACGAACCTTGCCGCCCGAGACATAAGAGAAAAGCTCATAGAGCGAGTCGGGCGCGGCGCCGAGCGAGACGTCCTCGTGCAGAACCTCGCGCAGGGTGCGGTCGCGTACCGGCGTCGTGTGCGCCGCGCCAACCATGGCGATGATCTGATCGACTAGGCCGAGATCGTTCTTCGCAAAAACGCCGAAGGAGTCGCCAACCTCGTAATCGATGCCGCTGTCGCTCAAATCGAAATCGATATGCCAGGTCTCTTTCTCCGACCCGGAGCCATTGAGCAGACGCCGGCCGAGGAGTCTTGCCGTGGTTGGTTGTTCGCGACTTCGGCCGCGCGTTGCGGCGTCGACCACCGCCGGCGCAGTAGGCTCTGCATCAGCGGCAGGCGCTTCCGCGCTCAACGCCTCGGCGAGCTTCTTGACCATGCGTGTCGTGACTTTGCCGCCCGGCACGCATAAATTCAGCCGCTCTTCCTTGCGCAGGAAGATCGCATTCGCATAGTCGGCGCAATTGTAGCCGCACTGGCCGCAATCCTGCTGCGCCATGGCGGCCATGAGTTTCGGCGCGAGCGGCTTTTCCTCGGCAAGCTTCATGCGCTCGTCGAGCGGCATGGCGGGATCGTGCCACGGCGCCTCGTCGTTGGTGGCGAGCGGAACGGCGGGCTTCGAGGCGCCAAGCACGGCGCCTGCTTCGCCGGCCGAGAGCGCCGTTGCGCCGGTTGCGTCGGGGCTGACCAAGGCCGCCATGAAACCGGAAAGCCAGGCGCGCTGCTCTGCGGTAAACGGCGCATTCTCCGGAATGAAGAAGGAAATCGGCGGCTGTTGAATGCTCATGCCGGCACACATTCCGGCGCAAATTCATCAGCCATGCGCTTCAGTTCATCAATCTGCACTCGATTGGCGAAGACGTAGAACGTTTCATCAGGGCTCGCGCGGTGCTTCATGTAGGCCGCGAGCAAGCGCTCGACATGTTGCGGCGTTTCTTGGGCGGTGACGTTCTCGTAAATCAGCCGTGCGATTTTCGCGTCGCCGCCGAAACCGCCGCCGACATGGATGTGATAACCCTCGACCTGATCATCATTATCATCATCGCCAATCGCGACTTTCGCAGCCAACAGCCCGATATCGCCGACATAATGTTGCGCGCAGGAATTGGGGCAGCCGGTGAGGTGAATATTGACTGGCTGATCGAGCGTCAGCCGCGGCTCGATATAATCAGCGATCTCAACGGCATGGCCCTTGGTGTCGGAGAGGGCGAACTTGCAGCCGCGATTGCCGGTGCAGGCGACGAGCCCGGCCCGCACCATACTCGACTGCCAGTCAAGCCCCGACGACTCGATCCGACGTTTGGCTTCGTCGGTCTTGTCGTCGGCAATTCCGGAGATCAGCAGGTTCTGCCAGACGGTCAGCCTTATGTCGCCGTCGCCGAGATCCCTAGCGATAGCGGCAAGATCGCGCATCTGATCGGCCGTCATCTTGCCGACCGGCAGGACGACGCCGATCCAGTTCAGCCCCGGCTGTTTTTGCGCATGCACGCCGATATGAGCGAGTCGGTCATACGCGCGGCGCGGCTTCACATGCGCCGCATCGATCCGAGTTAGCTTCCACCCGAGCTTCTGTTCGACCGCGTCGAGGAATTTCTCGAAGCTCCAATCGTCGAGCACGTATTTGAGCCGCGCTTTGGTGCGGTCGGTGCGGTTGCCGCTGTCGACAAAGACTTGGCAGATCGCGTCGGCGACTTTGACCGCATCGCTCGTCTTCAGAACGACGCCCGTATCGCGGGCGAAATCCTTGTGGCCGGTGATGCCGCCGAGCGCCAGGCGATAATAGATGCCCGCCTCGACCGGTGCCTCTTCGCCGACTTCCACCGCCTGGAGGCCGATGTCGTTCGTATCTTCGAGCGTGTGGACGATGCCGGCGCCGTCGAACGCGACGTTGAACTTGCGCGGCAGATGATAAAGCGCGCGCGTGTTGAGGATGTGATGGTGCCACGCCTTGGCATCGGCGCGCGTGTCGTGGAGTTCGCTCGGGTCGATTCCCGCCGCGGCGGAACCGGTGACATTGCGGATATTATCGGCGCCTGCGCCCTTGGTAATGATGACGACCTCGGCCAGCCCCTCGACGACCGCCGGCCCGTTTTTCGGCGGGATTTCGCGGAGCTGCAGATTGGCGCGCGTCGTCACATGCGAGTAGCCGCCGGCGAGTTTCTCCGCCATGTCTGCGACAGCGGCGAACTGCCAATGCCTGATGATGCCGTTCGGGATGCGTAGCCGGCACATATAGCTCGTCTGCGCCGGCGCGACGTAGAAAAGCCCGTGATAGCGCCAGCGGAAATTGTCTTCCGGCTTCGGCGCATTGCCGGCAAGCGCCTGCTCGCGCATGCGCTCATAAGCATCCATCGGATGCTCGGCGCGCTTCCATTTCTCCTGATCGACGAGCTTCTTGCCTTCGGCCTCAAAGCGCTCCTGCGCCTGCAGGGCCGGCGCATCCGGCCCCGTTGGCTCGCCCGGCGCGCCGGGTGCTCCCGCTTCAGCGCCGCCGCGCGAAAAGCCGGGAAGGCCGCGCATCGCCGCGGCCCCCGACGCAAAGCCTTCCAGCCAGCGCTTCTGCTCCGGCAGAAAATCGCCCATCGCAGCGCCCGTTTATTCCGCCGGGCGGGTCTGCGGTACCCGGACCATGAATCCGCGCTGACGCGAGGCAGCCCAGTAAGCGCCCGCCATCAAGCCCGCGCCGGCAATCGTATTGCCGAGCGTCACCCAAATCAGGTTCCAGACCATGCCGGCCCAGGTGACATTGTCCGGGTGTTTCGACAGCAGCGCGACGCCGAAGATCGTCATGTTGGCGATCGAGTGCTCGTAGCCAGAACCGATAAAGGCGAAGAGGCACCAGGCTATGGCGATCATGCGGCCGGCTTCGCTGGTGATCCGCATCGACATCCACACCGCAAGGCAGACGAGCCAATTGCAAAGAATGGCGCGGCAGATGAGCGGCACCGCGTCAGCATTCATCTTCGCTGCGGCGACTTTATAAACGAGCTCGCTCGCCGCGCTGGTGATCAGCCCGCCGCCGCCGCCGACAAACAAGGCAGCGAGAAACAGCGCGCCGACGAGATTGCCGAGCCAGCTCACCGCCCAAATGGTGAGCACATTGTTCCAGGACGTGCCGCTTTGCAGGCCCGATATCGTCAGGCTCATCGTGTGGCCGGTGAAGAGATCGGAGCCGGCGAACACAACAAGAATTAGCGCCAGGCCGAAGCTCGCGCCCATCGCCAGCGGCCGCACGCTCGGATCGAGCGCGGAGCCGATGCTGAAGATGAGCAGGATGCCGAAACCGACGTAAATGCCGGCCATCATCGAGCTGATCCAGAAGCCGAGCGGATTATCGAGCAGGAAGCGCGACTTCTGCTCGCCTACGAGTGTGAATTTGTCGATCGTGTCCTGAAACATGGTGCCATCGCCGGTTTCGGCGAAGCTCGCGCCCCGCCTTCCTGTGCGGGTGCGAAGCAACGGATGTGCCAAACCGCGCTTCGTTTGACGTCCTACGCGAGTGCTGGAGGCCCGAAGGGACGATGTGCCGTCTCTATGTGCGCCTCGCCAGCGAGATGTGCAGATCGCTTGCCTGCTGGGCGCGCGGCTTAGAATATTGTTGTGACAGATGTCGCTGCGGCGGAAGGCCGGCTGTGAATACGCGCCGTTCGCGCCCTCACGCTGGGGCGGGACGCCTGGTGCCCTTAAACTTCAGCCATTTGGCCTTCAGCGCCTGACGCAACACGGTCCGACGCAGACGCAGCTTATCGTTCGCTACAATGGTCATGAAGCGTTCGACGAGATCATAAACGACGATGTCGGGTTTCGCTCGCTTTATGTAAGCCCAATCGAGATTGCTCGACCAGATGAACTCGACCTCGCGCGCCGTCTCTGCCAGCATCGCCGTCAATCCGTCAGGGCGCAGCGAGGCGTAGGAATCACCGAAAATCAGAATCTTCTTATTAGCAGCGGACGGATTGGAGTTCTTGTACCTGATATGGGCGCCGATGTGAACGAGCGCATTGGCGGTCACCGTCTCGAGATATTGCGCGATCACATTGCGGTAGACGTTCTGCGAATCCCTTGCCGAAGTCGTATAATCTAAGCGGTTCATGGACGGGGGGCTCCATTTTCAAGCCGAGATCAAGAACGCTCACGACCTCGCGGCGAGGTCTTGTCAGCAAGGTCAGCTCCGGACGAATGCCGATCGTATCGCAAAGCACCTTGTAGGCGAGAAAACAACCTTCGGGAGTCCAGTGGGTATCGCTCTTGTGATAGAGTTGAATGTCATCGCGCGCGGCGCGGAACGGGTCGATCAGATCGAGCCAGACATGCGCGTATCGCGAGCGCCGCAGCATTTCGCGAAGCCGCATCGCGGGCGAGAGACGCCAATCGACGACTGGCGGATCGTGGAATTTGTTGTCGTAGAGCGTCAGCTTTTCCGGGATGCTGATGTGGACGTATTCGATGCCCATTCGCTCCAAACGGCCGGCGCGATTCTCGATCAACTCGATCCATTGCCGCAGCTTGGCCTCGTTCAGAAGAGGCGCATCGCGATCGTAGAGCGCGCCGATCGAGTTCGAGCCGCCGATCAGAAACAGCCAGCCGTCTTGTCCTTCATAAACCCAGGGGCTCAATCAGTCTTCTGGACAGCCAGCGCGCCATTCCGCCCATAGCAGAAGTCTACCCATGGGCGCACGTCTTCACGCGCTTGCATGCGCGGGATAGACGGCCTTTCAATGTTGAATGCGGACGTTACCGCGCGGCGTCAGGGCTGGTTTTGCCGGTGCGGCCCTTATTCGTTGGCGTGGCGTCAGGATCAGTGCTTCGGCCGCGATCGCCGACCTCGACCTTATCTTCCTCGTGCTGGCGGCTCTCGGCGCTGTTACCGGAGACACCGCCCGCAACGCCGCCTTTGGCCGGCGATTTCTCTTTGTCAGGATCGATGCGTTTGTCGAGCTCGGCCATGGCGTCTCCCTTGCTCGGCAAATGATCGAGGGCACGAAATGGTTTCGGCCAGGCCCTGTCTTGCCGCAACTGTGCAAAAAACCTATAGCGGAGCGGCCCGAAGGGCGTCGGAGTGTAGCGCAGCCCGGTTAGCGCACTTGTCTGGGGGACAAGGGGTCGTGGGTTCGAATCCCGCCACTCCGACCATTATAACAATGAGTTAGGAACGGCGTGCTTCCGGCGATCCGTGCGTCGGAAGCATATCGGAAGCACCGGGCCCGAAGTTTCTGAGTCTGGCCCCACGTCAACTTGGCCGGACCCAGGGGATGTGGACCGGGCACCCGCCCACGGGGGCACCCTTCTTCCAGGCGACCCCTCGAACATGTAGGCCACAAAATCCCGATGAGACTCGCTGAACGGGAGCTCATGCGTATCGCACATCACCGCGGCGCTCCGATCCTTTTTTGGTGTCCGCTAGTGCGTCCGCACTCTCTGCAGCCTTGTAGGCCTCCATGGCCGATTTCGCTGCTTTGCGGAGGGGCTTCGCTCCCACCCATCCAAAGCATATTGGCCAACCGTTCTCACGGTTCCTGCGACTTGCCAGTGTAGGTTTCTCGACTTGTTGTCCCATTGCGCAACTCTAAACCAAGTCAGGCTGTCGATCTGTCGACATTGCTCCATCAGTTCCAAGTCGTCTTGGCTTGAGCCCTCAAGCTCGAACCAATCCACCAAATGTCGGGACTAAACACCTAACCGAGGTTGCCTCGGTGTGGCTGAAGACACACACACGGGCGGAAAGCGCACGAGCCCGCCTGGCTTCGATTGCGCAAAACGGTCTCCAATGAAACCATCAAGCCTGTCTTCAGACGGTACTCTGTTGAGGAGCTGCGCGGCAGTTGACGTCTGCGTCAAGCCACGAGCAGGAGGCAGCGATGACTAGCTCGTCTTCGTGGTCGTTCTCGTCCCATGCGGCGGATCGAATGAGAGCTGGCGTCTGCACCCGTTTACCAAAAAATAACGATGTAGTTTGCGGTCTGCACTCTGCGCTTCAGTATGGGAGGACCTGGGCCGAGACGGGGATGCGAGGGTGATTATAGCGCAGCGATTTACTGCAGGGGCGGCGTTAGGCGCGATATTATTTCTCGTTGGTTGCGTTACTGGCTGGCTTGCCGGGCTCGCCTCGCCAGGCATCGAGCATTTCTACGCGGCAGCGATCGAGGAGCCGGACTCGCCGCGCGTCCCCACATTTTTGACGGCAGACCGCGAGCCCGCCGATGCGCCGCCAGCAACCGCAATGGTTCCCGTCTCCCATGTGGTGGGGACGGCCGTTGTCGGCATGCCCGAGCGAATGGACGTATCCACGGCCGTGACTGTCCTCGCCGATGTGGCGCCAGCCGATCTCGCGCCACCTAAGCCCGTCTCGTCGCTCGCCGAGGTGGCGACGGTCGATTCCATGTCCATCAAGAAGGAGACCGCCGATCCACAGTCCCCCGAAACTCCGGTTGTCCTCGCGAGTGTTCCCGCGTCGGAGGTCCTGATAGACGGACCTCTGTCCAACTCGCACCAGCCGCCGCAGCGCGCAACGCAAAGCCTCGGTTCGCTGTTCACATCTGATCCGCTGAAGCAGGATCCCCAGCGTGCCGTGCACCCGGTTGAAACGCCAAGCGAATGCTCCGCCTCCGCAGTCTGCATCGAGGATTACCTCTGGGCGCTCTATGAGCGCACGCCAAAAATTGACACCAACAAGGTGGTGGAGAGGGTCAAGGTCAAGGCCAAGGTTACCATTAAAGGGAAGAAGAAAACCCGGACCGTTACAAAGACTTTCATCAGGACTAATACCAAGTATGTGCTCGGTGACTTCACCTGGAAGGATCCGATCGCGGCAAAAAAAGCCGGCATGTCGCTTAAGGATTACGTGATTGGAGGCATGGATCCCCGCTTCAGG
>Ga0136846_1212074_pt1 | contig 10107 bp, 11 predicted proteins | sample HopSoiMetagenom2_FD_96841 | JGI IMG/M metagenome (GOLD analysis project Ga0136846, IMG submission 96841) | Grasslands soil microbial communities from Hopland, California, USA - 2 Assembly 2016 (version 4) | ecosystem: Environmental > Terrestrial > Soil > Grasslands | place: USA: Hopland... | reverse complement strand
TCGGACAGGCCGGCCGGGTCGCGCTCGGCGTGCCGCAGGGCGGCGCGCACGGCGGGGTCCCCGACGGCCAGCGCCGTCGAGTGCCCGTCGCGGGCGGCGACGGTCCGGTTGCGCAGGTCGGCCCAGTCGCCGTAGACGGCGTCGAAGTCGCTGCGCCGGTCGCCCGTGCGCCCGACCGTGTCCACCTCGACGTGCAGGTCGACCCGACCGCTGCCGGCGGTGCCCCAGGAGTCGTCCGGCTCCTGCCACGGCAGACCGGTCGGCGCCCGCCCCTCGACGGCGAGCCCGTCCGGGCCGGCCAGTGCGGACACGTGCGGGCGCACCCGGGGGTCCAGCCACGGCTCCGGCTGCAGGACGTACGGCGGCTGGGCGGCGAGTCGCTCGCGCAGGGTGAACCCGGCCTCGGCCGTCAGGTCGGCCAGCTTGTCGATGTTCGGCCACGGCCGCTCCGGGTTGACGTGGTCCGGGGTGAGCGGGGAGACGCCGCCCCAGTCGTCGACGCCGGCGCGCAGCAGCAGGCCGAGCTCGGTGGTGTCGGAGAGGTTCGGCGGGGCCTGCACCCGTGCCTTGGGCCCCAGCAGCAGCCGGGTGACGGCGACCGCGGCCACGTACTCCTGCAGCCCGAGGTCGTCGTGCGCGGCCATCGCGGTGCGGGGCTTGGCCCGGAAGTTCTGGACGATGACCTCCTGCACGTGGCCGTGCCGCTGCGCCGCGGCCCGGATCGCGCCGATCGCGTCGACCCGCTCCGCGTAGTTCTCACCGATGCCGAGCAGCACGCCGGTGGTGAAGGGGACGGCGCAGCGGCCGGCATCCTCCAGCACCCGCAGGCGGACGGCGGGCTCCTTGTCCGGGCTGCCGTAGTGCGGGCCGCCCGGCTCCGACCACAGCCGGGTCGCCGTCGTCTCCAGCATCATGCCCATCGACGCGGCGACCGGCTTGAGTCGCTGGATCTCCTCCCACGACAGGACGCCGGGGTTGAGGTGCGGCAGCAGACCGGTCTCCTCCAGGACCCGGATCGCCATCGCGCGCAGGTAGCCCAGTGTGGAGTCGAAGCCGTGGGCCTCCAGCCACTCGGCCGCGACCGGCCAGCGGTCCTCGGGCCGGTCGCCGAGGGTGAACAGCGCCTCCTTGCAGCCCAGGGCCGAGCCGTCGCGGGCGATCGCGAGCACCTCGTCGGGGGAGAGGAAGGGCGCCTTGCCGTTCCTGCGCAGCTGCCCAGGCGTGGTGACGAACGTGCAGTAGTGGCAGCGGTCGCGGCACAGATGGGTCAGCGGGATGAACACCTTGCGGCTGTAGGTGACGATGTCCGGGCGCCCGGCCGAGGCGAGCCCGGCATTGCGTACCCTCGAGGCCGCGGTCAGCAGCCGGTCCAGCGGCTCGCCCTCGCCCAGCCCGCGGGCGTGCAGCAGGGTTTCCGCCTCGGTGGCGTCCAGCCGTACGCCGCGCTCGGCGCGGACGAGGGCACGGCGCAGCGCGGAGTCCGAGGGCATCAGCGGCTCGTTCATCAGGATCCGACGCTAGACCTCGCCGCCGGTGACCGAACGTCCGAATCCCGGGATGTGAGTGCGGTCACGGGTCCCGGTCATACGTCCCGGCGCACGAAGGACAGCGCGGCCAGCCCCCACACCAGGACGACCCAGAGCGCTGTCCAGGCGAGATAGGCCAGGGTGAGCGACGCCTGGCTGAGGAACGGGAACCCGTCGAAGGCCGGGCCAAGGCCGGCGAGCGCGGTCGGGTCCTGGATGGCGTGCATGGCCCCCCGCCACAGCCCGTCGGTCGGCAGCAGCATCCGGGAGACCGTGCCGACCCGGGCGACGCCGTCGTTGCCCAGCGCGTCGCCGACTCCTCCGACGACGCCGGCGACCCAGGTGGCGCCGAACAGACCGACCGCGACGATGCCCGAGGCCATCGGCGAGACGACGGTCGACAGCAGCAGCCCGAGGGTGAGCAGCACCGTCGTCTGCGCGGCCAGGAGGACCAGTGCGACGACCGGATCCGGTGGCCAGTAGTCGACCGTGACCTTGACGACGAGGAACTGGGCCACGCCCGCCACCGCGACGAAGCCGCTGCCGAACGCGACGAGGCCCAGCCACTTGCCCAGCAGCACCGTCGTCCGCCGCACCGGCCGGGCGAGCACGGCCAGCGCGATCCCGGACTCGAGTTCCCCGGCCAGCGTCGGCCCGGCGAGGAACGCCGTGCCGAGCGCCGCGATCAGGCTGAGCCCGAACATGACCAGGTTGAGCAGCTGCGAGGCGACCAGCCGCGACTCTCCGCTGGTCAGCCCGCCGTGGTCGATCTCGAAGGCCGCGAGCCGGGAGAAGCCCCAGGCGCTGAGGCCCAGCAGGGCGACGGTGAGCACGGCGAGAGCGCGCAGTACCTTCCGACGCCCCGCCTCGCGCAGCGTCAGCCCGGCGACGGCAAGCACGGTCACCTGGCCTCCTCCTCGTGGCGCAGGATGCCCAGCAGCCGTTCCTCGAGACTGATCCGCCCGGGTTCGACCGCGTGCACCCGCACCCCCAGGGCGATCAGGTCGGCGACGAGGTCGGGCACGGCCGTCCCGTCGTCCTCGGCCGGGAGGGCGACGGTGAAGTCGTCTCCGGTGCGGGTGAGCGCGCCGGTGCCGGCCAGCCGGGCCAGGGCCGCGGCCTCGACCCCCGTGAGGTGCAGCCGCAGCTCCCGCGCGCCGAGCAGCTCGGCCAGCGTCCCGGCGGCAGCGACCCGGCCCCTGTCGAGGATCACGACGCGGTCGCAGACCCGCTCCACCTCGCCGATGAGGTGCGAGTTGAGCAGGACGGCCACGCCACGAGCCTTGAGCGAGAGCACCAGGTCCCGGACGTCGACCCGGCCGATCGGGTCCAGCGCGCTGGTCGGCTCGTCGAGGACGACGAGCTCCGGGCGGGCCACCAGCGCGACCGCGAGCCCGAGCCGCTGCTGCATGCCCTTGGAGAAGCTCCCCACCCGGTCGCCGGCCCGGTCGGCGAGGCCGACCAGGGCGAGGCACTCCCGCCGCTCGTCGTCGGTCACCCGTACGCCCGCCAGCCGTACGTGCAGCGCGAGCACCTCCGCCGCGGTCAGCCACGGCTGGTACCGGAAGAGCTCGGGCAGGTAGCCGACCCGCTCGCGGGACCGCGGGTCGCCCGACGGCCGGCCGAGCAGCAGCACCTCGCCGGCGTCGGGCCGCACCAGCCCGAGCAGCATCTTGATCACGCTGGTCTTTCCGGCGCCGTTCGGCCCCAGGAGCCCGAGGACCTCGCCGCGGTCGACGGTGAAGGAGACGTCGTCGACCGCGGTCCGCCGTCCGTACCGCTTCCGCAGCCCCGAACACCACACCGCCGGGGACGGCGGCAGCGCGGCGAGCAGCTGCTCCGCGGCGCGGACGGCGGTGTTCTCCACGGTCATCCCTCCACGGTCAGCCTCCACGGTCAGCGCAGCGCCCGGGCCACGGCCAGGACCTCGTCCTCGCCCAGAGTCCCGGCGACCCCGGTGACGACGCCGTCCTCGACCCAGACCACGCCGGTCATGAGGCCGTCGCGGGAGGCCAGCACGGTGGCCGGGCGCCCGCCGACGTCGGCGGTGGAGGTCGTGACGAGCTCGGCCGGGACCGGCAGCGGCAGCGTGGTGCCGTCGGCGGTGAAGCCGCGCAGCTGGGCGGCGAGATCGTCGGGCAGGCCGGGCAGCGACAGCAGGTAGTCCCGGGCGGTGTCGAAGGGCACGCCCGACGAGAACGCAGTCGGCGCGGTGACCCGGGCGACGACCAGAGCCGGGATGCCGCGGGCCTCGGACCAGACCTCGGCCAGCCCCGGCCCGGCGACGAGCCGGAACCGGCTGCCGTCCAGGCCTGGCGGAGGCGACGGCAGCGTCTCACCGGCCGTGGCGGCCGCCTGCGCCGCCCGGTCGGCGGAGAAGGTGAACTCGGCGACGAGCTGGCCCCCGACGGTGTAGGACGGCGAGCCGGTCACGCCGGGCGGCAGCGCGTCCACCTGCGGGACGTCGAGGCCGGTGGCCTCCCGCGCGGCGGCCCCGTCGGCGACCTCGCGCACGTCCGGCTCGGAGACCACCTGGAGGTCGCCGTAGGCGGAGAGGTCGGGCAGCGCGACCAGGTCGGTGGTGCTGACCGGGACCGCCGCGACCTGTTCCGTGCGGAAGATCTGCAGCCAGTCGGCGGCGGCCGCGGCCCCGGCGCCGCCGAGGACGACGACCACCCCGAGCGCGGCGACAACCGGGCTGCGCAGGGCCGTCCGCCACCGGCGGGCGGGAGCGGGGGCGACCGCCCGGACCGGGGCCTCGGTGGCGGTCGAGAGCCGACGCCACGCCCGGTCGACGTCGGGCGACGCGTCGCAGGTCAGTGCGGTGGCGGTGAGTGCGGCGGCGAGCGCGGCGTCGGCCTGTGCGGCGGCGAGGCCGTTCAGGCAGACCGGGCAGCCGGCCACGTGCGCGCGGTCGGCGTCCGGGACGCCGGCCGGCTCGTCGACCAGCCGGCGCAGCGTGCCGTCAGTCGGATGACGCATGGGTGCTCAACTCCTTGCGCAGGGCGGACTCGGCGCGCCGGACGGTGGTGCCGACGCTGCCGGGGGAGAGATCGAGGGCCGCCGCCACGTCGGCGTAGCTCAGCCCGCTGTGCCGCAGCACCAGGGCGACGGCCTGTTTGCGGGGCAGCCGCGCCAGCGCGGCGCGGACCCGGCGGTTCTCCTCACGGGAGACGACGGTGTCGGCCACGTCGGGCGCGGTCCCGACACCGCCGCCGGCGGCCTCCTCGCGGGACGCGCGCCGGCGCCCCGACCGCAGCACGTTCAGCGCGGTGTGCGCCGCCGCGACCGACAACCACCGGATCGCGTCCTCGGCCGGCACCGCCGTGCGGCCGAAGGCCAGGAACACCTCCTGGGCGACGTCCTCCGCCTCGTCGCGCGAGCCGAGGACCCGCGCGGCCACGGCGACGACCCGGGGGTAGTCGGCGCGGAAGACGTGTTCGAGGTCGGCGCGGACGGCATCCTGCGGCCTCGGCACGACTGCGTCCTTCCGCTCGGTACGCCGGAGGGCGGCGGCAGGCGGCAGGACGGCGGCCGGCGCGCGCGAACTGTGCCGTACGGGGTCCACATCGGTACAGCACCGCCGGCGCGCCGAATGTGACACGCGCGGTCTCAGCTGCGCCCGGCCGGGGTGCCCGACTCGTCGACGTAGCGTCCACGCAGCCGCACCAGCGGGCGGCCGGCGGGGTTGAGCACCGGCACGGCGTCGACCTCGAGCAGCGCGAGCACGTGGTCCCCGGCCTCGATGAGCCGGTCCACCCGGCAGTCCAGGGCCGCCAGCCCCTCGCTGAGCACGATGGCGCCGCTGCCCGCCGCACGGGTCCACGGCACCGACTCCAGCAGGTGGCGCGCGCTGGGCCGGCCGGCCGAGGAGAACCGGCTGGCGACGATGGCGTGCTCGGCTGCCAGCACGGTCACCGCGCACCGGCCGACGTCCCCGAGCAGTTCGGCCGGATAGCCGCCGGCTGCGAGCCCGACGGCGATCAGCGGCGGCGCGGCGGAGACGCTCATGACCGAGCTGACCGTCGTCCCGACGTCGTCGATGTCGTCCTGCAGCGTCAGGAGGCAGACCCCGGCGGCGTACTGCCGCAGGGCGGTGGTGAACTCCGCAGCGTCGACGGGCCCCGGATTCGCAGGCATGGCGGCCAGTCGACCACACCGACAGACTGGGCCGGGTGAGCAGTGCGGAGGAGAACGCCTACGACGTCATCGTCATCGGCGGCGGGTCGACCGGCGAGAACGTCGCCGACATCGTCGTCAAGGGCGGGCTCTCCGCCGTGCTGGTCGAGGCCGAGCTGGTCGGTGGTGACTGTTCCTACTGGGCCTGCATCCCGAGCAAGGCGCTGCTGCGCGGACCGGAGGTACTCGGCGAGGCCCGCGCGGTCCGCGGCGCCGCCGCCGCGGTGACCGGCGAGCTGGACGTCGAGGGGACCCTGGCCCGGCGCAGCTCGTTCACCGGTGACGGCGACGACGCCGGGCAGGTCACGTGGGTGGAGGGCGCCGGGATCGCACTGCTGCGCGGCACCGGGCGGCTCGACGGCGAGCGGACCGTCGTGGTGACCGATGGTGAGGGCAATGAGACGCGGCTGACCGCACGGCACGCGGTGGCCCTCTGCACCGGCTCCGAGGCGGTCATCCCGCCGGTCGAGGGGCTGCGGGACGTCGAGCCGTGGACGCCGCGGGAGGCGACGAGCGCCAAGGCGGTGCCGGGCCGGCTGATCGTCGTCGGCGGCGGAGTGGTCGGCTGCGAGATGGCGACCGCGTGGCACGCGCTCGGCTCGACGGTCACCGTCATCGAGCTGGCCGACCGGCTGCTGGCGCCGCTCGAGCCCGCGGCAGGGGCGGCCGTCGCCGCGTCGCTGAAGGACAAAGGCATCGACGTCCGGGTGGCCACCGGGGTGACCGCGGCCCGGCGCGAGGGCACCGAGGTGGTCGTCAGTACCGCGGACGGCGAGGTCCGCGCCGACGAGGTGCTGGTCTCGGTCGGCCGCCGGGCCCGGACCCTGGGCATCGGCCTGGAGACCGTCGGCCTGCAGGCGGGGGAGTACCTCGACGTCGACGACACGCTGCAGGTGCCCGGCCTGCCGTGGCTCTACGGGGTCGGTGACGTCAACGGCCGGCGGCTGCTCACGCACATGGGCAAGTACCAGGCCCGGCAGGCCGGCGCGGCGATCGTCGCGCGGGCCCGTGGCGAGGAGGTGTCGCTGGCCGACTGGTCGCCGTTCGTTGCCACCGCCGACTCCGTGGCCACGCCATCGGTGGTCTTCACCGATCCGCAGGTCGCCAGCGTCGGCCGCACCGCCGCCGAGGCGGAGAAGGCGGGCCTCCCGCACCGCGTCGTCGAGTACGAGATCGGCTCCGTCGCCGGGGCGTCGCTGTTCGCCGACGGCTACAAGGGCAAGGCGATCGCAATCGTCGACACCCATCGCGAGGTGCTGCTCGGGGTCACGCTGATCGGCCCGGCCGTCGGCGAGCTGATCCACGCGGCGACGGTCGCGGTCGTCGGCGAGGTCCCGATCGCGCGACTGTGGCACGCGGTCCCCTCGTTCCCGACGATCAGCGAGATCTGGTTGCGGCTGCTCGAGACTTACCGTGGGTGAGTGGTAGTGCTCGCGGCCCGGATGGGGCTGGTTCTGCATCCCCGTCGCGACTGCTCGCCGGCGGTCTCCCGGGTGGTGGCCTGGACGTCGACGCATGGCGTGGAGCTGCTCGCCACTGCCGACGACGTCGCCCGGCTCGGCCTGACCGACGTCACGCCGGTGACCGGCGAGGAGCTCGCCGCGAGCTCGGACGGCCTGATCGCGCTCGGCGGTGACGGCACTCTGCTCGGGGCGATGCGGCTGGTGGCCGCCCGACCGGTGCCCGTGCTCGGGGTGAACTTCGGCCGGCTGGGCTTCCTTGCCGAGGTGGAGGGGCCCGAGCTCGACGCGGCCCTGGCGGCAATGGCCGAGGGCCGGGCGACGATCGAGTCCCGCGCCTGCCTCGTCGTCCGGTATGGCGGCGAGGAACACCTGGCCTTCAACGACGCCGTCCTGGCGCGGGTGCCGGGAGCCGGGCTGGTCGAGGCGACCCTCGCGGTGAGCGAGCAGCCGTACGGGCACTACAAGTGCGATGCGCTGATCCTGGCCACGCCGATGGGGTCGACCGCTTACAACTACGCGGCCGGCGGGCCAGTGGTCAGCCCGGGCGCCGCGGGCGTGCTGGTCACCCCGTCGGCGCCGCTGAACGGCATCGCGCGCAGCCTGCTGCTGGGGCCGGCCGAGGGGCTGACGCTCGAGCTGACCGCCGGCTCGCCCGCGGCCGAGCTCGACGGCGTGCTCTTCGGCCGGCTGGAGCCCGGTGCGGTGGTGGAGGTGTCGCTGCGCCTGGACGCCGGTCAGCTGGTCCGGATCGAGGGTTCCCGGGCCGCAGCCCGCAGCCGGGTCAAGCTCTCCCTGCTGGACCTGCCCGTGCTGCCGCAGGAGCTGGTCGAGCTGCTGCCGCCGGAGATGCGCGACCGGGTGACCGGGGACGACACGTGACCGGGGACGACACCTCGTCCTGACTTCCTCCCGGTCGAGCAGCGGGAGGCCGTAGGCGGCGACCGACGGGTTGTCGGGAATCCGGCCGTCACGGATCCGCGCCCGCAGCTCGCGCTCGGGCACGGACGCGCAGGAGTCGTGTCCCTGAGCGGCTCATGAGGGCTACCGCTCGCGAAACCTCATGGCATCCTTGTAGTCAAGCTAGCCCCTCGCTAGAGTACGACCATGGCGGCAGAACTTCGGATGACCATCCCGACGCAACTCGTCCTGGAGGCCCTGCTGACCGACCCGGAGCGCGAGCTCTACGGCGTGGAGATCGGCGAGAGGGCCGAGCTGCGCAGCGGCACGGTGCACCCCATCCTGGCGCGGCTGGAGGGTGTCGGCTGGCTGCAGTCCCGCTGGGAGGACATCGATCCCCGGACCCAGGGACGCCCGCCCCGCCGCTACTACCGGCTGACCGCCGACGGGGCCCGGGCCGCGCAGGCCGCCCTCGCGCGCGCTCATCGACCGTCGTTCGCGCGACGGCTGCGCCCCCAGGTGGGGGAGATATGACCGGGCCACGCGCCCCCATCCCCGTGGCGCGCCTCGGCATCGAGATCGCCGTGCGGACGCTGCCCACCCGGGCAGACCGCGAGCGGTACTACTGCGAGTTCGTCGCCGAGCTCCACGACCTGCCGCCGGCCGCCCAGCTTCGGCATGTCACCGGTTTGATGTCCCAGGCCTTCGCCCTGCGCGCCACGCTGGGCGCCTCTCCGTCGCCTGTCGAGGAGCAAGACATGCAGACGATGTCCCACGGCCGCAGGTTCCTCTGCCACGTCCTGCGCCGGCACCACTACAAGATCTACAGCACCGAGGACGGCAGTCGATACCGGGCCTGCGTGTACTGCCATAAGGAAAGCCCAGGCATTCAGGGGCCCGCCTGGCTGAGCGGCTGAGCGGTGATCTGGAGCGTGCGGGTCACCCAGGCGGCGGTGGTGTCCAGGACGTAGTCCACGCGATAGGGCACCGGACCGACTCCCAATTTCACGCCCGTCGCGGCGAACTGGCCCTGCATCATCGAGACGTCCGCGGCCTCCGCCATCGCAACCGTGCCGCGTGCCCCGGGTCGGATCTCACCATTGAGCGCCCGGAGCGGCCCAGATCCGGAGCGGCCCACATAGGGACAGGGCTGTAGCCCCGCGGCGTGCACGAGAACCTCGCCACAAACCGCCGACACCACCGGCGCCGTCTGGCCTCTCCTGTGCGGCCGCCCGTCGCGACGGCGTCCACGAGTTGGGCGCAGCTAACCGCAGGCTGCCCGCGAACGCTGCAAGGATTGCTGCGGCGGACCTCTGATTGGCGCCGGTGGCCCAGTTGCGCGCTCGGCAGATCGCCGACGTCGCGCGGAAGCGCTGAACGTCGGTGCGGGACATTCCGGCTAGGCGGGGGCGCCGCCGGGCACGTTGGCAGAGCTGGCCGACTCCGCCGAGGTGGCCACTCCGACGCGGTCAGTGGTTTCGGGCGAGGCCGGCCGCGGGGCTCCAGGCCGTTCCGCCGAAGGCGACCGTTCGGACCTGCTCGAGCAACTCGTCGGCGTTGCCGTCCTTGAGCAGGTAACCGACCGCGCCCACGGCCCGGGCCTCCGATGCCACCGACGCCGGAGAGAGGCCCGCGGTAAGCACGACGACGCGCATGTGCGGCTGGGCGGCCAGCAGTTCCCGGGTCGCTTCCAAACCCGTCATGATCGGCATCTGTAGGTCCATCAGCACCACGTCGGGCATGGTGCAGGCGGCGGCTGCGGTCACCTGACTGCCGTCGGAGCACTCCCCGACGACGGCGATGTCGTCGGTGGTCGCGAAAAGGACCTTGAGGGTGTCCCGGAACAGGGCATGGTCGTCAACGATGAGGACCTTGATCGGCACGAGACTCTCCTTTCGGTCCGTCCCCGACCCATGACTGATCGTCCGGCATTGTCCTGACGCCCCGCTGAACGGGCCCCGCTCAGCGCGGCCGAGCGGGGGAGCCGAATGCTGGTGCAGGACATTCCCTGCCGCTGCGGGCGCGACCCGCGTGGAACACCC
>Ga0136846_1237822_pt1 | contig 10108 bp, 8 predicted proteins | sample HopSoiMetagenom2_FD_96841 | JGI IMG/M metagenome (GOLD analysis project Ga0136846, IMG submission 96841) | Grasslands soil microbial communities from Hopland, California, USA - 2 Assembly 2016 (version 4) | ecosystem: Environmental > Terrestrial > Soil > Grasslands | place: USA: Hopland... | reverse complement strand
TCTGTTCGATGCCAAGATCAGCTATAATGCGTCCGACAAATGGCGGGTGTTCGCGGGCGTGAACAATATCTTCGACCGCAGCTATGTTTCTTACGCGACCATTGGATTTCCCCCTCCGTTCTTCGCGCCGACCACGATCGTTTATCCGGGGCAGGGACGGTTTGTCTATCTGGGTTCGAGCTTAAGCTTCTGAACCTGGCTTGATCGGACGGGGGACGATGGCTTTGCTGGCGGGCATGAAAGCCGTCGTTCTCAGTCTGGTGAGCATGATCTGCGTGGCGGGACTCTCGGGCGCCGTGACGCTGGGCTCCACGCGCGACGAGGTTGTCGCCGCCTACGGCCAGCCCAAGGGCGTTACTCAGGCGGGAGCCAAGGAGATTCTGATTTATGCCGGCGGCCGGGTAATTTTGGAAGACGGCCAGGTGGTGAGATTGGATATGAAAGCCCCCGCGGCTTCCCCTGCGCCGCCCGCGGCCGCACCGGTCGTCGCGCCGGCAACGCCCGCGCCGGCCGCTCGCGTTGAAGCCCCGGCTCCGGCCGTCGAGTGGCTGACGGATTTCGAGTCGGCCAAAGCCGAGGCGGCGGCGAAAAAGAAACGCATCCTCGCGCTCTTCACCGGCTCCGATTGGTGTCCAGCGTGCATAGATTTCGAGGCGGGCGTGGCGCACAACGCCGATTTTCTGCGCGTGACGCAGGTTTCCTTCGTGCTGCTCAAGCTCGATTATCCGCGCAACACGCCGCAGCCGCCGGCGTTGCAGCGACAGAATGCGGTTCTGCTCCGGCAGTACGGCATCCGTGCTTATCCGTCGTTGCTGGTGATCAGCGCCGACGGGGAAAAATCCCTCAAGGTCGACACGCAGCGCGGCCGGCCGGCGGCGGATATCTCGGATTATTTCATCCAGGCGGTGGATGAGGCGCGGAAGAATTTCGACCAGCCCAAAACCTGGTGGTGACCGGCCGGGCGCGGCTCTTAAAAATGCGAGCCGCTACAGATCGCCAGCAGCACCAGAAAAGCCACGCCGGTGAACAGCAAGGCTCCGAGCACGATGGCCCGGGTTGCTGAAAAGAAAAGCATGAGGAGGCAGGCCAGCGCCAGGAGAACGGCCGGGGCGGCGCTTCGGGCGGGGGCGCAGAGCGCAAAGGCAAGGGGAGCGGCGAGGAAGCCCGCGAGAACCTTGAGCGCCACGATGCCGGCGCCCGAACGGGGTTTTTCTTCGACCGGCGGCTTGTCGTCATCCGGGATGCGCGGCCAGGGATCGGGAAATTCTGCGCTCATAGGGCGACTTCCTTGGTGTCATACATGGCTTGGAGTTCCCTCAGGCGGACTTCCTTTCCGTCGCGGTAGAACAGGTTGAAAGTGTCGAAGGGGATGATGCGTCCGTCGGGATGGACGATGTGAATGCAGCTTTTTTTGACGCTGCGGACGTCGAAGTTGTGCGCGTCGAGAAACTGAATGATGAGGACGCGGAAGATGTTGTCGTAGGTAATCGCGGGCGGGGCCTTCACCAGCGGCAGGCAGCAGAGGAGTTGGCGGAGGGCAAGGGTGGCCGACTCGGGCGAGTGGGAGGTGGAGAACAGCTTGAAGACTTCGTTGCGCAGGGCGGGATCGCGTTCGTAGACGATGGTGCTGCCTTCGGCTTTCAGCAGGACTTCGGGAGGGATGAGGCTGGTGAGCGGGGTGACCTTGTTGCCGAGTTTCAGGGCGTAGCCCATCGCGAGACAATCGGGGTGGCAGGGAACGGGGATGATGTCCTCGGGTTTGAAGACGGGGCTTTGCGCGAGGATTTTTTGCCGCACTTCGCCGAGGGTGAGGCGGTCGCGCGCGGGATCGAAATTCTCGGTGCGGCCGGCGTCCTGAATGGGCTGGAAGGTGACGCCGCGGACGCAGCGCTGCTTCAGGGCGAAGTCGATGATCTCGCCCATTTCGCCGTCGTTGAGGCCTTTTTTGAGGGTGACGACGAGGGTGGTGGAGAGGTTGAGCTCGTTAAGGCGATCCAGGGCGCGGCGGCGGATGTCGAGGAGATCGGCGCCGCGCAGTTCACGGATGGGGTCGGGCCGGAGCGAGTCGAACTGAAGATAGACCTCGAAGCCCGGCTGGTAGGTGGCAAGCCGGCGGGCGAATTCGGCATCCTGGGCGATGCGAATGCCGTTGGTGTTCAGCATGAGGTGCTTGATCGGCCGGCGTTTGGCGGCGTCGAGGATCTCGAAAAACTGCGGGTGGATGGTCGGTTCGCCGCCGCTGATCTGGACGATGTCGGGCTCGGCTTCGTTGCGCACGACGGCGTCGAGCATGCGTTCAATGTGTTCGAGCGAGCGGTGCGTCTGGCGCTTGGGCGAGGACTCGGCGTAGCAGATGGGGCACTGCAAATTACACTGGTCGGTGATTTCGACGAGGGTGAGGCAGCTGTGTTGCTCGTGGTCGGGGCAGAGGCCGCAGTCGTAAGGGCAGCCGAAACGCGTGGGCGTGTTGAAGTGGGCGGGCATCTGCCCGGGCTTCAAGGTGGCGCGGGAGCGTTTGTAGTACTCGACGTCGGTCGAGATGAGCACCTTTTCGAAGCCGTGGTCGGGGCAGTGCTTGTGCAGGAAAACCTTGTCGTCCTGATAAACCACCTTGGCTTCGACTTTGCGCAGGCAGTGCGAGCACAGGCTGTTGGTGAGTTCCGCGAAGAGATAAGGGCGGTCCATTAAGAAGGGTTGGTCGGACGGGGGTGGGCGAGGCGGAGGGCGCTTCGGAGAGCCAAGAAGACGCCGACAAGGCTGGCGAGCTGGATCGCGCTCAGGCCGGCGAGCGGGGTTTCACGGGGCTTGATAAATTCGACGAGAAAGCGAAACCCGAAGTAGCCGGTCAGATACAGACGGAAGAGGACGCCCGCCGGCAGGATCCGGCGGCGCGTGGCCAGCCATAGCGTGAGGGCGAGCAGGAGGACGCAGACGCTTTCGTAGAGTTGCGTGGGATGCCGGTGCACGCCGTCTCCGAAGTCCACGCCCCACGGAAGCGTGGTGGCAACGCCGTAGGTGCGGTCGTCGAGTCCCGTCAAAAAACAACCGACGCGACCGATGGCGGTGCCGATGGCGAGCGGGTAAACAAACAGGTCACCGGTCGATTGTTTCAGGCGGAGGCAGCGCTTGGCCAGTTCCACGCCCGCCCAGCCGCCGAGCAGGCCTCCGGCGATGGTTTTTCCGCCGAGCAGCGCGCGAAGATCGTGACGCAGCGCCCAATAATAAGCGGGCGTCTCGGCCCAGGCGAGGAGCTTGGATCCGAGCCAGGCGCCGAAGAGACAGCCGACGAGCAACCAGAGGTTGGGTTCCAGCGGCAGGCCGGCTTGGGGGGAGCGACGGCGCCATTTGAAATAGAGGCGGGCGCCGACGAAATAGCCGAGGCCTTCGAGCAAGGGGTGAGGGTGAAACCGAAGGCCGGCCAGGTGGACGTAGACAGGGAAGGTCATGCGGACGGCGTGCCGTTCAGTCGTTGAACGTCATCCGCGAGTTGTCCTGAAGGTAGGCGGCGATTTCACGCGCGAAGGTTTCGCTGAACTCGGCGCGCTTCTTCGCGCCCATGCCGAAGATGCCGGCCATGGCCTCGTCGCCCACCGGATATTCGCGGGACATCTGGCGAAGCGTGGCGTCGCCGAAGATCACATACGCGGGAACCTTGCGTTCATCGGCCAATTTCTTGCGCAGCTCGCGCAGGCGATTGAAGAGGATCTCGTCGCACTCGATGTCGCCTTCGCGGCGGACGATCTTCCGGACCTTGGGCAGATCCATCGGCTTGGTGAGGGTGATGGGGCGACGGGTTTTCAGCGCTTCGAGGCCCTCGGCCGTGAGCTGGAGGGTGGGATATTCGCCTTCGCTCTGGGCGAGGAGACCGAGGCGCAGAAGATCGCGACCGATGGCGGTCCAGGCCGGACGGGAGAGATCCTTGCCGATGCCGTAGGTGGAAAGGCGGTCGTGATCCCAGCGGCGGATTTTGTCGGTGTCGGCTCCGGTGAGGACTTCGCAGACGTGGTTGACGCCTACGCCGAAGCGGCTGGCGGCATTGATGCGGTAGACGCAGGAGAGGAATTTCTGCGCGACGAGGGTGCCGTCGTAGGTGTCGCGCGGCTCGACGCAGTTGTCGCAGGCGCCGCAATTATCGAGGGCGAATTTCTCGCCGAAGTAGTTAAGGAGTTCGCCGCGACGGCAGCCGGCGCTTTCGGCATAGCGCATGATCTGGCGAAGCTGGTTGCGCGCGATCTGCTGCTCCTGGTCGTTGGTGATCTCGTCGATGAAGTGCGTCTGTTTGGCGGCGTCGCCGGCGCTGAAGAGCAGGAGGCAGTCGCCGGGGAGGCCGTCGCGTCCGGCGCGGCCGGTTTCCTGATAGTAGCCCTCAATGTTTTTGGGCAGATCGTAGTGGATGACCCAGCGGACGTTTGGCTTGTTGATGCCCATGCCGAACGCGATGGTCGCGCACATGATGCGCACTTCGTCGCGAAGAAACAGCTCCTGGTTGCGGGCGCGTTCGTCGGCGGGGAGACCGGCGTGGTAGGCGCGGGCGGAGTAGCCTTTGCCGGCGAGGGCCTCGGCCACGCGTTCGGTCGCGGCACGGCTGGCGCAGTAGACGATACCGCTCTCGTCCTCGCGCTTTTTGACCCAGGCAATGATTTGGTCGGCGGGTTTTTCCTTGGGCGTAACCTTATAGGTGAGGTTGGGCCGGTTGAAGCTGGCGACGAAGACGGCAGGGGCGCGGAGTTTCAGGTGTTTGACGATGTCGGCGCGCACGCGCTCGGTGGCGGTGGCGGTGAGGGCCATCATGGGCACATCGGGGAGGAACTCGCGGAGCTTGGAGATCTGGCGGTATTCGGGGCGGAAGTCGTGGCCCCACTCGGAAACGCAGTGGGCTTCGTCGATGGCGATCGCGGCGACGTTCCAAGCTTTCAGATTTTCCTGCCAGTTATCGAGCATGAGGCGCTCGGGGGCGACATAGAGGAGGCGCCATTCACCGCGATGAAGACCGGCGAGTCGGGAACGGGCCTCGGACGCGCCGAGGGTGGAATTGAGGTAGGTGGCGGCGACGCCGCTGGCCTGGAGCTGGTCGACCTGATCCTTCATCAGCGCGATGAGCGGCGAGACCACGATGGTGAGGCCGGTGCGGTGAAGGGCAGGAATCTGAAAACAGAGGGATTTGCCGCCGCCGGTGGGCAGGAGGGCGAACACATCGCGACCTGCGAGCGTGGTCTCGATGATGTCGCGCTGAAGCGGGCGAAACTCGGGATACCCGAAGGTGGTGTGAAGCGTGTGGAGCAGATCGGGCACGAAGGCGGAGAAAAATTCAGTCCGCAGTCCGGCGCAAGATTGCATCGCGCGCAATGGGCGAGACCGGCATTTTGGCCGGCGCACGCTAGGCGGATGGTTTTACAGTTACATGCCGGGAAATTTCCGCCATGATCTCGGAGAGCTTGAGCGGCTTGGCCAAGACGGCGTCCATGCCGCCCTCCAGATAACTGCGTTGCTGGTCGGGAAGCACGCTGGCGGTGAGCGCCACGATGCGGGGTTGCGGGCGTCCGTGCAGGCGGGTCCGGATCTCGCGAGTGGCCTGAAGGCCGTCGAGCTCGGGCATGAGGATGTCCATGAAAATCAGATCGTAACGTCCCGCCAAGGCGGCAATGACGGCATCCTGTCCGTTGGTGGCGATGTCGGGTTCGATGCCGTGGCGCAGCAGCATCTGGGTGATGAGAAGCCGGTTGGTGGCTTCATCCTCAACGACCAGGACCCGGAGAGGCGCGCCCGACGGGTGCATATCGGGAGCGGACGCGGTTGCGACATGAGGAACGGGAGGGGCGTCGAGTCTTATCGGAAGTGCGACGACGAACACCGAGCCTTGGCCGGGCGTGCTTTCGAAGGTGACGTCGCCGCCGAGGGCGCGGGCGAGCCGCTTGCAGATGGCGAGGCCGAGGCCGGTGCCACCGTAAAGGCGGGTGGTGGACGAATCGGCCTGGCTGAAGGGCTTGAAGAGGCGGCCGTGTTGACCCGGGGTGATGCCGATCCCGGTGTCGGCCACGGTGAAGTTAAGCGTGTCGTCTTTGGCGGCGGCGGCGGTCAGGGTGATGCCGCCGTGCGCGGTGAACTTCAGCGCGTTGGACAGAAGGTTGGCCAGGATCTGCCGCAGCCGGTTCGCGTCGGTGACGAGGGTTTTCGGCAGGTTGGGATCGGTCTTCAGATCGAGTGAGAGTCCCTTTTCGGCGGCGCGCGGCAGAAAGAGCGTGACCACCGAGTCGAGCAGCTCCGCCAGTTCGCAGGGCTGAAGGTCGAGTTGAAGCTGACCGGCCTCGATTTTCGAGAAGTCGAGGATGTCGTTGATGAGCGCCAGCAAGGCCGCGCCGCTCTGGTCGATGGTGTGCAGCCAGGCGCGCTGTTCCTCGTCGATCTTTGTCTCGAGCAGCAGGCTGGTGAAACCGAGCACGGCGTTGAGTGGCGTGCGGATCTCGTGGCTCATGACGGCGAGGAATTCGCTTTTGGCGCGGTCGGCCGCCTCGGCGTGTTCCTTGGCCGCGATGAGTTCGCGCTCGACCAGCTTGCGATCCGTGATCTCGACGCACGAGACGATGACCTCACGCACAACGTCATTTTTCAGTCGTGGCCGCAGCCAGGCCAAATAGGCGAGGGTCCCGTCGATGGAACTGCCTTCGCAGGTGAACTCGGCTCCGCTCCAGGCGCGTTCGTAGGCGGGAAGAAGCGCCGCCGCCTGCGCAGGCGGCAGGAAATCCTCGGGGCCCCGGCCTTCGACGGTTTCAGGATCCCACCCGAGGCGTTGCGCGAGCTGGCCGCGACAGAGCGTGTGCACGAAACCGGTTTCGGTGCGCCGGACGCACAGGATCATGCCTTGCTGGGATTCCAGCGTCTGGCGGTAGTAGCGGTCGAGCGATTTGATCTGGTCGGCGGTCTCGTGGCGCAGGCGGTCGTTGGCTTCGTTGAGCTCGTCGGACGTGACTTCCAGCGTGTGTTCCAGGAGCCGGCGGTCGGACTCCAATTCGTGGTAAGCGTCGGCGATTGCGGCGAACAACCCGCGCCACGGTTCGGCCGTCGGATCGACGCCGGGCGGAAGGTGTTTGCGCAGTTGACGGTCGAGCAGGGAGGACATGCTACGAAGCTTCGGAAAAGACCGTGAGCGTCATGGTCTGGTTGTGTAATTCGCAGTCGTGGGTGAGTCCTGCGGGGCTGATTTCACCGTAGGAATAAAAGCCGGCGTTGCACACGCCGGCGCCCAAGCGGGCCAGCACGGCCTCGACTTCCTCCTCGACCCGCTGGCCGAGCACGAGCTTGCGGCCGACGCAGCTCACCAGCAGGGCGACGCGTTGATGATCGTTGAAAGACGTGAGCGCCTGACCCGCGGCGGAGGCAGCGCCTTCCATCAAACTGTCGGCTCCGGCCTTCATCAGGCGACAGAAGTGCCCCATGGGAATATCGCCGGCAAAGGTGAGCGACTGGGCTTCTTCATCGATCGCGAGAATGGTGCGCACGAGGCCGGAGGTGGCGTCCGCATCAGGAAGCAGTTGCAGCGGAAACAGGAGTCCCGCCGCCGGGAGGGCGGCGGCGCGTTCGCCCAAATAGCGTTTGTAGAGGGCGAGGGCGGGTTGATTATCGAGCTCGTAGAGCACGTTGTCTTTCGACCGGGTGACCAGACGCTTGGGTCCGAACGGCTCCCAACCTCCGGCGGAGCCGTAGGCGACGTGAAAGGATTCACCGTAAAATCCGACGGCAACGACGCGGCCGGGACCCATATCGTCATCGAGGCCGGCGGCCGTGCGTTGAAAACGCGCACCATCTCCGGCCATTCCGCCGGTGGCCTGAACGCCGGCCGGCAGGTGGGTGCGCAAACTTTCGGTAAGCTGACTGCCGTTAACCAGCAGGCCGTCGCTCAGTACGACCACATGCCGAAGGTCCGGCGAGGCGAGTTGCCGGCCGAGGGCGGCGCCGGCTTCCGCGCTATCTTCCGCCGAATCCACTTTCACGCAGGCGCCGCGCACGCGGGTGCGGTTGAAGCGGATCAGCAGGGCGGCGATGGTGCCATCGTTGACGCTACTGCCGGCGATCTCGCCAGCGGTGCTGCAACCGGCGCACACCGCTCCCGGATGGGCGCCCCGCAGCTCGCGCAAAGGCGTCGGATTATCGAGGAGGATTTCGGACGCGCCGAAATAAAAGATGAGCGAAGCCGACCCTTCGGCCCTCGCGAGCGATGGAACCCAGCCGGTTCCGCGCGACCAGCGCAGGAGTGAAGCGTGCATGATGGGGAAAGACGCCGCCGCCAACGGACGAAGTCATAATGGATTTCTCAATCCAAGCCAGACCTTTGTCTCATTCCTCCGAGGTCGAAAGTGCGCACATGACTCGCAATTGCAGGCGCTATGTCCGAAAACAAAAAACCCGGCCGGACCTGAGTCCGACCGGGGTATACTTGCCGCTGCGGCCAGCCAAGCGGGGGCGCCCCCGCCGGCTAAGTTCAAGCGTAAGCGATGGCGTGGCAGCCTTGGGCGGGGTGAACGCCCTCGAAGAAATCGGCGGGCGTCGATTCCGGGCCGAATTCCGGGGCGCATTCGGCGAGCAACTTGCGAAGGTTTTCACGGGCGCGGGCGATGCGACTCTTCACCGTGCCGACATTGATGCGGAGGGCGCGGGCGATTTCCTCATAGGGCAGTTCGAGGATGTTGCGCATGGTGAGAATTTCCCGGTGGCTGGCGTCGAGTTTGTCCATGCAGGCGGCAATCAACGAAGCGAACTCGTTGGTCGCGGCATCGCGGGCGGGGTCCGCCTCGCCGGTCGCGATGAGTTCGGAAAACGTGGCGTCGGATTCGTCGGAAAGCGGATGCTCCAAAGAAAGCGAGTCCTGGCGGCGGCGGCGGAAAAAATACCAGTAGCGATTGCGCGAGAGATTCAGCGCGATGCGATAAAGCCAAGTGGCGAGCGAGGAATCGCCGCGGAAATTCGCCAGACCGCGGTGGGCGCGGATGAAGGCGTCCTGAACGATCTCCTCGGCGTCGGCGGCGTTGCGCAGGAGATTGTGGGCGAGGCTGAAGAGGCGGTTGTGATAGCGCCGCATGATCTCGATGAAGGCGGATTCGTCGCCTTCGTTGAAGCGACGCACGAGAGCCGCGTCGTAAGCGGCCTCCGCGGCGGATTCGGGCTTGGCGGGCGTGATCGGGCGAGCAGACGCTGGATTCATAAAAGGGCTCCGTTGAGGGTTGGATTGAGTCGGACTCATTCCCCTCTACCTCGGAACATGCCAGCGGGCTTCTGATTTCCCTAACAAACTTTACTCCAAAGGGATGAAAATGATCAGCCCCGGGAGTAGCGTAAGAGCTTCATGCAAATTGCCCGCTCCTTTTCAGGTGGCTCGTGCAGGCTGCAACGTCGGGGCTCCATTTCCCCCAAATTTTTATTGGCGGTAAGCAATCCAGCCGCCGAAGGTCGTGATATCCCTGGCTCCGGCCAAAGCGCAGGGCTCGCAGAGAAACCCTTTGACCGCTTTTTCGCCCATGAGTTCGACGGTTCCGATCACCATCGGAGCGGGGATGGCCGCGACGAACTTGCCGAAGGCTTCCGGTGAAAGCGCATACGTCTCGACCGCAATGGGCGCACCGATTGCGTCGGAGTTGACCCGAACAAGGCCGGGCTTGGGCGGTTGCGTGCCGGGCAGGGCGTAGAGCCGGTAACTTGCCGTGGTGGTGGTCGCGGTCATGAACCGCGCGCCCAAAGCTGTGAGTTGCCCATGGAGCGGCTGCCCGCGCAAATGCGCTCCGCACACGGCCAGTTCGATCCAACCGGGTGACAATGGGTCGGCGGACGTTTCCGGAAGGGATGTCTCGGACAGGTAGCGGGCGCCGAAGGCGAGCAGGCGGACATCGTGCCAAGCGGGAGCGATCACGGTGATGCCGAAACCGGGACCGAACGAATAACGATCGGCGGGCAGGGTGAGGCCGCACAGGTCGAGCAGGTTCATGAAGTTGTTATAACGCCCCAAGTTCGAGTTCAGGCGGATGGGATCGGCTTGAATTTCGGCAACGGTGTAAATCGTCCCGGTGGTGGGCGCGACCAGCGCATCGACGGTGGAGAGAACGCTATCGGCAGCGCGACG
>Ga0136846_1240050_pt1 | contig 10109 bp, 9 predicted proteins | sample HopSoiMetagenom2_FD_96841 | JGI IMG/M metagenome (GOLD analysis project Ga0136846, IMG submission 96841) | Grasslands soil microbial communities from Hopland, California, USA - 2 Assembly 2016 (version 4) | ecosystem: Environmental > Terrestrial > Soil > Grasslands | place: USA: Hopland... | reverse complement strand
TCGCCGTAAGGGATGCTGCAAAAAACCCCAGAATGCAGAACACGATCCGGAGCACCTGTCTCATACACGCCACCCTTTGTGCCGCCGCCTGTCACCGGAGGGGTGAGGATATGTCAGGCATCCGAGTAGTGCCATAACCTGAACAGGTTACAGAGCAGGAGCTGGGAGCAAGGAGCCGGGAGCTGGGAGCTGGATCGAAGATGACAAGGATCACTCTAGCTCCTAACTCCTAGCTCCTATCTTCTATCTGCTGGCGCCTGGCTCCTGGCTCGTGACGTTGGACAAGTGGCTGCGGAACATCCGGATCGAGGCGGGCGCAGTACAATGGCAGTCGCCACGCCAGCCGCTGCACGAGGAGGCGGACATGCGCCCCCTGTTCGTTCGTGCGTTGATCGCTCTTACCCTCGCCTTCGTTGCCACCGACCCGACACGCACCTGGGCGCAGGCACCGGGGCCCCGTTCTCTCGCACCGGCCATCGAGCCGGGAATCCCGACCATGATCGAGTCGCTGCTCGCGACACCCAACCTGGTGCTCGTGGCGGATTACTACCGAATCGACATGCGATTCGGTCCCAGCATGAGGATCGACGCCCTGGTTGTCGAGGCGGTCGATTCACGAACGCGCGTCAAGGGTCTTCGCGTCCAGGTACGCGACCCCGAGAACCGCAGCCGGCAAGAGGGCACCAGTTTCATCGACTTCGACGAGCTGACAGGCCTCTCGCGCGGACTGAGCTCGATGGCGGAGCTGGCGACGAAGTGGACGCACGACGATCGACAGGCGACGGAGTTGTCCTTCACGACCGCGGGCGGCTTCCGACTCGCGATTCGCCAGTCCGCCCGCGTTCCCAGGGCGTACCTGTCCACCGGACTGATCGATCCGGTGGTCACGTCAATCGAGGTCGCTGAACTCCCCACGCTCAAGCAAGCCTTCGATCAGGCGCTCGATGTACTCAACAACAAGTAACCCTGGTCAGACCGCAGGGTCGATGGCCGGCTTGCGAACCAGAAGGGGCGCGCCGCGATGAAGATCCCGACCATCGCGAACGTTACGCCGCTCGCTCTTGCAAACGGCCACAGCGTGCCCGAAGACGATGGACGTCCTCTCGGCGCGGGCGCGTGTGGCGGGAACAGCTCGTCCGTACTGCGGCGTGCGGGGTCCAGTCGCGAAATCGTTCTTGCCTTCACCGCGCGAGTACGGACACGCTAGCTCGCTGAACCTGTTCGCAAACCGCGTCAGGATGTCGGGTCCCGGCCGTCGTGTGGGTTATCGCGGGCGGTGCAGAGCGTTCCTGACATCGACCGCTCGCGGCCCTGGAGAGACGGTCATGGAGCTGATCGGGCAGTCCCCGGTTTTCCTTGCAGCGACCAGACTGCTCGTGCGGATGGCGCGCTACGACGTGCCGGTGCTCATCGAAGGGGAGACGGGCACGGGCAAGGAGCTCGCGGCGCGGCTGGTGCACTACAACAGCGCGCGCGGGAACCGCCCGTTCATTCCGGTGAATTGCGGCGCGCTGCCGGAGGCGCTGGTCGAGAACGAGCTGTTCGGCCACGAGCGCGGCGCCTATACCGATGCGCGCGAGAGCACGCTGGGCGTCGTCGCGCTCGCCGAAGGGGGCACGCTGTTCCTCGACGAGATCGACGCCCTCTCGCCCAAGGGGCAGGCGGCGTTCCTGCGCTTCCTGCAGGACCAGCGGTATCGCCCGCTCGGCGCGCTCACCGATCGCCGCGCCGACGTCCGCATCATCGCGGCAACCAACCAGAACCTCGAGGAGCTGGTCGAGGACGGGAGCTTCCGATCGGATCTCCTGTTCCGTATCAAGGTGCTGTTCGCGAGCCTGCCGCCGCTCCGCGCGCGCATCGGCGACGCGCAACTGCTGGCGGACCATTTTCTCGACGAGTGCGCACGGCGCTTCCGCGAGCCGCGCAAGAGACTCAGCGACGAAACCGCGCGCTGGCTCGATGCCTATCCCTGGCCGGGAAACGTCCGCGAGCTCGAGAACGTGATCCTGCGCGAGAGTCTGATGGCCGAAGGGGATGTCGTCGTATATCCGCTGCTCGAAGCGGTAGCCGCGCCGCCGTCGCGCGCCTCGTACGCAGCAGCGAAGGCGGCGGCGATCGCGGAGTTCGATCGGCGTTTCCTGCGCGACGTGCTGACGCGCGTCTCCGGCAACATCACGCGCGCGGCCGCCGAGGTCGGCAAGGATCGCCGCGCGCTCGGACGCCTCGTGAAGAAATGCGGCCTGCGCCCGCTCGATTTCCGCCACTGATCGCGCGCTGGGCCTGCCCGCTACACCGGGCGGGTCGTGATCGACCCGCCACGGGCTGACCTCGTCCCACTCCCCATTCTGTTTCCCGCGGCGAAAACCGCTGCCGGCCGCCCGGCGTGCCGGGATCGCGTCGTCCCACCCGTCTGCGCATGTGCCGTGGACTGCCGCGTTTTGCGCGCATTTCGCGCATACGCGGCACGGCATGCGCACTGCTATCGCGCGGTCGGCGGCAATGGATGTCAGAGATCACCGACGCGGACGTCCGGAGCGTCGTCGCCGAGATCGTTGCTTATCTCCGCGCGCACCCAGAAGCGGCGGACACGCTCGACGGCGCGGCGCGCTGGTGGCTCCCGCGGCGGCCGCGCGCCGAGATCGTGCATCGCGCGATGACGCTGCTCGTCGAGCGGCGCAAGGTGGAGAAGCACACGCTGCCCGACGGTACGACGGTGTTCAGGAGCGGCCCGCTGCTCAACGACGACTGATCGCAAGGAGCGAATGATGCCCGTTCAGCCCACTTACCCGGGCGTGTACATCGAGGAGCTGCCGAGCGGCGTGCGCACCATCACGGGCGTGGCGACGTCGATTGCGCTCTTCATCGGCTGGGCGGCGCGGGGCCCGATCGATCGCGCGGTGCGCCTGTCGAGTTTCTCCGATTACGAGCGACGCTACGGCGGGCTGGACCTTCGCAGCGAACTCGGCTACGCAGTGAAGCACTTCTTCGACAATGGCGGCAGCGACGCGTACGTGATCCGGATCGTCAAGAATGACGCCACGACGGCGGGAGCCTCGATCAATGGATTGAAACTCGAGGCCACTTCGCCCGGTGGGTGGGCGGGCTCCTACAAAATCGGCGTCACCCGCCGCGCCGCGCCGGCAGACAAGCGCTTCAAGATCGAGGTGCTGTTTCAACCGACGACGAGCGATACGGCGGTTGTCGTGGAGTCGTTCGAGGACCTCTCGATCGACGAGAACGACAAGCGCTACGTGGCGACCGCGATCAACAACCGCTCAGCGATCATATCGGTCACGGACATCGGGACGGCGCCTCCCGACACCACGGCCACCCCGGTGCCCCTGAACGGCGGCGTCGATGGTGGGACGCTCGAAGCGAATGATGCCGACTTCCTCAGCCGGCTGTCGCACCTCTTTGACGCGGGTGCCGCTGCCGATCAAATCGACATCTTCAATCTCGTCTGCGTTCCGGGCCTGACCTCGGGGACGCCCGGCAGCAACACTGCGATTCAGAACCTGCAGAAGGCGTGCGCCGATCGACGTGCGTTCCTGATCATCGACAGCAAGGAACCAGCGTCGATCGCCGACATGGTGACCGCAGTGGGAGACGTGACCGGCTCGTCGCCGCGCAACGCGGCGCTGTATTACCCGTGGGTCCTCGCCCCGGATCCGCTGCAGCTGAATGCGCTGCGCGCGTTCCCGCCGTGCGGGTTCGTCGCCGGCGTGATGGCGCGCACCGATAGTGCCCGCGGCGTGTGGAAAGCGCCCGCCGGCGTCGACGCCAGCCTGAACGGCGCCGCCGGGTTCACCGTCATGCTCAGCGATCAGCAGAACGGGCAGCTGAATCCGAGCGCAGTCAACTGCCTGCGCAGCCTGCCGGTCTACGGCCGCGTCGTCTGGGGCGCGCGCACGCTGGAAGGCGACGACCAGCGCGCGTCGGAGTGGAAGTACATCCCGGTGCGGCGCATGGCGCTGTTCCTGGAGGAGAGCCTGTACCGCGGCACGCAGTGGGTCGTCTTCGAGCCGAACGACGAGCCGCTGTGGGCGCAAATCCGCCTGAACGTCGGCACGTTCATGCAGAACCTGTTTCGCCAGGGTGCGTTCCAGGGCGCCTCGCCGCGCGACGCCTACTTCGTCAAATGCGACAAGGAGACCACGACACAGGCCGACATCGATCGCGGCATCGTCAACATCGTGGTCGGCTTCGCCCCGCTGAAGCCGGCCGAGTTCGTCATCATCCAGCTGCAGCAGATGGCCGGTACGCTTGCCGCGTGATCGCGGCCGGTTGACCGGGCAGGAGAGCACGCATGCCACCGTTTCCGGCGAACCCGCAGCGCTTCGATCCGATCCCTGCATTCAAGTATCAGGTCCTCTGGGACGGACGGAAGGTCGCGGGAGTCTCGAAAGTCTCGGCTCTCAGGCGCACGACCGATGCGATCGAGCATCGCGAAGGCGGCGATCCGTCGACGTCGCGCAAGTCGCCGGGGCGGACGAAGTTCGAACCGATCACGCTCGAGCGCGGCGTCACCTACGACCCGGAGTTCGAACGCTGGGCGAACAAGGTGTGGAACTTCAGCGGCGGTCTCGGATCCGAGGTGTCGCTGAAGGACTTCCGCAAGGACATCGTGATCCAGGTGTTCAACGAAGCCGGCCAGCTGGTGCTCGCCTACAAGGTGTTTCGCTGCTGGGTCTCGGAGTATCAGGCGCTGCCGGATCTCGACGCGAACGGGAGCGCAGCGGTTGCGATTCAGCACATCAAGCTCGAGAACGAGGGCTGGGAGCGCGACTACTCGGTCGCCGAGCCTGCCGAACCGAGCTTCACGGTGCCGGCATGAGCGTATGCCGCCGTTGACTGCTGCGGAGATCGTCTCGCTGTGGGAGCGCGGCGCGGCGCGCCACCCTATCGATCGCGCGCTGCTGCTCGCGGCGGCGGCGCGCCCTGATCTGCGGCCGGACGCGCTGCCGGATCTGCCGCTCGGCGCCAGGAACCTCGCGCTGCTGTCGCTGCGGCGATCGACATTCGGCCGCGGCATGCGGACCTACGTCGACTGCCCGGAATGCGCCGTGCGCCTGCAGTCGACGCTCGACACCGACACCTTCCTCGCCGCCGGGACGGTTGACGAACGCGCGCCGACGATCGAGTCGGGGACGTTCAGCTTCCGCGCGCCGACGAGCCGGGATCTGGCGGCCGTCCGCGTGTGTGCCGACGCCGAAGCCGCCGCGTCGCAGCTGCTCGAGCGTTGCTGCGTGACATTCACGACGCCGGACACCACGACGCTGATGGCCATGCGCCAGGAGATCGAACACTCGCTCGAGGCGCTCGATCCGTGCGCCGTCCTGGAGCTCGCGCTGACGTGCGACGCGTGCGGCTACGCGTGGACGGCGCCGCTCGACGTCGCCGCCCTCGTCTGGGACGAGGTCGACGCGCGCGCCCGCGCGCTGATGATCGCGGTGCACGCGCTGGCCGGCGCATATGGGTGGAGCGAGCGCGCGATCCTCGCGCTCGGCGAACAGCGGCGCGCTGCGTATCTCGCGATGGTAGGTGCGTGAGCGGATTCCTTCGCACCCTGTCGTCGCAGGCGCTCGGGGTCGCGGGCCCGGTCAAATCAACGGCGCGGCTCTCCTATGCGCCCGCGCCGCTGCTGTTCGATCGGCCGCCGGGCGATGCTCCGGTTGCAAGCGAAGACGGGGCACCTGCTGACAATTCAGATGGCGCCGCACTGCAGACGCCGGAACCGCATGGCATCGCGGCGCCAGCTGGACGCCGGTCACATGATCGCAGCGGCATGGCGCAAACGCACGACACGGCCGCTCGGCCGTCACGCGCGCCCGGAGCTGCGCTCGACCCGGCACATCCGGGCACCCATCACCAGGCGCGCTTCGTCGCGCCGCCTCTGCTCGTCGAGCCTTCGACGCGGCACGTGCTGCCGCCGGCGGTCGTTGCGCCTGCGCGACCCGCGCGGGAGCCGCGGGCGCTACAGGCCCCAGCATCCGATCCCGGTGCGACGGAAGTGCACGTGACCATCGGCCGCATCGAGCTGACCGCGGTGCACGAGCCAGCGCCGCGGCGGCGGCCGGCGCCGGCCCCGAGCGTCACGCTGAACGACTACCTCGCCGGATCGCGGAAGGCGCGGCGATGAGTACTGCGCTCGCCATTGCCGGCGTCACCGCGGTCCTGCGCGATCTGCTCAACGACGGCATCGTCAATCACAACGTGAGCGGCGTGCTCGGCAGCACGGTGCACGTCAGCGCGCTGCCGCCCGACCGTGTGGTCGATCCGAGCGGCACCGAGAGCGCCCAGATCAACCTGTTCATGCACCAGGTCACGCCCAACGCGGCATGGCGCAACGAGGCGCTGCCGTCCCGCGACAGCGCCGGACGCACGCGGCTGTCGAACGCGCCGCTCGCGCTCAACCTGCACTACCTGTTGAGCGCGTACGCAGGCGCCGACCTGCACGGCGAGATTCTGCTCGGCTATGCGATGCAGTTGCTCCACGAGACACCGGTGCTGACGCGCGATCTGATCCGCACGGCGCTCGTGCCCTCGCCCGACCTCGGCACCACGCTTCCGCCGGCGCTGCGCGCGCTGGCCGGGTCGGGGCTCGATCGCCAGATCGAACAGATCCGGATCGTGCCCGAGTATCTCAACACCGAGGAGATGTCGAAGCTCTGGACGGCGATCCAGTCGCACTACCGGCCGACCGCGGCGTATCGCGTGGCCGTGGTGCTGATCCAGGCCGAGCAGCCGGCGCGCACGCCGCTGCCGGTACTCTCGCGCGGCCCGGTCGACCCGACGACGCACCGCGATGCCGGCGTCGACGTGCGGCCCGATCTGCTGCCGCCGTATCCATTCATCGAGAGCGTCGCGACGACAACCAATCAGGCCGCCGCGGAAATCGGCGACACGCTGACCGCGTCGGGTCGCAACATGCACGGCCTGGCGGGCGCCTACTCGCTGGTGCTGTCGAATGCACGACTTGGGTTCGACGTCGAACTGACACCGGAGAGCGGCACCGCGTCCGACACGAGCGTCTCCTTTACGCTGAGCGCACCCGTCGATATCCCGGCGGGCAGCTACACGGCGGCCGTCCGCGTACAGAAGGCCGGCGAGGACCACCCTCGCGTGACGAACCTGGTGCCAGTCATCATCGCGCCGAAGATCACCGGAGGGATTCCCGCGACAGCCACCCTGGATCCGAACGGCGATCTCACCCTCACGCCGTCGTGCCTCCCGCCCGTGCGGCCCGATCAGCGCGTCTCGCTCATCCTCAGCGATCACGAAGTGATCGCCGACGAGTTCTCGACACCGACCTCATCGCCGTCGTTCACGTTCCATCGACTCGAGCCGGGCAAGTACTGGGTTCGCCTGCGCGTCGATGGCATCGACAGTCTGCTGGTCACCGAGAGCCCCGGGCAGGCGCCGGTCTTCAGTGGTCCGCGCATCGAGGTGCAGCCGTGAACACGGTGACTACTGCTGCCGGCCAGGAGCCGCGCGCGCGGTGGATCGACGCGAATCAGCGCTATCTCGCTGCCGAGTTCGCGCGACTGACGGCGCGGCTCGGCGGCGAAGACGAGGCGCCGGCGACGGAGGCGATCGATGAAGCGCGGTCGTTCTTGACGGCTCCTGCGGCAATCGATCAGCTCGCCGGCATTTTCGATCTCAGCGGGTTCGAACGCGCCGTGCTGCTGCTGTGTGCGGGGGTCGAGATGGACCGCGCGCTTGCGTCCCGCTGCGCGGCCATCGACGGGTCGCGGCCGCACGTCTCGTTCGCGCTCGCGATCGCATGCCTCGCCGATCCGCACTGGAGTGCGGTCGCACCCATCGGCCCGCTGCGGTTGTGGCGGTTGATTGAGGTCAAGGACGATCAGGCGATCGCAACGAGCCGGCTCGCGATCGACGAACGAGTGCTGCACTTCCTGGCCGGTATCAATTATCTCGACCCGCGCCTGCGGCCGCTCCTGCGTCTTCACCCGGTGCGCGCGACGCTGCCACAAAGCCATGCGCGCATCGTCGACGAGGCAGCCGACGTGCTGGATGCGCGATCGAATGCCGCCGTCGTCCAGCTGCTCGGCGAGGATCGCGCGGGTCACCTCGACGTCGCGAGCGCCGCGGCGGCGCGCCTCGGCTTGCAGCTCCACGTGCTTCGCGCGAGCGACATCCCCTCCGCACCGTACGAGCTGGAGGCGCTGGCCACGATCTGGCATCGCGAGGCGGCGCTGCTCCAAAGCGCGTTGCTCGTCGCCTGCCATGACGCCAGCGGCACGGCGGTGGCGACGCGATTCGCGCAGTGGCCGCATGGCGTTCTGTTCATCAGCACCCGCGAGTCGATTGCGCTCGAGCGCTCGAGCGTGCTGTTCCCGGTCGACCGACCGAACGCACCGGAGCAGAAGCAGCTCTGGGTCGACGCTCTCGGTCCGGAGGCGGCGCGGCTGAACGGCTCGCTGGACGTGGTGTCCACGCACTTCCGCCTGAGCGCTGACACGATCGCGCGAACCGCGGAGGAGATCCGCGGGTCGCTGGGCGCATCAGCGTCCCCCGACGCGATCCTCTGGCGTGCCTGCCGCGCCTCGTTCCGAAGCGGCCTCGACGATCTGGCCGAGCGTATCGAGCCGGTCGCGCGTTGGAACGATCTCGTGCTCCCCGAAGCGCAGACGACGAGCCTGCGGCAGATGGCGGCGCACGTTCGGCAGCGCCTCCGCGTCTACGAGGAGTGGGGCTTCGCGCGCCGCAGCGGCCGGGGCCTGGGGATCAGCGCGCTGTTTGCCGGCGAGAGCGGCACCGGCAAGACGATGGCGGCGGAGGTGATGGCGAACGAGCTCGAGCTCTCGCTCTACCGCATCGATCTCTCGGCGGTGGTGAGCAAGTACATCGGCGCAACCGAAAAGAACCTGCGGCGGGTTTTCGATGCGGCGGAAGACAGCGGCGCAATCCTCCTGTTCGACGAGGCCGACGCGCTCTTCGGCAAACGCAGCGACGTCAAGGACAGCCACGATCGCTATGCCAACATCGAGGTCAGCTACCTCCTGCAACGGATGGAGGCATATCGCGGCCTCGCGATCCTGACGACCAACATGAAATCGGCGCTGGACCCCGCGTTTCAGCGGCGGCTGCGGTTCGTGGTGCAGTTCCCGTTTCCCGATCAGAGGCAGCGCGAGCAGATCTGGCGCGGCATGTTCCCGTCATCGGTGCCGCTCGACGCGGTCGACTCTGCCAGGCTGGCACGGCTGAACGTGACCGGCGGGCACATTCGCAACATCGCGCTGAACGCCGCGTTTCTCGCGGCTGACGCCGGCGTGCCGATTCGAATGTCGCACCTGCTCGACGCCGCGCGCGCCGACGCCGCCAAACGCGATCGCCCGCTCGCCGATGCCGAGACGCGAGGCTGGGTATGAAGCGGATCGTCGTCCACATCGATCGGCTCGTGGTGAGCGGCGTGTCACGCGCCGATGCGCCCATTCTGGGTGAATCGCTTCGCGGCGAGCTGGCGCGGGCTTTGACCGAGCCGTCGTCAACGCACCGACTCGGTTCCGGCGCCGAGATTCCTCATGTGCATGCGGGCACGATTCGCGTCAGCGCGTCGCCGCGCGCCACCGGCACGAGCGCCGCCCGGGCGATCGCGAAGAGGTTCGCGCGATGAGCGCGCGGGCGCGGGCGACGACGGCACCGCAGCCTGCGTCGGCGGTCAATGGCCCGGTGTTCGTACAGCGCAAGTGTGCATGCGGCGGATCGGGGCCTGGCCTCACGGGCGAATGTGAAGAGTGCCGCAGGAACAAGCTGATCATCCAGCCCAAGCTGCGGGTGAATGAACCTGCTGATGCCTATGAGCGGGAGGCGGACCGCATTGCCGAGGATGTCTCAGTCCGCGACGCCTCGCCTGGAGTCCGCCGGCCAATCACGCGTCTCCCGAGTCTTTCGAGCGATGTCACTGGCGACGCCAGGCTTGCGACCGCGGACGTGAATCGCGTTCTAGCCAGTGGTGGGAGGCCGCTCCCAATTCCGCTCCGACAAGACATGGAAGGGCGGTTCGGACACGACTTCTCTCGAGTGCGGGTCCATACGGACGCAGTCGCAACCGACTCTGCACGGCGACTCAATGCCAACGCATATAC
>Ga0136846_1218436_pt1 | contig 10109 bp, 6 predicted proteins | sample HopSoiMetagenom2_FD_96841 | JGI IMG/M metagenome (GOLD analysis project Ga0136846, IMG submission 96841) | Grasslands soil microbial communities from Hopland, California, USA - 2 Assembly 2016 (version 4) | ecosystem: Environmental > Terrestrial > Soil > Grasslands | place: USA: Hopland... | reverse complement strand
AATGGACAAACTTACCCGGAGGATATGCCCGTTGAAGAAGCAGGCAATATGATTATTTTATCCGCTGCCATTTGCAAAGCGGAACAGAAAGCGGATTATGCAAAGAAGCACTGGCCAATATTGAGCCAGTGGGTTGAGTTCCTGCTAAAGGATGGATTTGATCCGGCAAATCAATTGTGCACCGATGATTTTGCTGGTCACCTTGCAAGGAATGCGAATCTATCTTTGAAGGCGATTGTTGGTATAGGATCATATGCAATGATGGCTGAAATGCTGGGAGATAAAAACACTTCTGATAAATACAGAAACATCGCAAAGGATTATGCAGGTCGTTGGATCCAGATGGCAGGCGACGGCGATCATTATTCACTTACGTTTGATAGAAAAGGCACCTGGAGCCAGAAGTATAATCTTGTTTGGGACAAATTATTCCGGCTGAATCTTTTTCCTGATTCAGTTTATCAAAAGGAAATTAAATACTATCTCACCAGGCAAAACGCCTTCGGTCTTCCGCTTGATAGCAGGAAAAGTTATACGAAGTCTGACTGGATACTTTGGACATCTACACTTGCAAATAACCAGCAGGACTTTGAAGCGCTCATTACACCAGTGTACAAATTCGCTACGCAGACACCGAGCCGGGTTCCACTCACCGATTGGCATGAAACAACGAATGCACGGCAAGTTGGTTTCCAGGCAAGAAGTGTGGTGGGCGGATATTTCATCAAGATGCTGGAAAGGAAATGGTCGCATTAAGAATATATGGTCGAAAGTTGATTAGTAATTATTATGGCAAAGGCTATCGTCATCGGAGGAGGAATTATTGGTCTTAGTTCTGCTTATTATTTAAATGAATCAGGATGGGACGTAACGGTATTAGATAAAGGAAATTTCCTGGACAACTGCAGTTATGGAAATGCGGGCTATATATCACCCAGCCATTTTACTCCACTCGCCACTCCAGGTATTGTGAAGCAGGCTTTGAAGTGGCTTTTTGATTCCACAAGTCCCTTTTACGTGCAGCCAAGGTTGAGCTGGCCCCTTATGCAATGGGGATGGCAGTTCATGAGAATAGCAACTGACAAGCATGTGGCTGATTCGGCTTTGCCTTTACGTGACCTCGGCTTATTAAGCATGCACTTATATGAGTGCTGGAAAAAGCAACCGCAGTTTGATTTTTTTTTCGAACATAAAGGGATTGTTGAGTTATTTCAAACCGACGAGAAAGCAAAACATGCAGCACATACGGTTCATGTTGCTGAACAATTAGGATTGGAAGCAAAGTTGCTTAGTAGAGAAGAAGCGGAACAACTGGAACCGCAAACAAAGATGGATGTCATTGGCGGACTGCATTTCAAATGTGATGCGCATTGCTATCCAAACGATTTAATGAAAAATCTCATCGCGCACCTACAAGAAAAAAAAGTTTCATTGCTGGAAAAGCAGGAAGTAAAACGAATTGAAAAGAAGAACGGTAAAATCGAAAAAGTGTTGACCGGTTCGAAGGAATTTTCAGCCGACCTGTTTGTCATCGCAACAGGAGCATGGAGCCGAGAGGTTGCATCCATGATGGGGAACCGATTGCCGTTGATGCCTGGCCGAGGTTATTCAATGACACTCACAGACGATAGATTGAAATTGAATTTCCCTTCGATCCTGATGGAAGGAAGAGTGGCACTCACGCCAATGAATGGAAAGCTCAGAATCGGGGGAACTATGGAGATCACCCCAACGGATACGCCTCCACGCATGAACCGGGTAAAAGGAATTGTGATGGCCGTGAAGAAATTCTTTCCTGGTTTTGATATTCCGCCTCTGGAACCGGAGAATATCTGGTATGGTTACCGACCATGTTCCGCGGATGGGCTGCCGTATATCGGTAGGCCTAAGGGCGTGGATAATGCAATCATTGCAACTGGTCATGCAATGGTAGGCCTTACATTCGGACCTGGAACTGGAAAGCTGGTGGCCGAATTGGCGGCGGGCGATAAGACCTCTATGAATATTGCTCCATTCTCTCCAGACAGATTCAGTTAAAATTTATTGAAGGAACTTTTACAATCGCCGGGGGGTTTATATTTACATCGCCTATGGATTGTACTTGTACACACCTGCCTTACCAAACAACCGGACATTTCTCAAAGATCGTTCTTGATTACATTGAGCAGTCTCCTGCATTACGGCCGTTTTATAGCCACGAAGTCAACCTTGACGGCATCAGATCAGCAATTGACGCACGAAAAGCATTTCCAACAGATCGCAAATTGCTCACCGATGAATTGAAGAAGCAATACAGTTCTGTGCACACAAGTGAAAAAGTTCTGCTCAACCTCGAGTCTTTGAAGCAGGAAAATGTATTCACGATTTGTACCGCTCACCAACCGAATATTTTTACCGGGCATCTCTATTTCATTTACAAAATACTGCACGCCGTAAAATTGGCTGACTGGCTTTCCTCGCAGTTGACAGATTACAAGTTCGTTCCCGTGTTTTATATGGGAAGTGAAGATGCGGACCTGGAAGAATTGGGGAACATCTGGCTGAACGGAGAAAAACTGTCGTGGGAAACGCAACAATCTGGCGCAGTCGGTAGAATGGGGACGACGGGGCTAGAAAAAATCATCGAGAGAATAGAAGGCGAACTATCGGTGAATGAATTCGGAAAAGAATTGGTTCGCCTATTAAAAAGTTGTTACCTGGAAACTGATAATATCCAACAGGCAACTTTCAAATTGATTAATGAACTTTTTGGAGAATATGGATTAATTGTTCTGATCGCGGACAATCATCGGCTTAAACGTCCAATGATTCCCGTCTTCAAGCAAGATATCCTCGAACAAAAGCCATCGGCATTAGTGGGCGCTTCGATAGACCAGTTGCAGCAGGCAGGCCTGAAGGTGCAGGCAAACCCAAGGTCAATTAATCTTTTTTATTTGCAGGATAATTTGCGTGAGCGATTAAAACAAAATGGATCTGGCCTGCATGTTCATAATACCGATCTGGCATTTTCAGTCGATCAGATCATGCAGGAATTGGAAGAGCACCCGGAGAATTTCAGTCCGAACGTGATCCTGCGCGGTCTTTACCAGGAAACAATATTGCCCGATATTGCCTTCATAGGCGGAGGAGGCGAGTTAGCCTATTGGCTGGAGCTGAAATCGCTATTCGATCACTACCAGGTTCCATTTCCCATGTTGGTGCTCAGAAACTCTTTTGTGATCCTCGAAGCGAAATGGAAACAAAAAATGCAAAAGCTTGGGCTTGAAGAAAAAGATTTGTTTAAGTCGGAGTGGGAATTGCTTGACGCATTCGTAAAAAAAGAGTCCGGTCATCAACTATCCCTCGAAAAAGAAAAGCAAGAGTTGAGGGAATTCTATAAGAAGCAACAAGAAGTAGTGAGCCAGGTGGATAAAGGATTAAAGCAACACATCGCTGCTTTAGAAGCTAAAGCCTTGAAGAAACTGGATGCATTGGAAAAGAAAATGATTCGGGCTGAAAAGCGGAAATTTGCTGAGGAGCAAAAGCAATTGCACGAATTAAAAGAGGCATTGTTTCCCAACGGTGATCTGCAGGAACGCGTGGAAAATTTTATGCCTTATTATGCAAGATGGGGCAGGGGCTTTATCCAAAAAATTTATGAATGTTCATTGAAGCTGGAACAGGAGTTTGTGGTTCTGACGCTGAACGATTAGAGATGTATCTTTTCATTTTTTCATCCTGCTCACTTTAATTAATACTTCTTCTTCCAGACCATCCTTGAATTTTTTTACGCGCTTACCCACATTTTCATCGAAGGCGCCGATGATAGTCGCCGCAAGTATCCCCGCGTTCTTTGCCGCATTCAGCGCTACAGTAGCCACTGGAATTCCGTTCGGCATTTGAAGTATGGACAGAACAGAATCCCAACCATCAATGGAATTAGAAGATTTAATTGGAACTCCAATAACCGGCAGCGTTGTAATGGAGGCAACCATACCAGGCAGATGCGCTGCTCCTCCTGCTCCCGCAATGATCACCTTCAATCCTTTTTCCTTAGCGGCTGCCGCATATTCAAACATTCTTTTAGGGGTGCGATGCGCAGACACGATTGTTAAGTCAAAGGCGATTTCAAATTGTTTTAAAATGTCGGCGGCGGCTTGCATCACAGGCAGGTCGCTATCACTTCCCATAATTATTCCAACTAATGCGGGCTCGGTTTTCGATTGATTGTCTTTTTCGTGTTTAACGGGTTTAGATTTCGCCATTTGAAGTTCTTGAATTAGGAATTAACTGCACACTTTCAGCGTCCTTTTAATCAGGTGTGCTTTATACGTGAGATCTTGTTTCTCCTTGCTGAGGATGGTCACGTGTCCCATTTTCCGACCGGGCTTCGTTTCCTTTTTGCCATAGATATGAACAAACACATTATCCATTTCCAGGACTTCATCCAATCCTTCGTATATCGCGTCACCAGTGTACCCTGGAGCGCCAACGAGGTTTACAATTGCGGCCGGAAGAATGTGATTTGTGTTTCCAAGAGGATAATCGAGAATAATCCTCCACAGCATATCAAACTGCGAACTATAATTCGCTTCGATCGTATGATGGCCACTGTTATGTACGCGCGGCGCCGTCTCGTTCACATACACCTCATTATGTTTATCCACAAATAACTCAACAGCAAAAATACCAGGACTCTTCAATTCCTTTACCAGCTTCACAGATACAGCTTCTATTTTCCACAGTACTTCTTTCGGAAGATCGGCTGGGCTTAGTTGGTAATCGAGCAAGTTGAGGTCCGGATCAAATACCATATCAACTGGTGGATACCAGCGCGTTTCGCCGGAAGGTGAAATTGCGATGATCTGCGCTATTTCTTTTTTTATGCTGATCATTTTTTCCAGTACCGCCGGTGCATCAAATCCTTTTTCAAAATCATCTTTCGTTCTCAGGAGTTGAACACCTCTTCCGTCATAGCCTCCCTGGCCAATCTTGTGGACGGCGGGAAGGAACTCATGCCTTGTTTGCAAAGACTCCCGGTTGTTAGTAACATGAAATGCAGCGGTAGGAATACTATGCTGACTGTAGAATTGTTTTTGCAGGATCTTATTTTTGATCGTTCGCAACGCGGCAGCGCTTGGATAAACTTTCACGCCTTCGGTCTCTAACTTTTCAAGAGCATCTTCATTTACGGATTCAATTTCAATTGTGAGCGAATCAACTTTTTTACCAAAGTTGTATACAGCTTCAAACTCCCTGATATCCCCTTTAGTGAAATGATGACACAGATGGGCTGAAGGACATTGTTCATCATTTTCCATCACAAACGTCTCAACTGGATAATTGGCAGCGGCCTGCAGTAACATTCTCCCTAGTTGGCCACCCCCGAGAATTCCGACCTTATGCATGCGACGAAGATAATCAGTTTGACTTTTAGGTTTAAGGTTTAAGGTTTAAAGTCTAAAGTTGGTTGCAGGTTTAAGGTTTAAGGTTTAAAGTGTAAAGTTGGTTGCAGGTTTAAGGTTTAAGGTTTAAAGTCTAAAGTTGTTGCAGGTTTCAAGGTTAAGAGGTTCACACCATGAGCCCTGTGAGTGTAACTTATGAGCTTCCGCCAACATTAAACCTTAAACATTAAACTTGAAACCTTAAACCCTAAATAGTAAAGTTTGTATTTTTGTTTATGCGTCCTGACTATCCGCATAAATTGTTCGGCGATAAAAGAACTAACTACATCTTGCTTGTAGAGCAGCTAGCCATGCAGCCAAATAGCTGATCCCCCCAATTGAATCCGGCCGCGGAACGCGGGCTGCGTCCGCTTTTACCTGACTGATTCACTTAAAATTAATTCAATGTCAATCATAAATGAAGCCGCCACCACCCAGAAAACAATCGTGTCAAATTCCAACAATGATTTTCTTCCGTTAGAAGGCACAGATTATGTTGAGTTTTTCGTGGGCAATGCAAAACAGTCGGCACACTATTATATGTCCGCTTTCGGATTTCAGCCGTTAGCATACTCAGGGCCTGAAACGGGCCCACGTGATAGGGCAAGCTACGCGGTGCGGCAAAATAAACTCACGCTCGTGTTTACTTGTTCCCTTAAAATCGGGGACCCGATTGGCGATCATGCTTATCGGCATGGCGACGGGGTCAAGGTTCTTGCATTGCGCGTGGATGATGCAGAAAAAGCGTGGGAAGAATGTACAAAGAGAGGTGCCAGGAGTTGCATGAAGCCACAAAAAATCACCGATGAAAAAGGCGAAGTGGGAATGAGCGGCATTCATACCTATGGGGACACAGTACATTTTTTCATTGAAAGAAAAAATTACAAGGGAATATTCTTACCCGGGTATCAAAAATGGGAGAAGAAGTATTTTAAAACGAAGGATTGCGGCCTAATGTATGTGGATCATTGTGTAGGAAATGTAGGATGGAACCAGATGAACGTTTGGGTGAAGTTTTATGAAGATGTCATGGGATTTAAAAATATTCTTTCATTTGACGATAGCGACATTTCCACCGAATACTCGGCTCTCATGAGTAAGGTAATGAGTAACGGAAACGGCTATGTGAAGTTTCCTATCAATGAACCTGCTGAGGGCAAGAAGAAATCGCAGGTGGAGGAATATCTCGAGTTTTATAATGGTGAGGGGGTTCAGCACATTGCGATGGCAACTAATAATATTATTGAAACAGTAACCGACTTGAGGTCGAGGGGCGTTGAATTCCTTACAGTCCCATCAAGTTATTATAAAGAACTGCAAAGCAGGGTGGGCAAGATTGATGAAGACATGAAACCGATAAGTGAGTTGGGAATCCTTGTAGATCGTGATGAAGAAGGATATTTACTACAGATTTTTACGAAGCCGGTTCAAGACAGGCCGACTTTATTCTTCGAGATCATCCAAAGAAAAGGCGCAAAAAGTTTTGGCAAAGGAAATTTCAAAGCATTGTTTGAGGCCATTGAAAGAGAACAAGGCAAGAGGGGTAACTTATAAACATCTGTGGAAACATATAAGAATTAACCTTAGTGGGTTACACAGCCGCTTCTTTGTATTTTTGGGTCATATTTTGCTTATTAACTTAATCTTTATCAAACCACATAAAATAAAAACGTTAGCTATCCGTAATATGAACATGCGTTGGATGCAAAGAAATTTCCCCCTGCTAATTATCCTGCTGTTTCTATTCAATGGACTAATCGCTCAGACAGCCGCTCCTGGCCTGACTGCTGGCGTAACATTCCTTGAATTGCAGCGCTCGTCGTATCCAAAGGTGAATGATATTCTTTCCCGACGCGACGACTCCCTTAAGCAGCAATTTGAAGAGAAGGGGTTAAAATGGCCGGCCAGGTTCATTTACATCCGGTCATTTAAATATGACAGTCAATTAGAAGTCTGGGTTAAACAAACTGTCCAGGAAAAATATAAGTTGTTTAAAACCTATAAAGTCTGCGCATTGGCTGGTACGCTTGGACCGAAACGCATGCAGGGCGACTACCAGGTACCAGAGGGCATATATTATATCAATGAATTTAATCCGAAGAGTCAATACCATCTTTCGTTGGGCTTGAATTATCCTAATGCATCAGACCGCATTTTAAGTGATTCCCTTCAGCCGGGCGGTGATATTTATATCCATGGCAGTTGTGTAACTACCGGTTGCATTCCTGTTACCGATAAGCAGATAGAGGACATCTATTTGCTGGCAATGCATGCACGCGATGAAGGGCAGGATTTTATTCCCGTTCATATTTTCCCCGTGCAATTCAAGATTAAGGCGAGTAACGATTATCTGAATAGATACCTTAAAGATTTTCCTGAATATGCGGCGATGACAAATAGTCTCCGACAAGTGTATGGCTATTTTGAAAAAACTAAAGAGATCCCTGTTATCCTGATTAATAAGAAAGGTGAGTATGTGGTGAATGGCGTATTTAACGAACCAGAAAACGTGAAGGCCGTGAAGCCACTTCGATTGAGACCGCCGAAGGCGTCGTATCCTGAGGAGGATCTTGCTAAAGTGGTAAATAAACTCCCGGTGTATCCTGGCGGACCCGAGGCCTTTGTTGAATTTATAAATACAGCCAGTCGCGATCTTTCTCAATACCTGGAGGAAGATCAACATAAAGCCTACATTCTCATTGAATACATCATTGATAGTACCGGTAAGCCAGTATGGGCGAAGGTAGTCAAGGGAGGAAATGAAGAATTGAATGAAAAACTCGAAGAAAGATTTGAGAAAATGCCAACCTGGCAACCTGCCATCAGGCAAGAAAAGAACGTGGGCATCAAGCTTAAGCAGACCATCGTAGTTGAAAAAGAATCCTCCACTCAATAAGGGTAAACACTTATTAATCCCTAATTGTTTTTATGTAACCTTCAGTAAAAAGGGATGTAAAGGGGTCGCTCGTTTCCGAAATTATCCGCTGTAAACGTTTATAATATATCATAAGGCCCAGCATTGGGACAACGATCCTATGATATGAAATGAACCGCTACCCAACCACACGGCTAACCGCGACCATTTTTTTCTTCCTGCTTACGGCAGCAATAGCTCGCGCCCAGAACATTTCAGGGGTAGTGAACGCCTACTATAAAGTAACCGCCATCAATGTTCCGAGCAGCACACTAACACTCACTTCTACAGCGGGTCTTACGCTAGGTATGAGCATTGTCATCATGCAGATGAAAGGAGCAACCATTGACGTCACTAATACTGCAACCTTCGGAAATATCACTGCCATCAACAATGCTGGAAATTATGAAGTGAATACCATTTGCAGTGTCGCAGGAAACAATGTTGTGCTCAAATATGCATTATTGAAAACCTATACTGTTGCGGGTTTGGTTCAGTTGATTACTCTGCCAAAATATACCGATGCAGTTGTGACGGGAACAATTACACCTTTATCCTGGGACCCAACAACAGGAACCGGTGGTGTAGTCGCCATTCAATGCACAAACACACTCACATTGAATGCAGCTATTGATGCAAGCGATGCAGGTTTCAGGGGCGGCTTGTATATTGATTTTCCAATTCCTCCTAACGATTGCAATTTCGCCACAAACGTGAATGACTATGCGATTCCTAATCCAACTGTGAACGTGTTTATAAATGGAGGAAGAAAGGGTGAGGGCATTGCACTTGGCAACGCCAGCTATGAATTGGGAAGAGGACATCTCGCCAATGGCGGAGGAGGTGCAAACAATCATAATTCCGGCGGGGCTGGCGGATCCAACTATGGAGCAGGCGGACAGGGAGGTGAGCGTTCAATGGAAGGAGCATTCAATTGCCACGGACTAGCACCTGGCTTAGGCGGATTGACCTTGCAGCCTAATGGCTACTCAGTGGGAACGAATAAAATATTTATGGGTGGTGGTGGTGGATCCGGACATGGAAATAATAACGTAGGAATGAATGGAGGCAACGGAGGAGGAATCGTGATCATTATTGCCAACCAGTTAATAGGAAATAATAATCTGATTGCAGCAAATGGTTCAAGGCCGTTTCGCGCGGGTCTCGCAGATCCTTTTTCAGCCGGTGGTGACGGAGGAGGAGGCGCCGGAGCCGGAGGCGTTGTGATATTAAGTGTGAATAGTTATTCAACCAATCTGCAAGTGCAAACAACGGGTGGACGAGGGTCCGATGCCAGCACTTCACCTTCTTCGGGCTGTTTCGGTCCGGGCGGTGGTGGCGGCGGAGGGGTTATTTGGGTTAAGGGTACGCCTGTTAATCCACTATTGACAACAGCAGTTAATGGCGGAACGAATGGCCTTATCAGCGTTACTACGTCTGTAGTCGCTTGTAGAGGACTAGCGAACAATGCAGCTCCAGGTGCTAATGGCGCCGTGCTGGTAAATTATCCATTACCCTCTGCGAGCACACTGTTATGTGTTCCGCTTGCAATTCCTGAAATGATATCCTTCACCGCAAAAGAACGCAATCATACTGTTGATTTAAATTGGAAACTGACGGATACCCGCGAGATAAAATCATTTATCGTTGAAAGGTCGGTGGATCAAAATAATTTTTCGTCAATTGCCTCCATCAAGGCAAACGCAAAACTGAATTATCTTTTCGTGGATCAGGATCCGCCAGAAGGAAATATTTATTACCGCATCAAGATT
>Ga0136846_1216766_pt1 | contig 10109 bp, 6 predicted proteins | sample HopSoiMetagenom2_FD_96841 | JGI IMG/M metagenome (GOLD analysis project Ga0136846, IMG submission 96841) | Grasslands soil microbial communities from Hopland, California, USA - 2 Assembly 2016 (version 4) | ecosystem: Environmental > Terrestrial > Soil > Grasslands | place: USA: Hopland... | reverse complement strand
CGTGCTCAACGACGGAATCGCCCAATACGTCGCGCGCAAGCCGGACCGCTTCGTCGCGCTTGGTACTGTCCCGTTGCAGGATGGCAACGAGGCCGCGAAAGAGCTCGAGCGCTCGATGAAGGAGCTCGGCTTCAAGGGCTGCCAGGTTCTCACCAACGTGGCCGGCCGCGAGCTCTCCGATCCGGCGTTTGCGCCGTTCTGGGCCAAGGCCGAGCAGCTCGGCGCGCTGGTCGTGATCCATCCCAACGGCTTCACAGGAGGCGAGCGCTTCTCGCGCCTCTATTTCTCAAACGTGATCGGCAATCCGCTCGATACCACCGTGGCGCTGCATTACCTGATCTTCGACGGTGTGCTGGAGCGCCACCCGAACCTGAAAATCCTCGCGGTGCATGGCGGCGGCTATCTCGGCGGCTATTCGGGGCGCATCGACCATGCCTGGGGCGCGCGCAGCGATGTCGCCAACAACCTGCCGAAGCCGCCGACCGAGTACCTCAAGAAAGTCTATTTCGACACGGTCGTGTTCACCCCGCACCAGATCGAATATCTGGTGAACGTGTTCGGCGCCGATCACGTCATCATGGGCACGGATTATCCATTCGACATGGCGGAGTACGATCCGGTCGGGCACGTGGCGAATACGGAATCGCTGGATGCAAAAAGCGTCGCGGCGATTTGCGGCGGGAATGCGAAGAGGTTGCTTGGCATCTGACTGTCCTTCGTCGTCGCCGGGCTTGACCCGGCGACCCCGCTTAGGTGGGCCCCGCCCTGGCTCCTCATTCGGGATGGCCGGGACAAGCCCGGCCATCCCGGAGAGAGAGTTCAAAAATCCATGATCGCGGTTTCGGTCAGCACCGCCTCGGGCGTGCGGTGGCGCGCGGCGTATTCGCGCTCAGCATCCGTCTTGATGTCCGCCTGCACGTAGGCGCCGAGATGGCGCGTGCGCGCGATGATCTTGCGCCCCACCGGCAGCCGCACGGCTTCGAATTTCTTCAGGGCGTTCTCGACCTCGTTGCCGGCAAGCGCATCAGCGAGCGCGAGCCCGTCGTCCGCCGCCTTGGCGACGCCCGCACCGATGTGGGGCCGCGCCACGAATGCGGCGTCACCGACGAGCGCGACGCGTCCAAACGCCATGCGCGGCACTTCGAGATCGTAGATCGGCTGCAGGAACGGCTGTTCGCACAATCCCACCATCGCGTTGAACTGCGGGGCAAGCACGCGCGCGGCCGCTTCGCGCATGTCGGCGATGACCGCGCGCGCGATCAGCGGGGGTGGAATCGAGAGCACATGCGCGCGGCCGCTATCGTCAGTGAGCAAGCGCGGCAGCTCGCGTTCCTCGCTCGCCGGGCGGTACCAGACGAAATTGTAGCGCCGGTGTCCCGAACGCAGATCGTTGTTCGGCCCCGCGACTGGGTAACCCAGCATCTGCTCATTGTCGGGCAGGCAGAACGAGAAGTGCTCGAATAGCTCAGCGTGCAGCGCGGGTGGAAACGCCGACTCGTTCACCAGCCCGCGCCACGCCGTGTAGCCCGCATAGAGCGGCATGACATCAGGGAGATACTGCTGGCGCACCGTGGATCGAATCCCGTCAGCCCCCACGAGCAGATCGCCCTCCTCTACTGACCCGTCCGCAAAATGCGCGACGACGCGCGCGCCCTGCTCGATGCGGCGCAGCTCCTTGCCGCGATGATAGTTCGCCTCCGGAAACGCGGCCTTGAGCAGATGAAACACGCGGTCCCACGCCGTCATGGTCTGCGGGATTTCCATGCGGTGCGTCACGCGCCCATCGCGCGAGAACATCAGCCGCCACGGTACCTCGATGCCCAGGTCGTGATCCGGATCCAGCCCAAGCCTGCGCAGCACGACTTTGAGTTCCGGCTGCGCCACAATGCCCGCGCCGCGCCCGGCGAGCGGCTCGGCCACGCGTTCGTAAACTGACACGTCGACGCCAGGGCGCTTCAGCGCGAGCGCAGCGAGCAGGCCGCTCATGGATCCGCCGATCACCAGCGCGCGCACGTCGCCTCCGCTCTTTTCGGCAAGCGCCGAAGCTTGCTATAGGTTGGGCATATTCGATGGAGGAATGCCATGGCGATGTCCATGAAGGAGAAGGCTTCGCAGAGCCACGTGAAGACCGAGTGGCCGGCGGCGCTGAAGACCGAGTTCGCGCGCGAGGCCGAGAAGCCGAACGGCTGCGTCGGTTCCGAGTTGCTGTCCGAAACCGAGAAGCTTCGCGTGTGGACGATCCGGCTCAAACCCGGTCAGCGCATCGGCTTCCATCGCCACGTGCTGAACTATTTCTGGACCTCGGTGAACGGCGGGCGCGGCCGCCAGCACCTGATGGACGGCACCACGATTGAGTACACCTACTATCCGGGCGAGACGCGCCACGAGGAATACGGCGCGGGCGAGTACAAGGTGCACGATCTCGAAAACCTCGGCGGAGAGGACATGATCTTCATGACCGTCGAGTCGATCGAGGGAAGCGCGAACAAGCCGCTGCCGATTCCGGATACGGTAAGGCTGAAGGCGGCGTAGCCGTCATTGCGAGGAGCACAAGCGACGAAGCAATCCAGACATTTCGACCAGGCTGGATTGCTTCGCTTCGCTCGCAATGACGAGGGTGAAAACCTTGTCACTCCGCTGCGGCAGCCGTCCGTGCGCGTTCCGCCGCCACCATAAACCCATCGAAATACGCTGCAAGCTCGGCATACCCGTCGAGCGGCAGCACATGCGCGACGTATTGGTCCGGCCGGACGATCACCAAGCAGCCGAGTTGGCGATCGATGCCACGCAACGCAAAGATATCGCGGCTGTCTTTCAAATTCGCGCAGAAAATCTTCTCGTAGTCGCGCAGTCTGAAGCGTCCCTTGGCCGGCAGAAGCAGCGGCGGCATCGCCTCCATCGAGAGATCGCGATGGCTTTGCTGGAACACCGCACGCAGATCGATCACCGCGTCGATGTCCTCGGCTGCAGGTGTATATTTCCTCACCGGCGACTCGCGCGCCTCAGCAAGAAAATCGCACAGAGCGCGCATACGCGAGTTGCTCGCGCCCGTATCTCCAGCCTCCGCGAACGCGAAAATACGGAAGCGCCCGTCCGCCTTGACAACGTGACCGAGCTCGATCGGCTTGGCGTCAGAGAGGCGGATCACCGGCGCGGAGTGAAATCGCATGCCGATCGTCAGCCCCGAGGCCAGATGCTGATGCGCCGCCTCGCCGGTGAGCAGCGACGGGCCGTAGTGCGCCGCGGTACCGGCCGTGTAGCGCCCATGCTTGACGAAGTATCGCTGCGTTTGCGCAGCGTCGAAGCCCTTGGTCGAAGCGAGCATCGCGGCCCATTCGCGATCGAAGTCGATCAACTCCCTGGCGATCGCCTGCCGCTCCGCCGAATAGGTGTGCAGCAGGTGCCGTGCGTGTCTTTTGCGCAGCACCGCCGCCAGTTTCCACCCAAGATTGAAGCCGTCCTGCATCGACACATTCATGCCTTGCCCGGCCTTCGGGGAGTGCGTGTGGCAGGCGTCGCCTGCGATGAACACGCACGGTACCCGCTGCACGGTTTTCCCCACCCGCTGCACGGTCTCCGCTTCGGGCACATCATCGAACTTGTCGGTGAGACGCTGGCCGATCTCGTAGACCGACCACCAGGGAATCTGCTTCACGTCGAGGCTGTGCGGCTTGAGGATACGCCGCGCCTTCGCGACCAGATCGTCGGCCGTGATGTTGCGGTCGGACACGCGTTCATCCGCGCCGAGCTTGTCCAGCTCGATGTAGAGGCGGAACAGATAACCGCCCTCGCGCGGGATGATGATGATGCTGCCATCGTTCGCGGACTGGATCAGGCACTTGAAGCGCACATCGGGAAAACCGGTCACCGCAAGCACATCCATCACGCCCCACGCGTGATTGGCGGAGTCCCCGTGCAGCGTGCGCCCGATCGATTTGCGCACAGTGCTGCGCGCGCCGTCGCAGCCCACCACATAGCGGGCTCGTACCGTTTCGATTTCGCCTCTGTGTGCATCGTCAACCCGCTCCAACCGCGCGGTCACCTGATAGGGATTGGCGTTGTCTCCCGCTGCATCGATCTCGAGATCGATCAGGCGCCGCGCGTAGTGCGGCTCGAGCTGCGACGCCGATTTGCGCATGACGTCAAGATAGAAGTCGTGCACGCGCGCTTGATTCAGGACCACATGCGGAAATTCCGAGAGGCCATCCTCGACATCCTGCACGCGTCCACTGCGCACGATATTCTCGCGGTTTCTCTCGTCAGGCTTCCAGAATGTCGTCTCGTTGATCCAGCAGGCCTCTTTCATCACGCGCTCGGCAAAGCCGAACGCCTCGAACATCTCCATCGTGCGGCACGCGATGCCGTCGGCCTGACCGCGCAGTAGCGGGCCGGACTTCTGCTCGATGATGCAGGTCTTGATGTCGGCGAACTGCGAGAGTTGCGCGGCGAGCGTCAGGCCCGCCGGTCCGCAGCCGACGATTAGGATGTCAACTTCTGTCGGCACACTGCCTGAAGCGCCCGATGCGGGGTATCGGGCCGCGGGGTCGGCAATCTCCGGATCGCCGGGCTCGAAGCCATTCAGATGGAATTGCACGACACCTCACTATGCCGAACGGGAGATGCGGTCCCGTTCCACGATTTGGACCAGACGAGGCAGCCGATCTCAAGCGGGCAACACCCCAACGCGCCCGCGCGCAACGATTTACCGTGCGCTAAGCACGATTGCGAATGGGGAGCCGCGATTCACCGCCGCTTAGCCGCCCCCGCTCTAGTTTGCCCCGCGCCCGCAAATGCAGCGGCGTAACTGGGGGACGACAATGCTTCTTGCTGATGAATGGCGCCTGGCGGGGGCCAATTTCGCGCTTTATCTCGTGATCTGCGCGCTGACCTTCGGGGTCGGCGGCATTGACGCGGCTGTGCTCGCCGCCTGACCTGCCATCTTCGCTCTCGCGGCCTGCGCCGCCCGATAGGGCGGCCATGGGCGTTTAGCCCTTATTCTTAAGCTGAAAAATTGAACCCGCTGATCCCCGCGGGCTGCGGCGTTCTGCCTCAGATTGCGCTTGCCCTAGCGTCAATTCATCAACCATTTCCAGGGCATCACTCCGAAAGTCTAATCTAGTCTTTTCGATAATGAGGGGCCTCCCGCCTCTCGCCTCCCGCGCTGGCATACTTTATACTTCGTAAACGATAGCCGCCGGCCAACGCTGCTGGTGGGAAAAAGGCAGCGTCGACTGCCGGCAAAAAGAACGATCCGCCAGGGTCAGGGGTCAGGAGGAAACAGATGTCAGTTGCATCAGGCGCAACGACGCGGCCGGCTACCGCCACCGCCTCGGAAGCGACCCGCTGGGGTCAGCTTATCTTCGGCATCATCTGCATGGTGATGATCGCCAACCTGCAATACGGCTGGACGCTCTTCGTTGGGCCGATCGATCAGAAATATCATTGGGGCCGCGCGGCGATCCAGGTCGCCTTCACGATCTTCGTGCTGACCGAGACCTGGCTGGTGCCGATCGAGGGCTACCTGATCGACAAGTTCGGCCCGCGCATCATGATCTCGGGTTCGGGCGTGCTTGTTGCGATCGCGTGGGTGATCAACTCCTACGCGGACTCGCTCACGCTGCTCTATCTCGGCGCCGCGATCGGCGGCATCGGCGCGGGCGTGATCTACGGCGGCTCGGTCGGCAACGCGCTGAAATGGTTTCCCGACCGGCGCGGACTTGCGGCCGGCCTGACGGCTGCGGGATTCGGCGCGGGCTCGGCACTGACCGTGATTCCGATCGCCAACATGATCAAGTCGAGTGGCTATGAGTCGGCCTTCCTGTGGTTCGGTCTCGGGCAAGGTCTCGTGGTCATCGTTGTCGCGCTGCTGCTGCGGGCGCCCGCTACGGGCGAAGTCCCCGCGCCCTCCTCGGGCGTCATTCAGCAAACGCGGCGCGACTACACGCCGGTCGAAGCGCTGAAGACGCCGGTGTTCTATGTGATGTACCTGATGTTCGTGATGGTCGGGGCTGGCGGCCTCATGGCGGTCGCGCAACTCGCGCCCATCGCCAAGGACTTCCAGGTCGCCGACACTCCGGTGTCGCTCGTCGGACTGACGCTACCGGCGCTCACCTTCGCGCTCACGATCGACCGCGTCCTCAACGGCGTCTGCCGGCCGTTCTTCGGCTGGGTGTCGGACAATATCGGCCGCGAAAATACGATGTTCATCGCCTTCATGCTCGAAGGCATCGGCATTTATTGCCTGCACTTCTTCGCGGCCCATCCGGTGCTGTTCGTGATCCTGTCGGGCCTTGTGTTCTTCGCCTGGGGCGAGATCTATTCGCTGTTCCCGGCAACCTGCACGGACATCTACGGCAAGACGTTCGCGACCACGAACTACGGCATGCTCTACACCGCGAAGGGAACCGCCTCATTGCTGGTTCCGCTTGCCAACGTGCTCACCAACGCGACGGGGAGCTGGACGGCGGTGTTCTACGTCGCGGCAGCGCTCAACATTGTCGCCGCCATCATGGCGCTGGTGGTGTTGAAGCCGATGCGCCAGCGCATCGTGGCTCAAGGATGAGCCAGCAATAACGTCGGGGCAGCTTTGGCCTCGGCCGAAAGCTGCGCCGTCCCTTTCGGTCTGGAGAAGTCGCGCGCGGCGACCTCGGCCGTGGCGCTTGGCTTTCCACGATTGAGGCACAAAGCGCCTGGAGCGAGCCAGGAAGCCAATTGATTTGCACTCTCAAAGGTGCTTCATTGGAATTATGTATACCAGGAGAGCGCATCGGAGGCGACAATGAGCGATGCCCCGTCTCCCTACATCCCAGCGTCGCGCGTCGTCCTCGCCCGCCTGGAAGACACTTCGACCTTTGCGGATCGCGCCTATGCGGCGCTCAAGGACACCATCGTCTCGCTCAATGTCTATGAGCGCGAAGGCGACGTGCGGCTCGACGAGCGCCAGCTTGCGAGCGATCTCGGCATCTCCCGCACGCCGGTGCGCGAAGCCATGGCGCAGCTCGAGCGCGAGGGCTTCGTGCGCGCGGTGCCGCGGCGCGGTATCTATGTGGTGCGCAAGTCGAAGCAGGAGGTGATCGAGATGATCACCGCCTGGGCGGCGCTCGAAAGCATGGCGGCGCGCCTGATCACGCAGAATGCCTCGACCGAGGAAATCGCGCCGCTGCGCAAGTTGTTCGCCACCTTCGAGAACGGCGAGGCGCGCGCGCATCTCGATGAGTATTCCGAGGCGAACATCGAGTTTCATCAGACCATCATCCGGATGAGCAAGAACCATGTGCTCACCGATTTGGCTGAGAACCTGTTCACCCATATGCGGATGATCCGCCGCAAGACCATTGGCGAGCAGGATCGCGTCGAACGCTCAATCCGCGATCACATCAACATCATCGAGGCGCTCGAGGCGCGCGACACCGACCGTGCCGAAGACCTGGTGCGCAACCACGCGCTCGGCTTGGCGGAGCATGTGAAGAAGTACGCGGATTACCTGGATTGAAGAGCGTCATGCGCGGGCTTGACCCGCGCATCCATCGATAATCGAAGAAGACGATGGATTGCCGGATCAAGTCCGGCAATGACGACAAGAAAGGGAGAGAAACATGGCCGAGGCCGCACTGAAGGAAGCCCCCGCGGGCGCGGAAGACGAGCGCGAGCTGACCGACGGCTTCAATCTCGTCATCGATGCGCTGAAGCTCAACGGCGTGAAGACCATCTACGCTGTTCCGGGAATTCCGATCACCGATTTCCTGCGCATGTCGCAGGCTTCCGGGCTGCGCGTGCTCTCGTTTCGCCATGAGCAGAACGCGGGTTACGCGGCGTCGATCGCGGGCTTCCTCACCAAGCAGCCGGGAATCTGCGTCACGGTGTCGGCGCCGGGTTTTCTCAACGGCCTGACCGCGCTCGCCCACGCCACCACCAACTGCTTCCCGATGATCCTGATCTCCGGCTCGTCCGAGCGCGAGATCGTCGACTTGCAGCAGGGCGACTACGAGGAGATGGATCAGCTCGCCATTGCAAAGCCGCTCTGCAAGGCGGCGTATCGCGTCCTGCACGCCGAGGACATCGGCATCGGCATCGCACGCGCGATCCGCGCCGCGGTCTCGGGCCGTCCGGGCGGCGTCTATCTTGATCTGCCGGCCAAGCTGTTCGGCCAGGTGATCGATGCCGAGAAGGGCAAGAAATCGCTGGTCAAGGTAATCGATGCGGCGCCGGCGCAAATCCCCTCGCAGGACTCGGTCAAGCGCGCGCTCGATGTGCTGAAATCCGCGAAGCGCCCGCTGATCATTCTCGGCAAGGGTGCGTCCTACGCGCAGGCCGATGACGCCATCCGTCAGTTCGTCGAAAAGAGCGGCGCGCCGTTCCTGCCGATGAGCATGGGCAAGGGCCTGCTCCCCGACACGCATCCGCAGTGTGCCGGCGCGGCGCGCTCGACCGTCCTCGCGCAGTCCGACGTGGTGATGCTGATCGGCGCGCGGCTCAACTGGCTCCTGTCGCACGGCAAGGGCAAGGCCTGGGGCACCGAGCCGAAGAAATTCATCCAGGTCGACATCGAGCCGAAGGAGATGGACTCCAACGTCGAGATCGTCGCGCCGCTGGTCGGCGACATCGGCTCGTGCGTTAAGGCGCTGCTCAACACGCGGGGTGACGAAGACCCCTTCCCGTTGACGGTGGGCGACTGGCTCAAGACGGTGGCGTCGAAGCGTGACGAGAACGTCGCCAAGATGGCGCCGCGCCTGCGCAACAACAACTCGCCGATGGACTATCACGGCGCGCTCGGCGTGCTGAAGGACGTCATTAAGGAGCGTCCCGACGCGATCCTGGTGAACGAAGGCGCCAACACGCTCGACCTCGCGCGCGGCATCATCGACGTCTACAAGCCGCGCAAGCGCATCGATGTCGGTACCTGGGGCATCATGGGCATCGGCATGGGCTATGCGATCGCCGCCGCGGTCGAGACCGGCAAGCCGGTGCTCTGCGTCGAGGGCGACTCGGCGTTCGGCTTTTCCGGCATGGAGGTCGAGACGATCTGCCGCTACCAGCTGCCGGTCTGCGTCGTGATCTTCAACAACGACGGCATCTACCGCGGCACCGACGTCAACAACACGAGTGCGGACCCGGCGACCACCGTGTTCGTGAAGGGCGCGCGCTACGACAAGATGATGGAGGCCTTCGGAGGCGTCGGCGTGAACGCGACCTCGCCCGACGACCTGCGCCGCGCCGTCAACGAGGCGATGGATTCCGGCAAGCCGACGCTGATCAACGCCGTGCTCGATCCGGGCGCGGGTTCGGAGTCCGGCCGCATCGGCAATCTCAACACGCAGAGCAAGCTGAAGAAGAAGTGACGCCCAACGTCACCGCACATCGAAACTCGTTCTGGAGGAATTGAATATGGCCAAGGCAAAGAGGAAGGCGGGGAAGCCCGTCAGGAAGCCCGCGAAAAAAGCTGCGGCGAAATCCAGGAAGGTCGTGAAACTCGTTGCCAAGAAACAGAACGGCAACGGCCATCCGCCGAAGCCGTCGAGCAAGCCATACGGCCAGGCCGGCAAGGCGCTCGAAGGCGTGCGCATCCTCGACTTCACGCACGTGCAGTCGGGCCCGACCTGCACGCAGCTGCTCGGCTACATGGGGGCGGACGTTATTAAAGTAGAGCGCCCGGGCGTCGGCGACATCACGCGCGGCCAGTTGCGCGACGTGCCGAACGCGGACTCGCTCTATTTCACCATGCTCAACGGCAACAAGCGCTCGATCACGATCGACTCCAAGCACCCGAAAGGCCGCGAGATCCTCGACCGGTTGATCAAGCAGTGCGACGTGCTGGTGGAAAACTTCGCGCCCGGCGCGCTTGACCGAATGGGGCTGACCTGGGAGCACATCCACAAGCTCAACCCGCGCATGATCGTCGCATCGGTGAAGGGCTTCGGCCCCGGCCCATACGAGGACTGCAAGGTTTACGAGAACGTCGCGCAGTGCGCGGGCGGCTCGGCCTCGACCACGGGCTTCCGCGAGGGTCCGCCGCTCGTCACCGGCGCGCAGATCGGCGACAGCGGTACCGGGCTGCATCTCGCGCTCGGCATCGTGTCGGCGCTCTACCAGCGCATCCGCACCGGCCGCGG
>Ga0136846_1242023_pt1 | contig 10110 bp, 8 predicted proteins | sample HopSoiMetagenom2_FD_96841 | JGI IMG/M metagenome (GOLD analysis project Ga0136846, IMG submission 96841) | Grasslands soil microbial communities from Hopland, California, USA - 2 Assembly 2016 (version 4) | ecosystem: Environmental > Terrestrial > Soil > Grasslands | place: USA: Hopland... | reverse complement strand
CCATGCCATTCGCCGCGTCCAGGCGCTGATCGAGGTCACGCGCCTGGTCGGCGGCACCGAGAGCATCCAGTCCGTGCTGGATGCGATCGCGCACGTCCTCATCGAGACGGTCGGCTTCGCCGGCGTCGTCATCAACGTCTACCGGCCGCAGTGGGACGACTACGAGGCGGCGACCGTGGTCGGCCCGCCGAAGATGGTCGAGGAGCTCCTCGGCGCGACCTACGACGCCGACTGGATCGGTGTCGTCCTCGACGAGCGCTTCGACCGTCGCGGCGCGTACTTCATCCCCGAGGGCTCGCTCGATTGGGACGCCGCCGACATCGGCGCGCGCTGGATGCCCGAGCCCGCGCCGGGCGAGGACGACGGCGCCTGGCGCCCGGGCGACGAGCTCTTCGTGCCGTGCCGCGACTCCGACGGCCACATGCTGGCGATCCTCTCGCTCGGCGAGCCGGTCTCCGGCCGGCGCGCGACGGACTCCGAGCTCGACTTCCTCGTCGCGGTCGGCCGCCACGCCGCGCTCGCGCTCGAGCAGGCCCACCGCACGCACGAGTCCCGCCGCCACCGCGCCGCCCTCGAGCAGCTGCTCGCGCTGTCGACGAAGCTCGCCGAGAAGGCGTCGATCGAGGCCGTCCTGCAGGCGGTCTGCGACGGCGTCCAGCAGGCGCTCGGCTTCCGCAAGGTCCTCGTCGAGCTCGTCGACCCCGACACCGGCATGCTCTCGCCGCACGCGTCGGTCGGCTGGCCGGCGGGACGCGAGCCGCGCTGGCAGGTCGCCGCCGACGCCGGCACCCGGCTCCTCGACCCCGACTTCGAGGTTGCTGGGTGCTATCTGCTGCCGTTCGACGAGGCGATCGCGCGGACCGGCCGGTCGGGCTTCCCGAGCGAGCTCAACGGCCGCGGCCCGCACGCGTGGAACCGCCACCGGCTGTTCGTCCCGCTGCACGACGCCTCCGGCGCCGTGGTCGGCCGCATCTGGGCCGACGACCCCGAGGACCGCCTCCTGCCGTCGCGGGCGCGCCTCGAGGCGCTCGCGCTGTTCGCCGGCCAGGCGACGATGGCCGTGATCTCGGCCAGCCAACTCGAGCAGCTGCGCGTGCTTGCGGATCAGGACCCGCTCACCGGGCTGCCGAACCGGCGCGCGTTCATGCGCGAGCTCGAGGGCGAGGTCGAGCGCGCCCGCCGGTACGGGCATCCGCTGACGCTCGCCATCGGCGACGTCGACGACTTCAAGCAGATCAACGACACGTACGGCCACCCGGCCGGCGACCGCGCCCTCTGCGCCGTCGCCGACACGCTGCGCGCCGGCCTGCGCGCCACCGACGGCGCCTTCCGGCTCGGCGGCGACGAGTTCGCGCTGCTGCTGCCGGAGACGACGCACGAGGAGGCCGCCGAGGTCGTCCGCCGCCTCTACGGCGGGTTCCGCGCGAGCGTGCCCCACCCCTTCAAGGATCTCGAGATGAGCGCCGGGCTCGCGACGCTGCCGGCCGACGGGCGGGACGCCGAGGCGCTGATCCGCCGCGCCGACGCCGCTCTGTACGAGCACAAGCGCCGGCGATCCGACCTGCGCGACGCGCTGGCGGCGTAGCGGCGCCGCGGCGTTCGCCGCGACGCCGCATGTCGCCCGTCGCTACGCGGCGACGGCCTCCGCCGGCGCGACCGCCGCCGGCGCGCGGCCGGCGAGCACCCCGCCGTCGACCGGCAGCACGGTGCCGGTGATCCAGCCGGCGCCTTCGCCGGCGAGAAAGAGGATCGCCTCGACGACGTCGCCCGGCTGTCCGCGGCGCCCGAGCGGGTGGAAGCCGTCGACCGACTCGAGCACCGCGCGCGCCTCCTCGGGGCTGAGGAAGCGCTCGTAGGCGGGGGTCTCGACGAAGGCCAGCGCGACCGCGTTGACGCGGATGCCGTGCGGGGCGAGCTCGATCGCGAGGTTCTTCGTCAGCGCGTGCCGGCCCGCCTGCGCGGCCGAGTACGCGCTCGTCGGCGTCGTCTCGATCGCGTCGACCGCCCACATCGAGCCGACGTTGAGGATCGCGCCGCCCGCCGCGCCGTCGCGCATCGCCGCCGCGGCGGCCTGCGACACCCAGAACGTCGGGCGCAGGATCGAGCCGAGCGCCTCCTCGAGGTGCTCCTCGGTCTGCTCGAGGAACGGGACGGGCCGGAAGATGCCGGTGCTGTTGACGAGGACGTCGACCGCGCCGAAGCGCTCGACGGCGAAGGCGACGAGGTCGCGCGCGTCCTCGCGCGTCGTGATCGAACCGGCGCGGATCGCGGTGCTCTCGCCGGCCGGGTCGAGGTCCCGCTGCGCGGCCTCGAGGACCTCGGCCCGCGTGCCGCTGAGGACGACGGACGCGCCCTCCTCGAGGAACCGGCGCGCCGCGGCGCGGCCGATGCCGCCCCCGCCGCCGGTGATGAGGACGACCTTCCCGTCGAACGCGGTGCTCATGGCTCTGTCTCCTTGTGGCGAGGTTTCATGCGTGTGCAATAGGTGCATGTGCAGCTATCATACGCATGCAGATGCATCTATTGCAAGTGCAGGTATCGTGCGGGCCATGGCGAGCCTCGACGATGACGCCCGCGACGCCTGGCGTGCGTTCCTCACCGCGCACGCGCACGTGACGCGGCGGATCAGCCGCGACCTCGCCGACGCCGGCCTGCCGGACCTGAGTTGGTACGACCTCCTCTGGGCGCTCTACACGCAGCCGGACCGGAGCCTCCGCGTCAACGAGCTCGCCCGCGAGGTCGTGCTCAGCCCGACCGCGATGAGCCGCTTCGTCGACCGCGTGGAGGCGGGCGGCTACGTCCGGCGCGAGCCGGATCCGCAGGACCGGCGCGCGCTGCGCGTCGCGATCACCGACGAGGGCGTCGCGCTCCTGCGCCGGATGTGGCCGGTCTACGAGCAGGGCATCGAGCGCCACTTCGCCGCCCACCTCGGCCGCTCGGCGCCGCGCCTGCGCGCGATGCTGCGCCGCATGGCCGACTCGGCGCGCTGAGCCGTTCGCCGCCGAACACCGTCTTCGGAAACATTGGCAACTTATATAGAATTGCAATGTGACCGTCGCGCCCACTCCCGTCGACACCGAGCGCCACGAGGCGATCGACTCCATCGCCGGAGCGCTCGTCCCGGCCGTCTCGCGCCTGACGCGGCTCCTCCTGCGCCGCGCGCCGCAGCGCATCTCGCGCTCGGAGGCCGGACTGCTCAGCTCGCTCACCGGGGGCCCGCGCCGGATCACCGAGCTCGCCGAGCTCGAGGGCCACGCGCAGCCGACGATGACGCTGCTCGTCAAGCGCCTCGAGGAGCGCGGATGGGTGGCGCGCCGCCGCGACCCCGCCGACGGCCGCGTCGTCCTGGTCTCGCTGACCAGCGCCGGCGCCGCGGCGCTCGAAGACGTCCGCGCGGCGTACCGGACCGTCCTGCGCGACCACCTGGTCGCCATGTCCGACGCGCAGATCGCCGCGCTCCTCACCGCAACCGAAGCACTGGAGACGCTCCTTTCGGCGCTCCAGCCGGGAGATACCGAATGACGCATGCACCTCACACCGACGGCGGCGGGTTCCTCAAGCAGCCCAAGGCCGTCTGGGCGGTCGCCTTCGCCGCCGTCGTCTCGTTCATGGGGCTGGGCCTGGTCGATCCGATCCTGCCCGCCATCGCCGGCGACCTGCACGCCTCGCCGAGCCAGGTCGAGCTGCTGTTCACGAGCTACTTCGCCGTGACCGGTGTCGCGATGCTCGTGACGAGCGCCGTCGCCAGCCGCATCGGCCCCAAGCGCACGCTGCTGTGCGGCCTCGCCCTCATCGTCCTCTTCTCCGGCCTGGCCGGCGCGTCGGACAGCATCGGCGCGATCGTCGGTCTGCGCGCCGGCTGGGGCCTCGGCAACGCGCTGTTCATCGCGACGGCGCTGTCGGTGATCATCGGCTCGGCCAGCGGCGGCGTCGCCGGCGCGGTCATGCTCTACGAGGCCGCGCTCGGCCTCGGCATCTCGGTCGGGCCGCTGCTCGGCGGCGAGCTCGGCGGCATCAGCTGGCGCGGCCCGTTCTTCGGCGTCGCGGTCCTCATGACGATCGGCTTCGTCGCGATCGCGGTGCTCCTCGGCCGCACGCCCGCCCCGGCCGCGCGCGAGCGCGTCTCGGTGCTCGATCCGCTGCGCGCGCTGCGCCACCGCGAGGTCCGCGGCAGCGCGCTGACCTCCGCCTTCTACAACTTCGGCTTCTTCACGCTGCTCGCCTACACGCCGTTCCCGCTGCGCCTCGGCGTCCACCAGCTCGGCTACGTCTTCTTCGGCTGGGGGCTCATGCTCGCGATCTTCGCGGTGTTCGTCGCGCCGGCGATATCGCGCCGCATCGGCGACGTGAACGGCCTGCTGATCACGCTCGCGGTGTTCGCCGCGCTCCTCGCCGTCATGGGCGCGACGCATGCCTCCCAGACCACCCTCATCGTCGCGGTGATCGCCGCCGGCACGCTGCTCGGGATCGTCAACACGCTGATGACGCAGCTCGTCATGGAGTCCGCGCCGGTGCCGCGGCCGGTCGCCTCGGCGTCCTACAGCTTCGTGCGATTCTGCGGCGGTGCGATCGCCCCGTTCGTCGCGGGCAAGCTTGCCGAGCACGTGTCCGCCGGCGCGCCGTTCTACCTCGGTGCGGTCATGACCGCGGGCGCCGTCGGCGTGCTGTGGGCCTACCGGCGCGCGTTCGCGCCCGCCGCGTCGACCGCCGAGCCGGTCGCCACCGGGACCGGCGCCGCCCCGATGATCGTCGCGGTCGGCGGTCCGAGCGCGGTCGAGGTGAGCGCGCTCGCCGTCCCGCTGGCCCGCGCGCGCGGCGCCGCCGTCCGCGTGCTCCACGTCACCGAGACCGACGTGCTCGTCGGCGAGGACGTCGCCGACCGCGACTCCGACGAGGAGGCGCGAGCGCTGCTCGACGCCTGCGTCGCCGAACTGGGGATCTCGGGCGTCGCCGTCGCGGGCGAGATCGTGCGCAGCGTCGGCAGCCACGCCGACGTCGCCGAGCGGATCCTCCGGCGCGCCGCGGAGATCGGCGCGGGCGCGATCGTCCTCGGGCCGGACTCGCACGACACCGCGCTGGCCGGGCACGTCGCGGCCCGGATCGTCGGCCAGGCGCCCACCCATGTCATCGTCCTCAACCCGCGCGCCGGCGCGCTCGGCCGGCCTCTCGCGCGCGCGTGACTTCGGAGGGGCGGCGATGTTCCGCAACATCCTCGTCGCCGTCGACGGCTCCGCGCACGCCGACCGCGCGCTCGACGAGGCGATCGACATCGCGCGCACCGAGCATGCGAGGCTGACGATCATCACCGGGGCGGCCGAGCCGCGGACCGCCTCGATGACGGCCTTCTCCGCCGGCGCGGCCGCGGCGCTCGGGCCGGCGCTCATGGAGCATGCCGAGCGCGTGCTGCGCGCGGCGGTCGAGCGCGTGCCGGACGACGTGTCCGTGACGACGATCCTCACCGAGAAGCCGATCCGCAAGGCGATCCTCAAGCGCATCGAGGAGGGCCGCCACGATCTCGTCGTCATGGGCTCGCGCGGGCGCGGCGCCGTCCGCTCCGCCGTGCTCGGCAGCGTCAGCCATCACGTGCTCCACCACAGCCCGGTGCCGGTGCTCGTCGTCCACGCCGACGAGCCGCTGATCGATCCTCTTGTGAGCAATCACTAACATCGGTCGCGTGCCGACGACCCGCATGACGGGCGACGAGCGCCGCGAGGCGGTGCTCCAGGTTGCCATCGCCGAGTTCGCGCGCACCGGCCTGCACGGCACATCGACCGAGAAGATCGCCGCCGGCGCGGGCATCTCGCATCCGTACCTGTTCCGGTTGTACCGGACCAAGAAAGCGCTCTTCCTCGCGTGCCTCGAGCGCTGCCACGAGCGCCTGCACGAGACGTTCACGCGCGCGGCGGAGACCGCCGGCGAGGGCGATCGGCTCGAGGCGATGGGCAAGGCGTACGTCGAACTGCTCGCCGACCGCGAGATGCTCCTGCTCCAGCTCCAGGGCTATGCCGCGTGCGACGACGACGACGTCCGCGCGACGTCGAGCACCGGCTACGCGGAGCTGTGGGCACTCGTCGAGCGGCTGTCCGGGGCCCCCGAGGAGGAGGTGCGCGCCTTCTTCGCGACCGGGATGCTGCTCAACGTGGCGGCGGCGATGGAGCTGCCGCAGATCGCCGGCGAGCCCGGCTGGGCGCTTGCGCACCTGCGCGGGCGGGCGCAGCCGGCGGACTGAACGCGGCCGTCAGCCGGCCGGGCCGCGAGCGCTCGAGCGGCGCCCGGCCGCGTCAGGCCATCGCGCGCTCGCGCTCCGTAGAGGGCGCCGCCTCGCCCGACGCCTCCTCGTTGCCCGACCACGTCCGCAGGGGCCGCTCCGGCAGCGCGAGCGCGAGCACCAACGCGAGGACGCCGAGCGGGACCGTCGCGACGAACACCCAGTGCAGCGCGTCCGCGAGCGCCGCCTGCACGCCGCCCGACAGCGCGCCGGGGACGCTCGCGCCGCCGCCGAGCAGGCGGTCGCTGTCGACGCGGGAGGCGGCCGCGCCGAGGCGGGCCTGCAGCTCGGTCGCGAGCCGGTTGGCGAGCAGCGTCCCGAGCGCGGCGACCGCGAGGCTGCCGCCCATCGAGCGGAAGAACTGGATCGTCGCCGTCGCGATCCCGAGGTTCGCCGCCTCGACCGCGTTCTGCGTGGCGATGATGTACGGCTGGAACGTCATGCCCATCCCGAAGCCGGTGACGACGAGGATCGTCGCGACCCAGCCCGGCTGCGAGCCGGCGTCGAGCAGGGCCAGCCCCGTCAGGCCGACCAGGATGAAGATGCTTCCGATGATGGGGTACGGCCGATAGCGCCCGGTGCGCGAGATGAGCTGGCCGGTCGTCGTCGCCGCCGCGACCCAGCCGAGCGAGAACGGGATGAGGATCACGCCCGAGCTCGTCGCCGAAACCCGCTGCACGCCCTGCGAGAAGACCGGCACGTAGATCGAGACGGCGAACAGGATCGCGCCGACGACGAGACCGCCGACGGTGGAGACCGCGAAGATCCGCTCGCGGAACAGCCCGAGCGGGATCAGCGGCTCCTCGACGCGCCGCTCGATCGCGAGGAACGCGGCGACGAGGATCACGCCGGCGATCGCCGTGCCGAGCACCTCCGCCGAGCCCCACGGGTACGTCGTGCCGCCCCACGTGCACGCCATCAGCAGGCAGGCGATTGCGACGCTCAGCAGCAGCGCCCCCGCGTAGTCGACACGGTGCTCGCGGACCTCGGCCGGCGCGTGCATCGTCCGGATCACGACCGCCATCGCGATGGCGCCGAGCGGGAGGTTGATGAAGAAGATCCACCGCCACGACGCGGCGTCGGTGAGCGAGCCGCCGAGCAGCGGGCCGGCGACGGCCGCCGTCGCCCACATCGCGCCGATGTAGCCCTGGTAGCGGCCGCGGTCGCGCGGCGAGAAGAGGTCGGCGATCGCCGCCTGCGCGAGCGGCAGCAGGCCGCCGGCGCCGACGCCCTGCAGCGCGCGGAACGCGATGAGCTGGCCCATCGACTGCGCCGCCCCGCACAGCGCCGAGCCGACCAGGAAGATCGAGATCGACACGAGGAACATCCGCCGCCGGCCGTAGAGGTCGGAGAGCTTGCCGTAGAGCGGAACCGTCACCGTCGCGGCGACGAGGAACGCGCTCACGACCCATGACAGCTCCTGGAAGCCGTGCAGGTCCGTGACGATCTGCGGCAGCGCGGTCGCGACGATCGTCTGGTCGAGCGCGGCGAGGAGCGTCGCGAGCATCATCGCGCTGAAGGCGATGAGGACCTGGCGGTGCGACATCAGGGCGGGGGACTGGGTGCCGGACACGAGCCGTCCAGCGTAGTGCGTGTGCCGCGCGACCCCCAGGCACAAAGTTACTGTTATATAAATTTATAGCCGGGTAACAAGGGCTCCGAGATGACGGCGACGACTCCACCCGATCCGAAGAAGCTCAGGGCGCTGCTCGACGGCCAGCACGCCGCCACCCGCGACCGCGTTCGCGAATGGCTGTCGGTCCCCGGCAACGGAGCGGTTGCGGACGACCTGCCGACCGAGGAGCACCGCGCGCGCGTGCTGGCCTGGGCCACCGAGCTGGCGACCGAGGGCGACACGGCGATGGGCTATCCCGTCCAGTACGGCGGCCAGGACGCCGTCGGGCGCTCGGTCGCCGGCTTCGAGACGCTCGCGTACGGGGACCTGTCGCTGCTGGTGAAGTGCGGCGTCCAGTTCGGCCTGTTCGGCGGCGCGGTGCTGCACCTCGGCACGGCCAAGCACCACGAGAAGTACCTCTGGAAGATCGCGAAGCTGCAGCTCCCGGGCTGCTTCGCGATGACCGAGACCGGCCACGGCTCGAACGTCCAGGCGTTGCGCACGACCGCGACGTACGACCCGCAGGCGCAGGAGTTCGTCGTCCACACGCCCGACGACGACGCCCGCAAGGACTACATCGGCGGCGCCGCCCGCGACGGGCGCCTCGCCGCGGTCTTCGCCCAGCTGATCGTCGGCGGCGAGTCGCGGGGCGTCCACGCGCTGCTCGTCCCGATCCGCGACCACGACGGCAACGTGCTGCCCGGCGTGCGCATCGAGGACTGCGGCGCGAAGCTCGGCCTCGACGGCGTCGACAACGGGCGCATCTGGTTCGACCACGTCCGCGTCCCGCGCGACGCGCTGCTCGACCGCTACGCGAGCGTCGCGCCGGAGGGCACGTACTCGAGCGCGATCGAGAACCCCACGAGGCGCTTCTTCACGATGCTCGGCACGCTCATCCAGGGACGCGTGAGCGTGTGCGGCGCGTCCATCTACGCGACGAAGGTCGCGCTCGACATCGCGATCCGCCGCGGCCTGACCCGCCGCCAGTTCGGCCCGCCCGGCGGGCCGGAGGCCGTGCTCCTGGACTACCGCACGCACCAGCGGCGGCTGCTGCCCGCGCTCGCGGCGACCTACGCCCTGCACTTCGCCCAGGACCGCCTGCGGGCGCACCTGCACGAGGTCTTCTCGCACGCGGGCAACGCCGACGACCGCCGCCGCCGCGAGCTCGAGACGCTCGCCGCCGGCCTGAAGGCGGTCGCGACATGGCACGCGACCGAGACGATCCAGTCCTGCCGCGAGGCCTGCGGCGGCGCCGGCTACCTGAAGGCCAACCGCTTCGCCGCGCTGAAGGCGGACACCGACGTCTTCACCACCTTCGAGGGCGACAACACCGTCCTGCTCCAGCTCTGCGCGAAGAACCTGCTCACCGACTCCCGCGACCAGTTCGGCGAGCTCGACCCGCTCGGCATGGCGCAGTTCGTCGCCGGCCAGGTGATCGGCGTCGTCGCCGAGCGCACGGCGGCGCGCGGGCTCCTCGCGCGGCTCGCCGACGGTCTGATCCCCGGGCGCGACGACGGCGCGGAGCTGCTCCAGCGCTCGACGCAGCTGCAGCTCCTGCGCTGGCGCCAGAGGCACATCCTCGCCGGCGCCGCGCGGCGGCTGAAGGGCGGCATCGACGCCGGCCGCGACCCGTTCGAAGTGCTCGTCGACTGCCAGGACCACGTCGTCGCCACCGCGCGCGCGTGGGTCGACCTGGTGGTGCTCGAGGCGTTCGCCGACGCCGTCGAGCGCTGCGACGATCCCGCCCTGAAGGCGGTGCTCGATCGCCTCTGCAGCCTCCACGCGCTGCACCGGATAGAGGACGAGCGCGGCTGGTACCAGGAGCACGGGCGCCTCACGCCGACGCGCTCGAAGGCCGTCATCAAGCACGTCAACGCGCTGTGCGCGCTGGTGCGCGACGACGCCGAGCTGCTGATCGACGCGTTCGCCGTGCCGACCGCGGCGCTCGCCGACGCCGAGCCCGTGGCCGAGGCCGACCGCGAGGCGCGGCTCGAGCGCGAGCGGCGCGACCGCTCCCCGCAGCCCGCGTGACGCCGGCCGCCCCGACCCGCGGCCGCCTCCCGCGCGCCGAGCGCGAGCAGCAGATCCTGCAGATCGCGCACGGGCTCTTCGCCGAGCGCGGCTATGCGGCGGTGACGATGGACGAGGTCGCCGCCGCCGTCGGCGTGACGAAGCCGCTGCTCTACACGTACTTCGGCAACAAGGACCGCCTGTACCTCGCGTGCAT
>Ga0136846_1208193_pt1 | contig 10111 bp, 9 predicted proteins | sample HopSoiMetagenom2_FD_96841 | JGI IMG/M metagenome (GOLD analysis project Ga0136846, IMG submission 96841) | Grasslands soil microbial communities from Hopland, California, USA - 2 Assembly 2016 (version 4) | ecosystem: Environmental > Terrestrial > Soil > Grasslands | place: USA: Hopland... | reverse complement strand
GACCACTGGCTCGAGAGTCCGTTGTCGGCGCCCGTGCGACACCTGTGGTTGGGCGCGCTCGGCCGCGACCACGCCGCGGTGGTGCTGCTCGACGGCAATGTCGCCCCCGACGCGGTGCGCGCCGCGGTCGAATCCTTGCCGGGTGTCACGTACGTGGACCAGGTGGCCGACATCTCGCACGTGCTCGGTGAATACCGGCGCATCGCGAGCTGGCTCATGGGCGTGGTGGTCGCCGTCATGCTGGCCTGCCTGCTGGTGTTCTACCGCAGCGGCGCCGCGGTGCGTACGGCGATACCGGCCGCGGCCGGCCTCGCGCTGACGCTCGCCACGCTCGGCTGGATGCACGAGCCCGTGAACCTGTTCCACGTGCTGTCGCTGCTGCTGGTGCTCGGACTCGGCGTGGACTACGCGATCATCCTGCGCGAAGGCCGCAACCATCAGGCCGTGCTCGCCGTATTCCTGTCGATGACGACGACGCTGATATCATTCGGCCTGCTCGGTTTCTCCTCGGTGCCCTTCGTGCGCTCCATCGGTATCACCGTCGCGTTCGGCGTGGCGTACACCTTCCTCATCGCGCTCGCCGCCCGGCCGCGGACCCACTAGATGCGTCCGGCGGTTCTCATCGGCGCGGCCTGGCTGCTGACCGCCTGCCAGTCGGCGCCACCGCCGCCCGCGCCGGCCCGCTCGCCCGCCGCACACGACGCAACGCATCCGCCGTTCGCCGCGCCCGACGCGGTAGGCACGCGCAGCGCGTCGCAGGTGATCCATGCGGCCTACGGCGCGCGCTCGGTCGTGCTGCGCACGGCGATCGAGACGGCCCCCGGCAAGCTCGACGTCGTCGGCGTGACCGCGACCGGCCAGCGCGTGTTCTCCGCGCATTACGACGGCAAGACGATCGACGCACGGAAATCGCCATTCGTCCCTGACAAGCTCGATCCCGAGCGCGTGCTCGCCGACATGCAGCTCGCGCTCTGGCCGTTGCCCGCGGTGCAGGCCGCCTTCGGCGAGCGCGGCCTCACGGTCACCGAGCCGTTCGCCGGGCTGCGGCGCATGACCCGCGGCGGCACGCTGCTCGCGGAGGTGCATTACGCCGGCGCGGATCCGTGGAGTGGCCGGCTGTGGTTCGTGAACTTCGAGTTCGACTACTCGCTGACGGTCGACACGACGACTAACTAGATGGTGGAGCTGGGTCATCGCTACCGCGTCGAAGACCTGGTGCCGCATCGCGGCCCCATGTGCCTGCTCGACTCCATCGACGACTACGGAGAGGACTGGCTGCGCGCCCGCGTGACGCCGCGGCCCGGTGATCGCTTTGCCGTTGCCGAGGGTGTACCCGCCTGGGTCGGCATCGAGTACATGGCGCAGGCGGCATCCGCGTTCGGCGGCATCGAGCAGGTCCAGCGCGGAGAACGGCCGTCGATCGGGTTGCTGATCGGCGCGCGCTATTATCGCTGCATGCAGGACACCTTTCCCTTCGGGACACCACTCGTCGTGCTCGTCAAGATCGCGATGCGCGACGCCGAGGACTTCGCCGCGTACGACTGCCGCCTGACGAGCGATGGTCGCGATGTCGCCGAGTGCACGCTCAAGGCCTACCGCCCGCGCGATCTCGCGGCGCTGCTCGTGGACGGTGCCCGTGGCTGACACGATCCTCGTCACCGGCTCGAGCCGCGGCATCGGACGTGCGATCGCGCTGCGCCTCGCGCAGGACGGCTACGCGCTCGTGATCCACGGCCGTGCGCCATCGCCTGCGCTGGAAGAAGCGTTGGCGGCTTGTACTCGAACTGGCGCGGCAGCCCGAGCAGTGCACTTCGACGTGGCCGATCGCGAAGCCGCCGCAGCCGCGCTGACGGCGGACGTCGGCGCCCATGGCGCGTACTACGGCGTCGTCTGCAACGCCGGCATCACGCGCGACGGCGCGTTTCCGGCCTTGAGCGGCGAAGACTGGGATCAGGTGCTCAGCACGAATCTCGACGGTTTCTATAACGTGCTGCAGCCGGTGATCATGCCCATGATCCGCCGCCGGGCCCCCGGACGAGTCGTCACGCTGTCGTCCGTCTCCGGCGTCGCGGGCAACCGCGGGCAGGTGAATTACAGCGCCGCCAAGGCGGGTATCATCGGTGCCACGAAGGCCCTCGCGATCGAGCTCGCGAGCCGCCAGATCACCGTCAATTGCGTAGCCCCCGGACTCATCCGCACCGACATGACCGCCACCGCACCCATCGAAGAAGCACTCAAGATGATTCCCGCGGGTCGCGTCGGCGAGCCCGGCGAAGTCGCGGGCATCGTCGCCTTCCTGATGTCGCGTGAAGCGGCCTACATCACGCGCCAGGTCATCGGCGTAAACGGCGGGATGGTCTGATGCGGGAAAGGCCCATTTCCGAAAGACGAGTCGTCGTCACCGGCATGGCGGGCGTGACGTCGCTCGGCCAGAGCTGGGAAGAAATCGAAGCCAACCTCAAGTCGGGCGCGAGCGGCGTGCAGCGCATGGCCGATTGGGAGCGCTATGGCGACCTGCTGACGCGTCTCGGCGCGCCGGTCGTCAACTTCACGTTGCCGCCTCACTACACGCGGAAGACCACGCGCACGATGGGCCGCGTCGCGCAGATGGCCGTGCGCTCGACCGAAGTCGCGCTCGAGGACGCCGGCCTCAAGGGCGACGAGTTCCTGAGATCGGGGCGCGTCGGCGTCGCGTACGGCTCGAGCACCGGCAGCACCGACGCCATCAAGGATTTCGGCAACATGCTGACGACCGGCGAGTCCGGCAACATCAACGCGACGACCTACATCCGCATGATGGGCCACACCGCCGCGGTGAACATCGGCGTGCACTTCGGCCTGCAGGGCCGCGTGATCCCGACGTCGAGCGCGTGTACGTCGGGTAGTCAGGGCATCGGCTACGCCTACGAGGCGATCCGCTTCGGCCTGCAGGACGCGATGGTGGCGGGCGGCGGCGAGGAGTTGTGCGTCTCCGAGGCCGCCGTTTTCGACACGCTCTACGCCACGTCCACGCGCAACGATGCGCCCAAGACCACGCCCGCGCCGTTCGACAAGACGCGCGACGGCCTGGTGATCGGCGAAGGCGCGTGCACGCTGATCCTCGAGGAACGCGAACGCGCGCTGGCGCGCGGCGCGCGCATCTACGCGGAGATCCTCGGTTTCGCGTCGAATTCCGATGGCGACCACGTGACACATCCGAACACCCACACCATGGAGCGCGTCATGCGCATGGCGCTGGAGTCTGCCGGCGTGTCGGCGGACGCAGTGCAATACGTGAACGCACACGGCACGGCGACGGAGCATGGCGACATCGCCGAGTCCCAGGCGACGTTCCGGATCTTCGGGCAGAAGGCACCGGTGAGCTCGCTCAAGGGTCACTTCGGCCACACGCTCGGCGCTTGCGGCGCGCTCGAGAGTTGGGCGACGATCCAGATGATGCATGGCGGCTGGTTCGCACCGACGCGCAATCTCAAGACGGTCGACGAACGTTGCGGCGACCTCGACTACGTCCTCGGTGACGGGCGCGAGCTCGACATCGGCATCGCGATGAACAACAACTTTGCGTTCGGCGGGATCAACACGTCGTTGATCTTCGCGCGTCAATAACAGGAGAGATTTCGTGACCATTCGTTCGATCACCCGAAAGATGACCGCCCTGGCGTCGGGAGCGGCCGTCGCCGCCATCCTGCTGACGACCACCGCCGCCGACGCGCGCGACACGCTCCACAAGTTTCCGCTCGAAGCGGCCATGGCGAAGGCGCAGGCCTCCGGCCAGCTGGCGCCCGGCATCAAGGTGTTCTTCGGCACGCAGAAATATCCGAAGCCCACCGCGCAGCTCGGCCCGGCGCGCACCAACAAGAAGACGAACTTCTTCAACAAGTCTGACCAGGAAGGCTGCGACTGGGCGTTCCTGTCCGCCATGATCACGATGACGCAGTACGCGCAGCGCGTCGGCGGCAACGCGATCGTCAACGTGCGCAGCAACTACCGGAACAACGAGTTCTCGAGCGAGACCGAGTACGAGTGCGGCGCGGGTAACGTGACCGGCGGTGTCGCGCTGGTCGGCGACGTCGTCAAGCTGCCCTGAGAAAAATAGGGCCGGGAAAACAGTTTCCCGGCCCTTTGAGACTTCAGCAGCGAGGCGGCAGGCCTACAATGGCTACCGAAGTCGTCGAAGACTTACCCTCCTGCAAGAGAGCGGGTCGCCGTGACACGGTGAGCGTATTTTCTTTCGTCGCGTACGCGAGCGTACGCGCAGCCGTGGTCCGAGAATACCAACGCCTCCAGCAAATGGCACCGCTTTCGGGACGTTCTTGTGGTGAAGTCGCGCAATCGCGTGAAATCGCGAAATAATCCGTCGACGAGTCGGGTCTGGATACCCGGTTGAGCCTGAACAACAACTCTGGAGGAGTCTCATGAATCTCAAGAACATCGCCATTGCTTCCGCCGTCGGCAGCCTGCTTGCGCTGGGCGCCAGCTCCGTCACCGCCGCGGACGCTGCCGCGGGCAAGGACAAGTGCCTGGGCGTCGCCGAAGCCGGCAAGAACGATTGCGCCGTCGCGGGCAGTCATTCGTGCGCCGGTCAGTCGAAGGTCAGCAAGGACCCGAAGGACTGGAAGTACGTGCCGAAAGGCGAGTGCGAAAAGATGGGCGGCAAGGTCGCGATGGCCGACAAGAAGGCCATGTAACGACCCATGTCACGCCTCGACCCACGAGGTGTGCCGCTGGGGCCGGTTCCGGCGCGCGCCGGGATCGGCCTCAGGTCCGTCCATCACGACGCCATCGCCACGCGACCACCCGTCGGGTGGCTCGAGGCGCATAGCGAGAACTATTTCCACGACGGCGGCACCGCGGTGCGCGCGCTCGAGCGCGCCCGAGCTAACTACCCGCTGAGCCTGCACGGCGTCGGGCTCGCACTCGGGTCCGCCGACGGCATCGACCGCGAGCACCTCGCGCGCATCAAGCGCGCGATCCAGCGGTTCGAACCCGCGCTGGTTTCCGAGCACGCCTGCTGGGGCCACGCCGGCGGGGAACATTTCAACGACCTGTTGCCGCTGCCGTTCACCGACGAAGCCGTCGAGTGGCTCGCCGCCCAGGTGCGCGAGGCACAGGATTTCCTCGGCCGGCAATTGCTCATCGAGAACGTCTCGGCGTACGTCGCCTTCGAGCACTCGCATCTCACCGAGTGGGAATTCCTCGGCGCCGTCGTCGAGCGCGCCGGCTGCGGGCTGTTGCTCGACGTGAACAACGTGTATGTGAGCGCGCGCAATCTGGGTCTCGACGCACGCGCGTTCATCGATGGCGTCCCCGCGGCCGAGGTCGGCGAGATCCATCTCGCCGGACACGCCGTGCACGACGGCGTGTTGATCGACGATCACGGCTCGCGTGTCTGCGACGACGTGTGGGACCTGTACTCGTACGCCATCTCGCGGCTCGGCCCGCGACCGACGCTCATCGAATGGGATACCGACGTGCCGACGCTCGATACGCTCGTCGCGGAAGCGGCCCGCGCAGATCGCGTGCTCCGGGAGGTCCGTGGCCTCGCTGCGTGAGCTGCAGCATTCGTTCGCGGCGGCGTTGCGTGATCCCGCGGCATCCTGCGCGGTGCGCCCGGCGGCGCGCCTCGAGCTCTATCGTCTCAATGCGAGCGCGAATTTCCGGGGCGCACTCGCGCTCACGTTTCCCGTGCTGCTGCGCCGTGTCGGCGCCGACTATTTCACGCAGCTCGCGCATTTCTACCGCGAGCGGTTCCCCTCGCGTAGCGGCGACCTCCACTGGGCGGGCCGCGATTTCCCGGACTTCCTCGCCGCCCATCTCGCGGGCGGGGACTATGCCTGGCTCGCCGATCTCGCGCGGCTCGAGTGGGCGCGGCAGGCGTCGGCCGTCGAGGCGGTGACGGCACCCGTTGGCGCGGAGGTGCTCGCAGCCTTCGCGCCGGAGCAGCTCGACCGCCTGCAGTTCACGCTCCAGCCATCGTTGCGGCTGGTCGATTCACCGTTCCCCGTGTTCACCGTCTGGCTGGCCAATCAAGGCGAGAATGCGCCACCTGCGGATCAATCGGTGGGCCCTGAGTGCGGGATGACCCTCGCACGGCCCGATGGCGTGGAAGTGGCCCGCCTGGCCCCCGACCTCTTCTCTTATTTATCTGCGCTGGCCGGGGGTGCCACCCTCGGGGATGCCGTGACCCGGGCTGCACTCGACGGGCCGCGCCTCACGCAGGTCCTTGCGCACTCGTTCGGCGAGCAGCTCGTGACCGACGTGGTCGCAGCTCCCGCGTGCTAGCGACTCCCGATCGCCACGGCTTCATTGGGCAGGGGACGGGGGCATCGTCCTGATGTGGCCCCGTCCCCCGCTTTTCTGCCCCATCCGTGGGGCATACCGGTTGTTAGTTAGACGTCAGTCGCCGAAGCGGTACGTGCCGCGAACCCCCCAGGTCCGCGGTGCATCGAAGAACGCGCGCGCGATGCCCGGAAATCCGGGCACGCCGCCGGTGCCGGGCTGGTTGCCGCGCAGGTCGACGTTGTTCTTCACCGCGACGTCTTCCACGTTCTGCACGAATGCCTCGATGACCCAGTGGGCCTGCGCTTCGTAACGCAGGGCGAGATCCGTGCGCGTGTACGCGCGTTGGCGGTCGGAGTCGCGGTTGAAATCGGTCAGGAACATCTCGGTCTGGTACTTCGTCTGTAGACGCGGAACCAGCTTCGCTCCGTTAGGCAGCGCGTACGAGCGCTCGTACACCAGCGCGACCGTGTACTCGGGCGCGAAAGGCAGCTTGTTTCCCTTGAGGTTGATGACCGGCGTCAGCGGATCCGAGGCGACATAGTACTGAGCATCGATCGTCGGATAGTCGCGATATTCCGAGACGAGATATGTGAAAACGGCCTGCAGCGCATCGTCGGCCGACGGCTTCCAGAGCAGCTCCGATTCGATGCCGTAGATGTGCGCCGCGGTCGCGTTGCGCGTCACCAGCTGGTGCACGCCCTGCGAGTCGAACTCGACGCTGGTGCGCAGGATGTCCGAGTAGTTGGACCAGAAGCCGACGGTGTTCAGCGCCATCGCCCCGCCCAGCAGGTTCGCCTTGAGTCCGAGCTCGTAGTTGACGACCTGCTCCGGGTCGGCGTAGGTGCCGCCATCCTGGATCACGCCCGACTTGAAGCCGGTGTTCGTCAACACGTAACCGAGCAGCCCGTCGGTGAGGTCGTACTCGAGCCGCCCCATGTACGTGATCTTCGACCACACCTTGCGCACGTCGTTGTGCGCCGTGATGCGGCACGTCCCGGGTACCGCGACGGGCGAGTCCGGATCCGGCGACATCGGGATGTCCGCGGTCGCGATGCCGGCGAGATTGAAACCGCCGTCGGCGATCGTCGCGTTGGGACCGGGGCACACGAGGTTTTCGCCGCCGACGTCCTGCTTGGTGTCCTCGGTATAGCGCGCGCCGACGCTGGTGCGCAGCGCGTCGCTCACGTGCCAAGTGAGCTGGCCGAAGCCCGCCCACGCGGACAATGCGCGATGCGGCTGGAGGAAAGACTGCGAGAAGCGGACATCGCCGGGATCCTCGACGCCGGGAATGGGGCCGCGATCGTCGCGCACGTCGTCGTCGAAGCGGATCGAATTGTTCTCGCGGTAGTAGAACAGGCCGAGCAGCCAGTCGAGAGCGCTTCGATCCACCGACTTGATCTGCAGCTCGTGCTGCGTCGACAGGAACTCCGACGCGTCGGTGCGACGCTCCTCGTCGAAGGTCGGCTGGATGGGCGGGTTCGGCAAGGCGCGCAACAGCGGATCCTGCGCGAGCCCGACGTCCTGGTCGCTGACGTTCTGCCGCGTCATGCGGGCCCAGCCGAACAGATAGCTGAGCTCGACCGGCCCCGGGCCATGGCTTCCGTCCGAGGTGTAGTCGGTGCGCAGATGGAACGTGTCGTTGGTCATGTCGAGCTTGCCGGGCGACGTGATCAGCGCCGAGCGCAGGTCGTGGCCGTCCGCGGGCGCGAGGCTCACCGGGATCGTGCCCGCGCCGCGGTCGGCATAGCGCTCCGCGGAGCCGAACACGCGCCATCGATCGTCCGGCTCCCACAGCGCCGAGAGCCGGTACGCGAACTTGTCGCTGTCGTCGTAACGCGGCGTCGACGCGGTGACGCGCGAGCCCGGCAGGAAGCTCGTGTAGCCGTCGCGCTTCTCGACGAACGCGGCGCCACGCAGCGCGAAGGTGTCGGACATCGGCACGTTGACGTGCCCCTTGAGCCGCTGCAGATCGTAGCTGCCGAGCGTGAGATCGAGCTGGCCGAACGTCGAATCGAACTCGGGCTTCGCGGTGATGACGTTGATCACGCCGGCGTTCGCGTTGCGCCCGAACAGCGTGCCCTGCGGCCCGCGCAGCGCCTCGAGACGGTCGAGGTCGTAGATGAGCATGGTCGCGCCCTGCGGACGCGGCGAATAGAAGCCGTCGACGTGGAACGCGACGGCGGCGTCGCCGATCTCCGTGCGGTTGGTGGATACGATGCCGCGCAGCGCGAGATCGAATGCGGCCTGTGTCGAGCTCGTGCCGATCTGCAGGTTCGGGATCAGCGTCGTGACGCTCTTGAGATCGGTGATCTGCTGGCGCTCGAGCGAACGCGACGCGAGCGCGGTCACCGCCAGCGCGCTGCGCTGCAGGGTTTCCTCGCGCTTCTCGGCCGTGATGATGATCTCGTCGACCAGCGGGTTCGTCGCGACCGGCGTGGCGGCGTGCCGGCTGCGCGCGTCCTCGGCGTACGGATCGACGTCGGGCGCCGGCGCGCGTGGCGCGGCGCGCGCCACGGTCGCGCCGCCGTCGCCCACCTCGGCATCGCGCAGGATCGAAATCGTGCGGTCGTTGATGATCTCGTACGTGAGACCGGTGCCGGACAGCAGACGCCCGAGCGCATCGACGACGCGCAGCCGGCCGGTGACGGCGTGCGTCTCGACGCCCTGGACGGCATCGAAGTCGAAGACGAGCTGCAGGTGCGACTGCTCGCCGAACTGCGTCAGCGCACTCGCGGCGTCCTGCGCGGCGATGTCGAACTCGGGCGGGGCCGTCTGCGCGCGCGCGACCCCGGTGAGGGCGACCAGCGTCGCGATCCCCGCGCGGATCCAGCGCGTTGCCAACAACTCCATCGACGGAAGCCCCTCGAAGAGAATCACGCGGGCCGCCGCGATGCCCCACGACCGCAGCGGCAGGGAATCAAGGTGGACGGAGAACGATTGCGTCCGTGACGGCGGGGTCGACGTGCAGCTTGAACGCGCTCGCGAGCGCGGCAGAGAATCCTTCGGGATCGGTGGCCTTGAAATTCCCGCCGACGCGCAGCGTGCCGAGCGACGCGCTCGCGAGCCGGATCTGGCGCAGGTTGTAGCGGTTGAACTCGGCGACCGCATCGGCGAGCGGCTCGCCGCGGAATTCGAGCCGGCCCGCGGTCCACGCGAGCCTGCGCTGCAGCGCCTGCGGCGAGACGTGGCTCACCGACACGCGACCCGGCTGCACGACCGCGGCCTCCCCGGCGGCGAGCGGCGACGCGTCGGCCACGCGCGGTGCGGCGATCGCGACCTTGCCTTCCGCGACCAGCACCTCGACTTCGGTGGCGTCGCGCAACCGCACCGTGAACGCGGTCCCGACCGCGCGTACCGCAGTGTCGTTGGCGGCGACCACGAACGGGCGATTCACATCGTGCGCGACCTGGAAGCGACCTTCACCGCGCGTGAGGCGCACTTCGCGGCGCTGCACGCCGAGGCGCACGTGCACTTTGCTGTTGGTGTTGAGATCGACGACGCTGCCGTCCTCGAGCACGATGCGCGAGAACACGCCGACGCGCGTCTCGTAGGTCTGCCACCCGTACTTCTGCTGGTGGTACCAGAAGGCACCCGCGCCGATCACGAGCAGCAGCGACGCGGCGATGGCCAGCGGCCAGCGGCGACGCAGTGGACGCTCCTTCAACAGATCCGGATCGACATCCCGGTCGAGCGGCCGCAAGTCCTTGAGCTTCGCGATGCGTTTCCAGTGCGCCTCGAGGCGCAGGTAGGCGACGCGGTGCCGGATGTCGGCTTCGAGCCAGCGATTGAATTCCGCGGTCTGTGCCGGCGACGTCGCGCCGGCGTCCCG
>Ga0136846_1239709_pt1 | contig 10112 bp, 8 predicted proteins | sample HopSoiMetagenom2_FD_96841 | JGI IMG/M metagenome (GOLD analysis project Ga0136846, IMG submission 96841) | Grasslands soil microbial communities from Hopland, California, USA - 2 Assembly 2016 (version 4) | ecosystem: Environmental > Terrestrial > Soil > Grasslands | place: USA: Hopland... | reverse complement strand
TCCGCGGACGGCAACAGCTGCTGCGCCGCGAGATCACGCGCGCGGGTGAGCGCCATATCGGCGGCCCCCTGCGCGACGCGCAACCGCTCGGCATCGGCCTCGGCCGAGACGAGCGAGGCCTGCGCCTGCTCCAGCGCCGAGATATACGTCGACTGATCGAGCTTCGCGAGGACCTGTCCCTTGCGGACGATCGAGTTGAAGTCGGCGGAGAGCGCCTCGATCGTGCCCGAGACCTGGGTCCCGACCTGGACGGTGGTGACGGCCTCGAGCGTGCCGGTCGAAGCGATCGAGGTGACGATCGCGCCGCGCGTCACCGCGTCGGTGCTCAGAGTGATGGCCGATTCGCCGCGTCGCGCATAGTAGGCGCCGACGCTGATGGTCGCGGCGACCACCAGGGCGACGAGAGAAAGAGTTGTGCGTCTCATGGTACTGGTGGATACGGCTGGTTCTTGACGCGCCCGTGGCGGCGGGATGAAAAATCGATGACAGGCCGCCCCGGCCGCGCCCACCCGGCGATCCGGCCGTAGACTGGCAAGGCGCATGACACCGCCGGACACCTCTGCCGACCGGATGACGGGCCGGGTGCTCGTCGTCGAGGACGATCCCCACATCCGCGAGCTGGTCGTGCTGCATCTCGGCCTGGAAGGTCTCGAAGCCATATCGGCCGGCGACGGCACGGACGGACTGCAGAAAGCGCGCAACGGCGCCTTCGATCTGATCGTGCTCGACGTGATGCTGCCCGGGCTCGACGGCATCACCGTCTGCCGCGCCATCCGCCGCGAGCAGCACCTGAGGGACGTGCCGATCCTGATGCTGACGGCGCGGCGCGAGGAATCCGACAAGGTCAACGGACTGGAGAGCGGCGCCGACGATTACCTGACCAAGCCGTTCGGCATCCGCGAGTTCGTGGCGCGGGTGCGCGCGCTGCTGCGGCGGCGGCGCAGCGCCGCCAATGCCTCGGCGCATCATGCGCCGGTCACCGTGTCCGGGCTGCACGTCGATCCGGCGCGGCGCATGGCACGCCTGAACGATCGCGAGATCGAGCTGACCGCGCACGAGTTCGATCTGCTCTACGTGCTGGCGAGCAACCGCGGCATCGTCTTCAGCCGCGACGCGCTGGTGCAGCGCGTCTGGGGCGGCGACACCCACATCACCGAGCGCAGCGTCGACACGCTGGTCAAGCGGCTGCGCAAGAAGCTCGAAGAAGATCCCGCCGCGCCGCGCTACATCTCGACGGTGTGGGGCACCGGCTATAAGTTCGTCGATGCCTGAGCGCGTCTGGTACCGGAGCCTCTACTGGCGGATCGCGATGGGCTACGTCGCGCTGCTGGCGATGGTGCTCGTCGTCCAGACCAGCCTGTTCATCGGGTTGAGCAACCGGATGTGGGGACGGGCCAGCCACACGCCGGTGCAGCTGGCGGAAACCGTGGCGCAGGATCTCTCGACGCAGCTCTCGGAATCGCCGCAGATGGACGTCGACGCCTACCTGCGGCGCCGCTACGCGCTGGGCTACCAGCCATTCGCGGTCGCCGTCCGCCACGATCATCGCATCCTGTCGAACCGCCCGACGGCGATTCCCCCCAACCTGGCGCGCGACGCGCGCATTCGCCTCGAAGGCGGCGATCCGGAAATCGGGCACATGCGCGGCGGACGGCCGGTGCCGTTCGCCGAGTACGCCGACGTGATTGTCGACACCGCGCGGGTCGGCGTGGTCGCGGTGCCGCGCTTTCCGCCGCCGCTGAGCGTCGGCCTGCGGGAGCTGGCGCCGACGCTCACCTGGATCGGCGTCGCGCTCTTCGCCGCCGGCACCGCGGTGATGGCGCTGCTCATCTTCCGGCCGTCGCACCGCCGGCTGCGCAGCCTCGAGGAGGCGGCGCGCGCCCTCGGCGAGGGGCGCACCGACGTGCGCGCCAACGAATCGGGGGGCGACGAGGTCAGCGCGCTGTCACGGACGTTCAACAAGATGGCCGACGATCTCCAGGCCCGCGCGGGCGCGCTCTCGGACTCGGACCGCGCCCGCAGGCAGCTGCTGGCCGACGTGTCGCACGAGCTGATGACGCCGCTCGCGGCGATTCGCGGCTACGTCGAGACGCTCGGCATGAGCGAGCTCCATTTCGACGCGGCGACGCGCGAGAAGTACCTCGACATCGTCCACCAGGAGACGCACAAGCTCGAAGCCATGATCGGCGACCTGCTCGACCTGGCGCGGCTCGAAGGGGGCGGCGATACGCTGGAGTTCGACGCGGTGCTGGTCGACGATCTGTTCCGCCGCGTCGCCGACCGCCATCGCCCGGTCCTGCGGGAACGACAGGTCACCCTGAACACCACTTCGGCGGCGGGCACGCCGCTGATCTTGGGCGACGCGGATCGACTCGAGCAGGCGCTGCAGAACGTCGCCGCCAACGCGATCCGCCACACGCCGGCCGATGGGATGGTGACATTGCGGGCCGAGCCCGAGGGTGCCGACCGCATCCGCATCACCATCGCGGATACCGGACCCGGCATCGCGCCGGAACACCTCGGCCACATTTTCGATCGGTTCTACAAGGCCGATGCGTCGCGGGCGAACTCGCGCGCGGCCGCGGGCAGCGGGCTGGGGCTCTCGATCGTGCGGGCAATCGTGGTGCGGCACGGCGGCGAGATCAGCGCCGCCAATGCGCCCGCCGGCGGCGCGGTGTTCACGTTGATCCTGCCGGGGGTCGATCGATCAGGCGGGTACGCGGCAGCCGGCTGATCGCGGCTCGGCAGCCTCGTCGATCAGGAACGGACCGTAGAGCCGCTCGGTGGGGGCGATGCGGGAATCGTCCGGCAGCACGCACAGCAGCGCGAGCGCCGCGCCGAGCTCGACCGCCGCGGGGATGCGCGGCAGCCGCGCCGTGATCATCGTTTCCACCGCCCACCAGATGACGCCGAGGCTCACCGCCGGAATCGTCACGGGATTGAGCACCAGCGCCAGGACTGCGGCCGGCATCAGCACCGTCGCGAGCAGCGCCGCTGCCGTCGCGATCGTCATCCACACCAGGCCGCTGCCGGCCGCGAGCCCGAGGACCAGCCACGCGCGGCGGGCGCCGCGCGTGGCGATCACATGGTTGAGGCCGAGCGCGATCGGCGAGACCGTCGCGCAGAGCCAGCTGTACACGGTGGCCGCCGCGGCCGCCACGATCAGCACGTCCACCGCGTCCGCTTTCATTCGCCTCCGCCAGGCAAGCTGATGTTGAGGGCCTCGCTTTCGCCGGCGCGGATCTGCACCGTGGACGAGTACGGCCGGAAGCCGGGCTTCGTCACCTCGACGCGGTGCGGGCCGGCGGCGAGCTGAACGCTCAACCGGCTGCCGCCTTCGGCGCTGTCCCACTTCTCGCCGTCGATGACCACGACGGCGTCGGTCGGCTGCACGCGAATATTGAGCGTGCCGAAGCCGCCGGCGTCGGTCCGCATCTCGCCGCGCGGCCGATCCGGGAACGGCACGGTCCGGCCTCGATTGCCAGGATCCCGAGGATCGCCGGACTGCGGCTCGTTACCGGATTGACCGCCGCGGCCGTAATGGTCGTTCGGATTGCCGTAGGGATCGCGCGGGGCCGGCGCCGCGTACGGATCCGGCGTCGTCGCCGAGGGTTCCGGCTCCGCCTCCGCGGGCGCGCCCGCCGGCAGCTGCTCGAGGATCGCCTTGTAGTGGTAGCCCTCGCCAGGCCGGAAGAGTGTCTTCTGCTTGAAGGTCCGATAGCCAGGAAGATAGACCGTCAACTCGTGCGCGCCGGTGGGGAGATCGAGGCGCTGGAACACGCCGTCGAACTGGTCCACCTGGCCGACGTAGTAGCCGTCGACGTAGACCTGCGCGTTGCGCGGCTTCACCTCGACGCGCGCGCTGGCCCAGGCCGCATAGCCGTAGCCGTAGCCCGGGTAGCCGCCGTAGCCCGGGTAGCCGTACGCGTAGTAGGGATACCAGCCGAACGGCGAGTAGAAGGGATAGAAGGGACTGTAGAACCCGCTGTAGAACGGGTAGTAGGGGCGATAGCCGAACCCGACGCCGACGCTCACGAACACCGAGCTATGAGCGTGAGGGTGGTACGCCGGATGCGGCTGGGCCGACGCACTGACCGGCGACAGCATCACCGCCATCGTGCAGGCACAGGCAAGAACCACCAGACGCTTGGAAATCACGCGAAACCTCCGCATTGGCAGGGCCGACATTACATGCAAGCAACCTGAATGCCTACGGTTGAGCCCATGACAACAGTGTTCGCGCGTGCGGCGGCCGTCCTCCCGGGAGTGCATCGTGTCCGCCCGCGGTGTCACCTGGCGCCGGTGCCGGCGTCCGTCACAGTTTCTTCACAGCGCCGACACGACCGCGTCACGGCCGCTGGAGTCAAATGGATCGAACGCGAACGGAGCGTCACCCGGCTTCAGTTATTCGCGACTCCTCCCACCGACGGTAATTGAAACGGGTGACGGCTCCGGGCGCGCGACGGCCTTCCATGTCGGCCGTCGCCAGGTGACGCGAACCACCGGGCGGCGCCACACCGCGCCGCCGGCTCATCATGAGCCGGCGGCGCGTTCTTCTGTACAGGGGCGGGTCTGGAGTTCGGAGTTCCGGCTCCGGTTTCGGACCCTGCGCGGATTCAGAAGAGTGGGCTTGCAGCGGCCATCGCGGCCTGCACCCAGGGTTCCGGATACAGGCCCATCACCACCACCCCGACCGCGCAGAAGAGGATCGCCACGAGGAGCGGCGCGGTCAGCGCCACGCGGCCCGGCGTTTCCGGCGCGTCGATGTACATCCGGCTGGCGAGCACGAGGTAGTAGTAGAGGGCGACGATCGTGAGCACGGCGCCGAGCAGCGCGAGTGCATACATGTGCTGGTCGATGGCGGCCTTGAAGATGAACAGCTTCGCCCAGAACCCGGCGACGAACGGGATCCCGCCGAGTGACAGCAGGAACACGAGCATGGTCAGCGCCAGCACCGGCGACCGCTGCGCCAGGCCGCGATACCCGCCCATGGCGTCGCTGCCTTCCCCCGTGCCGACCGCCTGCACCACCAGGAACGCCCCCATGTTCCCGAAGAGATACGCGACGAGGTAGAAGAGCACCATCCCGGCGCCGTTCGCCGACATCGCCGCCACTCCGATCAGCATGTAGCCGATGTGCGCGACGCCCGAATACGCGAGCAGGCGCTTGACGTTCTGCTGCGGGATCGCCATCAGGTTGCCGGCGATGATCGTGAGCCCGGCCATCGCCGAGACCGCGGGTACCCACAGCGATGCGGCGCTCCCCGCGCCTTCGAGGTACAGACGGAAGACGACGATGAAACCCGCTGCCTTCGGCGCGACCGAGAGCCACGCCACGAAGGGGGTGGCGGCGGCTTCGTAGGTATCGGGCACCCACATGTGAAACGGCACTGCCGCGATCTTGAACGCGACGCCGGCGAGGACGAGCACCAGCCCGAGCTTCGCCAGGACCTGCCCCGCGGCGAGCGCCGCCGGGATCGCGCTGACCGCGGTGGTGCCGGTCACGCCGTACAGGAACGAGAAGCCGTAGAGCATCACCGCCGACGACACCGACCCGACGAGAAAGAACTTCAGCGCCCCTTCGGGCGCGGCCGGCTCCCCCTTCTGGAACCCGGTCAGGAAGTACAACGGGATCGACATCAGCTCGAACGCCACGAACAACAGGACGAGTTCGCGCGCCGATGCCAGCACGATCATGCCGAGCAGCGAGGCCAGCAGCGCCACGTGGTACTCGGCGCCCCGGCGCAGGAAGCGCTCCCCCGGCAGCCCGAGCGTCGCCAGCACGCTGACCATCCCCGACACCAGGAACAGCCGCTTCGCGAACAGCGCCAGTGGATCGACGACGAAGGCGCCGCCAAACGCGGACGCGCCCGGCGCGAGAAAGAAGGACCAGGCCGACAGCGCGGCGAGTCCGACGAGGGTCGCCCATCCGGCGCGGCGATCGGCGAGCGCCGGCCGGAACAGGCCGAGCAGCAGCACGATCAGCATCAGGCCGCCAAGCGCGATCTCGAGGCTGAGCGACGCCAGCGCGGCGGGCATCATGGCGCCACTCCCAGCCGCACCAGCAGCGGCACCGTCGCCGTGTCGATCGGCGCGAGCAGGATGTTCGGCAGCACCCCGAACAGGATCAGAATGCAGACCAGCAGCACCAGCGCGACCCACTCGGTCCCCTGGGCGTCGGGCAGGTGCTGGAAGTGCGGATCGGGGCTCTTCGCCCCCCAGAAGATCTGCCGGACCACGCGCAGCACGTAGATCGAGGTGAGGAACGCGCCGATCACGCCGGGCAGCAGCCACCAGGGGTGCGCCGAGGCCCACGCGCCGATGAAGGTGAGGAACTCGGCGACGAACCCGGCCGTGGCGGGAAGCCCCAGCGACGAGAAGCCGCCGATCGCGAACGCCGTGGCGATGCCCGGCATCATCTGGCCGAAGCCGCCCATGGTGAAGATCGCGCGCGAGTGCGCCTTTTCATAGACCAGGCCGACCAGCGCGAAGAACAGCCCGGTCATGATCCCGTGCGCCACCATCTGGAACACCGCGCCGTTCAACCCCTGCTCGGTCAGCGTGGCGACGCCGAGCATCACGATCCCCATGTGCGACACCGACGAGTAGGCGACGACGTACTTCAGATCGCTCTGCGCCATCGCGCTGAGCGCGCCGTAGACGATGTTGATGCAGGCGATCGCGCCGACCAGCCACGCCCACTCGACCGCGCCTCCCGGCGTGAGCCCGAGCCCGAGCCGCACCACGCCGTAGGCGCCGAGCTTCATCAGCACGCCGGCGTGCAGCATCGATACGGCGGTCGGCGCCGACGCGTGCCCGTCGGGCGACCAGGTGTGCAGCGGCCAGATTCCGGCCAGGATGCCGAAGCCGACGTAGAAGGCGAGGAACACCCACGACTGCAGCCGCGGCGAGAACTGCGCGTGCTGCAAATCGAGGAACGAGAAGCTCTGCGACCCCGCCGCGGTGTAGAGCGCGAGGATGCCGATCAGGATGAACGCGGAGCCGAGCAGCAGGTAGAGCGTCAGCTTCATCGCCGCGTATTCCTTGGTGCCGACGCCGGTGCGCTTGAACGCCCACCCGAAGATCCCCTGCGGCCGCACCTCTCCCGTCGATCCCCAGATCCCGATCAGCAGGTACATCGGCAGGACCGCGATCTCGTAGAACAGGAAGAAGACGAAGAGATCGAGCGAGACGAACACGCCGAACACGCCGGTCACCAGCAGCAGGAGCAGCGCGTAGAATTCCTGGCCGCGCGTCTTGACCGTCCACGACGCGAACACGCCGGCGAAGAGGATGATCGCGGTGAGCAGGACCAGCACCACGCCCATGCCGTCGATCGCCAGCGTGTAGCTGATCCCGAACGACGGGACCAGCGCCCACGACTCGAGGAACTGGAAGCCGGCCCGGCCGCGGTCGTAGGTGAAGCAGAGCCACACCGCGAACACCAGCGGGATCGCCGCACCGGCGGTCGCGGTCAGCCGCACGAGCAACGGCTTGTGCCGCGCGAACGCCATGATCACCAGCGCCGCGATGAACGGCGCCCAGGTGACGATCGAGAGCACCGGCACGCCGGTCACCAGGCGACCCCGATCCACGCCATCAGCGCGAGCAGTCCGAGGCCGACCGCCCAGACGTAGTCCTGCACCTTGCCGGTCTGGATGCGGCGCAGCCGATCGCCGCCGTCGAGCGTCCAGGCGCTCACCACGTTGAGCAGGCCGTCGACGAGATAGCGGTCGATCCAGCCGATCGCGCGCGAGAACACCAGCAGCACCGAGCGATAGAGGAACAGGTAGAAATCGTCGAGCCAGAACTTCGCCAGCGCGGCGCGCCGGATCGGCGCGAAGACGCCCGCCAGCGTTTCGGCGCTGATCGTGCGGCGCTGATACGTGAGCCATGCCAGCGCGATCCCCGACAGCGCCACGAGCACCGCGGCCGGCGTCAGCCACGCCGGCGCCTCGAACTCCGCGTGCGGCGGCCGCACCAGGAACGTGACGCCGATGGCCATGGCCATGATCGCCAGGACCCACAGCGGTCCGGTCATCAGGAACGGCGCGTCGTGCGCGTGCGCGCGGCTGCCGACGCCGTGGCCGTGATGCGCGGTGTCGTGACTGTCGCCCGCCTGCGCCGGCGTCACGACTGCCGATGTGGGCGCGGCGAAGAAGGCCAGGAACACGACCCGGAACATGTAAAACGCCGTCAGGAACGCGGCGAAGAGCAGCATGACGAACGGCACGTGGAAGCCGCCCGCCCACACCGAGCCAAGGACTTCTTCCTTCGACGCGAACCCGGCGAAGAGCGGAATGCCCGCCAGCGACAGCGTGCCGACGAGGAACACGATCGCCGTCTGCGGCATCTTCCGCGCGAGGCCGCCCATGTCGGCGACGTCGTTGCTGCCGACCGCATGAATGACCGCGCCGGCGCCGAGGAACAGCAGCGCCTTGAAGATGCCGTGCGTGAGCAGGTGCAGGAACCCGGCACCCGCGAAGCCGGCGCCGATTGCCGCCATCATGTAGCCGAGCTGCGAAACGGTCGAATACGCGAGCACCCGCTTGATGTCGGTCTGCACGCACGCCAGCACCGCCGCCAGCAGCGCGGTGAACGCCCCGTTCCACGCGACGATCGCCAGCACGTTGGGCGTCAGCGCGAACAGCCACTCCGTTCGCGTCAGCAGATAGACCCCCGCCGTCACCATCGTCGCCGCATGGATCAGCGCCGACACCGGGGTCGGGCCTTCCATCGCGTCGGGCAGCCAGACGTGCAGCGGGAACTGCGCCGACTTCCCCGCCGCCCCCATGTAGATGCAGAACGTGATCAACGACAGGCCGGCGAGCGGAATCTGGTTCGCCTCGGCGAGGTGCCGCAGCTCGACGAGATCGAAGGTGCCGGTCGCGCGCTGCAGCAGCACGATGCCGATCAGCAGGCCGACATCCCCCGCCTTGGTCGTCCAGAAGGCCTTGAGCGCGGCGCGCGCCGCTTCCGGCTTGGTGTACCAGTAGCCGATCAGCAGGCAGGAGCACACGCCGACCAGCTCCCAGCAGACGAACAGCTGCAGCAGGTTCGGCGCGAGGACCACGCCCATCATCGAGAACGCGAACAGCGACTGCAGCGCGTAATAGCGGCCGAGCGCCGGGTTCGGCTCGTCGCTCAGGTAGCAGGTCGAGTAGATCTGCACGAGCGACGCCACCAGCGTCACCAGCAGCAGCATCGTCGTCGAGGTGGAATCGACGAGGACGCCGACGGTGGCAAACGGGCCATGCACCGACGGCAGCCACTCCGACACGGCGCGGATTGGCTCCGCGCCCGGCTGGTGCCAGGCGATCCAGGCGGCAACCGCCGCGGCGAGCGAGGCCACCATGCAGGCGATCGAGAACCACGCCGCCGGCTTGCCCGATCGGCGCAGCGGCGGCAGCACGCCGATGACCAGGAACGAGGCCGCCGGCAGCAGCAGCGCGATGAGCGCGAGCGCGACGGGATTGCCGGTCATCCCTTCAACCAGTCGATCTGATCCGCGGTCGCCGAGCGCCGCGTCCGGAACAGCAGGATGACGATGGCCAGGCCGAGCGCGACTTCTGCGACGGTGATGCAGATCGCGAACAACGTGAACACCATGCCGATGTCGCTGCCGCGGAACCGGCTGAAGGCGACGAGATTGATGTTGACGGCGTTGAGCATCAGCTCGACGCCGAGCAGGATGCCGACGGTGTTGCGCCGCGTCACCGTGCCGAAGAGGCCGATGCAGAACACGAGCGCGGCCAGCGTGAGGTACGCCTGCAGCCCCACGGCTAGTCCTCCGGCCTCGCGAAGTAGCTGGCGCCGAGCAGCCCGATCAGCAAGAGCACGGCGAGCAGCTCGAACGGCAGCGCGAACTCGGTCAGCAGCGATGTCCCGATCCGGCGCGTGAGATCACCCGCGAGCGCCGGCCGCGCCAGGTCGACGTGCGCGTGCGCCACGGCCCGGACCAACAAGGCGAACAGCCCGACCGAGACGACGGTGCCGGCAGCGAGATGACGGCTGGTGTGCGACAGCCGCTCGCCGACGAGCCGCTCGGTGACGACGATGGCGAAGACGACGACCGTGACGACGCCGCCGGCGTAGAGCAGGACCTGGACCGCG